>WNFB01005654.1_pt1 | contig 13551 bp, 13 predicted proteins | sample 5400501 | NCBI WGS metagenome assembly WNFB01 (sample SAMN13153341, study PRJNA577476) | soil metagenome | isolation source: 200 cm saprolite under Douglas fir tree site 2 hole 1 | place: USA:California | collected 2015-04-18
GATCAGAAACAAGTACGTGGCGTGATTTTTATGGATGTGGGGAATGCCTACCCCAGTAATCATATTGATTTACTGGATCTAAAAACCAGCATCGGCGTAGGTCTGCGTTTTACTCTAAGCTCTTTTGTTAAACTTCAGTTGCGCGTGGATTTTGGATACGCGTTAAACGCCGGCAGCAAGAAGGCATACGGCGGGAGCAGCGATACTTTTTAGCACCTCACCACCGCCGGCTCGTTGGCAGGGTGCTGAAAAACGGAGTTTTTCAGCACCCTGCGGTGGCCGCTCTCGCGCCTCCCGGCAACTGCTCCCGGCGTTGCCCTACCTTCCCACATCCCTGTGGGTCGTCGGCAACTGCTCCCGGCGTCGCCCTACCTTCCCACATCCCTGTGGGGCGCCTGCGCTATTGCGGCACTTGGGCTTTCTGCCCGTCGCGGTATAGAGACGTACCGCCACCCTATTTTTGCCCGGTAAAGCGCTGCGCCAGGCGACGGCGTTTTTCGTAAGCCTCCCGCGCGATCGCGATATCTTCCAGAAAATAAGGCAATTCTTCCAATAACAGCGCCTGCGGGCCGTCTACCAGCGCCTTTTGTGGAACCGGATGAAAATCCACCAGCACCATATTTGCTCCGGCGATAATGGCCTGGGCGGTGGCATGATAGATGTCCAATAAGCCATCGGGCGCGCGTTCGCGGCTGCCGACAGAGTGGGACGGGTCGATGCACACCGGCATCCGCGTCAGGCGTTTAATCACCGGCACGTGGGCAAAGTCTACGAAGTTACGATGCGGATCCCCCATATTGGTTTTCATGCCGCGCAGGCCGAATACGACGTTACGGTTTCCCGCGTTCGCCAGATACTCGGCGGCATTGAGCGATTCTTCCAAAGTAATGCCGAAGCCGCGTTTGAGCAGAATGGGAAAATCGCGCTGGCGGCCGACGATTTTTAATAGCTCGAAATTTTGTACGTTGCGCGTGCCGATTTGCAACATCACGCCGGTGGGGTTGCCGGCCCGGTGCAGGGCTTCGCGGATCTCGTTCAGGTGCGAATCGTGGGTGATTTCCATGGCGATGACCTTGATGCCATATTTGCCGGCTAGTTCGAACACCCATGGCAAGCATTCAGCGCCATGGCCTTGGAAAGAGTAGGGATTGGTGCGGGGCTTATAAGCGCCCATGCGCGTACATACTTGGCCGTTGTCACGTAACCCCCGCAGCATCATTTCTGCATGCGCCGGCGTGTCGACCGCGCACAGCCCGGCGAAGACATTTAAATTATCCTGATTAAAAGATACGCCGTTGTAAGTAAAACCGGTGGGCCGCGTCTCGTCGTGATGGCGACCGAGAATACGATACTCTTCTGATACGCGCACCACGCGTTCAACACCTGGCAAGGTTTCTACTTCCGCCTTATCCAGCGAGGCGGTGTCGCCGATTAAATAAATTTCGGTCAACGTTTGCTGGGCACCGACCTCTTCGTGCAGGCGGGTGGTGATATTCGGTTTATTGGATAAAAATGCCATGAGTTCCTGGAACTCAGGACTATTCTTATTGATATGGGAATGCAGAATGATGATCATTGACCAAATTCCTAAATTAAGTTTCGTTTTTACACCCGTTTTTCAAGCTGGCATATTTTAACAATTAAGTCCTGGAAGGCACGTAAAATATGCGCAGGCGGCCTGGGTACGGCCGGGCGATTTTACGATTTGAGAATTATTGGGATTTATAAATTACAAGAAAAAATAATAAAATCAATGAGATAAAAAAGGCAGGCAATCTGTGGCGGGCGCATTTAGGGGCGAAAACAAATCGCGAACATGATGGATTGTTTTGCGTTCTGACTTCACGTAGGATCTTGTCACATCTTTTCAGGGTTTATGCGAAAAGATGGTGAAGTAGCTGTATCAGCGGTTGGTTGTTACCACATACTGGTGTGCCACCTCTTGATTCAGCATTGTTATCAACACCGGGCCTTCTATCGGTCCGTTTACGCTCACTTTGAAGAGCAAAGAGGTCAATCAGTATATGCAATCCGGTACAGTAAAGTGGTTCAACGAGTCCAAGGGGTTTGGTTTTATTACCCCTAGCGACGGCAGCGCTGATGTATTTGTTCATTTTTCCACAATTGAAGGCGATGGATTCAAGACTCTAGCCGAGGGGCAACAGGTGGAATTCGAATCCACGAAGGGCCCGAAAGGCATGCAGACCACCCGCGTCGTACCCCGCTAAACACGGCAAAATTTCGGTTTATAAAGCCCCACAAAGTGGGGCTTTTTTTAACGGGGGTATGGGTGCCGTATAACGGGATATGCGGTAGAAACTAAAGTGAGGGAGAAATCCGCAGCACAGATGCTGCGCGTGATCGATAACAAACCAAGCTTCCAACGATAGGGTTGGGGCCGGTGATCCCACATGTCAATTCAGGACTTCATTGAGACTTACGGTTATCTCGCCGTATTGGTCGGAACTTTTCTGGAAGGAGAAACCATTTTAGTCCTGGGTGGATTTGCCGCCAACCACCATTTGGATCTAATGTGGGTGATTGTGGCGGCGTTCGTGGCCGCCGCATCATCGCAAAACGCTTATCCTGGCAAACGGGCGCGGATAAGGTATACCGATTATTGGAGCGCCATCAAAACCTGTTAATCCTGAGCTTCCGTTTTATGTACGGGTTGCGCAATGTAACGCCGTTCGCGTTAGGCGCGGCCCACGTGTCCAGGCTTAAATTCTTTATTCTTAACGCCATTGGCGCGACGGTTTGGGCGACTACACTGGCTTGGGGCGGATATCTCTTTGGCCATGTGTTTGAACTGTTTTTTGCTGATTTTAAACGTTATGAGCTATATGTATTGGCGGCACTTGTCTTGCTGGGTCTCATTATTTGGCTTACCACGTTAATCCGCCACCGGCGCAAGGCGTTGGGTAAAAATTAGCCGATGGCCGAGGGGTTAATTTAAAATAAGTTTAGTCGCTTCGCTTAAGAGCGATCGCGTAAAAGCCATCAGTTTGATGACGATGCGGATAGAGACGTAAGGCGGGGTCGCTTATGTCGGTCTCAATGGCGATTTTCCGCCGCGCGAGAATAGTTTCGGCCGGCAGAATCGTAAAATCGGGATGGCCGCCCAGGAATTGCTCCACGACCGCATCGTTTTCTTCCCGCAGCAAACTGCAGGTCGCGTAGACCAATCGGCCTCCGGGCTTCAGGAGTTCGCTTGCTGCGGCCAAAATCCGCTGTTGCACGGCCACCAGCTCCGAGAGATTTAACTCACGCCACTTAACATCCGGGTTGCGCCGCAGAGTGCCGGTGCCGGAACAGGGGGCGTCCACCAATACCCGGTCTATTTTACCGTATAGCCGCCGCACGCGGCGGTCGCGTTCGTGTTCAATAACCTGAGTGCGGACGGTATCGAGGCCGGCGCGCTTCAAACGTGGTTTAAGCTTATCCAAGCGACTATGTGCTATATCGAAGGCGTAGAGGGTGCCGGTATTCGCCATCAGCGCGCCTAAATGTAAAGTTTTGCCGCCGCCGCCGGCACAAAAATCCACGATCCGTTCATGCCGCTTCGGCTCGACTAGCAAGGACAAAAGCTGGCTGCCCTCGTCTTGCACCTCAAACCACCCCTGTTGAAAGCATTTTGTTTTAAACAGGGGCGTGCGCTCGTGCCGGCGTAATCCGGCGGGAGAAAAGGGGGTGGGCTCACTGGTATAGTCTTCTTGTAATAGGCACGCCTGAACCTGTTCCCGGGTAGCCTTGAGCGTATTGACGCGTAGATCCAGGCTGGCAGGCCGGTTTAAGGCATCAGCAAGCGCGATCGTTTCTGCTTCGCCGAATTGCGCCAACAGGCGTTCCGCCAGCCAATCCGGCAGGTCGGTCCGCACTGGCACAGGTAGGCGGGCACGATCGAGCGAGCGAATTCTTGCCGCCAACGTGCGTACATTGTCTGAAAAGCCGATTTCTTCCAGATTGCGCGCGCTCCGCCCCTGCACCGCCAAGGCGTAAGCCGCCACCATCGCTTCCGGCGACGCCGCGGTGTCATTGTTAAGCACATGTTCCAAAAAGCGTCGCCGGCGTAAACAACCGTAAACCGTTTCCGCCACGAAACCGCGATCACGCACGCCCAGATCCCGGTGTTGGCGGAAATAGCTTTCCATCTGCTTATCCGCCGGTTGCCGGGTATTTTTCAAGATCGTGCCGAGTAGCGCCGCGGCATGCTTAAAAGCGGGGGGTGACATGAGAGGGGGCAGACAAGCACAGGCGGTACGCGACCGCCTTAATCTCCGTAGCGCTTAATTAAGTTCTGATAGGCATCAATGCGCCGGTCGCGAAAGAACGGCCAGATACGGCGCACGTCTTCCGAATGTTTGAGGTCGATCTCCGCCGTTAACACCGCTGGCGCCTCCGCCGGCGCCTGGGCCAAGATCTCGCCTTGCGGGCCGGCAATAAAGCTGCTGCCCCAGAATTGGATGCCGGGCGGGTTATCGCGGCTTAATTCCACGCCTACGCGGTTGCAAGCGAGCAGCGGCAGGCCGTTGGCAATGGCGTGCGCCCGCTGGATCGTCAACCAACTATCGCGCTGGCGGATTTTTTCCGCCTGATCGTCACGCGGATCCCAGCCGATGGCGGTCGGGTACAGCAACAGATCGGCGCCGGCAAGCGCCATTAAGCGCGCCGCTTCCGGGTACCACTGATCCCAGCAAACGAGCACGCCTAAATTAGCGACCGAGGTGGCGATCGGCCGGAACCCTTGATCACCGGGAGTAAAATAAAATTTCTCGTGAAAACCCGGATCATCCGGGATATGCATTTTACGGTAGGTGCCGGCGAGCCGGCCGTCAGTATCCAGGACCACCGCGGTATTGTGGTATAAGCCGGGCGCGCGCCGCTCAAATACCGAGCCTACAATCACCATACTTAGTTCTTTGGCGAGTTTAGCTAAGAAGTCGCTGGTGGGGCCGGGGATGGGCTCCGCTTGGTCGAAACGGTATGTATCCTCGGTTTGGCAAAAATAAACGCCGGTATGCAGCTCTTGCAGCAGCGCCAGGCGCGCGCCTTGTGCGGCGGCGGCACGGATGCCGGTTTCGCTGGCGGCCAAGTTTTGCACCCGGTCCTCGTTACAGGATTGCTGTACTAGACCGAGTTTGAGAAATTTTTCCACGTTAAACAATGGTACCTGTATAAGTGCAGGCTTTTATAACACCCCCACCGGGATTTGCATAGTCACACAATGCAGGCTGCCAAATTGAAAGATCAGCGGCAAACAGGGCACGCCGATGATCTCGCGGCCGGGGAAACACTCACCAAGGCGGGCGAGCGCTGCGGCATCCATCGGGTCAGCATAGGTCGGCGCCAACACCGCGCCATTGATGATTAGAAAATTGGCGTAGGTCGCCGGCAAACGGTCGTCTGCTTCATTAAATTTGGCGCTCGGCCAGGGGAGGGGAATGAGGCGATAAGGCCGTCCTGCCGGCGTACGCAACGCTTGCAGCTCCTGTTCCATCAGTTTGAGTTCGTGGTAATGCGCATCATTTGGATCGGGGCAAGCTACGTAGGCGATGGTGTGGGGATCGCAAAAGCGCGCCAGAGTATCAATGTGGCTATCGGTGTCATCGCCGGCGAGATAACCGTGCTCGAGCCAGAGCACCCGGCTGATTCCTAGTAATGTTTTCAGCGCCTTTTCCAGTTGCTTGCGGTCCAGTTTGGGATTGCGTGCAGGTGACAGCAGGCAATGCGCGGTGGTCAATAAGCTGCCGGCGCCATCGGTTTCAATGCTGCCGGCTTCCAGCACCAGGTCGATAGTTTGCAAGGGGATATCCCCAAATGTGCCGTCTTGGTGTAATCGTTGGGTAATATTATTATCGAGATCGGCAGCATATTTTCCGCCCCAGCCATTGAATTGGAAGTCGAGTAGCAGCGGTTGGTTTTCCGTGAGCAGCGTGATCGGCCCATGATCACGCGCCCAGGCATCATTCGAGGGCGCCAGCCTAAGATCGATCTGGGCGAGTTCAACCTCGGCGCGGCGCAATAGATTTTGGATATGGGCGCGATGGGATACATCCAGGCAGACAATCAACACCTTTTCCCGCCGGCTGATCTGCCGGGCGATATCCACGAACACCGGCTCCACCAGCGCCAAGCGGGAAGCCCAATCGCCGCGGTCGTGCGGCCAGGTTAACATGACCCCGCTTTGCGGCGCCCATTCCGGCGGCAGCCGGCGGTTACCGATATTTTCTATGCTGGAAACGGGTGATCGGGAACTACGCATATAAATAAAAAAGGTGGTGGTACTTAGTAGATTGTTGAAAAAGTCCATCCATGGCCTTTTTGACTCGGGCCTTTCTTCGCTTCGCAGTCCCTGCCGCGGCATTACTACTTCCCTGTAGGGCACGGCATTCGTGCATCTTGCACAGCGCGGTTTTTGCTTTGCTTCATTGTTCAAACACTTAGCGTGTTTGAACAATGGCGGTACTTGCGGCACTACGCAGTCCCTGCTTCGTGCGCAAGCCAGGGCCGGCCTTCCGTGGCCGGCCCGCTCGGCGGGAGGAAGGTCCACCGGACCTTCCTCTGATTCCGCCTCGCCCCTATGCCGCGACCGGTAGGAAGCCCAAGTGCCGCGGGCGGTCCCTTTCGGCATCCTGCCTCTCAGGACACTCGCACATCCCTGTGCATCGCAGGAGGCGCGAGAGCGGCCACCGCAGGGTGATGAAAAACGAGTTTTTCAGCACCCTGTTTAGGGAATCGGCAAAATCAAGCTTCTCGCAGGATTTCCCGCAACCACTTGCCGATATCCATAATTTCTTGCGGAGACACCGAATGCCCCATTGGGTAAGTGTGCCAGGTAATAGGTAGACCAAGTGTCTTCATTAGCTGATAAGAGACCTGGCCTAGGGGTAAGGGGATTACCGGGTCTTCCGTACCATGAGCCATAAAAACAGGCACATCGGCATTGGCGGGGTGCAACTCCGCGCGTACCGTATCGTGTAACGGTAAATAAGTGGAGAGGGCCAGGATGCCGCCCAGACGCTGCGGAAAACGTAAGCCCGTGTGCAGGACGACGGCGCCTCCCTGGGAAAAACCAGCAAGTACAATGCGTTTAGCAACAATACCGCGCTCAAGTTCGCGTTGAATCAGCGAATGTAGAATTTTTTCCGAAGCACGGATGCCGGCGGCATCTAGGTGAGTGGTGTGGTTGCTGGCGACGATGTCGTACCAGGCGCGCATTACGGTGCCGGCGTTGACGGTAACCGGCCGATAAGGGGCATGGGGGAACACAAAGCGCACAGCCGGCGCGGACGCTAGCGCCAGCTCCGGTACTATAGGTACGAAATCATGGCCGTCTGCGCCTAGACCATGTAACCAGATAACGCTGGCAGTGGGCGCAGCGCCGGTTTCCAGCTCCACCGGCGGTGCTTCGGTAACTGAGGGCATGGACACCTAACTGAAGAAACAGCCGGTAGTATACTTTCGTTTCTGTTAAGGTTCGATAGCTAGCCGTTTTAATCGGCGCCGCCGGTAGCTTTTTTTACCGGGTAATGAAAAAGTTCGTCGCGCAGGATGCTGAGATTAGGGTGGGCGGTAATTCCAAGTTTGACCTGGGTACCTTGTACGTGTGTCACGAGAATTTGCACCGGGCCGCCGGCGAACAGCTCACCGGCGGGGGTATTTGGATCAACCGTCTCATCTAAGTCGATAATAACCCTCTGCCCGGGTCTGCGGGTAAGTATAAGCATGATTCCTCCTGGTATCGTTTTTTAACTTATAGCTTCGGCGGTTCGTGGCACATGAATTCTTCTAACTTGGCGGGGTCGGTGGTACCTAATAACTCCTTAATAGGGAGTCCGAAAGCATCGGCCAGTTTTTCGATATTATCCAAGCTGACATTACGCTCCGCCCGCTCAATGGAGCTGATATAAGTGCGATGCAGTCCACTTGCTTCTGCTAATTGTTCTTGCGACCAGCCGCGCATAAACCGTAATATGCGCAGTTTCCTTGCCAGCAATTTCCTTGCTCTTTTTTCCATCAATGAATACTTGCTGATAGGATTAATGCTGTCGACAGTTAGTGATTGACGATTCACAGATTATAAGTACCCATCTGTAGATGATTAGTAACAAACGAAGACTAGCAGGCTGCTAATAGGATGCTGAAAAAGTCCATCCATGGCCTTTTTCAGCGCGCCCACGGAGGGCGTGCATCAAAAGCAAAAATCACACTTTTTGCTTTTCTTCATTTTTCAATCATCTTAGGCGATTGAGGTAGGAAGCCCAGCCGTACAGGGAAGTAGTAATGCCGCGGGAGGCGGGACTGAGGCACGGCCGAGAACGCAGGCGACCCACAGGGATGTGGGAAGGTAGGGCAACGCCGGGAGCAGTTGCCGGCGACCCACAGGGATGTGGGAAGGTAGGGCAACGCCGGGAGCAGTTGCCGGGATGCGCGAAAGCGGCCATCGCAGCTTGCCGAAAAACAGAGTTTTTGGGCAAGCTGCTAAAGAAGATTCTTCAAGTAGCAAGGGTTTGATAATCGGGTTTACTTATCAAACAGGATATATTTGAATGTGCAATTTTTTCGGGAGCTCCGATGCCCTTAATTCGTCCTTTTGCCGGTCTGCGGCCCGCGCCTGAGTATGCGCAGGAGGTTGCTGCACCACCTTATGATGTGCTGAGCAGCGATGAGGCGCGCGCGCGCGCGGCAGGTAAGCCTCGCAGCTTTTTGCGTGTTTCCAAACCGGAAATTGATCTGTCACCGCATACGGATGCTTACGCGCCCGAAGTATATGCCAAGGGCAAGGAAAATTTTACCCGCATGCTGGCCCAGGGTATTTTGCGGCGTGATACCGAGCCTTGTTACTACCTCTATCGCTTGGTGATGGGGACGCATATACAGACCGGTCTCGCGGCGACCGTTTCTGTTGCCGATTACAAAAGCAATCGCATCCGCAAACATGAATTTACCCACCCGGACAAAGAAGACGATCGCTTGCGCCACATGGATGGGTTGAATGCCCAAACCGGGCCGGTGTTCCTGACTTATCGTCATTCTCCGGAAATAGACGCGCTCGCGGCCTTCATTATCGAAGGCCCGCCGGATACGGATATAAGCTTGGATAATGTGCGTCACAGCCTCTGGGTGATACGCGATCGCAAGTTAATCGTTGCATTTTCTCAGGCCTTTAGTAAGACCGACTATTTCTACATCGCCGACGGCCATCATCGTTCCGCTGCTGCTGCGCGCTTGGCCGAGAACCGGGTGGCTTCGCACCCGGGCCAAACCGGCCCTGATGCCTATCATTATTTTCTCGCCGTTATTTTTCCTGATAACCAAACTCAGATTCTGGACTATAACCGGCTGGTGCGGGATTTGAATGGTTTGTCGGAAAAGGAGTTTTTAGGTAGGCTGCATAAGACGTTTGTTATTGCGCCTGAGAATAAACCGGTCAAGCCCGGGAGGGTAGGTGAGTTTGGCATGTATCTCGCCGGGCAGTGGTATCGCCTGAGCATTAAGCGCGAGCGGGTGCCGGCTGCAGATCCGGTGCAGCGATTGGACGTCAGCCTGCTGCAGGATAATTTGCTTACGCCTATTCTTGCGATTGGTGATCCGCGCCATGATAAACGTATCGATTTTGTCGGCGGCATCCGCGGCTTGGCTGAGCTGGAGCGCCGGGTCTTGAGCTGCGAAATGGCGGCGGCGTTTTCACTTTATCCCACTACCCTCGCCGATCTAATGGCGGTGGCCGATGCCGGTTCGGTGATGCCGCCTAAATCCACCTGGTTCGAGCCGAAACTTGCCGATGGCTTGTTATCCCATGTACTGGACTGATTAACCCGGCTTGTAAATCAAGAGTGACGCACCAACTGTTTGGTGTTAAGGCCCCAGGCGGATTTATCCAGCCAAGCGAGAAAATTATTCGCCGAAATCGGGTAACTAATGTAATACCCCTGGGCAAGATCGCAGCCGAAAGCGGCGAGCTTGTCCCAAATTTGGCGGGTTTCCACCCCTTCTGCCACGACTTTTAGCCCGAGATGGTGCGCCAGCTCGATGGTGGAGAGTACGATCACCGCCGAGTCGTGATTTTTTATCATATCGATAACGAAGGACTTATCGATTTTGATGGTGTTTATCGGCAGTTTTTGCAGATAGCTCAATGACGAATAGCCGATACCAAAGTCGTCTATGGTTAAGTGGATGCCCATACGGCTCAATCGGCTAAGGTTGGTCATGGCGTTTATAGGATCTGTCATCAAGGTGCTTTCAGTAATTTCCAGCTCCAACCATTCATGGCCTATTTTCCAGACCTTAAGCAATTTATTGATATGATCCACAAAATTCGGATCTTGTAAGTTGCGTAACGATAAGTTCACGGCAATGGGAATTTTCAGGCCCATTTGATCCCAGTTATGGCATTGTTCCAGCGCGGTATTAAGCGCCCACAGGGTTAGGGTTTTAATTAGCCCGGTTCGTTCCGTCATGGCAATAAATTCCTCCGGCGGAATCGGGCCATGTTGCGGGTGATGCCAGCGCATCAACGCCTCTACGCCGACCGTGCGGCCGGTTTGAAAATCGATTTTTGGTTGATAATGGAGGAATAGCTGATTGTTGCTAATCGCATGGCGTAACTCACCCATCAATTTTAGCCGTTGTGGGCTATAGGGATCATGCTCAACGGCGTAAATGGCGAAATTACTTCCCTTCTTTTTGGCTATATAGGTCGCTACGTCCGCGTGCTGCATCAAAAGATAAGGCGATGTGCCGTGATCCGGAAATAGCGCGATGCCTACACAGGCCTCGACTTCGAGCGTGAACTCCGCTATTTCAAAAGGCGCCTCCAGCACCTGCAAAATATTTTCCGCCACACGGACGGCATAATCGGCATCGGCGGTCGACAGCAACACCGCGAATTCATCGCCGCCTAAACTCGCCAGCATATGCGATTCTTGCAGCGCTTCTTTTATGCGCAAACCGACCTGTTGCAGCAAAGTGTCGCCATTGTTATGGCCAAGGGTGCTGTTGATTTCCCAAAATCGATTCAGATCTACGATTAGCAAAGCGAAACGGGTATTTGTATGCTGTCCGGTATTAATCGCTTGTTCCAGGCTCTCTCGAAGTTTGGCACGATTGGGGAGATTGACCATCGGGTCATAGTAAGCCAAGTATTGCGCGGTGGTTTCCGCCTGCTTGCGCGCCCGGCGCACCACGGCTTCTTTTAGTTCGCGATTAATAGCCGGGAGCAGCCGGGTTAAATTACCCTTCATAATATAGTCATGGACGCCGGTCTTCATCGCCTCTACCGCGGTGTCTTCGCCTATGCTGCCGGATAGAATGATAAAGGGCAGGTCAAACTCTTTTTCCTGCATAAGTCTCAATGCATCGAGGCCGGTAAAATTCGGCATCATATAGTCGGCGATGATAATATCCCACTGGTGCGCATCGAGCGCCTGCATCATTGCCGCGCGCGTGTCGACGCGCTGGCACATTAAATCAAAGCCGCCGCGACGCAGCTCGCGCGCAAGCAAATCCGCGTCATCTTCTGAATCTTCAATGATTAATACGCGTAATGGGGAACCCATAACGACTTCCTTATCAATTTTTCCTGTTGGCGGGAGGAGGCTCATTTAATAAAAGCCAGTAAAGGCCAAGCTGCCTTACCGCCTCTATAAATTGATTATAGTCGACCGGCTTGCAAATATAGCTGTTGGCGCCGAGTTTATAACTGGTAACTAAGTCTTGCTCTTCTTTGGAAGAAGTGAGAATGACGATGGGCAGCAGTTCGGTGCGCGGGTCGGTACGTAGGCGGCGCAGCACTTCAACACCGTCGACCTTGGGTAGCTTCAAATCCAGTAGAACAAGAGCCGGTAGTTCGCTCACGTCCCGGGTTGCGTATTTGCCGGTACCAAAGAGGTAATCCAGGGCTTCAACACCATCGCGGGCTGCGATTACTTCATTTGCAATGTTACATTTTTTAAGCGCGCGCAGAGTCAGCGCTTCATCATCAGGATTATCTTCCACTAACAAGATAATTTTATCGTTCATGAGGGCCCTCTTTATCGTCAAGTATAGCCGAGAGAGTGAAATAAAATGTCGCCCCTTGACCGACCATAGCTTCCGCCCATACCCGGCCTCCATGCCGCTGGACAATGCGCTGCACCGTCGCAAGGCCGATGCCGTTACCGGGGAAGTCCGCGACTCCATGCAAACGTTGAAACGCCGCAAAAAGTTTGTGGACGTAGACCATGTCGAAACCGGCGCCGTTATCACGTAAAAAATATACCACCTCATTGGGAGCTTGTTTCAGTGCCCCGAATTCAATTCTCGCATGCGGTATTTGGCTGGTGAATTTCCAGGCATTATTGACTAGATTTTCCAGCACTACCTGCAATAAGCGCCTATCCCCGGATGCTTTCAGCTCTTTTTGAATGATAAACTCCGCCTGCCGATCCGGCTCTGCGTTTCTCAGCTCGGTCGCGATCATTTCTGCAAGCCGGCTCAGATCCACTAATTCATACCACACATCGCTGCGCGTCAATCGAGAGAGTTTTAATAGATCATCGACCAGCTCTCCCATGTGCTGGCTTGCGTTACGTATGCGATCCAGGTGTTTTTTCCCGTTATCGTCAAGTTTATCGCCACAGTCTTCCAGCAATGCCTGGCTAAAACCATCGATGCCGCGCAACGGCGCGCGCAAGTCGTGCGAGACGGAATAACTGAATGTCTCCAGCTCTTTATTAGCGGCTTCGAGTTGGGCAGTGCGCTGTTTTACACGTTCTTCAAGCTCGGCATTCAATTTACGGATTTCCGCCTCCGCCCGCCTGCGTTGGGTAATGTCACGGATAAAGGCGCTGAAGAGCCAGCTACTGCTCAGTCGTATCGGGGTAACGGCTAATTCCACGGGAAATTCATCTCCATTGCGGTGTAGGGCGGTAATTTCAAGGCGTTGATTTAAAATTGGGCCCTCTCCCGCGGAGAGAAAGCGGGCAAGCCCCTGCTTGTGCGCCTGCCGATGCTGTGGCGGGATGATAGTGGTAGACATGGAGTGCCCAATGACCTCAGCGGCTGACCAACCAAACACCGCTTCAGCCCGGACATTCCAACCCGTGATCAGACCATTTTCATCCATGGTGACAATAGCGTCCAAGGCGGAATCAATGATCGCTTTGAGCCGGGTCTCGGATGCCAGCAACGCCTTTTCGGCGTGCTCCGCCTGCGCCTGCCGTTTTTCCAAAGACACGGCCATTTCGTCAAACGCACGCGCGAGTTGATTCAGCTCTCCCGCTCCATGCGAAAGTTTTGTGCGGCTGCTTAAATCACCGGCCGCCAACCATTTGGTTGTATCTACCAGTGTATTTACCGGTCGTAGAATTGAAAATTGGGCAAACAACCATGCCAAGATGAGCGCGATCACCGCCGCTAATCCGAGGCCACTCAGATTCTGCAGAAAGAGTTTATTAACTGGAGCGTAAGCAACTTTTTGTGGAATACCGACGACGATGATTGCCGATTGCTTGAGAGTCGTACCGGCCATGGGAGCGAATGCGATTAAACGAGGCACATCGTCAAAAT
>WNFB01005991.1_pt1 | contig 13551 bp, 9 predicted proteins | sample 5400501 | NCBI WGS metagenome assembly WNFB01 (sample SAMN13153341, study PRJNA577476) | soil metagenome | isolation source: 200 cm saprolite under Douglas fir tree site 2 hole 1 | place: USA:California | collected 2015-04-18
CGGGTGCTGCCAGACGCGCCGCGACGAGATCGTGCATGGAGCAGCGTCCCTTGTGCAAGCTGCGGGCCAGCGCGCAAACACCCAACGATGGGTGGAACCCTTTCACACCAGAGCATGACGATGAGTGAGCAAAACGTGTTAGAATACAAAGCTGCTCGACATGAGGGAACCGCAGCTGGTGTCTCATCACCACGAATCCACAGATCGGAGAAAAGAGGGATGACTGCTATCTATGTCGAACTGGGTGGCAAGAAGGCTATTGCCTGGTCGCTGGAGTGGCCCGGTTGGTGCCGCATTCGCACGAGCGAGGCGGCGGCGGTGCAGGCGTTGATCGATACCGAGGCACGCTACCTGCTGATCGCGCAGCAGGCAGGGCTGGAGTTTGCACCTGGTGATCTCGTCGTGGTTGAACGTCTCCCAGGTGATGCCAACACGGCCTGGGGAGTGCCTTCGGTTCTGGCATCTGCCGAAACCAGACCAATCAATGCCGTGACGGCGCAGCGCAACGTGGCGCTCCTGCGCGCGTCGTGGGACCTGCTGGAAGAGATCGTCGCGGCTTCGCCGGAGGAACTGCGCAAAGGTCCACGCGGTGGAGGTCGCGACCGAGACGAGATCTGGCGCCACGTCATCGAAGCCGAACGGGCTTATGCGCGCAAGATCGGGGTGCGACACACCCCGTTCGAGGTGAACGACCCGGGCCGCCTCAAAGCCATGCGGGAAGAAATCGCTGCCGTGCTGAGCAAGCCCTCCAGCGGCGAGCCCCTGGTTTCTGGGGGATGGAACACCAGCTACGCGGTCCGGCGCATGGCGTGGCATGTGGTCGATCACCTCTGGGAGATCGAAGACCGTCGAAGCTGATCGCGTGGGCGCGCAAGGGGGCGCCGACCCTGGCCCGATTTTTGGCAGGATCACAGAACCGAAAAAGGTATAATGGGAACGTCTATCCATAGGGAACATATTTATCGCGTCCAAATACAGAATTTTTGAGCGATAGCGTACATTCACCTGCTAGTAGCTCCCCCATTTGTCGTGGGCGAGAAGGAGAACCCTATGGCTACTGCGTCATCTCCTCTACGTCGTGTGTCTGGTCAGTACAATAGTTCACAGTTACCATTAGATGATAGAAGTAATGCCAACCTGCGTTTCCTGGGTCATGTACGCGAAATACGGGCAGAAGCACAGAATCTGATCCGATACGCGAGTGAACTCAAGGGCAAGCTGATGGATCCGCACTTGAATATCACAGATGTAGCAAAGGAATGGCAAGCGGTTCAGTTGCCAATTTATCAGCCACACCAGGCCAACGTAAAAGACCTGTTCGCTCTGATCAGAAAACTGATGGAAGACAACCCTGTGTTGCTGGATCGTAATGCTGATGCAATCACTCAAATGGGAGACGTGTGGGAGCGAGTAGACCCACAATGGCCGAGATTTGCAGAGAACGAGGCCCCAGATGAGAACGCGCTGCTGGCCAGGGTAGCTGCAGTAGACGCGCTGCTGTGTGAAGTGATAAAAGCAGCAGAAATACTCACGCTTCCAGAGCGGGTCAACGAACGTTTGAGAGAGTTACGTGTGGGTCAAACCATCAATTTTCATGCTGAATTCTCAGAAGAGTTGCCGGAACCAGCGGCGCGCGTGCTAGCATTACACTACCTGCACGATCATCCCTTGATTGTGCTAGGGGTGGTTGATGTAGAGAACGGGTTAATTTATCGTGCCTCTTCAAGTATCTGGCAGCGACGGCTCAGCCCTGTATACATTGCTCTGCCTGCAATTCTGGGCGGAGTCCTGGTCTACCTGGGCTACACCTACCTCCCGTTCCTCAAAGGCAATGTGCCACACAACTACAATGATGTGTTACCGTATGTGACAACGTACACCTCTATCATTGCCGGTGGCTTTGCCCATACGGCTGTAGACACAGTCAAACAGTATCGTACGAGCCAAGGACAGACGTTTACAGCACTGGGCGACTTGCTCATGTGGATACACGTTAAGCAAGCCCCTATCATTGCTGGCACAGTACTATTGTGGATAGGGTTTGTGGGTCTCATTCTATTACAAGGGGCAGATTGGGGAGCTGCTTTCTTTGTAGGTTATAGCATCGATAGTTTTGTCGATCTTTTCTTGCAGCGTTTCACATCCGTGACATCACCTCGTACAGATGCGGTCAAGACACAGATTACACAACCAGCCAAGAGCGTGTAGGGCCTGTCACTAGTGGTGATTGTCACACATATTTGGCAGAAGCTCAGCAGTGTTGAGCGTAAGGGAACGCTTATCGTCACGAATTTCTGGCAGCTTTTTCACGAATATTTGGCGAACCGAACTTGATTTCTTCTTATCGGTGCGGTCATGATATCCTCTTCCTGGGCACGATGTCAACTTCTTGGTCCTCTGATACTACTGCCCAGGAAGATAGGTGAGACAATGATGGAAGTTGAAGAATGATACAGCTCTATGAAAGCATGATGATAGCCAGTGAACACTCCTTTCAAGAAAGTGCGCTGGCTGCCACTTTCACATCGATCGCAGGCTCACCTGCCGCGCGGGATCAGCTACGGAGAGAATGGCGCGAGGGAGGCAAGAGCCAGGACCGTCTTCACTGGGTTGGCGTTGCCTCCATGAGGATAGTACAGGCAGCCAAGGATGCGCGGGTCAAGTGTGGGTTCGATATCAAGCGCGCCGCGGCTGTTCAGGAGGTCCACCTGATGTCCCCCGTCCAGGAGTTCCCGCGTTTCTCGCCGGGCAAAGGCATACTCTTCCTCTGTCTGGATGGCCTGCAGCGAGCCGCTCTGCCGGAACTCAAGGTCATAGCCGAGGTCGAGCTGCAAGGTTTTGAAGATCTCCAGGCTGCCCATGCCCAGGGTTGAGGAGAGATCAGGTGTGCGACCCCAGCCGGTTGCCCAGAGTGTCCCAGCGTTCAGTCCGGATGCTTCCGCGGCAAGCTCGCTTTGCTCCAGCAGGATCACCTGGCGGCCATATTGGGCGAGATAACAGGCGGTCGCGGTACCTGCGATCCCGCCACCGATGACGAGGATGTCGGCCTGGTGCATACGCTTCTCCTGTGAAGGTATGGTACTCAGTGCATTATCTTACACGGACAGCCCGTACGCAAAAGACCACCGCAGCATACAACGCGACCGCCGCCTCTTCTTTCCAGATCGTTTGCCCTGGAGCGTTTTCAGGATTTAAAATACTAGAGTCAGGTGGTAACATGTCTCCCAGAATGGGAGAATGGAAGGTCGCTGAATGGCGATATGAAACAACGAGCGAGGAGAGGTACGCTTTACAAGCGTTGCTCTTTTCTTTTCATCGTCGATAAACACCATGGGCTATACTGCAAAAAGCAGGGAGATGTTGTATGTCACAGTCCTCTCTACCATCTATGCGCATCATCCTTTTCTCGAACCAGCCGCCGCCGCTCGTCAATGCTGTAGTGGAATCGCTGGGAGCGATGGGCCAGCAAGTGTTACTGGTCGTCACAACGCCGGGAACACGCAGTCGGCCAAACGAAAACTACCACCGCATCGTCGCCAGTGCCCGCCGCGACCTGGACGTGCTGGTAACCAGCCATATGTCCCGGTTGCCTGCTATCCTGCGAGGGCTGGAACCCGACGTGATCTTTTCGGCAGGTTTCCCGTGGAAATTCCCTCCGGCATTGCTGGAAATCCCGCGCCTGGGTTGCATAAACGCGCACCCCGCTCTGCTGCCGAAGTATCGCGGCCCCGAACCGGTTTTCTGGCAAATCATGAACGGGGAACCGCAGATCGGCATGACGATCCACCGCATGGACGCCCAGTTCGATACTGGTCCGATTCTGGTCCAACGAGCGATGGGCATTTCCGAAGATGACGACATTGACAGCGTTTTCTCTAAATTGCTTACACTGGGTGGGCCGCTGCTCCCAGAGGCGCTTGCAGCCGTAGCTGCCGGCGTTCCAGGCACGCCGCAGCCTGTCGAGGGCAGCTACGCCCCAATGGTGACTGAGGCCGAGCGCAATCTGGACTGGAACCGCTCAGCAGTGCAACTACGCAACCAGGTACGCGCCTGGGGCAGTCAAGGGGCGCTTGCCAGGATTGATGGCAAAGTATATCTCGTGCGGCGCGCCCGCGTGGTTCCCACTTCTTCTCTGGCGCAACCCGGCACAGTGCTTGAACGTTCCGATGAGAGGTTGCTCGTCCAGACGGGGCAAGATGCGTTATTGATCGAGGACTTCAGAGAAGCATAGAAGGTCGTGATGCAAAAATCTGAGAGGCATGCCTGGAGCGTAAAATCTCACATTTCTGTTCAGCTTAGACCGCCACTCGGATCTGTTCAAATTTTCGCAGGAATTAGGCTGAACAATGTAAATTGGCTCTTGAACTGAGCCAACGAATAAAACCACGCACCTTTGAATCGAATGGTCTCAATTCGCCGCCACAGAGCGATCTCATTTACACACCTGGGAGCTCAGTCCTTAAGTTGGTGCGTATGGGTCCATTACTACTCGACCCCCATGTATGTATTGGGCCTGCTTGGGGAAGAGCGATGCCTACCAAGGTTTGGAATGGTCTCCTATCTCGTGCGATAAAAAGATACTTTGCCGTCGTCCTTCTATTGGGAAGATTCAACTTAAAAACGTAGAGATCTGAATGCGGATAGATCTCGTAGACCAGAGAATATCACACACAGAAAGGCGGTCGATAGATATGCTGCACGAAATGGTTCCATTCCTTGTAGGCATGATTATTCCTCCACTGATCATGCTGATCGTTCGTCCCCAGTGGTCGGGGCTGCTCAGGTCCGCAGCTGCGTTCCTACCTGCGCTTGTGCTAGGCGTCTGTATCAGTGCATGGGCAGGAGAACTGTCAGGTGAGCTACCTGATAGCCTCATGGCGATTATCATTGACACCTCGCTCGTCTACACCGGTTCACAACTCGCTTATCAGCTCTTGTGGAAACCAGTACTGGAAGCACGTCTTGCACATGGCACCGTAGTTAAGGCGGCCTCGGTGCGCGAGTAATTCTTTCAAAGGAGAAAAGCAATGGCGGAAAAAACTAGAGCGAAGAAACCTCAATGGGCAATATCACCTCAAGATGACCCGGTATTACGTCATGAGGAACTCAATGCTGACCGCAAGTTCGGAAGCGAGGGGAAGTCTCTTACCGAGTTACGACTCGCCGCATTGAAACATGCTCGTGCAATGCCAACTTCCGCTGGTGACAGTGAGGGAGTTCCACCGCTTCCTGGAGGGAGCAATTGGGTGCAATTGGGACCGACAGCTACTCCCAAGGGTCAGACCTATAGCGCTGCAAGAGTGCTGGTAACGGGGAGGATCACCAGTATCGTGGTAGATCCAACCGACTCCAACACCATCTATGTGGGCGCGGCGCAAGGAGGTATCTGGAAAACGACTGACCAGGGAAAAACCTGGGGTCCAAAATCGGACAACGAAGATTCACTTGCCATTGGTGCTCTGGCTATGGACCCGACTGATCATCTCACATTGTATGTCGGCACGGGTGAAGGGAACTTCTCTGGTGATAGCTACTACGGCAATGGCGTCCTCAAAACGACGGATGGTGGAAATTCGTGGACGTTGTTAGGTGCGACGACCTTCTCTGGTGCACGATTCTCCCGTATCGTTGTCAATCCTGCAACCCCCACAACAGTTTTTGCCGCGACAAGCCTCGGTGTGTACCGCAGCCTGGATGGGGGCGTGAACTGGACGCAGATGACGAGCGGTTTGTCCGCGGCGAAAGCGACAGATATAATGATAGACCCGACAATGCCCACTACCGTGTATGCAGCGTTCCTGAATCGCGGCATTTACAAGAGCACGAACGCAAACTCCGCTACCCCTACGTTCATACAACTCACCTCCGGCCTTCCCGTGGCGACGGCGGCGATACCTAACGGAGTTAGTCGTTTTGCACTGGGCATATCAGCCACCAACCCGCAAACCGTGTATGCCCTAATGGCGAACAATGACAATACGCAATATGCCCAGCACATCGGTCCGCCATACAACTACGCGATCGACAAGTTTTACGTTACGACTAACGGCGGGACCTCCTGGACGTCGGTCCCCCTGCCGGGAGGAGTCACCGACGGGATAGGCGGGCAAGGGTTCTATAACCTGAACGTTGCGGTAGACCCGACAACGCCGGATATCGTGTATTTGAGCGCGATCTCCTTGTGGAAAGCTACCCGCGACCCGATGACTGGTGCATGGACGTTCACGGATATTGGTGGCCCTTTCCATCCCGATAATCACGCCTTCGCGTTCGATCCGGCCGATCACCTGATGATCTACGCGGGAAGCGATGGGGGTATCTACACGTCCGGCGACGGGGGCATGACATGGAGCGACACTATCAATAGCGGTCTCTGCATCACCCAGTGCGAGTTCATGGAGCAGCATCCCACCTCCGATGCCGTGATCTTCATTGGTACGCAGGACAACGGAACCGAGCAATTCCGCAACAGTCCAGTGTTTTACCACGCCGATGACGGCGATGGGGGTTTCGTCGCCATCGATCCGACGAACCCAAGTAACGTTCTGAGTACTTACTACGGCCTGCGTCCGAAACGCTCCACTGCTGGCGGGGCCTTTGGTAGTTGGGTGTCTGAAGCAAGTGGACTTTCTGGGAAGGCGATTTTCTATCCGCCTCTGACCCTCGATCAGTCGAATTCGAGCAATAGCGCTATCGGAGCGGACCGCGTGTTCCTGGATGCGGCACAGGGAACAGGAGGATGGCCAGTCACTGTCACGCTGCCCGGCTTAGCGGCGGGAGAGAGAGTTTCGGCGCTCAACTATGCCAACTCCAATCTCATCTACGTTGGTACGGAGACAGGAAAAGTCTATCGTCTGACGAATAGTGGGGGCACATGGACCCCAGCGGCCATTCATGCTGCTCCGCTGCCTGCACGCTTCATCTGGGATATCGCTCCGCGCCCGGATAACATCAATACTGTCATTGTCGTCATGTCCGGTTTTGGCGCTCCCCATGTCTGGAGTGGAGCTGTTCCTGCAGGTGGGGCCGCGACATGGACGGATATCAGTGGCACCGGAGCGGGGCGATTGCGCGATATTCCTGTCAATGCGCTCGTCATCGAACCCCTTGCTCCTGACACCATGTATATTGCGACAGACATCGCCGTTTTCCGTACGATTGATGGCGGCACGACCTGGACATTGTTCAGCGATGGGCTTCCCAACTGTGCCGTTTTTGACATGCGGCTTCATGCGCCGGCACGACTCTTACGCGTGGCTACGCACGGTCGTGGTGTGTGGGAACGAAAATTGGATACATTGTCTATGCCCGACGTAGACACTTTCGTACGGGACAATCTCATGCATACGGGGAGGCAGCCTTCTTCCTCAGCTGTGACCGCTGCGTTTGAAGATCCGCTTCAGCATGTCGCGCTTGGCGATCCCGCGTGGTGGTGGCAGTGTGCCGATGTCAAAATCGATGCGTTGGAAGGCTCCATCCCGGCTTATCAGATGAATGTGGACGAGGTGGATTATGCCGCCTTTGAAAGTAGGCTTGAACATCGCAATCCACAACGTGGACGTGTCAACCGCGTCTATGTGCAGATCCACAATCGCGGTATTCAAGCGGCCCCTAATGTGACGGTAAAGATTCTCTACGCGGATGCTTCCGCGGGGTTGCCCGACCTGCCGACTGATTTCTGGACGGTATTCCCTGCTGATTCCGTTGATACGTCCCATTGGAAACCGATTGGAACAGCACAGACGATACCCTTGCTTTTGCCAACCGAGCCGACCGTGCTGGAGTGGGAGTGGAATACGCCCACGGTGGCGGCGGATCATTCTTGTTTACTGGTCGTTATGGATTGCCCATCCGACCCAATTCCAGTGGGGAATAAAGTCTTGAATGTTGGAACCCTGATCGCCAACGAAAAACATGTGGGCTTGAAAAACCTACATGTGGTCACTATCCCTCCGGGGACGATCTACTGGACCCCTTTCCAATTCTTTGGAGACTCCGAGTTTCGTCACATAATCAGCATTCCCCAGTCGCGGGGGAACGGGTGGGGCCTCGGCCTGCTGTTCCCAAGGGGGACGCAAAAAGAACTGAGGCTGGAAGGCATTGTTCGCGTAGAGCCAACAAAAAGGGAACTCGAGGCCCTCGAGACAAAGATCGGGGCGGACATTGAAAGATACGATACGACGGTCCTCTATAAAGTGGGGAGTCTGGCGGAGGGGGCAAGAGTAGCGGGGGTCATCATTCCCAAGGAAGGGCTTCGGGCGATGTTGCTGCTGGCTCCTCCATCAAGATATGCCCATGCAGCACAAGTGTCGATTGTGCAGGAGACGGAGGGAACTATTGTTGGTGGGAGCACATTTGCCTTGCGTCAGGTAAAGCTGTAAATGTTTTGCGATGTGTGAACGTGCTACCCAGGCGCAGTGTAGTAAGTGGAGACCATTCCAAATCGGAGACTCAGTCAGCCCCTGGTTTGGAATGGTCTCCTGGTAGGCTGGTCAGTGGAGCCAGCCTCTTCTTCATTTGCCATTTGTGTGACCTCCAATGAGCCAAATGGGTATTGGCATTGACGAAAACGACGAAATGAGAGGGGAGGCGCTAAAGAAGTCGACATAAAAACGACAAATTCATTTGAGAAAGATGACCTATCCAAAATTAGGAGTGGACTTCCAGAAGCCGACTCCTTATCATAAGCTCGAAGGTGTGCCTACAGTTCCACCTTCGGAGGGACCAGCAGCCCAGTCTCTCCGTCATATACACCCAGCACCTGACTGATCATAGCTCCAGATTGATCCTTAATCCTCACCGTGATCTGGTGAACACCGGACCTGAGCCTTCTGGCATCGAAGGTGGCACCGCTTTGTTGTTTGTAGAATTAATTTTCCGCATCTCGACACTAATTTTTCGCAGCACGTCTTTGTTTAAGATGTAAAACAGGCATACTCCGACGCATAAATTTTCTCTGCATCTTTTATCATCTTTTGCGCACAATCATTCTCCTCCTTTGATGCCATCTGGGCAGAGCAGCGAAGTGATATTTGACAAAAACGAAAAGATATGGGGTGGAAACTTGTCTCTTTCACCAATCTCTGGTATACTTGCCTTTGACTCCGATCGCGGTGACCTTGCGCGAGATTCCAACTCGCTTCTCCGAGATAAAGAGAGGAAAAAAGACGCGATGGCCAGGCTCACAGATGAGGAATTTCGCGCCTGCTGTGGGATGGGCGACTCTGGGAAGCTGAGGTAGAAGCGACAACGGTAGTGCTTCGGCCAGAAAGCGGTGCCGTTTTCGCCCTCACCTTGCAACATTTCCAACGTCTCGTGAACGAGGGCGTGATCAAGCCAGAGCGGCTGGAGACTCCCTCACCTCTGCGCGATTCCACACGGGAAATCTTGTCTCATGCCGGGCCAAAAGCATTGGAAGCCGCGAATCGACGCTGGCGCGAGATCCTGGCGTACACCCGTGGAGAAGCGATCACCGTGACAGCGCGCTCCGTCCAAAACTGGATGGCGGCCTTTCGCCGTGCCGAAGCCGAGTCAGGATGTGGGTATCTGGGACTCCTCGATCGGGTAGCAGAGCGCGGTAACCGCAACACCCGCATTCCAGATGCCTCCAAGCAACTGTTAGAGGAGTATTTGAGGAACCATTACGCAGTCCCACAGGCCAAACGTGCAGCGGCAGTCTATCGACTCTATCGAGAGGAATGCGCCCAGCAGGGAATCGCTCCCATCGGCGAGCGAACCTTTTACCGAGAACGCGCACGCTTTACCTCTCAGGAAGTGACTACCACGCGCCGAGGCAAGCGGGCCGCTTATGTGTCACAGCCTTTTTACTATTTAGATCAGACCACCCCGCGACACGGAAGTCGTCCCTTTGAGCGAGCACATCTGGATCACACGGAATTAGATCTGGTTCTGGTCTCATCGATTACCGGAAAGCCATAAGAAGTACCGGTGTTGACCAATTAGAATTGCCGGTTGACGAACCTGTTTTTCTTCACAAAGACTAATTGCCAGAGGTGGTTTGCATAATGTGTTGGGTGCATTTCGAGCGAGATCCGCAGCAGGAGATTACCGCATCCACTGATGGCAATTACGGCCATCAAACTAGACGGCTGCTCGATTGATGGCCTAGGATGATACTCATCAACAGCTACGAGGTGAGTGTCATTGAAGAATGATTAGAGAAGTGAGACTGTATATGCAAGAGCGAAGAAAAGGAAGCCCGCAACGGCTTGCGGCGGCGCGAGCGGGCATGAGTGAACGCACTGCCTGCAAATACGAAAAGAGGAGGCAGCTTCCCTCTTAACTCAAGCGCCCCCATGACTGGAATACCCGTGAGAATCCGTTTGAGGAAGACTGGCCCTGGGTGGTCTCTCAACTCGAACGCGATCCAGCCCTGCAAGGCTCGACGCTCTTTGCCCTGTTGTGTGAGCGCCATCCCGAGCGCTACCGCGCGGCGATATGCGACAGCAGCGTTTGCGCATCGGCTTCCAGGTCACTGGAAGCCCAGGAGCGCGTCTGCGAGAGCGGAGCATCGAGCGAGTGCCGCACGATCACCACCTGACAGCGATAGAGCTTGCGCACCCGTGTCGTCACGACATGCACGTACACCTTGCCCTCGCCTCTGGGCCAGCTGAGTTCCACATAGTCGCTGGCCTCCAACTGCCCAGCATAGTCCGAGAGACGTTGCCACCGCCAGCCGCGTGGATCCGTCGGGGCATCGACGCGCAGCCAGCGATTGCTTTTGATGCCCGTCGTGATCTGGAAGTCACGCTCCCGCGCCGCACGCCAAAGGCATTTGGCACAGTACCAACTGTCCAGCAAGACATGCGTCACGCTGCCTACTACCGGCTCAAACGAGCGAATACGCGCTTCCATCAGCTCGATCAGGCTTTCGAATCAGCCCTGCCAGACTCGATCTCTCAGCCACCTGTCGCACCACTCCCGAAAGCGTTCGCCTGCCCTCACAGAGCATCAGCCCCAACAGTACGATCACGAAGTACTGGTATTGCGGTTTGCTCAGGCATTCGCGGTATCGCTCGGCAAAGTGACACAAGTCTTCATCCAGACATATAATGGGGACAGGCATCGGACACCTCCGTGGTCTCAAGCGATTGTATTCTTCTTGATACCACACGGTGTCCTTTCCTACCACTCCCCCCTTACAAATGTGCAAACATAGAGGTTTGTAAATTGAGTGATGACTTTCGTCAGCAATGACCAGATCGTAGTAACCGACTGAGAGCTGGGGGAACACCTGATACAATCCCTATATATCCAAATTCGCATTCTTCGCATGACTCTCAATAAACCTTCTTCGCGGCGCCACCTCGTCGCCCATCAGCATATTGAAGGTTTTGTCTGCCTCCACCGCTTCCTCGATGTTCACCTTTAGAATCGTGCGTTTGGCGGGGTCCATCGTCGTCTCCCAGAGCGTGTCGGGGTTCATCTCGCCGAGGCCTTTGTAGCGGCCAACATCGGGTTCTTTGCCGTTGTGGGCAGCCTTGTATTCGGCAATCAGCGCGTCGCGTTCCTCTTCGGTGTAGACGTAGCGCGTTTGCTTGCCCATCTTGATGTGGAAGAGCGGGGGCTGCGCGATGTAGAGGTGCCCGTCCGTGATGAGCGGCTCCATGTAGCGGAAGAAGAAGGTGAGCAAGAGCGTGCGGATGTGCGCCCCGTCAACGTCGGCGTCGCTCATGATTACGATGCGGCCGTAGCGCAGCTTGGTTATGTTGAAGTGCTCGCCAATGCCCACGCCGATGGCCGTGATGATGTTCTTGACTTCGACGTTTTCTAGCATTTTGTCAAGACGCGCTCGCTCGACGTTGAGGATTTTACCGCGTAGGGGCAGGATGGCCTGGAAGTGGCGGTCACGCCCCTGTTTTGCACTATTATGGACAAAAATGCCACTTGTTAGCGCAAAGTTATGAGTATGGGGGACCTCGACATCGTACACATCTAGCTCTTCCTCTAGTGGTTCAATTGCAACGATACGATGGTTGTAGCTAGCAACAGCTCTCACCATTTCGTAGCCCTGGATGGTGATTCCTGGCTCGTTCATGTCCGACTGTTTGCGATACAATGGCATCAGAGAGTCATCCGGTGTAAGATCCACGGCGGCTTTGTAGGTACTATCGCGTAACATGAAGCGGTGATCAGGGGTGCAGACAATTGTTTCTCCATTGTCTAATGTTACCCGAATCACTTTGGCATTTACTTTTGTCATTCGTGCATTGATCAAGCGCTCCAGTCCAATCGTGCCATCCTTGCGAATGGTGTAGCCGAAGTGCTCTTTTCCTTCGGCCTGCTCCACAACCAAATCTCTGAAGCTGAGCGCACGGCCATCGGCTAGCGCAACAAGTGTATCTCCAGAGAAACAACCGCCTGCAGAATCGCCTTCCACGAGGTAGAGTTCGCAGCGGTCGGCGTGTTTCTCGGAACAATCGGCGAGCTTGCCGGGGAGGGTCGTGTCCAGCACGTTCTTGCGCTGGATCAGGTCGCGGGCAGCGCGAGCCGCTTCGCGCGCACGAGCGGACAGCAGGCACTTTTCGATGATGGCTTTGGCCTCGCTGGGCGTCTCCTCCAGGTACTTGGTCAGCATATCCGCGGTCACCGTCTCTACAATGGGGCGCACCTCGGCGTTGTTCAGCTTGGCCTTCGTCTGCGCCTCAAACTGCGGATTGGGCATCTTGACGCTGACCACCGCCGTCAACCCCTGCCGCACGTCATCACCCGTCAGGTTGCTATCTTTTTCTTTGAGCAGGTTCATCTTGCGCGCGTAGTCATTGAGCGAACGGGTGAGCGCGCTGCGGAAACCGGTGATGTGCATGCCGCCATCGACGGTGTTGATGCCGTTGGCGAACGAAAACTCGGTGCTCGTCCAGCTATCGTTGTACTGCACCGCCAGCTCGACCTTGATGTTGTCGATCTCGCGCACGATGCTCACCGGGCGCGCCTGTATGCAGCTGCGGTTCTTGTTCAGGTAGCGCATGAACGAGACGAGCCCGCCCTCGAAGTAAAAGGTTGCTTCGCGGTCGCTGCGCTCATCACGTATTGAAATGGTCAGCCCGCGATTCAGGTAGGCCATCTCGCGGAAACGCTGCGCCAGGATGTCGAAGTTATAGTCGCGCGTCTCCATGACCTCCAGGTCGGGTATGAAAGAGGTTGTGGTGCCCGTGCCTTCTGCCGGTCCCAGGTCGAGCAGTGGGGTTACCGCGATGCCTCTTTCATAGCGCTGGCGATACAGGTGATCGTCGCGCCTGACATCGACCTGGCACCACTCGGAGAGGCCGTTGACGACTGAGACGCCCACGCCGTGCAGGCCACTGCTGATCTGGTAGCCGCTGCCGCCAAATTTGCCGCCGGCGTGGAGAATGGTCATGACTACTTCAAGTGTGGAAAGGCCGGGACGCTGCCGATGTTCCTCCACGGGGATGCCGCGCCCGTTATCTTCTATGATGACCGAACCATCGGGGTGGATAAGAACGGTGATGGTGTCGGCAATGCCCGCCATGACTTCGTCGATGCTGTTATCGACGACTTCGTAGATGAGAT
>WNFB01008073.1_pt1 | contig 13551 bp, 15 predicted proteins | sample 5400501 | NCBI WGS metagenome assembly WNFB01 (sample SAMN13153341, study PRJNA577476) | soil metagenome | isolation source: 200 cm saprolite under Douglas fir tree site 2 hole 1 | place: USA:California | collected 2015-04-18
CTTCGTCGAAGCGACGCCTTCGCATTTTTTTCACGATTCGAGGACGTAATCGTCACCGGGCCGACGGGGAACAACCTGCGTGACCTGCGGATATTGATTGCGGAACCTTAGAAAGATGAATTCGAAGCGAAGGATTTAACACAGAGAGCACAGAGGTCGCAGAGAAGAGAGGGCGGACTGAAGCCCGCCCCTACACCGGAACGGCAGCCGCTTACTGCTTCGGAGGCGGGAGGCGTTTTTCCAGGGACTTGAGCCGCTCGTTCATCTCCTGAAGCAGGTGCTCGAGTTTTTCGAGCCGTGGTTCGGTGGTGAACTTTTCATCGCCGGCCTGGGCGGATTCTTCGCCGGCATCGCCGGAACCGGGATGAGCACCTGGCTTTCCACCAGCGGGATTCTGCAGGCGCGCGATCTGCGCTTTGATCATCGGCGCCATTTCGATGCTGAGGTCGTCGCTCTTCAGCAGAGCTTCGAGCGCGGGAATGGCAGTGGCATCGCCACGCGCGCCGAGTGCATGAATGGCAGCCATGCGAACGGGAAAGTGCGGTTCGGCGAGATAAGCCGCAATCCGTTTCGTGATGTCCTGGTTGTCCTTTTGCAGACGCGCGAGGCTGTTGATCGCCGCGGTGCGCGAATCGATGGGCTTGCCGGCGGCTGACCACTGCAAGAGAAGCGGCACGGCCTTATCGTCTCCCAGCGAACCAAAAGAGCGAAGGGCGGCGTTACGAAGGAAGCCATCCGGCGAATCGCCGGCCACGGCGGCGTCAAGCGTCGCGAAAGCATTGGGCGCCTTAACGCTGCCAAGGGCCTGCAACGCGGCGGCGCGAGCGCGATAGGAATCGTCCTGCTTTGCGACGGAATTGAGCTTCGCCGCAACGCCTGCGTCGTCTTTGAAATTGCCCAGTGCGCTCACGGCGCGGCTGCGGACCCAGGGCTTATCATTCGAGTCCAGCGCGGCGAGGAGCAGCTTGGATGCGGAAGCGCCGTCCAGCTTGCCGAGCGTGTCGGCGGCGGTGGCGCGAACTCCCCAGGCTTTGTCGTTGCGCAACGTCTCTCCAAGAGCAGCGACGGCCTCGTCGTCGTTCTTCATCTTGCCAAGCGCGACGGCGGCATCGGCGCGATCGGCGAGATCCGCGGCGTTCTTCAATTGATAGAGCCATTCTTTCTTTTCTTTGTGGAACTCGGCGGACTTGAGGACGTGGCCGCCCTTATCGAATAGAACCATCATCGGAGCAGACTCCGCGGGCAAGGGAAAAGTCTGCTTGTCCTTCGAAACGGTGATGTTGTAGAGCTTGGGCCCCGACGCCGTGGTGATTTCGACTTCGACGGGGACGCGGAAGAGGCCCACGCGGCCTTCGATTTTTTGCGTCTGTTTGACGGCGAGAATCACTTGGTGTTTTTCGTTGTCGTAGGTGTAGCTCAATTCGAATTTCGGCGCACCTGCACCGTAAACCCATTGGCTGAAGAATTGGTCGACGTTGGTGTGCGTAGCCTCGTCGATGGCCTTGGCGAGATCGGACGTGACAACATTTTTACCGCGATTTACCTCGAGATAGTGCTTGACGCCGCGGTAAAAAGCGTCTTCGCCAATCTGATGCCGAAGCATGTACAGGACCCAGCCGCCTTTGCCGTAAGCGTTGCCGTCGAATTCACTCGAATCGTCGAAATCGTGGCGCACGATCGGCTTGTCCCAGAGATTGCTGCTCCCGAACCACTCGCGCGAGCCATTCCAGCGTTCGTAATCGGCTTGATCCTTGCCGAACTGCGCTTCCGTCCATATGGTTTCCAGGAACGTGGCGAAGCCTTCGTTGAGCCAGATGTTGCCCCAGTCCTTGGTGGTGACAAGATCGCCGAACCACTGGTGACCGAGTTCGTGGGAGATCAAGTCATCTTGGCCCGTGAAATATTCGGGGGCGAGCTTGGGATGAACGAGAGAACTGCTGGTGTTGGTGGTGGCGCTGGAATTCTCCATGCCGCCGGCGACGAATTCATCGACCATGACTTGCGCATATTTTTCCCAGGCGTAGTCGACGCCAAATTTATGACTGAACAGTTCCATCATCGCCGGAGTGCGGCGAAAGTTGATGGAGAGGCGGTCGCCGCGCCCCTTAGGCGCGTAATAGGTAACGGGGATGCCGCGCCAGGTGTCTTTCACTTCGTCGAATTCGCCGGCGACAACGGTGATCAGGTAAGTAGAGCTGGGCACGGACTCTTTCCAATACCAGGTTTTCAATCCTTTACCGGCGTCGCTGACGCTCATGAGTTTGCCGTTCGAAACGGTGATCCAGGTAGCGGGCACGGTGAGAATGGTTTCGGTCGTGAGGCGAGCATTGGGGTAGTCGTAGGTGGGAAGGTAGTAGCGCGTGTCTTCCGATTCGCCTTGGGTCCAAATTTGCTTTGGGCGGTCCGGATAATCCTTGTCCGGCAGGATGAAGTAGATGCCCTTGGAGGGTTTGCCCGCGTAACGGATGCTAACGTCGAATTTGTCTCCCGCTTTGGCGGCAGCCGGGAGAGGGACAATCAGTTTGTCGGCAGTGGTTTCGAATTTCGCGGGGGCCTTGTTAACGGTCACGCTTTGGATGGTGAGGCCGACGGAGTCGAAAGCGATTTTCGTGGTGCCGTCGCGAAAAATCGAGAGCGAGTGCGTGACTTCGCCGAGAATTATTTTCTGGTCGAGGTCGAAGCGCAGGGCAATCTTCGAATGCTGCAAATCATATTCGCGGCTGCGCGCGTAAGGCTCATCGGCGAGGAATTGCGGCGCGGCGATGAAAATCGCCAGCAGCGCCGCGAGCGCAATAATCGCGGGGCGACTGCGATGGTGATTGGTGTTGCCAAGGATTTTCCTGGTCATTCAGCTTTGCTCCTGTAAACGATGTGCCCTGCCCGCTCGAGCGCGGCGATGCCGGCCGAAAGAGTTTCGGATGCGACGAGCAGATAATCGGTATCAAAAGTCGAAACGGCAAACAAGCTGATTTTTGCTTCGGCGAGCGGCGTTGCGAGCGCAGCCAGGACACCGATTTCCGACAAGACAAAAGGCCCATGAACTTTCAGGACGCGCCAGCCGGGCTGGGACTGAATGCCCACCGGAACGCGAGAAAATTCAGTGACAATCGAAAGCTCATCGCTGGTGCGCGTGACGGAAAAGAATGGACCTTGCGTCGCCCATGCAGGGATTGGCGAATCGGCGGCGAGCCGGGAAACGGCGAAGCGTTCCGGCAGCAAACTGAGTTCAAGATGACGGGTCGCGGCGGCCATTGAGGGCTAGAGCAGGCTCCTCACAAGACCACCGTCGACGGCGATGACCGCAGACGATGTAATCGGAATCAGACGTCCCCACTTGTTTTTCTGCATGCGCGGCAGAGTTTCTTTTGCAAAAGACATGTTGCTCATCAGAAGCTGGTCGAAGGCGGAGCGCCAATCTTCCGGCTTGGTGTTCTTAAACATATTAGACGGAGGGCCGCCGCAATTGGTAACGCAGATGTCGACGCGGCCGGAGGGCGCCTCGACTGCGGCGTCGAAGGCGGCAACTGCCGTGGAATCAGTGACATCCACGGCTTTATGGAATACTTTGTGGCCCGTGGTTTTGTGAATGTGCGCGGCCGCCTCTTGGAGGGCGCTTGCCGTGCGAGCGCAAATCGCCACTTGGGCACCTTCGCGGGCTAGTTCCTCCGCGATGGCGCGGCCAAGTCCTTTGCTGGCCGCCGCGGCGATTACCTGGCGAAGGATTTCGTTTGCCTGGCGGGGAACGCGGCACTAAGATGCAATCAATTGTCGGCGGTTGGAGGTGATTATGCGACGGACCCAGTGGTTGAGTGGTGCGCTGTTTTTGCTGGGAAGTTTGGCAGGTCCCGCATTCGGACAGCAGATCGGCAAGTACGTTCCGATTCAAGCGGGATCGGAGGTGGACCACGCGTTGACGGAGATCAACGCGGCGACCAATCCGGCGCAGAAGTTGGCGCTTCTCGACAAATTCGCGGCGGGACCGGGCGGCGAGGGCGACAACGCCATCCTGGCCGACGGCCTCTACGTGGACTACTTCATCGCGCAGAAGAGTTACGACAAGGCGTTTGAATACGGCGACAAACTGTTCGCGCTGGATCCCGATAATTTTCAGAATGCGCTGAACATGATCCGCGCGGCTTCGGAAAAAGGCGACGCCGACCGGCTGATTTCGTATGGGGAGAAGGCGCAAGGAATTTTGAAGCGATATAAGGACGCGCCTGCTCCGGCTGGGGCGGCCGCTTCCGACTGGGAACGGCAAAGGTCACAGACGCTGGAAAGCAACAAGGATGCCATAGCCTACATTCAACAAGCGGTTTTCAGCGGCGCCTATCAGGCCAAGGACGCGGCCAAGCGGGCGGCTCTTTTGACGCGGTTTGCGCAGATTTATCCGGATTCACCGTATGCGAATCAGGCGCTCGGCGTGGCCGCGGCGTCTTATCAGCAGGCGCAGAATGTCCCCAAGATGCAGGAAGTGGCGAACGGACTTCTGGCCAAGGATCCGAACAATCTGGGGATGTTGCTGCTGCTTTCAGATTACTACAGCGAAAAAGGCGAACAGCTGGACAAAGCCGAGGCTTATGCGAAGAAGGCGGCCGCGGTTCTGCAGACCGCGCAGAAACCGGAAGGCGTGACGGACGAACAGTGGGCGCTGCAGAAAGCTTTGCAAAAAGGCCTCGCGCTCAGTTCGCTGGGGCAAGTAAACATTCAGAAGAAAGACAACGCCCAGGCGGTGGAGAATCTGAAGACGGCAGCGCCGCTGCTGAAGCCGGATGACGGGAGCTACGCGCGAAACCAGTATCGTCTGGGATTTGCGCTGCTGAATCTAAAAAAAAACGCCGAGGCCAAGGAGGCATTCACACAAGCCGCTTCCGTGAACAGCCCCTACAAAGCGCTGGCGCAGGAGAAGCTAAAGGCCGGCGCGGGGGCCGCGCAGGCGAGGCGAAAATCGCCCTAGCTGCGCGATGAATCGCAGGCAATATTTCGAGCATCTAAGTGCTGTACACAGGATGCGACAAGAGTTTGAACCGGGGGTGATATCCATGACGGAGATTGCGACGTTCGGAGCAGGCTGCTTCTGGGGCGTGGAGGCTGCGTTTCAGCGCGTGCCGGGTGTGATTGATACGGCAGTAGGGTACAGCGGCGGACAGACCCCGAATCCGACCTACAAAGATGTTTGCACGGACGAAACGGGGCATGCGGAAGTGGTGCAGGTGACGTTCGATCCGGCAAAAGTGAGTTACGAACAGTTGCTCGACGTTTTCTGGCAGGCTCATGACCCGACGCAGCTGAACCGCCAGGGGCCGGACTTCGGCACACAGTACCGCACGGCGATTTTCTTTCATTCGCCGGAGCAGGAAGCGACGGCCAAGAAGTCACTGGCAGCGCTGGACGCCAGCGGCAAATTCAAGCGGCCCATCGCGACGGAGGTCACACCGGCAGGCACGTTCTATCGCGCCGAAGAGTACCACCAAAAGTATTTGCAGAAGCGCGGCGTGGCGTCCTGCCACTTCTAATTTCAGGCGCGCGATTTCAAAACAGCAAAGGCCGGGCAGAAATGTCCGGCTTTTTCATTCAGAAGCCCGATTTGCTGCGACGGCAGAAATGGCGGAGAGGGTGGGATTCGAACCCACGGTACGGTTTCCCGTACGCTCGCTTTCGAGGCGAGTACTTTCAACCGCTCAGTCACCTCTCCGCGGCCGTGGCAGACTTAATCGTAGCAGAGCGTTGCGTTTTTCGGCAATGCAACGGCGGACATTCTGCCAATGTGTTTGGTAGCATGGACCTGAGTTTGTGAAATGCTATTGGGCGACGGGGGCATCGCGAGAATCGCGAAGTGCACGAGCCAAAGCACGCGCTAGTCGCGGCGTGCAGCGAAGAAAGACTGAATGATGGCGGCGCACTCGGCGGCGAGGACGCCGGACGTGACTTCTACCTTATGGTTTAGGCGCGGGTGGGAGAGGATTTCGAAGCAGGAGTGGACGGCACCGCCCTTGGGGTCGTCGGCACCGTAGATGAGACGCGGAATGCGGGCCTGGATGATCGCGCCAGCGCACATGCTACAGGGCTCGATGGTGACGTAGAGCGTGGTATCAGCGAGGCGGTAGTTGCCGAGACGGCGGGCGGCTTCGCGCAGGGCGACCACTTCGGCGTGGGCAGTGGGGTCGCAATCGCGGATGGTGCGGTTACCAGAGCGGGCGAGGATTTTGCCCTCATGGACGAGCACGGCGCCGATGGGGACTTCGCCGGCTGCGGCCGCAGAACGAGCTTCGGCCAAGGCGTCCTGCATGAACTGGATATCAGCTTCCATGTTGGTCGAGAGAATAACATGCGGGAGGAGTAGAAAAGAGTTCAAACGCCGAGACACAGAGTGCAGAGTTCCGGTAGGGGGCAGGTTGAGCCGTGAATACGAACGAGCAAAATCACGGCCGCGAGTATGAAACCCCACAGAACACAAAGCGTAATTAACTGCCACCGTTTTGGTCTTTTCGAGATGGCGCTATGCGCTCTCCTCAACGAGCCGTTGTACTCAAGGAAATACAATGTGGCAAGAAACATCGCTGCTAAGAAAATCACGACTTTGGCGAAAACCATCCAGTCTTGATGTGACATGCTCCTGCCATTTCCTCCGCCGCATTATGCTCCAACAGGCCTAACAATTCATCTAGAGCCCACACGCTGGAGTTTGCTTGACAATTGGGGAGGGGAGAAACAAACTAGGCGCATGCGGGAACTCCTCGAACGACTGTTTCAAGTCGATTTTTTGAAGGGCCTCGCGGTCACGTTTCGAACGCAGCATCCCAAGAACATTGTTACGGAGCAGTATCCGCTGGAACGGCCGATGGTGGCGGAGCGGTATCGCGGAGCGCCACGGCTCAACAACAATCCTGAGACGGGCGAGACGCTGTGTATTGGCTGCAATTTGTGCGCGTTGGCCTGCCCGGAGAACCTGATTGTGGTGGGCTGGGAACGCGACGACGCCACGCGAAGGAAAGTGCTGACAACCTTCACCTATGATACTTCGCGATGCATGTTTTGCGGACTCTGCGAAGATGCTTGCCCGGTGGATGCGCTGGAACTGACGCAGGATTTCGAAATGGCGTACTTCACGCGCGAAGGCGCGATCTGGGACCGTCACCGCCTCGAACAGGGGCCGACGCCTGCACGCTACACCCGCTAAAGATACCGAATGGAACTTCGTAAAGATCCCATCACACAAAGCTGGGTCATCCTAGGACAGAGAGAAGCACTTGGCGCTGCAGCGGAGGAATGTCCGCTGGAGCCAGCCAAGATCGAGAAGCTGCGATCCATTTTGACGTGGCCGGCGGAAGGGGCATGGCAGGTGCGCGTGCTGCCGCACCCGCAACCGCTCTATCACGTTGAATGCGAACCGGGACGTGTGGCCGAAGGGATGTACGACAAGATGGCGGCGCTGGGCGCCCACGAGGTCGTGGTGGAGACTCCGCTGCACGATAAACGAATGTCGCAGTTCAGCGACGAAGAGATCGAGCGGGTGTTATGGGTGTGGGCGTCGCGCATTGCTGATTTGAAGAAGGATGCGCGGTTCAAGTATATCAGCGTATTCAAGAATCAGGGCGCGCTGGCAGGAGAAGAATGGCCGCATGCGCATTCGCAGGTGACGGCGACGATTTTCGTGCCGCGCCGAATTAAATACGAACTCAGCTCTGCGCACGAATGGTTCAAAGATAAAGAGCGGTGCATTTTCTGCGACACCGTGCGTCAGGAAGAGAAGCAGGGGAAGCGCATCGTGGACGTGCAGGGGGAATACTACGCGCTGTGCCCGTATGCGTCGCGCGTGCCGTACGAGGTTTGGCTGATGCACCGGCGGCACAATCATTTATTCGAACAGCCGCGGCCGGGTTCGAACCGCACGCAGTTGGCCGCGCTACTGGGACGCGTTTTGCGCCGGCTGGAGAAAGTGGCGCCGGCATTTCACCTGGTGGTGCACACATCGCCCAATACGAAGAACAAAAAAGGTGAATTGGCCGGGTATTGGAAGACGCTGGCAGACGATTACCACTGGCACATCGAGATCCTGCCGATCGTGGAAAAGACCAGCAAGTCTTACAGCATCAAAGAGGTGTATTTCAACGCCGAACTGCCGGAGCAGGCGGCCGCGAACTTGCGAGCGTTGGACCCCAATTCATGAAGCAAGGCCACGCGAATCGAGGCGAGCCAGGCGGAATCTTCGTGAACTTAGTTATTCTGCTGTTTTTCGTGATTTTTTGCGCCGTTTTGTACCTGGCGCGGCGCCCGATTCTTCGGCTTACGGCGGAATGGTGGATCATCGAGGATCCTCTCGACAAAGCAGACGCGCTCATCGTTTTAGGCGACGATAATTTTTATGCCGATCGGGCAACGCGTGGAGCGCAATTATTCAGGGAAGGGAAGGCGCCCGTGATTGTCGCGAGCGGGAGACGCCTGCGGCCCAATGCGGGGATCGCGGAGTTGATGGAACACGATCTAGTCGAGCGAGGAGTGCCGAGAGATAAGATAGTGCGGTTTGCACAAGATGCAGATAGCACGCTGGAAGAGGCGCGGTCACTAGCGAAACTCGCAAAAGAGAGAAAATGGCACAGCGTAATCGTGGTGACATCGAATTTTCACACGCGGCGCGCGCGCTATATTTTCCAACGAGTTTTTCCACAAGGCTTGGAGGTGCGCATCGCCAGCGCGCGCGACGGAGACTTTGATCCCGAGGAATGGTGGGAAAAGCGTAAGTCTATCAAAGAGTTAACGCGGGAATTCGCAGGCATGGTGGTGACCTTGTGGGAGCTGCGGGGGAGAAGTGAGATCAGTGAGACAACGCAATCGGTAGTGGAATTGGGAGAACTAATTCCACAATTAGTGGTGTAGCTCATCAGGAAGCACCCCAGACCTACTGCCCGGCATTCCTTGTTTACAGCCAGTAAGTCGTGTACTATGGTCACCTTCCGAGTCGCAGTTCCAACCAGCCCTGCGATAAGCGGCTTCGAAAATCCAGTTTTCGATGTCGAGGTGCCTGATGTGGAAAAAAGAAGATTCGAAGCCTGAAGGTGTTTCCGGCAACCCCACACCTTCCGCAGTTTCTGCAACTTCGTCCAGCACAGCTCTTGCCAGTACGCCTTCGCTGTCCGGTGCGCTTGCGACTTCGTCGCGGGCAGCCGCGTGCATAAGCCAGGGAATCAAGATCAAAGGTGAAGTGACGGGCAGTGAAGATCTTTTTGTGGACGGGATTGTCGACGGAAAGCTGAATTTGTCGAACGGGAGTTTGACGATTGGCCCGAACGGACATGTGAAGGCAGACGTGCACGCGCGCGAGGTTATCGTGCGGGGAAAAATCGAAGGAAAAGTCACGGGGCGGGACAAGGTTCAGCTGTGGAGCACCGGGCAGATCACAGGAGAAGTGCAAACGGATCGCCTAGCCATCGAGGACGGGGCGCTGTTGAGCGGCAAGGTCGAAGCGGGAAGGCAGACGAGCAAGCCTACAGAGGTCAGGGTTTCAGCGGCAACGGCAACAACAACAGGCAAGGTTGCCGAAAAAACATCCTTGAACTCAGGAACGGCGGCGGACTGACAATGAGCTTCTTGCATAAACTGGGCCTTGGAATGGGAAACGGGACGTCCCGCGACGTTTCCGTGCCTCTGCATTCGAACTCACGCTCGCGATCCCCCAGTGTGGCGATCTCCGCCGTGGGCGCAACGCGCACGCCGGAACCGCCTGAATCGACGCGCGTCTCAAACGGGCTGAAAGAGTTCTTGTGGAATCTCGACGGGCTTGGGCGGGGTACGCTGCTGGATCTGGGGCCTGCATGGCAGACGACATTGAGTTTCTTCATTGAGCGAGGTTTCCGCGTCTCGTCGGAAGACATCCTGCGGGGATGGAAAGCGTTCCTGACCGAGGAGGAGACGCGGTTGCGCGATGACGCCGCTGCCTGCGAAACGCTGGACATGACGCCGCTTGGCCGTGCGACGCGCTTCCTGGCGGAGAACCTGCAATACCCGCGGTCATCGTTCGATGCCGTGCTCTTATGGGACTTGCTGGACTACCTTGAGCCGACGCTCGTGAAGCAGATGGTAGCGAACCTGACGGAAGTACTGCGGCCCGGCGGGGTGATTCTGGCGATGTTTCACAGCAAAAAGCCGGAGGGCTTTCAGCGATATCGAGTGGCTGATTCGAATACATTGCAAGTGATCTCGTCCGCGGTGATCTGCCCGGCGCAAAAGGTTTATCAGAACCGCGAGATCCAGGACCTCTTTGCCCGCTATAGAACAATGAAATCGTATGTCGGCCGCGATCAACTGCGCGAAACGCTCTTCATCAAGTAATCGCCGGAAGTTCCCAATCCACGCGCGAGCCGTGGAGAATGCGCGTTCACCCACTCTTCGCTTGCATTCGACGAATCAGAGGAGTACAAGCAAGGCGTGAGCTCAAGGAGCTCCGGAGGGACCATGACTCCACCGGGCTTAGAGCTGCACTAAAGCTGATCACACCGCTTTTGCGGTGCGCGTCGCTCGCGAAACATACGTGCTTTTAGCGCGCTTCCGAGCCGACACAATAAAATGGCGAAAGGGGAGCCGCCAGGCTCCCCTTTTGCTTTCCGCGTTAATGCATTCGAATTAGTGTTGCGTTGAAGCTTTGTGATGATGACGATGGTGACGCCTGCCATTGGTGTTCCGGCGAAGGTGACGATCATGCGAGGAGGCCTGATTGGCCGCCTGCGGCTGCGTTGATCCCGCACTATTTTGTGGAGCGAACTCCAGCGCTGAAGCCTGTTGCGTTGGTACAAAAAACGCCAGCGTTGATGCCAGTAAAAGGAATTGAACGAACCGTTTCACGGCAATTCTCCAAAGAGAAATCCCCTGCGAGGATATTGAATCACAGGTGGCAGAGAAAGTCTCGGTGAATGGGCTGCGAGATCGTATCTAAATTGAGCTGGTGCGGGCCAGCGGTCTTCGCAGGATTTTACTTCTTTTGTGGCGAAGGGCTCGCGACGATTTTGTGAGTTTTCCGGCACAACGCGACTAACCTCCAAACTTGAGTTGCTCAAGCCACTGGATAGCTTCGCGCTGGTTAGCAATGATCTGCGCCTGCCAGAGTAGGGCGAGCGACATGAAGCTCATGGAAATAACGCAAAAGACGAGAATGAGGGCGACGTTGGACTCGTGAGCGGGAACGCGGAAAACGCGACGAAGCCAAGCCATGGTAAGGGATCTCCTAGTACTCGGTACGATTTGTTCGCGCGAATCCGAGTCGGCAGGGCACAGCGACGTGATGCCTGCCTAACGATCTCAGGGCAATCGGAGGGCCACGACTCTAAGGAGGGCCGAAACGCTTATCCTACGGAAAATAGATGGTTTATGGACGGAGCGATGGCGACGCAATCTTAGATTCGAATCGGTGGTGTGTCACTCTACGGGCATTTGTGCAACATTTTTCTCAAGGCATCTAGTTTTTTGTTGGGATGGCGGAGAGCAAGTGCTCCCAAACGTCCGGTGCATGGAGTGGCAGACGCCGCGTGTGAGGAGTGCCAAGCAGATCCTGAGACGCCTCTTCGGACTTGTGATCGGTAAGAAGGATGGTGCGCTCGCAGAAAGGGAAGAGGCCGGCGGCTAAATCGGGTGTGGCGATTCCCAGGGTAAGGGCATGGTAACGGAGTGCCCGGTCGTAAAGCTTGGTAAGCTCACGGATGCAACGCTGGACGCTGGGGCCGATGGCGGCGGACCATAAAATGCCGTGCTGGCGAAACTGCAGGTTGCGATTGGGTCCTTCTGTCAGGAACCTCCCGATCTCTTCGTCGGAGGCGCCGGCGAAAAAAAAGATGTCGTCGAAGTCGCGCTGGCGGGCAAGTTCGGCTTCTCTTTGTGGCAAGCCCGTGTTCTGGACGAGCTCGCGGGGAGAGAGTGAGAGCAAGGTCACGACCGGCACACCGGTATCCTGGGAGAGTGTTTGCAGGGCTTCAGCGGCCGCCGGAAGGGCTTCCGCGACGGGAATGCACGTAAACCGGCCGAGGCGCAAAGTGGCGGCCTTCTTCGTTCGAGAGGCATCGGATTCTGGGCGCAAGTGGAAATAGTCTTCCGGGAGGTAAACGGCGCAGCCGTCTTCCGCGATGAAGGGATGGGCGTGGGCGTGTTTACGACGAGGATCGTCGACCTGGAGACGCGAGCGGCTGGTCAGCCAGACGGCGGGAATGCCTGCGTGGTCGAGGGCGGCGGTGAATTCATCGAGGCCAGGAAGGCTGCGCCCGCGAAGAGGAATCAGTGTATCAACCGCGATGTAGAGGACACTGGACGTTTGGCGCAAGCAAGGCTCCGGAATGGCGAAGCCCATTCTATCGGAATTCCGCGGGTCGCCGCGCTCGGGGCGAAAGAAAAAGGCGGGCAGATGAAAACTGCCCGCCTGGCGGTGCGCCCGGCAGCCGGCCGGGCACTGCAATCTGTAGCTAGTTGCCCGACTTTGAGGCGGCGGTCGTCGACTGCGAATTCGCCTTTGGAATGCTGACGTACCCGCTGATGGTGTTCTTACCCACCTTGTTGATGACAATCTCTTCGGGAATGTGCGTGCCCGAGAGGTAGAAGAAGATCGGCTCGTTCAAGGCCCGGTTCTTCTTTTCGAAGCGCTTGTCTTCCACAGTCATGGCTATGCTGACTTGATTGCGCTTTTCGTTGACGCCTTTGAGCTCGACGGTGACGTTGCTCACCTTCGCCGGCTTGTTCTTGCCGGTGATGGTGAACTCAACGTAGTCGCGTTCGCCGAGGCGGCGGAGCTGGTCGATTTCGTCATGATTGCGCGCGATGAGCGTGCCCATCTCGCTGCGAGCCATTTTCAAGTCTTCGCGAGTAGCATCGAGATCGGTCTTGACACCCACAACCTTGGTGTCCACGACCTTGACGTCATCGCTGGTGGCCTTGGTAGCAAGTTCCGAGTGTACCGAGGTATCCAGCGCGGTCAGTTTTTGGGTGGTGGCATCGTTGAGTTTGGCCGATTCGTCGCGGGCCTTCTTGAGCTGGCCTTGTGTGATCTTCAGCTTACCTGTAACAACCTTCAGGTCGCCTTGTAGATCCGTGTTGGCCTTTTCGTCTTGCGCAAGGCGGTCCTTCAGGGAGGACATGTCTTGCTGTACAGCCTGTTGCGTAGTTTTCAACTGCGTGGCGACCGACTGTTGAGTGGCATCGAGCTTCGAAGAGGCATTCCAGCCAACTGCCAGACCACCGACGGCGAGCAAGCCGAGAACGATGATCGCTGGCAACGTCCAAGCTGGTGATGCTGTACGCGTTTCGATAATTCTTTCGTCCGACATAGTCAATATTTCTCCTCGCCCCAAGTAGGGCAACCCTTTGAGTAACGAACCCTTGACAAACGACGTGCATGCGCTGCACCAAAGGAACGCGTCAGGAGTCACCTGTAAGTGGATGAAAAAAGAGATGGTTGAAAGGGACGCGAAATGGGGAGGTGGTACTAGTCCTAGCAAAGTTTACGCGAAGAGAGAGCGAATAGCGGATTTTTTGCGTGGCGAGGGATCAGTCGAATCGGATCCCAAGATTGCGGAGGTC
>WNFB01012729.1_pt1 | contig 13551 bp, 10 predicted proteins | sample 5400501 | NCBI WGS metagenome assembly WNFB01 (sample SAMN13153341, study PRJNA577476) | soil metagenome | isolation source: 200 cm saprolite under Douglas fir tree site 2 hole 1 | place: USA:California | collected 2015-04-18
AGTCCGACCAGGCTTGAAAACACTAACCAGTGTGGTCTGACGCGCCGAGGCGGCGAAATCAGAGTCCGGTGCCGAAATGATGCTCACCGTCCCCTTTTCGACATGACCCGTTGTGTCGATGATGAACTGGAGCACTACCTCACCGCTCACGTGGTTGCGCAACACGGCCTTCGGAACCTGCGGTACTGGTCCGCCAATCCGCTCGGGCCGCTCAGTAAGCTCGGCCACCCGGAGTACGCAGGTAGAGTCCGGTGCGAAAAGGCACTGCGGCCGCGGACCTGCTCCGGTAGTGTCAGGCTGCTGTTGCGCGCTCGCTGAGCGGGCGAGCGCACAGCAAACCAGCAGAAGCGATGTGACACTGCATGGGTTCATGAAAGGCCCCGGAACCACAGCGCCTCGGCTGCGGGGGGATCGGCGTACACGCCGGGCAGCGCGGACTCCGGCGCCGGCAGCCGCTCCTCCACGCAGGCATCGGTCGCGCGATCGACCTCCTCCCGCACGCTCACATCGATCGCCGCGAGGTCCTCCTGCTCAACCCAGGCGTGCTGCACCACCTGCTGCACGTAACGGTCGACCGGGTCGTTCTCGCGCGCCCACCGCTCGAGCTCGCCCGGCGGCACGTAGGACTGATCGTCATGCTCGGCGTGGCCCTTGCGGCGGTAGGTCTTCACCTCGATGAAGTGCACACCCTTGCCGCGCCGCGCCCGCTCGACCGCATGTTTGGTCGCGGCATACACCGCGAACACATCATTGCCGTCCACCGTCACCGCCGGAATGCCGTATCCCTTTGCCTTCTCGGCCAGGTCCTTCACCGCAAACTGTTTCTCGGCCGGCGTCGAGTAGGCCCAGTGGTTGTACTCGCCGATCACGACCAGCGGGCAGCGCTGCACCGCGGCGAAGTTCAAACCCTCGTGGAAGGTACCGGTGGAAGTGCCGCCGTCGCCGATGTAGACCAGGCCGACACGAGCCTCCCCGCGCATCCGGAAGGTCAGGGTGATCCCGGCCATCACCGGCAGCATGTCCCCCAGGTGGGAGATCTGGCCCAAATAGCCGATCTCGAGGTCGTTGAAGTGGACGTTGGTATCGCGGCCGCGCGTAGGACCGTCGGCCTTGGCCATGTACTGCCGCAGGATCTCGACCGGCTTGGCCCCCATCACCAAGAGTGAACCGAGGTTACGGATCAGCGGGGAGAGGAGATCGCGGTGACGGCCCCGCTCCAGAGCGTAGGCCGACGCCACTGACTCCCCCTCCTGGCCGAGCGAGCGGAACAGGCCACCAATCACCCTGCTCTGGCGGTACAGCGCGGTGAGCCGCTCCTCCAGGGTGCGGGTGAGGCGGAGGTAGCGGTACAGCTCCAGCAGCTGCCCGCGCGACAGCTCCGCCGGAAGGGCGGGCTGACTCGGCTCGGTGGCGGGTACTGCGCGGGACGTCACTGGCGTAAATTGTGGTGGGCGTGAAACTTGGCGGGACGGTCCGCGAGAAGCAAGACGGCGCGAGGATCCTATGGCCAACGTCAAACTGCACGTGTCGGGAATGCACTGCGGCAACTGTCAAGCGAAGGTGGAGCAGGCGCTGAAAGAGATCGCCGGCGTCTACACCGCGGTGGTGGACCTGCCGGATGGCGAAGCGGAGATCGACTTCGACGATGACTCGGTGACGACAGCGCAACTGGTCGCCGCAGTGCAAGCGGCCGGGTACCGTGCCAAGCTGGGCGGTTAGCTAATACGCTCCCCGCACCTCGTGCGTGGGTTCCACCGCGTGGTGGACCTCGGCGAGGAACCGCTTCGCAAGCCTGTCCACCTCCGACTCTCCCGCCTGATCGGTGCCGACCTCGACGAGGGTGTAATGCCCGCCCTCCGCCCGCGCGCTGATCGTCACCTTGCCGATGCCGCCGCTGTACACCCGCCGCCGCGGCGTCTCCTCGGCGGGCACGAGCCGCGTCCCAAAGAATGCCTTGGCTTGGGCGAGCACCTGGTCTGGACCAAGGCTCGTGCGATGAAAGTACTTCATCGCTTCTCCCGCCCAGCAGTCCGACTGCCCAACAGTCCGGCCGTCACGTCGCCCACGCGGGCTTGAAGCGCCGCAAGGTGAGGGCGTTGAGGACGACGGACAGACTCGACCACGCCATCGCCGCGCTCGCGACGACCGGCGAGAGCATGACGCCCAGGAAGGGATAGAGCGCCCCGGCGGCGATCGGGATGCCGAGCACGTTGTAGATGAACGCCCAGAAGAGGTTGACCCGGATCGTCCGCAACGTCCGCCGGGCGAGTTGGATCGCCGTCACGGCGGCGCGCAGGTCGCCGCGGATCAACGTGACGTCGGATGCCTCCATCGCCACGTCCGTGCCGGTGCCGATCGCCATCCCCACGTCGGCCTGCGCAAGCGCGGGCGCATCGTTGATGCCATCGCCCACCATGGCGACTCGGCCCCCCCCTCCCCCTGCCCGCTGACGCTGGAACTTGCGGACCAAGTCGGCCTTCTGGGATGGCAGCACCTCGGCGATTACCTCCTCCACCCCAACCTCTTTCGCGACCGCCTCGGCCCCCTTCTTCGAGTCCCCGGAGACCATGAGCACCCGCAGGCCCATCTTCTTGAGGTGCTCGATCGCCTCCTTCGATGTGGGCTTGATCGGATCGGAGATCGCGATCACCGCATAGACGGTGTTGTTGACGACGGCAATCACGGGACTGCGGCCCTGAGCCGCCAGCCGGTCCGCGTCTTGCCCGAGGGTGCCGAGCTCCAGGCTCCGCTCGCGCGCGTGCCGCAGCGAGATCACCTCAATGATGCGCCGGTCCACGGTGCCGCGCACCCCGCGGCCTTCCATGGCGGCGAACTTCTCCACCGGCAGCAGGCTCACCTGTTTGTCCTTAGCCGCCTTGAGAATCGCCTGGGCGAGCGGGTGCTCGGAGCGCTGCTCGACCGACGCCGCCCACTTGAGCACGTCCGCCGGAGCGATCGGCGTGCCGTCGGGCTTCTTGGCGGTGACGATATGGGTGACGGCCGGTTTGCCTTCGGTAATGGTGCCGGTCTTGTCGAGCAGCACGGTGCGGACCTCACTGAGGCGCTGCAGCGCGTCCCCGCCGCGAATCAGGATGCCGTGCTCGGCCGCCTTGCCGGTGCCGACGAGGATGGCAGTCGGCGTGGCGAGGCCGAGGGCACAAGGGCAGGCGATGATGAGCACGGTGACGAGAGCGACAGTCGCGAACACGAGCGCAGGCCGCGGGCCGACGTCGAACCAGATGACGAAGGCTCCGATCGCGCAGGCGATCACGATCGGCACGAACACGCCCGCGACCCGGTCGGCGAGCCCTTGGATCGGCGCCTTGGTTGCCTGAGCGTCTTCGACCAGCCGGATGATCTGGCCGAGGGCGGCGTCCTTGCCGACGCGCGTCGCTCGGAACGTGATGCTGCCCGTGGTGTTCAGGGTCGCCCCGATCACCTCGTCGCCGCCTTTTTTCGCGACCGGCAGCGGCTCGCCGGTGAGCATCGATTCGTCCACCGCCGAGGCGCCCTCGGTGACGACGCCATCCACCGGGATCTTCTCTCCTGGTTTCACGATGACGAGGTCGCCGGGCACCACCGCCTCGACCGCGATATCAGTCTCCGTCCCATCGCGCCGCACGTGGGCGATCTTCGCCTTGAGCCCGGCGAGCCGGCGGATGGCTTCCGACGTCCGGCCCTTGGCGCGGGCCTCGAGCAGCCGGCCCAGTAGAATCAAGGCGATGATCGCCGCGACGGCCTCGTAGTAGACGTCCGCGGGCAGCCCCGCGCTCGTGAACAGCCCAGGGGCGATCGTGGCCACTGCCGAATACACGAACGCAGCACCGGTGCCGACGGCGATCAGCGTGTTCATGTCAGCAGTGCGGTGCGTGAAGCCGCTCCAGGCACCGCGGTAGAACTGCTGGCCCGACCAGAGGACGACGGGGAGCGTCAGCAGCCCGAGCCCACGCTTCACCCAGTCGAGGTTGAGCACAACCCCCTGGCTCGCGACCCAGTCACGCAGCTGCACCGCCAGCGGCATCAGCAGACGACCGAGTAGGTCGAACCGCTTGAAGGTCCCCATGGGGCGATCGGCCATCAGGAGCATGGCGCCGAGCATGCCGACCACGGTAACGACCGCGGCCAGGGCGAACTTCCAGGCGAGGCCGCGGAGCTCGCGCTGACGGGCCAGGCGCTCCCGCTCGAGCGGATCCTCCGCAGCGATCGGCTCGGCAACGCGGAACCCCGCGTCCGCGACGGCCCGCTCCAGCATCTCCGCGGTCACCGCTCCAGGGACGTACTCGACGCTCGCCTGCTCGGTCGCCTGGTTGGCTACCACGCGGATCACGCCGGGGACCCGGCCCAGCTCCTTCTCGAGCGGAGCCACGCTGGGCGCGTAGTGCAAGTCCTCGACCTCGAAGGTGACGGTCGCCTTGCCGCAGTTGTAGCCGGCCTCCCGCACTGTTCTCACGAGCTGCCCGACGTTGACCTGGGCGTCGTCGTATTCGACCGCCGCCCGGGCCGTCGCGTAGTTGACGGCAGCGGTGCTGACGCCCGTGGCGCCCTGCAGCGCCTCCTGGACAGTCGCGGCGCAGGAGGCGCAGCTCATTCCTTCGATCGGCAGGAGGATCCGGGTCTTACTCATGGAACTTGTGCGGGGAGGAGGCCGAGGTGCGGCTCGTGCCCGCCGGCTCCACGACGAGGAGGCCTTTCAGCATGTTCATACCACAACGAAACGGGTATTCGCCCGGTTCCTTGGGGGTGAACTCCACCGTCGTTGTCTGGAACGCCGGCAGCTCCTGGTTGATGCCGAACGCCTCGAACACGACACGCTCGGAGCAGTCGGCCGTCTCGTCGCGATAGAATTGCAGGCGCACCGGCTTGCCGGCCTGCACCAGGATGGTGTCGGGCGTGTAGCCTCCCTTCACCACCACGCGGATCTCCTGCACTCCCTCTTCCCCACCAGGAGCCGTCGCGGCGGCAGCCGCCCCCGATCGGCGGGAGAAGAGGAAGTACCACAGGACCCAGACGATAGCGGCGGCGCCGGCGGCCGTAACCGCGATCTGCGTCGAGCTCATCGCCGCGCCGCGGTCTCTGCCTCGATCCGCATGCCGTAGAACGAGCGCCACACGAACGCCACCGAGACCGCGAAGAACAGCGCGGCGATGAGCCGCGTCAGGGCCGCACCGCGCTCCGCCGTGAGCGATACGGCGAGCTCCACGGCGAGCAACCCGAAGAGGGTGGTGAATTTGATGATCGGATTCATCGCGACCGAGGACGTGTCCTTGAACGGGTCGCCCACTGTGTCACCGACCACGGTCGCAGCGTGCAGGTCAGTCCCTTTTTGCTTGAGCTCAGTCTCCACGACCTTCTTGGCGTTGTCCCAGGCGCCGCCGGCGTTGGCCATGAAGATCGCCTGATACAAGCCGAACAGAGCGATCGAGATCAGGTAGCCGATGAAGAAGTAGGGCTCGACGAATGCGAACGCCAGCGTGGCGAAGAACACCGCGAGGAAGATGTTAAACATCCCTCGCTGGGCGTACTGCGTGCAGATCTCCACGACTTTCTTGCTGTCGCTCACCGAGGCCTTGGTGGCGCCCTCCAAGTGGATATGGGCCTTGATGAACTCGACGGCGCGGTAGGCCCCGGTGGTGACGGCCTGGATGGAGGCACCGGTAAACCAGTAGATCATCGCTCCGCCGGCGATCAGGCCGAGCAGGAACGGCGCGTGCAGGATCGAAAGGTTGCCGAGCAGCGCGGGCTGCAAGCCGTGGGTGAGGGCGACGATAATCGAGAAGATCATGGTCGTGGCCCCGACGACCGCGGTGCCGATCAGCACCGGCTTGGCGGTGGCCTTGAAGGTATTCCCGGCGCCATCGTTCTCCTCGAGGTTGTCCTTGGCGCGCGCGAAGTTCACCGCGAAGCCGAAGTCCCGCTGGATCTGCGCCTGGATCCCGGGGAGCTGCTCGATCGTCGACAGCTCGTAAATCGACTGGGCGTTGTCGGTCACCGGTCCGTAGGAGTCCACCGCGATGGTAACAGGGCCCATGCCGAGGAACCCGAACGCGACGAGCCCGAAGGCGAACACGGCCGGGGCGACCATCAGCGCCCCGAGGCCGGCGGTACTGATGCCAAAGGCAATCGCCATGAGCGACAGCATCGCGAGGCCAAGCCAGTAGGCACTGAAGTTCCCCGCCACCAAACCCGAGAGGATGTTGAGGGAAGCGCCGCCCTCGCGCGAAGACGTCACGATTTCGCGGACGTGCCGGGAATGCATCGACGTGAACACCTTGACCAGCTCGGGGATGATCGCGCCGGCGAGCGTGCCGCAGGTAATCACGGTCGAGAGCTTCCACCACAAGGTGGGATCGCCACCCAGATTCGGGATGATGAGCGAGGAAACGACGTAGGTGAGGACGATCGACACGATCGACGTCAGCCAGACGAGCGCCGTCAGCGGCGTCTCGAAATTCATCGTGTCCGCAGTCTGGTAGCGAGCCTTGGTGACGACGGCGTTCAGGTAATAGGAGAGACCCGAGGTGACGACCATAATGATGCGCATCACGAAGATCCACACGAGCAGCTGCACCTGGACCAACGGCGTGTGCACCGCGAGCAGGATGAACGTGATCAGCGCCACGCCGGTGACCCCGTAGGTCTCGAACCCGTCGGCGCTCGGCCCCACCGAGTCGCCCGCGTTGTCGCCGGTGCAGTCGGCGATCACCCCGGGATTGCGCGCGTCGTCTTCCTTGATCTTGAAGACGATCTTCATCAGATCCGATCCGATGTCGGCGATCTTGGTGAAAATGCCCCCGGCCACGCGTAGCGCCGCCGCCCCCAGCGACTCGCCGATCGCGAAGCCGATGAAGCACGGGCCAGCATAGTCTCCCGGAATAAACAGCAGGATGAAGAGCATCATGATCAGCTCGATGCTCACGAGCAGCATGCCAATGCTCATCCCCGCCTTCAACGGGATCTGATGGCAGGGATAGGGCTTGCCGGAGAGGCTCGCAAACGCGGTGCGCGAGTTGGCGAAGGTGTTCACCCGGATCCCGAACCAGGCCACGCTGTAGCTCCCCGCGATGCCGACGAGGCTGAAGAGCAGAATGACCGCGACCTTGAGCGGCGGGTAGCCGTGCACCGTCGCGCCGGTCGCGCTCACCGTGCTGGCGAGACCGCCGAAGTAGATCGCCGCGATCGCCCCAATGAACACCCACAGCACGAGCAGAAACTTGCCCTGGGTGATGAGGTAGGTCTTGCACGTCTCGTAGATCAGCTCGGAGACCTCCCGCATCGACTGGTGCACGGGAAGGTTCTTGAGCTGCGTGTAGATCAGGAGACCGAACAGCAGCCCCAGCGCGCAGACCAGGATCCCCCACTGCAAGAGGTGCGCACCGCCGATCCCGCCCAGGAACGTCGCCTGTTGCAAGTCGGGAAGCACGAGGGTCGCCTCGCCGCCGGCTGCCTCTGGAGCTTGCGCAGCGGCGGCGGCGGCCGACGCGGCCTGAGCGTGTGCCGGGTGAGCAACGAGCGTCGCGAGCCCGAGCACGAACAGGGCCCCAGCCGCACAGCGGCGGACGGCGTCAAACTTCGGCGTCATCATGGGTCAGGAGTCTCCTTGAGTGCCGGATCGGCGGAGGAAGCGGTCACTTCTCCCCGTACTCGTAGTATTCGACTCCCAGGCCCCGTACTCGTAGTATTCGACTCCCAGGTGCGTGATCTGCTGCTCGCCCATCAGCCACCGGAGGGTATTCTTCAACTTCGTCTGCTGGATGAACAGATCGTGTTCGGGATATAAGCCGGGCGCCGTCTGGGGGCTCTTAAAGTAGAAGGAGAGCCACTCCTGGACGCCGGACAGGCCGGCGCGCTGCGCGAGATCGAAGAACAGCGCCAGGTCGAGCACGATGGGAGCCGCAAGGATCGAATCGCGGCACAGGAAGTCTACCTTGATCTGCATCGGGTAGCCGAGCCACCCGAAGATGTCGATGTTGTCCCAGCCTTCCTTGTTGTCGCCCCGCGGCGGGTAGTAGTTGATCCGGACCTTGTGGAACACCTTGCCGTACAGCTCGGGATACAGCTCCGGCTGGAGGATGTACTCGAGCACGCCGAGCTTGGATTCCTCTTTGGTCTTGAACGACTCGGGATCGTCTAGCACCTCGCCGTCCCGGTTACCCAAGATGTTGGTCGAGTACCAGCCCGCGAGGCCGAGCATCCGCGCCTTGAAGGCGGGCGCGAGCACGGTCTTCATCATCGTCTGCCCGGTCTTGAAGTCCTTACCGCCGATCGGGAGCTTGCGATCCTCGGCCAGCTGGGCGAGAGCCGAGACATCGACGGTGAGGTTCGGCGCCCCGTTGGCGAAGGGGACGTTCTCCATCAGCGCGGCGTAGGCGTAGAGCATCGAGGGAGCGATGGCCGGATCGTTGTGCTCCATCGCCTGCTCGAACGTCGCGAGCGTCTGATGCGTCGGACCTGGCGTGATGAACACCTCGGTCGACGCGCACCACACCATGACGAGCCGGTCCACGCCACTGCTCTTCTTGAAGTTGCGGATGTCCGCCCGCAGCTGCTCGGCGAGCTCGCGCTTAGTCTTGGCGCGCTTGACGTTGCTGCCCTGCAGCCGCTTCACGTAGTTCTGGTCGAACGCGGCCGGCATCGGCCGGATGCCCTTGAGGAAGTCGGCGATGGGCTCCAGGTGTGCTCGCTCGAGCACGCCGGCCTTGGTGGCCGCGGCGTAAGCGTCGTCGGGGATGGGATCCCACGCTCCGAACACCAGATCCTTGAGATCGGCGAGCGGCACAAAGTCCTTGATCTTCGGCGCGCGCTTCTCAGTCCGCTTGCCGAGCCGGATGGTCCCCATCTGGGTTAGCGACCCGATCGGCAGCGCGCTCCCTCCCCCCCCACCCCCCGCTCCCCCATTCCCCGCCCTCCCCCGGCGCACGATCTCGACGCCCGCGATAAACGTCGTGGACACGGCGCCGAGCCCGACGAGCAGGACGCCAAGCTTGCCGGACGCGGGCGCGATGTCCCGGCGGCTTCGAGTCGGCACGAATTACGTTCCTTTCCGCTGCGGCATACGGCCCGGCTGGGTCTCCCGCCTGACTGGCGTTGGGAACCGGGTCCGGTCCGTGGTGACCCGAGCTACGTGAACGACGCGCTGCAGCACCGTGATGGTAGTGGCTACCGCGAGCACGACGACAATCCAGAAGAGCAGTGCCCCGTCCCGCCCGGCACCGAAGAACAGGGTCGGCGCGCCGAGGAACACGAACCGCTCGGCGCGTTGTGCGATCCCGACCTTCGCTTCCATTCCCAGTCCCTCGGCCCGCGCCCGCGTGTACGACACGAGGAGCGAGGAGACGAGCGCCGCGATCGCGACCCCAACCGCCAGGGCCACCTTCGTCGCTGGCACGCCGCCTTGCACGAACCACAGCGCGATCCCAGCGAAGGTTGCCGACTCACCCACGCGGTCCAAGGTCGAATCGTAGAACGCCCCGAACGGCGTGGTCAGTCCACCCAGGCGGGCCACCTGGCCGTCGAGGATGTCCAGCAGGCCGCTCACCAGTAGCAGGGCGCCACCCCAGTGCGGCGCCCCGCGCCAGAACGCCACGGCGGCGCCGAGCACGACCAGCGTGCCCGCGGTCGTGACGATATTAGGCTTCACCCCACTGCGGATCAGCGCCCGGGCGATCGGACCGACCAATCGCACGAAGCCGTCCTTGACCGCCTGGGGGATTACGTTCATAGCCGGGGGAAGCTAATGGTGCCCCGGAGCGCGCGGAAGGTGCGCGACGCGCGTGAACCCCTAATAGAGCAAGTACTTGGCGCGGGTCACACGGAACCGCGCGAGCGCTTCATCCCATCCGCGCCAGATGTCGGCGGGCGCACGCCCGGCGGCGACGGCCTCGCGCAACTCGGATCCCACCGCCAGACGGTCGAAACTCTGCGGACGAAACTGGAATGAGTCGGGGTGCGCGGCGCGGACGGCCGCGAGGAGCGCCACCGCAGTCCGCGCGGGGTCGTAGCGCTGGCGATCGGTAACGCGAAGTCGCACGCCGTGCAGCAACACGCCGTCGTACTTGCCATCCGTCGGGGCGCGGGGAGTGAATGTGGTGTCGGCGAGGTCGACGCCCGCCAAGTCCCCAGTTCCCAGTCCCCAATCCCGCAAGCGGCGCACGACCGCGGGAGCGTCGAGCCACGGCGCCCCGATCAATTGAAAGGCGGCGGGCGTCCCCCGGCCTACCGAAACGTTCGTTCCCTCGAACAGACACGTCCCGGGATAGTGGATCGCGCTCTCCAGGCTGGGCATGTTTGGCGAGGGCCTGATCCAAGGCAGTTGCGTCGCGTCATAATAGGCGTCGCGGTGCCAGCCAGCGGCCGGCACGACAACCAAATCGGCGCGCAGGGCGAGCAAGTCGTTCACCATGCGCTCGAGCTCGCCGAAGGTCATGCCATGCCGCATCGGGACGGGGAGGAAGCCGACGAAGGCGGAGTCGGGGTCACCAATCACGGGTCGGACGTTGCCCTGCACCAGCACACCGCCGACCGGATCGGGACGGTCAAGGACGATCACGCGCTTGCCGTTGCGGGCCGCGTCCCGCATCAGCGAAGCAGCGGTGGCCGGGTAGGTGTAGTAGCGGGCACCGACGTCCTGGAGGTCGATGATCAGGACGTCGATCGAGTCGAGGGCTGCGCGCGCGGCCCGGCGCGAACCCCCGTACAGGCTGTAGATTGGAAGGCCGGTGGCCGAGTCGACGCCGTCGGGAAGGCCCGGCCGGTCCTCCAGGCCGCGAAAGCCGTGCTCGGGACTGAACAGTACGGTGAGCCGTGCACCGGGCATCGCGCGCAGCAGATCGGCGTCGCGACGGCCCAGCCGGTCGACACCAGTGTGATTTGTGAGCAGGCCGAGGCGCCTGCCCGCGATGAGCTGCGCCGAATCGGCGAGCAGGACCTCGATCCCTGGACGCACCACCGGAGCAGGCACCTGCGCCGGCGCGGTGCAGAACAGCAGCAACCCCAACACCGAGAGATGATGCGCGCGCATAGACTCCTGATGGTCCTCGCTCTGGCTGGTTGTGCGACGGCGCACCCCAACATCCCCTCATCACCGCCCTCTGTCTCTTCCCCACCGCCGCCGGCGACGGCCGGTCCGGCGCTCGGGCCGAGCGGCGCGGCGATCGACTCGATGCTTGCGGGGCTCTCCGCCCGTCAGAAGGTCGCCCAAGTGGTGATGCCCCGGCTCCCGGGAAACTACAGCGCGCTCGACGATTCCGCGTATGTCGTGGCGCAGCGATGGGTGGACTCGCTCGAGCTGGGCGGCTTCGTCGTGTTCGCCGGGTCGCCGCTCGACGTCGCCGCCAAGATCAACGTTCTGCAGCGCCGCTCCCGGTTGCCGCTGCTGGTGTCGGCGGACCTCGAGTGGGGGGCGGGGATGCGGTTCGTGGGCGCCACCGTGTTCCCGCCGATCATGGCGGTGGGCGCGACGGGCGATCCCAAGGACGCCTACACGATCGGGGAAGCCGCGGCGCTCGAAGGCCGCGCGGTCGGTGTGCACGTCAATTTCGCCCCCGACGCCGACCTCAACAACAACCCGCTGAACCCGATCATCAACACCCGCTCGTTTGGGGAGAATCCCCGAGCGGTCTCGAAGCTCGTGCAGGCCTACGTCCGCGGCCTGCGCGACCACGGCATGCTGGCGACGCTCAAACACTTCCCCGGCCACGGCAACACGGAGAGCGACTCCCACATCGGCCTGCCGGTCATTTTCGCGCGCTACGGGCAGCTGGACACGCTGGAGCTGGTGCCGTTCCGGGCCGGCATCGAGGCCGGGGCCGACGTGGTCATGAGCGCCCACATCGCCTTTCCGGCACTGACCGGGGACAGCGGTCCGGCGACGCTGTCCGCCGCAGCCATGACCGGCCTGCTGCGCGACTCGCTACGCTTCCGTGGCGTGGTGGTGACGGACGCGCTCGACATGGGCGCGATCGTCACGAAGTACGGCTCGGGGGAGGCTACGGTGCGCGCCTTCCTCGCCGGCGCGGACCTGCTCCTCATTCCCGCCGACCCGGATTCGGCCGTGAACGCGATGACGGCGGCGGTGACAAGCGGGCGGGTGTCGCGTGAGCGGCTCGACGCCTCCGTGCGCCGCGTGCTGGAGATCAAGGGTCGCCTCGGCTTGTTCGAGCGCCGCACCATGCCACTGGATTCGATCATGCGGGTGGTCGGTGCGAAGCGCGCGCAGGATGCCGCCAACGACATCGGCGTGCGCGCCCTCACGCTGGTCCGCGACACCAGTAGGACGCTGCGCGCCCTCCGCGCCCGCCGCTCGCGCATCGCCCTCATCGCCTACTCGGACGAAGGGAACAGCAGCGTCGCCTTTACCTTCGCCGACGTGTTGCGGCGCAACGGCGATACCGTGGACTACTTCCGGCTCTGGCCGATGTCCGGACCGGCCTCTTACGACTCGGCCCGGATCGTCCTGGCGCGCTCCCCTACCGCGGTGTTCGCCTCCAACGTCCATCCGATCTCCTCGCGCGGCAACATCTCCCTGCCCGATTCGTTAGCCCACCTCATCACCGCGACCGATTCCGTCAAGCCGACGGTGATGATCAGCTTCGGCAGCCCGTATCTGTTGAGCCAGGCGCCGACGGTGAAGACGTACTTGCTGGCCTGGAGCGGCGCGCGCGCCTGCGAGCGCGCCGCGGCCCGGGCCCTGCTCGGGTACTCGCCGATCACCGGCCACCTGCCAATCCGCCTCCCCCCGTACGGGGTCGGCTTCGGCATCGTGATCCCGGATTCGACGGTGCCGCCCCTGTCACCGCCCGTCGCGCAGCCGTGAAGCGCCTTCTCGTCGCGAGCGCCGCGGTGCTGGTCGCGTGCCATGCCGCTCCGCAGTCCGCGCTACCGCCCTCTCCCCCTACCCCGCGGAGCACCGTCCCGGCCCCGGCCGCCTTGGGGTTCGATAGCGCGGGGCTCGCCCTGGTTACCGATTACCTGCGCTCCCAAGTGGACAGCGCATTCCCGAGCGCTGTGGTCGCGGTCGGGCGACATGGACGCCTCGCCTTGCTCGCCGCGGTCGGTCACTACGGCCAGAGCGACCCGAGAGCGGTAACCCCAGAGACGATCTACGACCTCGCCTCCCTGACCAAGGTGATCGGGCTCACGACGGCGTGCATGCTGCTCGTGGACGAGGGGAAACTCGACCTCGATGCTCCAGTCCAGCAGTATCTCCCGGAGTTTCGCGGGTCAGGCAAGGACCGGGTCACAATCCGTCATCTGCTGACCCACTCCTCAGGCCTGCCCGCCTGGCGGCCGCTGTGGCGCGAGGCGCACGATCGGCCGAGCGTGCTCGCCTTGGTCGACACGACACCGCTCGACACGGTACCGGGCGTACGGTTCGAGTACTCCGACCTGGGCGCGATCGCCCTGATGCAGGTGGTGGAGCGGATCACGGGAGAGCGGATCGACCGCTATCTCGAGGAGCGGGTGTTCCACCCCCTCGGCATGACCGCGACGCGCTATCTCCCGCCGCTCACCTGGCGCGAGCGGATCGCGCCGACTGAGGACGACACAGCGTTC
>WNFB01003666.1_pt1 | contig 13549 bp, 15 predicted proteins | sample 5400501 | NCBI WGS metagenome assembly WNFB01 (sample SAMN13153341, study PRJNA577476) | soil metagenome | isolation source: 200 cm saprolite under Douglas fir tree site 2 hole 1 | place: USA:California | collected 2015-04-18
CAGAACGTAAAGATCGGAAGAGGGAGGTTCTTGGTAAAGGCAACCCCCATCCGCTGAGCAAAGTCGAGAGCCTGCTGCGTGCGCACGAAAAGGAGTCCGTCCTGGGCCAGATCCGCCGCGCTCGCCGGGTTGCTGAGGAATAACCCTTTGGCTTGGGAGTTTAGCCGCAGCTGTTGAGCGCATCCATCCTTGAGCTTGAATGGAAGCGTCTGCACCTTAGCCGCTGATCCGTGGTAAAGCAGCTGGAACCGAATTACAGTGCCGTGCTGTTCGAGGAGCGTCAACTTGATCGATAGGTCGTCCCGGGCTGCGTCGAAGTCCTTGTCCTTGGGCGGCGGCAGGGTGAAGGTGCCGCCGGGCCCGGTGAAGACCTGACCAGCCTTGTGGTTTTGTCCCCAGTCCAGCTCAACCAGAGCTCCCACAACCGGTTCGGCGAAAGCGTCGGTTACGGTGCCCTGCACCGGGCACGTAATCGGTGCCGGGCTGGTCTGCGGGCACTGTATGGCCAAGGGCTCCGCCTGCGCGACCAGGTTTGCCGCCGCCCTCTGCAAGCCCGCCACCGTGGCATCCGAGACTCCAGGACCTGGACTCACTGGACCATAGATGGCTGCCGCAGCTCGAGTCTTGCTGAAGAGGTAAGCCTGTCCGGGAGCAGGAGTAGCGCCGTGCACGGCGAGGGCGCACAGAGCGGCGCCAGATTGCGTCGCATCCGAGGTATCCCAGATCGCGTCGACCTCAACAAGTGCATCGCTTGGGCCGAAATAGCTGCAGACCCACCTGTCGTTGTAGTAGGGATCGCCGACGCCCAAATTCCAGCGACCGGAATAAACGGTGGAATTGGTCCAACCACCGGGTAGGCTGTGGTCGCATGTCAGGTCCTTGGCTCGTGCCACCGATGGAGGCTGCAGGCATACCAGCCCGACGGCCAGGGCAAAACCCAGAAGTAATCCGGGGATTCTCATTCGGCGTTGTCCATAGCTGTGTTTGCGATCACCCCGGCTCGAGCGAGATGCCTTGAGGAGGGTTGCGGATCTGGATACACGGGTTTGACCCACACCGTAGACGCCTCGCACGAGGTTCGCCACACGGTTTGACAAACTCCATGCTTGGTCACACCCTGTTGTACCAAAGGTGAGCGTACTGGCGTCTGGTGGTCTAGGTGCGTGCACTTTGTCGCCTCATCTCGTGTGCCAGGTAAGGTGCGCGCCTGAATGAAACTGCTCGTGTCGGTGTTGGGTGGCCTCTTGCTACTAGCCTCCTCCGCAGTCGATTGGGTTCACTTCGACTTCTTCGGCACACCTGTGCACGCCACCGCTCTTCAGATCGCGCTTGGTTTTCTGGCCACCGGTGACACAGCCGGGCTGCTAAGGGTGGATGGCTATCTGAGTGTGGGTTTGGTCGTGGCTGCGGCCGGATTGATCGGGATCGTTGGCACCCTCCTTCCACGCCTAGGCTTGTGGCGGGCACTTTCCGGAGTCGTCGGGATTCTAGGGGCGACTGCCTTCGTGGTGCAAACGTTTCGCGTGCCGGAGTTGGGGAGCTTGGCCGCAAGTCAGCATTTGGGTTTGGGAGTGGGCATGGCGGCGGTTGGCGGTGCGCTGCTAGTCCTCGGCAGAAGCCTGGCGCGGCCCGGTCAAAAGGAGGGTCGCTCCGGGAGAACCGTGGAGCCGTCAACGCCGCCCCATGGATCGTCGCCGGCTGCGTAGGAGGTGTGGCCTCCCCGAACGTGGGTGGCTTAGGCGCCCGCTTCGTAATCCGTCGCCTATCGTGACGCGCGGCAATGTTCCGCACGAGTCGAATTTGAAACGTAAGGCGTAACCGCGGCTTCTGCGCAGTCTTTAGGGAGTAGGCCGGCCACGTGAGGCCTTCGTACAGCAACGCCGACGATAAACCATGGCAAACGGCGGCACTCAACGGCACGCAGCGAATTCGAGGCGTGATTTCTGAACGGGGCGCAGCGATCTGTTAACCGCAAGGTTCAGGGTTCGAATCCCTGGTCCGGAGCCAAATCTGAATTCGTTTCTGGCGCCCGGCGGACTCTTGACGCTCAGCGCTGTAGCAATTCTGTAGCAATTTGTAGCAGTTGCTCGCACCCCGAGCCTTGGCATAAGTGCCAAATCGACGGGGCGAGAACAGAGTGGTGGCCTTGACCGTCGAATATGCTTTGTATAGCTCACGCGGACGGCAGGCGCGCGTGGCCCAATAGCCAGGCACCAGGATCCAGTGAAACCAATGGCATTACGTCGCGGAATTCGGCCGGGACTCGCGCCCCCTGATGGCTGTGGCGATCGCGAGCACGATAGCGCCGAAGGCGGCGCCCACCACGAATCGTCCGATTCGTTGGTCCCGCTCAGGGCATAGAAGCTTGGACGCATCGTAATGCTCGGCGCGATCCTCATCCGAGAGATTCAGCGAGAGGGTGGGTCCAGCGGAAGCCATCGCTAGCCACGACGCAGGCCTACGTTCATCGCCCCAGACGCGGGACCTCCTTAACGGTTTTCAAGCTCGACCGGGACACGGGCCCATCGAGAGTTCAAATCTCTCCCTCTCCGCTCAACGTTACTGAGCGCGGCACCTGGGCCTTCCACACAGTCCATGGCCGTCCCAAGCAGCACCCTGACGCGTTGACTCGATCACCGCGCGGGGTGTAGCCGAAGATCTGGCCGTTGGCAACGTGGAGCTTCTCAAACTGCGCGCTGAGGTGTTCGTGACGATCCTGCTCATCACCATTGCGCCACCGGGCTGCCAAGCCTTCCAACTCCTTCGGGTTGGGCTGCTCACATGGCTGCGCCTGATAGATCCGGCGCTGGCGGCGCAGGGACTCACGCTCAGCCTGAAAGCATCCTCATCGATCGTCCCGAGCGCGAACCGGGTGTCCGGCCTCTTGATGCGGGCATCGATGTTCTCGATGACTCCGGCAGCCGTCTCCTTGGCGATCAGAGGCCTGCGCAGACGCAGCCCGCGCTCGCGCTCCAGCAACGCTTCCAGCTGACCGCACTCTAGGCCGGTCATGAGGTCATCGACCCACGGTAGGAACTGCGCCTCACGGATGGAGGCCGAGTGCTGGCAAGGGTGAGTCGTCTCGCGGCTGCCGCAGAAGTACCGTGTCTGACCGTTGCTGTGCTGGCCGACGAACCGACGATTGCAATCAGCGCACCAAAGCAGGCCACGGAACACGAATGGGTGAGCGGTCTTGGGATTCTGCTTGACCTTCGGACCACTGGGGGTGTCTGTGCGCTTGTAGCGTGACGGCAATGGCGTGAGCCGCTTCAGGCGGTTCTGGCGGATCATTTGGCCTGCGCTGGGAGGAACCTTGCTGCTCTATGGACCGGCTGTCGTGGTGGTGCTGGTAGTCAGCTACCTCGCGTCGGGCTCATCTCATTTCGGGGTCTTCACGATCGCCGGTGTAATCGCCTTCCTGGTGGCCCTCCTTATCTCTCAAGCTGATGATCGATGGAGGAAGAGGTAGCCAGCCCGTCGCGCTTGCTCGGAGGCGTCTGCGGTAGAAGGCTGACGGCCGGCAAGAAGGAGGAGTGCGCGCTTTGGACCGTCGCCTGGATATAGTCTCATCTCGTGCCCGCTGTAGTCGTCCAGTTGTCGGTCGTCATCGTCGCGGCTTACGGTCCGATGCCTACACCAGGCAATGGCAATGCATTCTGATCGCCCCCGGCAAACTTCTGCATCTTCTCGAACACTTTGGTGGGTACCCGTGCTGCTCTCCGTCCTTGCGCTTGGTGCCCTGTTCGTTGGATTGCATCCACTTGCCGACCTCGGCGCAGCCGATTTCCGATGGCAGTCCCTCATTCCTTCAGCAGTCGGAATTGTGTTGGCGCCAATCACCCTCCTGGTGGCGGGTCGTTTCTCGTCACAAACGACGCAGACTTTTCGATGGGCGCCCTGGACGATGGTAGGACTTGGCGTCGCAGTGGTAGCTTCATTGCGGCTGGCGTTTGGTGCGAATTGGCCGTTCTCAGCAGTAGGCCTCACCCTTTTTGCCTTTCTTGGCTCGCTGATCGCGCTGGGAGCTGTTCTCGCGGCGGCTAGGGTGCTTCGCCCACCAAGAGAGAACCAACTGTAGGCCGGGATGTGCGCGGCTAAGGCTGCCAACGATCAGCGCCAACTGCAAGTCAGCCATCTGACCTCGGCTCACAGCGATCCGCCAGCCACTCGGTCTGTTGTTCATAAAGCTACGCATGTGGCAAACCGTGGCGATTGGCGGCACTCACCGACACTCAGTGAATTCAGGCCGCGATTTCTGAACGGGGTGGAGCGATCTGTTAACCGCAAGGTTCAGGGTTCGAATCCCTGGTCCGGAGCCAAAACCGTTGAGCCAGTTAGCCAGTCTCGCACCGCATTTGTTCGTTGGTTACACGGGCTAAGGCTCCGGTTCCACCATCTCCAAAGGCCCGCGCCGCAAGTATTCCTCGTACTTGCCCTTGTAACCACGTAGCCGTCCAATCGGTGCGAGAACAGCGGCGAGCGCGTGCTGCAGGAAGACGGGCGGTCCGGCCAACGCCATAACGTCGGGGAATTCGTGAATCATGGCCATGGACTGAAGGAAAGGGAGACGGTTTCCCATGGGGCCAAGCCTCACGTCCTGAGACAAACCCATGAACTGGCGCCACATCTCCTCGAACCTCGCCGCCGCGCCGAGGCTGGACCGCGGCCGAATGGAAGCAGTGGATGATTCATCTCCTATCTACGCAGCTCTTGGCAGAGGACTTGGGTCACGCGAAGGTCCTACCCGTAGTTTCACCTACGACGAGCCCAGAATGTCGTTCTATCCCGCGATGTGTGCCGAGTCACCCAAGACGGACTCGAACTACAGAGTCGCACTGCCAACATTTGCACCAGCGGCTGGCTCAACGGTACCCGTACTGCCGTCGACAGTCACACGCTGCCCGTCCTTGAGGACTTCGGTGGCGTTGCCAGCGCCAACCACAGCAGGGATGCCGTGCTCCCGAGCGATGATCGCGGGATGCGAGAGGATCCCACCGTTGTCGGTGACGAGCGCGCCCATGCTCGGGAATACCACCGACCACGTAGGCGACGTCACCGGGCACACCACTACGTCGCCCGCCCGGATCTTGTTGAACTGGTGCTCACCCATCACCACCCGTACCGGCCCCGTATATCGACCGGGCGAGGCCGCAGTGCCGGACAAAACGCTTGCGCTTGGTGTCCCCGGGGGCTCTCCGAAGAATTGGCCGAACCCCCACATCACGGCTTGGTTCACGAGGCGGGCGGGTGGCGGCAGAAGATCGAAGGGAGGCTGCCCGGTCGGCGGTTCTCCATACATGAACGGTCCGGGATGGGCGACGGCCCACGCCCGTCGCCCCTTACGCACCCGAGCCGTCTCGCGGTGGTCGGTACCGCTGAAGAGGGCAGATCGAGCCTCCTGCACTTCCAGGAAGAACACGTCGTCGACAGCAGCGAGTTGGCCCCGCTCGACGAGCCGGCGTCCGATCTCGAGCGCCAGATATCGGAGCAGAGCCGTCTGGACGCTCTGCGTGTGCCACACCCTGTCCTCCCAGGCCGGATAGACCTCGCGGGCACGCACGAGGGCGCGTTCGAATCGCGCCCGGTCGGCCTCTGGGTGCGATACCAGCCGAGCGCGGGCCTCGTCGGCCGCGTGGCTGCGCCGTCGCAGCGCCTCCTGCTCGACCTTATCGGGCGAAAACCGGAGTTCGAGCTGGTGGCCGACAAGGCGCAGCAGGTGATGGGGCACCTCAGCGAGGGTGGGGTCGATGACGTCGTACCGAATCGCACGATGCCCGTTGGCTTCGACGTAATGCGAAAAGGCTCGCGCGAACTCGACGTCCGCTTCGGACAGCCGCGCCGGAGTGGTCTCATCGACTCTCTTGAGCATCTCTCTGACGGCAGGCCTGGAACGGGCCAGCTGGGCGAGATGGGAAAGCTGTCGGGCCGGCTCGGTCGACGCGGTGGACAGGCCCTCCAGAAGGGTGAGCATCCTGGCCGTGTCCCAACCCAACAGCTCTCGGCAAGTCTCCGCGAGTTGATAAACCAGGACGAAATAAGCGATCGCCACCAGGAGGTGTGCGGGCTGCCCCACCACCTCGACCCGGTGGTCGAGCTGGGCAGCCAGACCTTTATCCGAAATCGAGCCAAGATCGATGGCCAACGCACGGCCGATGTCCTCCTGGAGCTCGGGCCGCCACTCGTGGGTCCAGCGTCGGATGACGGTGGCGGGCAGGTCGGCTGCCATCGCCTGCCGGGCGGCTCTGTTGCGCCGGCGGATGGCTGGATGCACTCGCACAAGGATTGCCAAGAGCCAGCGGGGAGGAACGCTGGGGCGACCGCGTCCGCCCCGTCCGCCGGCCGGCGGCGCCCCCACCGGGACCATCCGGTTGTACATCCAACCACCGATGAAGGCGACGTCGGCTCGCTCGACGAGGATGCCGAACTCGGCGAACACGGCCGGGAACACCTTCAGGATCTGTTCGGTCAGCATGACCTTTCCGAAAGGCGAAACAGGAACAGGTTCGTGGAAGGTATCCCTAGTCCAATCACCGGGTGGCACCTCGATCGGGATTGGAATGAGCTCAGGTCCAGCATCAGGCAGCGTCGTGATCGGGCGGGCCTGGAGCAGCCAGAGCGAGCCGCCAGCGATCGCCCACTCGATGTCCTGGGGGCGCGCGAAATGTTCCTCGACCCTTCGGGCGAGATCGCCGATCGCCTGGGCATTTTCGGCGGTCAAGGCGATCGCCATCGATGGAGCCCCGATGGAGCCGTCCTCTTCGATGGTCCAACGCTCTGGTGTGGTCGCCCCGGAGACGAGGCGCTCGCCAAGCCCTTCCACCGCCTCGACGACGATGCGACGGTGGCCGCTCACCGGATCCGTAGTAAAGGCCACCCCGGCCGCATCGGCGGGAATCATCGGTTGGATGAGGACCGCCATCGAGCCGGCCCCTCGATCGCTGTCGTAGGCTCTGACCCGATCGCTGAGCCGCGACCGCCAGCAGCGGAATACCGCCTCGGCGAGCCCGCTCGAGTCGACGTTGAGTACAGTTTCGAACTGGCCTGCAAAGGACGCCTGCGCGCTATCCTCGGCGGTGTTCGAGGATCGGACCGCCCACCGTCCCGGCCCCAGCAGGTCCGGCACTTCCGACAGGGCCGCTCGGACCACAGCGGGGAGCTCATCGCCCCCGCTGCTCAAGACGTCGGTCGTCACGACGAGGCCCGGTGGCACCTCGAAACCGGCTCGCAGCAGCACGGCCAGGGTGGCCGCTTTGTTCCCGGCCAGCGCTGGAGCCTGACAGGCCGGATCGTCCAGGCTGACCAGACCCGCGGCCGATGGGCGGATGGTTGGATTGTTCGGCATCATCTCTTCTTCGCCCGGTGCGCTGCCCGATCCCTGCGGGCGGCCTGTTCCACGATCTGCGCCGCACCGCTCCGGATCGCCTCGGTGGACTCAGCCGGTGACAGCCCGAAACGCAACCGGTGAAAGACGTATGAGGTCGATGACATGAGGTGGCGAAGCGTGGCGAAGGTTCGTCGGGCGTCGCCTCCGGCGAGATGCGGGAACTGGCGTCGGAAGACCTCCCAACGATGGGTGTCCCGGTCGTGAACGCCCTGACCGAATAGCAACGAGTCGTCAGAGGCGATCACAGCCGCGATGACACTGCGGACAACCTCGAAGTTGGCCTCCGTGCGGGCCAGGTGGGCCCCGATGGCGTCGATCCATTCCTCCACCGTCGACACCTCGATGAAGGTCTCGTCCGCGAAACCGGGTGCGAGGTGCTGGGCGGTGGCGCCCATCAGGTCCTGCCGGGTCGGGAAGTAGCGGTAGACAGTGCGATGGGTCAGGCCGACTCGGTCAGCCACCTCCTGAACCGAGAAGCCAGCACTTCGCCTTTCAAGAAGAAGGCCGACGGCGGCGTCGAGGATTGCGTTGCGTGTGGCTTCGGTGTGGCGGCTGCCGGTGGCCAAGATGCTCATGTCATATCTATGTCACGAATGTCACGACTATGACAGCGATAGCGGCAGGTGTCAAGGGGTTGATCGGGACCCCGAGGCTTCTCGGTCTACGACAACTCGATCGGTTCCGTCCACAAGAGCTGAAATCTACGATCCCGTGGCCCGTTCATGGTCGCTGGCGGCACCGCTTCCGGTGGCCAGGTGGGAAGCGATCGCGATCACTCTGAATGACGGCCGAGTCCTGCTTATCGGCGGATCCGGCATGTGGCTAGGTGCTTCCCTTCCAAGCGAAGGCCAGCCATCCCTGCTGTACACGCCTGAGTCATAGTGTTCGCCGGAGGCAGCACCCGGAGGTGCCGCCCAATCCGTACTGCAACGCCGGCGATAAACCATGGCAACCGGCGGCACTCGGAGGCACCCAGCGAATTCGGTGCGCCATTTCTGAACGGGGCGCAGCGATCTGTTAACCGCAAGGTTCAGGGTTCGAATCCCTGGTCCAGAGCCAGCTTGCTCGCGATCACGCTGCTACGGTGCGAGCCATCCAGATTGAGCTGTCCGCAACAGTCGATGCGCGAGTTCACAGTGACAACGTCAGCATATGACGGACTGGTGCTTGCCTTGTTCTCGCTAATCGCTGCCGAGGTTGGAGTAGCGGTAGGGCCGGCTTACGCCCATCTAGGTTCTGCCGAAAAGAGTTGGGATTACCTCTATCTTCATACTGACGACTTCGCAAAGCGGCATGATCGAAATCTTTGCCGCAATGGCATGACCGGATCAGGACTACACCAACACGTTGTCGGCGGTGTTGGTAGAGGGCTACTCCTCGGCCAAAAGGTGTGATGAACTCTTCCCGCGTGAAACGGGTATCGGCCTAACAAGCCTCGACGCCGGTTACGTGGGCAATGGCTCGATGCGGCCGACCTCCACCACGTCGACCGGAACCCCATCGAGTTCGTGTGGAATTAGGTCCCCCTTGGGCAACTTGGCGCGTGGGACCTTGCGTTCCACGTAAACGACCAGACAGCGAGATCCGGTGGGTTTCCCCTTTCTCGTCCTCGTTCCTTCTGCCACTCCCACGACATTGGCTCGACGCATTAGTTCCGTCTCGTAACGGGCCCGCACTTGCGCGATTTTGGCGTCGCCTCCTGCCAAGGGCTCATGCCCTTCGCGCTCATACACGGCGAAATGCTCTTCCCATGCTTGCCGTATCTGGTCGCCCGCAAGACGTTGCTCCGGTGACCAGGTCGGCCCAAGTGCTCGTTTCATCAAAGCCTCCATCGCCTAGTCTATGGCCGCCGCTCACCCTATGACCTTATCGAATCGCAGTGACCGGTCGAACACCAAGGGCGAACTCCACATCCGCGATGTGATTGTGGATGGTGATCTGGGACGACCCTGCGAACAGCAGGCCGACGGCGTTCAGGGAACGGTTCATCAGCAAGCTACCCGAGTCACCGCCGGCGGACATCGGGGTAGTCAAGATCTGGTGTCGGTACAGGGCAACGCCCGGCGATCCATAGAAGACCGTTACGGTTGCATTTGTCGCGATCACCCGGCCAGTGCTGATCTGGGTCGTTCGCCCAACCTTAATGACTGATGTCCCCACCAGTGCCTGACCGACGCCAGTGGGCATGATGATTCCGATGATGGATGCGACTACGTTGCGGTTGTGGAGGGGCCGCGCAACCGCAGCGTCCACCACGTTGTAACCAGCCTTTCCAAAGACGATCGGCTCAAATCGTTCAAGCGCAGCGACGGCATCCGACGGGAAGACGCCCCCGTCGAAGGGCCCAGGCTGGAGGATGAGATCTCCAGGCTTTCCTGAGTTAACGGCCGCCAGCACATGGTTGTTGCTCAGCACCAGGTAGTCTCCCGGGCAGTCCTGATGGGATTGTCCCGCGCTACAGTCCCTCTCGGATTTGCAGCAACAGCGCCGCACGTCGTGGACCAGGCATCCAAAGGTGCCGGCGGTTATGTTGTGATGGCCGATGCTATACCCGGGTAGCGCCGGCCGTACTCGGGCGTTGAAGGTTAAGGGCTCCGGTTTCCCTATCTCTACTACGTCGGTTGGCGTCCCGTCGAGGTCGCTCGGGACACGAGAGGCGGCGGGAACCTTGGCTATAGGCAGTTTCTGCTCGACGAGCACGGTCACCGACCATGTCTTGGTGGGCTTTCCCTTGATGACTTTCAGGCTCGCCGCGACACCAACGACGTTGTCCAGCGTGAGAAGGCGATCTTCGTGCCGCTTCTGGACCTCGACAACCCGACCAGAAGCCTCAACTTCGCTGGCTTCGTCTGCATCACCACCTCGCTGAGCTGAGAAAAACTGTTGCCAGGCGGCGGTTATCCGCTCGCCTGCGGCAACCTCGTCACGATTCCATTGCGCATGAAGGTCCATCGCTGTCTCCCCTCCCAGTTGCAACCCTGCGCTCCCCGCAGGAGTTGCCTTCAGCATCCATCCTTGGGGGGGATTCGTCAAGTGGTGACTTGACGTCTTGACTTGACAAGTTGACGTTCTGGCCCCCGTTCAGATACCCCTTCGGGCAAGGCGACTTGACGCTTGACAACGCGGTTGCTGTCGCGGACCGGCATTGCGTACCGAAGGCGCGGCGACCTCGGCAATCAGCTACCCGCGTCAGGTGAACCTACAACTGGCCGATAGGCGGATGAACGGCTACGGTTGTCTCTCCGTGCGTTAGGCCGTGAGACCCCGAGTCATGTTGGTGGGTAGTTCTCCGCTCTGTCCGGAAATGGCTCCATTCGATCCCAATGCGGCGCCGAGCTTGCAGATTTCAGCTGCCACTTTCCAATGTTGCGCTGCAGCTGGGATGTCCTGGCGAGCTTCGAGCAATTCGGCGTATGCCATGTGGGCATCGCGTAGCAGTTCGGGCGTACTGAGCTGCTCCAGAATTCGAATCGCCGTCTCGAATTGTTCGTCTGCATTCGCAGTGTTGCCACACCACTCTTCAGCTTGTCCAACCAGCATGCGGACTTCGGCTTGTACCCTCGGCTCACGTCTTGCCTGGCCGGCGGCCAATGCCTGGGCGAGATAGCTCTTCGCCTTTTGTAAGTCCTTCAAATCTGCATAGAGTCCGGACGTTTCCTCAGGGCCCCGAAGGAAGAAGCTGATCGGTTTGCCGGTCTTGTGGGCGATGTGCTTGAGTGTCTCCATCGACGGCCGCGCCATACCCTTTTCTATGAGATGAATCGCCGTGCGGCTCAGCTCGCCTCCGGCCACCTGAGCGAGGGTTAGGTCGGCTTCCCTTCGGGCTTGTGCAACCGATCCCTCTCTAACCTCGATTCCCTTCCGGCGAGCCCCGCGCTTGGTGCCGAGCATTAGCCGTGAGCATAGCTCCGAGCTCCCGTGGTGTGCACGTGTCAAGTGCAAATCTTCGGCGTTTCGAACTGCCCGTGAGGTCAAGGGTAGGTACTGCGGCCGAACTTGACAAGGTTGTGAAGTGAGAGAGATTCGGAGGGGAACCGAAGGCAGATCGTCACCGATAAAGCGGGTGGCGGGTGACGAAAGCTTTCGATAAGAGGCGCCTATCGTGCGGACTAGGCACGTAACTCCAAACTTGCCATCCCAGCGCTGGATGAGAGCCCAGTCCGGTCCGCATGCGTTAGCGCGATAGGTGCCTACGGCGCGGGCGGCGCCTGCGTAGGTAGCGTTGCGGGTGACGGCGTGGTGACGCCCGTGGGCTAACCTCAGGTGACAGTGCCTAGCCTGGAGATCGCGATCCACCGCTCGGCCGGGTAGCACGACAGCATTGGCAGCGTTCATTTTTCAGGGGCGAGTACAAGGCCTGCACCGAATACTGGAGATTACGGCGCCAGAACGAGTACTACAACTTGCGTCAGACGAACCCAGAGTTCAAGGTTGCCGCGCTCTAAGAAGCTCTCGATGAACCGAAGTGATGAAAATGACCTGTGTCTTGTAGAGACCGATGGAAGGGCGGTTCATCGTTCGTACAGCAACGCCGGTGATAAACCATAGCAAACGGCGGCACTCAGCGGCACTCAGCGAATTCGAGCCGCAATTCCTGAACGGGGAGCAGCGATCTGTTAACCGCAAGGTTCAGGGTTCGAATCCCTGGTCCGGAGCCAAATCTGAATTCGATTCGTTCGACCACGACCATCGCTAGCGGGTGCTTGATAGCAACCGGATAGCAACCGGATAGCGACGACGCCTAGAGGGGACCAAGTGGCTCAAGTCGCAGAGGGTTCGATTCGTGCCGGTTTGTCTCGCGTCGTCGGCCGCGTGCGTGTAGCCCTGGCGGGGCTGTGATTCCACACCCGCTTCCCTGCTACCCCACCTATGCATGAATGCAGCGATCCCAGCAGGCGTGGCGAGCGCGCTCTCTTGACTCCCGCGATTGAAGTGAGCTCTCGTTGGCATCAGTCGGGCAGCGGCGACAGGCCCTGCAAGTTGCGCAAGACTTCCATTACGGCAATGTGTTCGGGCAGATGCTCGAGATACATCAACGCATTGGTGGCCCATGAGTCCGTATCTCTCGCCCTCGGAGGGATCTCGCCCATGACCGCTGGATCCAGCGAGGCGACGGCCAGCTCGACGTGCTGGAACGCGGCTCGAGCGTAATCAACGACCGGCTGGATACCAGGAAAGACGAGGGCCGCATTTTGCTCTGCGCTGAGACCTGTACCAGCGTTTCCTTGGCCTAGTTGCAGGTCGGCCGGCCAACCCCAATTCGCCGCGACGGAGTCTCGGAGCCATATCTCATGTTTGGGAATGTCATGGCGGAGGCCGGGTGCGCGGTCCGCGACGATCCAAGCGAACCTGTCATCCCAACGGGCGACATGCCACAGTTGCCAGAGTAGCGATTGAGGTCCGCTGTCTGGCCGCCAAACAGCCGCTTCCTCGCTGACGCCGACAAAGCAACCAATCGCCCGTTTGTGCCAGTCACTGAAGCGAGCCGCGATTTCACCTGGGAGGTTCGCCAACCTCGTCGTAGTCTAGGCGGCCCGTCGAAAGGCATGTCGCCGATCTGTGAAACGTTTGTGGGTCCAAAATTCCAAGACCCCTTCGTACAGCAACACCTGCGCTAGACGGTGGCAAATGGCGACGCTCAGCGGCACTCCATGAATTCGAGCCGGCATTTCTGACCGGGGTGCAGCGAACTGTTAACCGCAAGGTTCAGGGTTCGAATCCCTGGTCCGGAGCCAAATCTGAACTCGACCAACCCGCGAATCATCGGTCAGGTTCAGACGTTCTGCCTTTGGGCGACGATGCCTCGAAGCCAAGCGATCAGCTCAGTCCCCGCGACCGAGTTGCGCTGAAAGATGGCAGCCACCTGACCGTTCAGCGCTCTCTTGTCAACCTCTGTGAGCTCTTTGGCGGTCAAGACCATGATTGGGATCGAGCGCGTCGCTTCCTCGACTCGAAGCGCCTCCACGACATCGAACCCAGTCAGATCGGGCATCATCAGGTCAAGCAGGATCAGGTTGGGCATCTGAGACCTGGCCAAGTCGATGCCTTCCTGGCCGCCGCCGGCCCTGATGACGTCAAAGCCGGCGGGCTTGAGAAGAGCTTCCAGTAGATCAAGGTTGGCCTGCTCGTCATCTACGACTAGCACACGCACCGGTTCGTTCCTTA
>WNFB01003668.1_pt1 | contig 13548 bp, 9 predicted proteins | sample 5400501 | NCBI WGS metagenome assembly WNFB01 (sample SAMN13153341, study PRJNA577476) | soil metagenome | isolation source: 200 cm saprolite under Douglas fir tree site 2 hole 1 | place: USA:California | collected 2015-04-18
ATGAAACAGGGGAAGATGCTGGCTCCCAGCTTGCGAGAAATCATCGAGCCAGAGGGAACGCGTTATGCCGTCCTTGATTTCATCGTCGAAGTGCCAGCCGCGCAAGCAGCAGCCTGGGAAGACATGGACACAGTGCTCGGGTTTGATTGGGGAGTGCGCGCGCTTGTCACCGTCAGCGTGGTCGAGTCTTCCGGCCACCAGGTGGGACGCCCGTTCTTTCTGGACACCGGCCCGTTTGATGGCCGACAGGCACGTACCCGACGGCAAATTGACCTCCTGAAGAAGAAAGTGAGCGTGTTGGAAACCCGCCGAGATGGTTTCCCCCCTGGCGATCCCAGAGGCGAACCAGCAGTGCGAAAACTGGGCGTGTTGCGCAGAGAGATTGCTCGTTGTTGGCGCAAATACGAGGCCAGAAACCAGGATCTGGCACATCTGGCCGCCAATGTGTTGCTGACGCTGGCAACTGCTTCGGGCTGTGAACTGATTGCCGGAGAGTCTCTCAAGTCGATGAAGTCCGCAGGACGAGGGCGTGGGGCGAAGGGACGCTGGCGGAATTGGCGCAACAATGCGCAAGTGCGTGGCGAGTTGTGGCGAGTGCTTCGTTACAAGTGTTTCCTTGCGGGTGTTCGCTTAGAGTGGCAGCAGCCTCGTCACACATCCCATACCTGCCCTCGTTGTGGCAAGCCGGCCAATACGTATACCTCTCCAGAGCATCGTTCCAAAGTCAACGATTGGGGAGCCTGGCTCTGGTGCTCAAACCCTGATTGTGGTTGGAATGGTTCCAGAGATTATGCCGCTTCCCTCAATATTGCCCGGTTGGGCGCAACGTTGATTCGGCATGCTCAAGAAACTTCACGCGTGTTTCATCCTTCCATCACTCACTCATCTGTGAAAGCCGTTTCGTATATCGGAACGGTTGCGGCGCTACGGTTACCGCCGCCGGCCCCTCGGGGTCGCCTGATTGCCTCAGGAAGGATCTACTGCAATGGCTGGTGTCAATCGGTCAAGCTTCGTTCGTCGTATTCGACCTCGATTATGCTCCGCCTGTGCGGATAATACGAACGAATACTCACGATAACACAAGATAACAGTAGATTTTAGTAACGGTTTGGATGCATTTCATTTTTTGCACGTGGCGTCCCTTGAGAAGCCTGCTGCGTGGTTAGTAGGGGCGTGAGCTTGCCTCCGCCCTGGGAGGTTGGGGTGGCTACTTGCCTCCGCCCTGTATGGGTAACCCATACAACCGCCCTGGGAGTTTGGGGTGGCCTGACTCTAAACAAAAGAGAGGAGCAACCAGCACTACTGGTTAGCTCCTCCCGTTTCAGTCGAGGTAGTCCTTTAGCTTGCCCTCATTGCATTCTCCTCGACTGTTCACCAGCTCTAATAGCCACGCAAGCAGGGATTGGCTTGTGGGCCACCGCTGGAAGTTCCAAAGAACCAGGGCAGATCTGGCGTGCCATACTGAGCGTCTTTCCCAAGGTCATTTACATATCCCGTCGTGTTGTTGTTGCCAAACAGGAAGGCGCAACCTCCAAAGCCAAAGCCCTCCTCGTCACCACCTCTCGCTACGCTATAGAAGGGATAGAAGCTCGCCCCGGGAGGTGGCACGGTACAGCCGATACCGGTGGGAAGACAGGTAGTCTCGGAAGCCGGTATGTCCGTCTCGATCTGCAAGATGGAATACGTGCTGTGATACGAAGTACCCCCAGTGGCTGCACTGAGTGGCGAAGTGAACAAGAGTGAGGTAGCATTCTGCGGTGTCCCATTCGGCCAATCTTTCTGGTAGGACGTACCGTCGAAGTCAAGGTCAGCACCAATACAACCGGCAAGGATAGAGGTTGGACTGGTGGGGAAACATGGCAGATCGTCAGAATCACTATCACCGGTGGCCCCTACTTCGAAGTGACCGATCTCGACAGCAAAGCCGACGTTGGCCTGCAATGCGGCCCACGGCACAGCGTTGCCGAACTTGGCGCTCGAGAACTCAGGATGGAAATCGAATGGGGTTCCGGCGCAGTTGGACAGGGCCGTGTTCTGGAAGCCATTGGCCCCGCTGGCAACCATGAAGCCTGTCTGGTGCGTAGTCAGATCGTTGACTTTCGTTTCCAGACCAGCAGGAGTGTCGAAGAGCGTAACCTTGAGCAGGTCGCCCTGATTCATCAGCAGGGTGTTGGTATTCGGTGTGAAGGTTGTGGCGTCCGCCAATTGCGGTGACGGAGGGCCAGGTGGAACGCCATTCGTCTCGAGGAAAGCGAAGTTAACCGGCTCTGTACAGAAAGGATTACAGGCAGGGGTAGTGTCACACTCTAAGCTGTCGATGTTGAGCGCGGCACACCAGTGCGTTCTATCACAGCTAATTTGCGTGCTGAATGGGGCGAAACCAGGAGGATAGAACTGCAGTTCCTCGAGTGCCGATCCAGCAACACTTGGATTATTGGTGTCGCTATCAGGAGTGCAGGGGTTCTGCGGGTAAGAGTTCGGATCGCACATCGCCATGCTGAACCAGAAAGCAATCTGATTCTCGAAGGTTTGCGTGGCCGGCAATCGATGCTCTCTCGGCAGGACGAGCGAATACTGCACGTTATTACCCGAGCCTGGAGTGTTAGAGTTAAACTGGACAGAAGGCTCATCGTGCCCAACATAATGACCGTTGTCTTCCCCTTTTCCGCCGTACTCAAACCCCTTGAGGTCGGTACATGCTTGATAGTTTCTGAACAACGTCTGACCGGTCTTGCTGAAACCGTTGCAGTCCAGATTACCTTTGGCACTTGGGTTTTCTGGTCCAGTGAAGTTTGGTGATGAATCGGCATGGGTACTACGAATGCCTGTAGCCGCGAAGGAAATAGCGATGGCAGCTATTAGCAGCACCGTCGCCATTCCCAATACAGCCTTTGATCGAAAAAGGCTTTTCATGAACTTTTCTCCTACTACAAATACTTTCTTTTTGGATACACTTCCAAATCACCGTGGTTTTGCTTTGCCTTCCACCGACTTGAAACAAGACAGCGAAAAACACTGGAGTGTCTGCTGAGGAATAGAGCAAAAACCTGGAGTATATGCTTCCCTCTCCACACAACCACGAAGGCCCTAAGCGCATCATCGGATAGAATGCACTTCCCCCTTCTGTATATGTATAACGTGGAATTTTCAGAATAGTAACTGTATTTGTTTATTCATATACTTCGATATATAGAAGCAGAGTATAACTCAGGGACGAAGTCCATAAAACGGAGGAACTTTTGGGGGCCGGTTGGCGTCCTCATAGTAGATTCGTTTATCAAACCGGCATGGGAAGACCCGCCTCCATTCATGGGGCGGGATGAGAGTGCCGTTCCTTGTGGAGTGGGGTAGACGGGTACTCTGCTTGACATTTACACCTCCATATACTATCATGTAAGTATGAAACAGAAGCGAGCCTACAAGTATCGAATCTATCCTACTGACGAGCAGAAGCAGATGCTTGCTCGGACCTTCGGCTGTTGCCGTTTCGTCTATAACTGGGCCTTGCGTCAAAAGACGGATGCATTCTATAACGAGCAACGGCGTCTCTACTACAAAGATTTGAGTGAAGCCTTGACCCAACTCAAGAAACAGCCTGAATACATCTGGCTCTCTCTTGTCTCTTCTGTTCCCTTGCAACAAGCCTTGCGGCATCTCGACAAGGCATTTCTCAACTTCTTTGAAGGCCGTGCGGAATACCCCACATTCAAGAAGAGGCATAACCAACAGTCTGCTACCTACACGGATAATGCCTTTCGGTGGGATGGACACTCGCTCACGCTTGCCAAGATGGATGAGTCTCTCGATATCGTGTGGTCCCGTCCCTTGCCTGATGGAGCAAAGCCTAGCAGTATCACCATCACCAAGGATTGTGCAAACCGTTACTTTGTGTCCATCCTGGTAGAAGAGGACATTGCCCAACTGCCTTCTACTGATACGTCTATTGGTGCCGATTTGGGCTTGAAGTCCTTCGTTGTGCTCTCTGATGGTGAAGCCGTGGGCAATCCCAAATTCTTCCACAAGGATGAGAAGAAACTCGCCAAGGCTCAAAGACGGCACGCCAAGAAAAAGAAGGGCAGCAAGAACCGAGAAAAGGCCCGTAAGAAAGTCGCCAAGATCCATGCTCGCATCACTGACCGCCGCCGTGATTTCTCGCACAAGCTCTCGACACGTCTGATTCGTGAGAACCAAACGATCTGTGTCGAGGACCTTGCGGTGAAGAACATGGTCAAGAACCATAAGTTGAGTAAAGCGATCAGTGATGTCAGTTGGAGTGAGTTCGTGTCCCAACTGGAATACAAAGCCAAGTGGTACGGACGCCATCTTGTCAAAATCGACAAGTGGTATCCGTCCTCCAAACGCTGCTTTGACTGTGGACATATTCTCGACTCGCTTTCGCTTGATGTTCGTGAATGGACCTGCCCTGAATGTGGCGTCCATCATGATCGGGACATCAATGCGGCTAAGAACCTACATGCCGTGGGACTCACGGTATTTGAAGCCTGCGGAGAGGCGGTAAGACCTGGGGCGGTGAAAGCCAAACCTGGCACGCCTCAGCGAAACAGGAAAGCCTCCTAGTGATGGGAGGAATCCTGCCTGCCGCAGAGGCGGCGGGAGGATGTCAATGTGCCTGGGGCATAAAGCATTTCATTTTTAACTCTGTTCTGTTGCAGCGTAGTACACTGACCATGCTCAAATGATAGGTAGCATGTGAAAGAAATGTAGTGGCACCCCTTGCGGCTGCCAGGTCTCCACCCATCAAATGACGATGCACAGACCAGTAGTAGCACCCTTCGTGAGCCCCAGCTAAAAGTGAGGGCCGCTCCTTAGCAGCGACCCTCGTCGTTGATTGAACGTTAGCTTTACGGTTGTTGGTCCTCACCAAACACAAACAGAGGGACAGTCTGTGTGAAGACATCCTGGTCGTTAGCCACTATACCACTAGACACAGTAAGTCCGCAGACCGCAGGGGGTATTCCTGGTGCACCCGTGCCGGAGCAAAGGAACAGATCCTTGTTGCGGGTATCCATCCACAAGGGATGAGCGCCCTGGGTGATCGCGCTGAGGCCTGTGTAGTCGCCATAGAAGAGACTATTTCCTTGCGCATCGGGGAACTCTGTCGGAAGCGGCATAGAGCTGCTCGTGACCCGTATCACATCGAAATGCGGCAAAGGAAAGTTCCTCAATGCGGAAAGACTGACGTCCGTGGTTCCGGTTGTCTCGTCAGAACCGTACTGGCGATCGTAGTAAGAGACTGCCAGCTTTCCATCCCTTGTGATAGCGGTCCACTGCCACCACTGATCGGTCAACTTCTGGCCTCGAGCCGAGCTGACAATTGGCAGCGTTGTCGGATCCGTTACTGTCCCGTTGAAACTCGCACCCCCGTTAGTGGAAACACTCTCGAGGATCTTGTTATTGCAGGCACCAGCAGTCTTCACACCGGTGTATAGATTGTTCCCATCGGCGGCAAAGCCTCCTGGCACACAGCCGTTTGATGGGTTCGAGTCCGCGTTGATGTATGAGGCGAATGTGACCACCACCTGCGCTGGATTCGTTGGATTGACCGCGCCTGACGCGTAGTTAGCGGCTCGGTAGACGGAGTTCTGAGCAGAGCCTTTCTCCGGCACACAGGCACGACCAGGATCCTGCCCAGCCTGGTATGTGGCACAGTCGGGGAGATCGTTGTAGTTTGCTACCAGCACGGGAGCACTGAAGGTTGCCCCACCATCGGTCGACTTGGCGAGCAAGACCTGGTTGTGATTATCGCTCGTCGAAGTCAGTGCTACAGTGTTGTAGTTGTCGTAGATCACGTAGAGGGCGCCGTCCGGCCCGGTGAATGGCTGCGAGAACTGGTTCTCGTTGCAGCTGCCATTTGGGGTTGGAAGTCCGAAGGTGACCGTACAGAGCGAGCTGCTGGCGCTAACGAGAACAGCTGAGCTGAAGGACTCGCCGTAGTCGTTCGAGTGAGCCTCAAAGATGTAGGCGGTACCATCCGTTCCGAACAATGTGTAGGTCACGTAGATGCGATCCTGGAAGGGGCTGCCAACGCGGTCGTCGACGGTCATGTACGGTTTGTCCAGCAAGGGAAGACCGCTGGCAGGACCGGGATTATTGTACAGCTGGGCAACCGGGCGGCCCGGGAAGTTCCAGGAGGCACCATTGTTCTGCGTCGAGCGGAAGAGGTAAATCCCGCTTGACTCGTCAGGGTTATTCGTTAACCCAAAGTCGCCACGCATGAAGGCCATACAGTTGTAGTAGGCGTTGCCTTTCGTATCCCAGGCGACCGAGGGATCACCGCTCGCCTGCCAGTACTGGCGCGCAACCTCACCGAAGGCCGCTCCAGAGACGAATCCATTGGGGAGAGTAGCATCGTTCCATATACGGCCTCCATCCAGCGAATAGGAAACACCGCAGGTACCATCGCCCCGGCGGTAATCGTTGTAGCCGGCAACGATGTCGTTGGGATTCTTGGGATTCTGAGCAATGGCAGTCTCATTCTGCGCCTGAGCACGACCCTGCAGACCCGGGTCAGTCAGGTTCAGACAGTTCTGATTGACCTTAATGTTGGAGCCCAGGTGCTGAGCGCATTGATCGTCACCATGGGCCGGGAAGTAGTTGGAACTCGCTGGGGGATCCCCTGCACTCTCAGAGGTCACAAGGCCATCCAGGAGCCGTTTTTGAATCGCGGGCATATCCGCAATAGCGCCGGAACTCGCCTTCACTGTGCCAACACCGGCACCTGAGCCAAAGTGCACTACGGCACCTACCAGCAGCATAGCGATGCCCACTACTGGAATCACGATTCGCAGTATGCGTTTGTTCATAGATACCTTCTTTCCTACATTGACTGAATAAAAATATGACCTTTTAGCTGTACCGGAATACCTGGCTTCTCCTCCATCAGAAGGTTCATTTCACTATTCTGGCCTGAGCGAGAGGGGAAGCGCATAAATTAGGCCTCTACATTGGTAGAAAATACCAGCGTAATAGCAAGCCTGGTACGCCAAATCGTTCACTGTCACAAGTATGGAAGAAACACATCGATCAGGGAATTGAGAAGAGGTTGAGGTTTGGTTAAGAAATGGTTAATTTTTACGCTTTTGGTTGTAATATCTTACTCTATATATAGAAATATTCCAAATCTACACATAGAAATATACTAAATCGCCATTCCTGAAAGAAAAAATGCCTGAGGCGCTGCGATTCAACGCGTGTGGCAAAGATGGTAATGTTATTGTGCCGGGGGTGTAAAGCATAGGATTGGGTGGGACAGCACGTCGTACTTATTTCCTCCCATGAAGCTTCTCCTCAGCCAACCACAACGCCTCCTCTTTAGAATGTATCTGCCCTTCAGCCTGCGCCTCGGCAATATACTCGAGTAATTGCCCGATCAAAGGCCCTGGCTCCAGCTTGAGGCGGCGCATCAATTCCTCCGGGCCAACGAGTCGAGCAGGCAGAATGCTCTCCCGTTCGCGAACATAGCGCGTAAGCAAGAGACGCACGAGTGCGAGATGGCGCTCCCACGAACTATCAGGACGCTTCGTGTATTCGTCCCACACAGGTCCCAGGGTAGCAATGTGATCGGCCAACGAGAATAAAGCCACGTGGATGCCCACTGGTCCAAGATCGACGAAGTAACGACGAATAGCGCGAGGTGTCACAGTATCAAGGTGTGCCAGTTGGCCGGGACGCATATGGTGAGCGACCACCAACTGTACCAGGCGGCGATCCTGCGTGCCGGCACTCAACCGCGTCATAATCTGCTGGGCGAGTGGTATGCCCGCTTGCGGGTGATCATAGAAATGGATGTTGCCATCTGCGCCTGTGAAGTAGGTAATGGGTTTGCCGACGTCGTGCAAGAGGGCGGCCAATTTCATGCGCGGCGCTGTAAGGCTGTCAAACTGGAAGATACCCTGCTGTTCCGCCTCGCGAAGGAGTGTGCGTATCTCGGCAAGCGTGTCTAACCCAGCGTCAACCTCATCCGTTCCGCCCTCCCCCACGTCTGGTCGGTTATCCCCCTTGTCTGATCGGCCCTCTCCCTTGTCTGATCGGCCCTCCTCCACCTCTAGTCGGTTATCCCCCTTGTCTGGTCGACCCTCCTCCACGTCTGGTCGGCCCTCTCCCTTGTCTGATCGGCCCTCCCCCTTGTCTGGTCGACCCTCCTCCACGTCTGGTCGACCATCTCCCTTGTCTGGTCGACCATCTCCCTTGTCTGATCGGCCCTCCCCCTTGTCTGATCGGCCCTCCCCCACGTCTGGTCGTCCCTCCCCCTTGTCTGATCGACCCTTACCCGCGTCAACACCCACGTCTGGTCGTCCCTCCCCCTTGTCTGATCGACCCTTACCCGCGTCAACACCCACGTCTGGTCGGTCCTCCCCCTTGTCTGGTCGGCCCTCCTCCACCTCTGGTCGGCCCTCACCCCCGTAGGGGCGGGGGTGGGGTAGGGTAGGGAGGGGACCTTTATGGTCGCCCGCGTAGCCTCCCCGTTGAATCATCCCAACCAATCGTTCAAGCGCCCCGACCGACTCCAAAGAATGTTCCAACACATCCCAGTAATGTGGGCTGGGCTGGCGCATCCCCCGTGCCGGAATGAATTCGGGGATCAGAACCGTGAACAAGCCGAGCGCATCCAGGTAACGCAGTTGCACGGTTGCCCCATCCGACTCCAGTATCGCATACAGTTCGTCGTGAATGCGTTCGGGTGCCGCCAGTGGAAGCAGTCTGGCATCGCGCTTGATAAGGTTCTCCGTCTCGGGTTCAATGGTAAGCCGATAGCGCGTTTTGAGGCGGACAGCGCGGAGCATACGCAGAGGGTCGTGTTTGAAGACATTATCGTCGACTGCTTTGATTTGCCGTGCCTGGATATCGGCGAAGCCGTTGAGAGGATCGATGAGGATGTCCCTGGTACCCACCCCGCCCCTGGTACCCGCAAGGGCCACCACTACATTTCCCGTCTCGAGGAGTTGAACGATTTCGGCCAGGGGAGCGGCAATGGCGTTGATGGTGAAGTCGCGTTGCCCCAGGTCTTCCTCGATGCTATTGCCTTTGATTGGGGCGATATCAATGATGGTTTCCTGCCCCTCGTGTTTGACGACGACACGGCTGGCTTTGTCATGCAGGTGGACATAGTAGCCTGCCAGTTTATCGGCCAGGCTGCGTGCTAAGAGGGGAACGTTGCCGTCAGTGACAATGTCCCAATCGCCGCACGGTTCACCGAGCAGGAGATTACGAAGCGAGCCGCCGGTGAGGTAGGCTCGCTGGTTGTGCTCACGGAAGTGTTGGATTGTCTGGCGTAGGAGGTGGAGGGTGTTAGTGTCCAGGTTGTGTTCTTCTGCTTTCATAGTCGAGATATGGGCATACTATTTCATATGGAAACACGATGTCTAACCAATCTCAAGGAGCTTCCTCATGCCATATAGGATACGTCAGATTGCCCCGGAAAGCAAAGTATGTCCAGAAGCAAGCTCACGCCCCTACTGCCCCCCGAGGAGCCTGCTACGTGGTTAGTAGGGGCGTGCGCTTGCCTCCGCCCTGGGGGTGTGGGGTGGTCTGTCTCCGCCCTGGGGGGTTGGGGTGATCTGGCTCTTGTCTCCGCCCTGGGGGTGTGGGGTGGTCTTGCTCCGCCCTGGGGGTATGGGGTGGCCTGGCTCCACGCGAAAATCTGAATCTCACCCCGTGTTGATCACACCCTTGACAAACCGCTTTTTTCAAACTATACTAATACCGTACGATGTTCAGAAAATGAAAGATGTTCGGGAAAATGGGAAAAGGCAAGACACGCGAACGGCGCCAGGCACGCACACGCGAGGCAATTATTCAGGCAGCTGAGGCGATCATTCAGACTCAGGGACCCGACGCGCTGAGCATGCGCGAGGTCGCCGAGCTCACCGACTATAGCGCTTCCAACCTGTACGAGTACTTCGCCAGCAAGGACGACCTGCTTGCTGCTGTCGCCAACGAGGCTCTTATGCGTCTGGCGACACAGGTCGGCCAAAGTGCGACGGGCTTGTCGCCACGCGAACGCCTGCTGGCCTACGGACAATCCTACCTGGAGTTTGCTCGCACTCACGCTGACCTCTATTTGCTGACGTTTGGCCGCAAGTTGGCACACTCTGTACTGGCTGACCCGGAGAAGACCCCCTCTACGTACAGCCTCTTGCTGCAGCTCGTCAGAGAGGGCATCGAGGCGGGTGACTTCGAGCCCCGTCCAGACTTTGGCTTGCAAGAGATGGCCTTTGGCTGCTGGTCGCTCGTCCATGGCATTGCCATGTTGCATCTCACCATGCAAGATGTGCCGTGGGAAACCGGTACCGCGGGCGACCGGCAGACTCTGGAGTGCTTTATCGATGGGCTGATCCAACGCTAATTTTTTTATACGTCACTGAACAATGTTCTAAATTTGATTTTCGTTCGGAAATTCAGCGAGTGCAACCGAACACGAAAGGACTTTGCCAGGTACTCAGACCTGCAAAGAAGAAAAGGAGATCGCTATGAACAAACAGACGCCATCGAACGCTACCGTACAAAAGAACGTAGGTCGTCATGCCCTGGTGATTGGGGGTAGTATGAGTGGACTGCTCGCCGCCCGCGTCCTGTCCGACTACTTTGAGCAGGTCACTATTGTTGACCGTGACCTCTTCCCAACGGTACCTGACCATCGCAAAGGCGTTCCACAATCACATCATGCGCATGCGCTGCTGGCATCAGGCCAATATATTATCAGCCAGCTCTTCCCTGGCATTCTGGATGACCTGCGCGCGGATGGCGCTCTGTCTGTCTCCGATGTCGTTCCTATCGCCTTCGTTTCTCCTGCCGGCAAACTGCCCGCACTCAAACAGCCTGGCGAGTTTCTCGCTTTTAGCCGCTACCTGCTTGAGTGGCATGTACGCGATCGCCTGTCGCGGCGACCCGGTATCAGCATCATTTCCAATACCGAAGTGACCGGTTTACAGTCCACGCCAGACCGGACAAGCGTCACCGGTGTCCAGACACGCGAGCGTGGACAGCTAGGCCACACCGCTGTGCTCAGTGCTGACCTCGTGGTGGATGCCAGCGGGCGCTATTCTCAGGCTCCGCGCTGGCTCGTCGAACTGGGATACGAGGCTCCGCCAGAAGAGAAAATCAACTCTGGCCTCGGCTACGTCTCCCGTTTCTATGCCCGACCCGAGCACTTTCCCAATGAGTGGCAAGGTATTATCATAAACGGTCGCCCGCCCCACAATGCACGCGCCGGTCTCATTCTGCCAATTGATCATGGACGCTGGCATGTGACGTTAGGCGGCTTTGCCGGCCATTTCCCGCCGACCGACGAGGAGGGCTTTTTGCAATGGGCCAGCGACCTGCCGGACCCCAGCATCTACGAGGCCCTACGTGTAGCGCGACCGCTGACGCCCATTCGCGGCTACGGCACACCTGAGAATCGCCTGCGTCACTTTGAACGCTTGCAGCGCTGGCCTGCCGGCCTCATCATCACCGGCGATGCGGTCTGCGCCTTCAATCCCATCTATGGGCAGGGCATGACCGTCAGTGCCATGGATGCGCTGACTCTCAACCGCTGTTTGCAGGAACAGCAGCGCTCAGCCAAACAAAATTTTGAGCAGCGCTTCCAGCAACAGCTTTCCAAAACTGTGGCGAGTGCGTGGCTCATCTCCACCAGCGAAGACCTGCGCTGGCCGGGGGTTGCACTCCAGGGTGCCCATCCTGCTCCTGGTCTGGGCCTGCTGCATCGCTACATGGATCTCGTCCTCTATAGTGCGGTTGAAGACATTCAGATCACGCAAGAGTACCTGGGCGTATTAGCGATGGTGAACGCACCGCTCTCGCTCGCCAGGCCACAGATGCTCGCTCGCGTCTTCTGGAGTGCATTCAAGCGAACATTGAGACGCTTCTCAGATCGTGAGAACGAGCCAGTGTTTGCCCTTTCACCCGAGGCCCTCGATCAACTACACTCTCTGCCAGAGATACGCTACGAACAAGTCTCATGAGATCAGCAGGGGGTGCCGGGGGACGCAGTCCCCAGGCCGGGGCGCGGGAGACCTGGCCTGGGGAGCAGGTAATCCGCCCAAATCCCTTCTTTGGAAAGGAAGCAACTCTTCAGCAGGGGGTGCCGGGGGACGCAGTCCCCAGGCCGGGGCGCGGGGTGTCCCCGCCAACTCCCCTTCTTTTTCCAGGGCCGACCGCAGGCGGCGCGAGAAAGGTACCTCAACTCGACTTTGTACATTTTTGGGAGGAAAGGAGATCAAGCTCCCACTGTTGTAAGATAGAAGCTGAGTAAAGCACTATCGGAGCAACAAGGAGGTTTCTGATGTCCCTTCCCCGTCCCATTATAACCGTCTTAGCTCACTTTGAGCCACTGTTTACGACTCCGACCTGGAAGAAGGTCGTGATCCTGCTGGTAGGGACTATGTTAGCACGAGGACGGCGCACGGTGACGGCTGCGCTGCGGCAGATGGGACTGCAGATGGACCCACACTTCAGTAGGTTTCATCAGGTGCTCAATCGTGCACGTTGGTCGCCCCTTGTCGTGAGCAGGAGACTGTTGCAGGTGCTCGTGCACACCTTTGTGCGTGCCGGAGGCACGGTAGAGATCGTCATGGATGAAAGCTTGGAACGGCGTTGGGGACGCAAGATCAGCAAGCGTGGGCACTGGCGAGATAGTCGGCTGTCGAGTAAGGAGCGCTCCGTGAGCAGCAGCGGCTTACGGTGGGTCACGATGGCGTTGGTCGTGACCTTGCCGTGGACGGAACGGCGCTGGGCCCTGCCCTTCTTGAGTGTCTTGACCACCACCCCAAAGGTGAGCGAAGCGCTTGGGAGGCACCATAAGACCCTGGCTCGTCTCGCTCAGCAGATGGTGATGCTTGTGCGTCGCTGGCTTCCCGATGTGGCGATCAAAGTGATCGGGGATGGTGCCTACAGTGTAATTGAACTGGGGTTGACCTGCGTCAAGCTGCAGGTAAGCTTGATTGCCCCGTTGCGCTTGGATGCCCGCTTGTTCGCCCCACCACCTGCGCCTCGACCGCATCAGATGGGACGTCCCCCTCTGGTGGGCAAGCGGCTGTCGAAGTTGACCACGGTGTTGCAGGATCCACAAACCGAGTGGGAAACGCTGACGGTCACCTGGTACGGCGGGACCCAACGCACGCTCGAAGTCACTACAGGCACGGCGCTCTGGTATTCGACAGGGACCGACCCGCTGCCCCTTCGCTGGGTCCTGACACGCGATCCGGAGGGCAAACGGGAACCCAAAGCCTACTTCTCGACGGATCAAGCGCAGTCCGCTGTAGAGATTGTGGAAGATGTGGTCAAACGGTGGAGTATCGAGGTGACCTACGAAGAGAGTCATGCACATTTGGGGGTGGAAACCCAACGCCAATGGTCTGACCTGGCAATTGAACGCAGTACGCCCTGTTTGTTGGGGCTCTACAGCCTGGTTGTGCTGTTGGGACAGGCCCTACATCCTGATGGCAAGATCCCTCTTCAGCAAGCGGCTTGGTATCCCAAGACGCAAGCCACCTTCAGTGATGTCCTTGCCACGGTACGTCGGCATCT
>WNFB01003671.1_pt1 | contig 13547 bp, 13 predicted proteins | sample 5400501 | NCBI WGS metagenome assembly WNFB01 (sample SAMN13153341, study PRJNA577476) | soil metagenome | isolation source: 200 cm saprolite under Douglas fir tree site 2 hole 1 | place: USA:California | collected 2015-04-18
TGATCGAGCCCACCGAGAGCGAGTCGAAGGAAGAGATGGACTTGTTCATCGAAGCCATGCGCTCGATCGCGGAGGAAGTCGAAGAAGATCCGCAGGTGGTGCTGGACGCACCGCATTCGACCCGCGTGTCGCGCCTGGATGAAGTCGCCGCCGCCCGCAAGCCGGTGCTGCGCTGGAAAGCGGGCAGCTGAGTTTGAAGCAGAGCTCGATGTAGGCGCGGGCGTCACCGCCCGCGCATTTCCCTGGACGGGCGGGGACGCCCGTCGCTCCATCGACCAATGGGTGGACGGGCGGGACGCCCGTCGCTCCATCGACCAGTGGGTGGACGGGCGGGGACGAGCCCGTCGCTCCATCGACCAATGGGTGGACGGACGGACGCCCGTCGCTCCATCGACCAATGGGAGCCAGCGGCTACTTCTTCTCTGCTACTTCCACCGAGGCCCGGGTACTCTCCCAGTCCAGGCGCATGGTGCAAGTGCCGCCCGCCTGATCAAAAGCGATGGTAAAGTTCTCCACCGGCGCAGGCGGTTGCGAGACCTTCATATCCACGCGCGCCAGGTCATCGCCCCCGCCTGGATATGGGATGCCCCACTCCCCGGTTTTCTTGCTGATGATCAGCGTCCACTTGTCGGCGGCGGGTACGGTGAAGATGGTGTAGCTGCCAGCGGGCACGTCTTTGCCGCCGACAGTCAGGTTAGTATCGGTGACGAATGTGGTCGCGTCGTTCGCGCCGGTGCGCCAGACCTCACCATAGGGCACAAGGCCGCCGTAAATCTTACGCATTGCGTGTGTCTTGGGATCATGCATGCGCGGGCTGGAGTAGTCGGTCTTAATGGTCTTGCCGTCGGCGAACTTGCATTGCGCCTGGGCTGGCGGGCTGGGACGCTTGCTCTTGTCCTGCTGGGCGAAGGCAAGCGTGACGAGGGCGAGAGCGAACAATGTGAGAAAGGCAATCTGTTTCCGCATTAGTCTCTCCTATTCTGAGCATTTGGCATGCTAAGTGCTAATTGCTGGTGTGGAGCCCCGCAATTTTCGCGACATAAGTTCCGGCCAATTTTGTGAGGTGCCGGGGTTTTACCTCAGCGGCTAAAGCCGCGGTTTGGGGCGGCCTTTCGACGGCACGGCTGAAGCCGTGCCCTTTCACAACCGGTCCCCAACTTATGAAATGAACTCGCGGGACACGACGCTAGCTTCTCCTAACCATTAGACGAAGGCCGAGGATCAAGGACAACGAATTATCCTCCACCGCACCCGCACGATACAATCAGCTCATGCCGGTATTCAACGAAAAGCAGGAAGAGCTGGAACGCTACGAAACCATGATGGGCGTGCCGCGCGGCCGACTGGCCGTGACCATGGACGTGATCACCGACGCGATGACGCTGGTGGGCCAGCACGGCGTCTATTGCCAGAGCCAGCGCTGGCCGGGCAGGCCGGTGATGGACATCCAGATTGTGATGAAGAATCTGACGGATGCAAAAGAGCTGATCCAGAGCGTGATGGAGGAATTGAAGAGCAAATCCTAAACCACACAGGAGCCGCGGGAACCACCGGTCCGTACGCGACAAAGGAAGGCTCCCGAGAATCAATCACCACTAAGGACACCCTTCGACTTCGCTCAGGGCAGGCTCCGGTACACGAAGGAAACCCACATCAGGTAAGCGACGTAGGGCTTTCCTTTGTGTTACTTGGTGTCCTTGGTGGTTAAGCGATTACGTACTTTCCCCGCTCAATCACCTTCTGCGCGATTTGCTGACGGAGTTCGATCACATTGAAGGGCTCGTGCTTGGCCAGGCGGCGCAGGATGGCGAGTTGCGTTCGCAGCATGTCGCCTTCGGCCACGGCGGCGATCACTTTCTTTGCCGCGGCTTCAATCTTTTCCATGGCTTGTGATAGATAGACTCGGGTCATGGCGATAGGCAGCGCCGCGGCGGCTTCTCCCTGATGTTCCGCAATCTTCTGCGCGCGCAGGACGCCGGACTCTATGGCGTACGTTTCGATCGTCATATCGGCAATCGCGCCCATGATCTCCTGCTGGTCCTGGATGGCTTGCATGTATTTCTGAGTGGCGGCACCGGCGGCAAAAAGCCCAAGCTTCTTGGCTGAAGCCACCAGCTTGCGTTCTTCGGCCAGCGGACCTTCTAGTTCTTCGCCCACGCTTGGGCCGCTGAGGACTTCGTCCATCAGCTTCTTGATTGCGGGCATGAGCGGAAGCTGGCCGGACATTGCCCGTTTCAGCAGAAAGCCGGTGATGATGAGGCGGTTGATTTCGTTGGTGCCTTCGAAGATGCGGTTGATGCGGGCGTCGCGGTAGGCGCGCTCGGCGGGATACTCCTCGACGAAGCCGTAGCCGCCGTAGATTTGCACGGTCTCGTCGACTACGTAGTCGACCATCTCGGAGCCCCAGACCTTGATGATGGAGCACTCGACGGCGTACTCCTCGATGGCCTTGCGGGTTTCCTGCAGCGCATGCGCGCTCGACTTGTCGACCTCGGCCAGCGCGACGTCCATCATGCCCACGGTGCGATAGACCATGGACTCGCCGGTGTAGACGCCCACCGCCATGTTGGCCAGCTTTTCGCGCACCAGGCCGAAGTCAGCGATCACTTTGCCGAACGCCTTGCGCTGTTTGGCGTAGCCGATGGAGTTCTCGAGTGCCACACGCGCCCCGCCCACGCACATCGCGCCCAGCTTGAAGCGGCCGACATTCAGGATGTTGAAGGCGATGACGTGCCCCTTGCCGATTTCGCCCAGCAGGTTTTCGGCCGGCACCTTGCAGTCGTTGAGGATTATGGGACAGGTAGAAGAGCCGCGGATGCCCATCTTGTGTTCTTCCCCCCCGATGGAGAAGCCGGAGAAAGTTTTCTCGACTAGAAACGCCGTGAACTTCTCGCCGTCCACTTTGGCAAAGACGGTAAACAGGTCGGCGAAACCGGCGTTGGTGATCCACATCTTTTCGCCGTTCAGGATGTAGTGCTTGCCATCGGGCGAAAGCTGGGCGCGAGCGCGACAATTAAGGGCGTCGGAGCCGGAGGAGGCTTCGGACAAGGCGTAGGCGCCGACGATTTCTCCGGCCGCGAGCCGCGGGAGGTACTTCTTTTTCTGATCTTCGGTGCCGAAGTAAACGATGGGGAGCGTGCCGATGCCGGTGTGTCCGCCCCAGGTAGTGGCAAAGCCGGCGTACTTGGCGATGTGATCGGCAATCACCGCGGCGGTAACTTTGTCCATTTCGAGGCCGCCGTAAGCTTCGGGAATTTCGGCGGAGCTGAGGCCCAGCTCACCGGCCTTCTTCAGCAGATCGCGGGTGATGGAGAAGTCCTTGTGCTCCATCTTTTCGATATTAGGGACGATCTCGTTGTTGGCGAACTCTTCCGCCGTCTGCCCGATGAGCTGGTGCTGCTCGGTGAAATCTTCAGGCGTGAAGACTTCATCGGTGCGGCGATCCTCGAGCAGGAAGCTGCCGCCAGAAATTCTGGTTTTGGGAATTGCTGCTGTGACCATGGAACCCCTTTTAACCACCAAGGACACTAAGGTACACGAAGGAAAAACCAAGAACTTTGGGCTCAAGCTTTCTTCGTGTACCTTCGTGTCCTTTGTGGTTTATTGCCTTTTTTCACTTCCAGCCTGTGCCGTTCACGAAGCGCTTGATGCCGTCCTTCAAGTGGACAACATTGAAGTTTATAAGCAGTCCCAGAGATTTGCCACTGAGCTTCAGGTACGAAAGGATCTGGGCCTGATGGACGGGCGAGATGGCGTCGACCGACTTGATTTCCACAACGACCAAGTCCTCAACCAAAAGGTCCATCCGATAGCCGAGGTCGAGCTTTACTGCGCGGTAGACGACAGGAAGACCCACCTGGGCAGCAGATCGAAATCCCGCCTGGATAAGTTCGTATTGCAGACAAGCCGTGTATGTGCTTTCCAAGAGGCCGGGACCCAGCTCAGAATGGACGTTCATCGCAGCGGTGATGACAGCATGGCTGACTTGCTGGGCAGTGATTCTGTGAATGGGAGCTGTGACCATGGGAAAAGTGTGAGCTTGAACGGGGTTGAGGCCAAGGTCGTTCGTCACAAGGAGCTGTTGTTTTTCCCTTCGTGAAACTTCGTGTCCTTCGTGGTTGATCGGGTTTTGAAACCACCAAGGGCACGAAGGTACACGAAGGAAAACCTATGACCCAGACTTTCCCGCTAGTTCTTGCCGATCATTCCGGCTTGGAGTGTATCCAAACCGTTTTCGGTTAATTCAGATTCTCAAATATCCCTGCCGCGCCCATGCCGCCGCCGACGCACATCGTGACCAGGCCATACTTCGCGTTGCGGCGCTTGAGCTCGCGGATAATCGTCGCAGTCAGCTTGGCGCCGGTGCAGCCCAGGGGATGTCCGAGCGCGATGGCTCCGCCGTTAGGATTGATTTTTCCCGGGTCGAGTCCTCCTTCTTTGATCACGGCCAACGACTGTGCGGCGAAGGCTTCATTGAGCTCGATGACGTCGATGTCGGAGAGCTTCAGCCCCGCCATCTTCAGGGCTTTGGGAATGGCGAAGACTGGGCCGAGGCCCATTTCTTCCGGCTTGTATCCGGCGGTGGCGAAGGAGACGTAGCGCACCAGCGGCTTTATACCGAGGGCTTTGGCGCGCTCGGCGGACATGACCACCGCGGCGGCTGCGCCGTCGGACATCTGCGAGGAATTGCCTGCAGTCACCGTCCCTTTAGTATGGAAGGCGGGCTTGAGCGATAGGAGGGCTTCGAGCGATGTGTCGGCACGCGGGCCTTCGTCCACTTTGAAGATAATTTCCTGCCATCTGGGTTTCGATCCGTTCGGTGTCGTAAAGCTGACCGGCACAGGGACAGTCTCGTCAGCAAACTTTCCCGCCTGGATCGCGGCCATCGCCTTCTGGTGGCTGCGCAGGGAAAATTCATCGGCGGCCTCGCGCGTGATCCCGTAGCGCTGCGCCAGGCGCTCAGCGGTGAGGCCCATCGAGAGGTAGGCGTCGGGGTAGTGGTCCACAAGCCAAGGGTTGGGCGAAATTTTGTGGCCGCCCATGGGGATCATGGACATGGATTCGGTGCCGCCGGCGACAATGATCTCCGCGCCGCCGCTCATGATGCGCTCGGCGGCCATGGCAATTGCCTGCAGGCCGGAGGAGCAGAAGCGGTTGATGGTGAGCGCCGAGACCTCGACCGGCAGCCCGGCGCGCAGCGAGGCGATGCGGGCCACGTTCATCCCTTGCTCGGCCTCGGGCATAGCGCAGCCCAGGATGACGTCTTCAATCTCTTTCGGGTCAACCTGCGGCACGCGCTCGAGCGCGCCCTTGATGGCGACGGCGGCCAGTTCGTCGGGACGGGTGGCGCGGAGCGTGCCTTTGAAGGCGCGTCCCACGGGGGTGCGGACGGAAGAGGCGATGATGACTTCACGCATGGGAAACTCCAGCTATTAGTAATGGGCAATTAGCATTTAGCCAAACCGCGTTTGGTTTCGATCACCAAACTATTAGATGATTGTCATTCCGAGCGGGCTTCAGCCGCTAGTAATCTACTGCCTAAGGTTTCGCCCAATCCTGCCATACCAGGCCTTTCACTCGCGAGAACTCAGATACGTTTGCGGTGACCAGGGTCAGTTGGCGCTGCAGCGCCTGGCCGGCCAGCAGGACGTCATAAGCTCCGATGGGCTTGCCGGAGACTTCCAATGCGGCTCGAACCGAGCCTGCACTGCTGGCATCCTCATGTTCAAAAGGAAGCAGAATGATCGGACCTGCCAGGAAGGTGGCAAGCCGCTGTGTATTGAGTTCCTCGCGCGAGCTCTTGGAAACTCCGTACCATAGTTCGAACGCCACAATCGAGGACACGAAAATTTCAGCGCCGCCAGTTCTTGCTTTTTGAAGCCGGCTCCGGACCGGTGCTGGAGTCCCGTTGATTAGAGCGATGCAAGCGTTTGTATCCAGCAAGTAGTTCACTTGAAGATCCCACGCTTCGGGGTGGCTGGCTGCTTACGGCCATTAGGCATGAAGGGCTCGGAATTCAATCGGTCCAGTTCCTCAAACCATTGGGCAGTATTAGGAATTAAGGGTTCCAGCAGCACTCCCTGGGCGACTCGCCGGATACGCACCCGGTCTCCCTCGAAGCGAAACTCTCGCGGCAGCCGTACCGCCTGGCTGCGGCCATTGCGAAATAGCTTGGCAATGTCGGTGTGGGCCATGGGACTTCTCCAAGAATCAGTATATACCAACAGTATATACTAGGGAGAGGCAAGTTTGTCGGTGGTGGCGCCGGGCGAGGGAATCGGGTCGCCGTGTTCGCGCATGCCTTCCAAGTGAAACTCGATGGCCTCGCGGATCAAATCCTTTACTTCGTCCAGTGTTTTGGCGACGGCGCCAAGGCCGGGGAGATCGGGAGCGTAGGCACCCCATCCTGTCTCGGATTTTTCGTACACGATGAGATACTTCATTTCAGACCTGCCTGCTTGAGGATATTGTTCAACGTTCCGGGCGGAATGTCCACTGACGGATGGCCAGCCGGGCGTGGGCGGCGACCTGCGGTGCGGCAGTTTCCGCATGTGGCGGGGGCTGATCACAGCAGAATACCCGTCAACAGCAGATTCCTCACCGACTGAAGTCGGCTCGGAATGACAAGTCGTAAGGGGCATTTTGCGGCATGGCTGAAGCCATGCCCTCCCGAGTGGTGCCTTTCTCGTTCAAATCGTCAATCGCAAATCGGCAATCGTCAATTCCTCAGCGTTTTCCCCGTCTTCAAAGTGTATTGAATCCGCTCCTGGGTTTTCTTCTCGCCGCACAAGGATTTGAACGCCTCGCGCTCCAGATCCAGGATGTACTGTTCGCTCACCGGGGTGCCGGAGGTTAGGTTGCCGCCGCAGAGGACTTCGGCGATCTTAGTTGCCAGCTTTACTTCGTATTCGGTGATGTAGTCGCCCTGGCGCATGAGGTGGACGCCCAGCTTGAGCGCGGCCAGGATGTTTTCGCCGGGGGCGGGGATGTCGGTGCGCGGCTGCGGAGGCTCGTATCCGGCGCGGACCAGTTCCAGGGCGCGGGCTTTGGCGTCGGCCAGGACGCGCTCGCGGTTCATGGTGATGCCGTCAGAATCTCGCAGGAACCCCAGGCCGCGGGCTTCGTGGGCGGAAGTGGCGACTTTGGCGGTGGCGATGGTCTCGAAAGCCTTCTTCATGGCTTCCATCAGTTCGACAGATTCACCCCTGCCGCCGGGCCGGATCGAAGCTGCGCTGTCCACCGCGCGCAGCAACATCTCTTTGCAGCCGCCGCCGCCGGGGAGCAGGCCGACGCCGACTTCGACCAATCCGATGTAGAGCTCGGCATGGGGCTGAAGGACCGGGGCGTGCAGCGAAATTTCCGTGCCGCCGCCCAGGCACAGCCCAAACGGCGCTGCCACCACGGGCTTGGACGAGAACTTGATGGCTTGGGTCATGTTCTGAAACTGGCGAATGATAAGGTCGACGTCGTCCCACTCTTCTTCCTGGATGGACATGAGCAGCAGGACGAGGTTGGCGCCGGCGGAGAAGTTGGGAGCGTCGTTGGTGATGACGAAGGCGTCGAAGTTGTCGCCCGGGCCGCCGGGCTGCTTATTAGGGGCACCAAGTGTTTGAGCGATGAGCTGAATAATGTCGCCGCCGATGATGTTCATCTTGGAATGGAACTCGATGCAGGCGACGCCGTCGCCCAGGTCTACCAGCGACGCTCCGGAGTTTTTCTTGACCACGCCTTTGGATTTTTTGGCAACCTCCAGCGACCAGACACCGGCGGGGACTTTGACCGGTTCATAGTTCTCGGTTCTCAGTTCCCAGTACGCGCGGCCGGAGGCGGTTTTCGGGTCGTCGGCGTACCAGGATTTCTTGCCGGAGGCCAGCAGTTTCTCGACATTGGCTGCAATCGGGCGGCCTTCTTTGTTCATGCGGGCGATGGTGGCTTCGAGGCCGGCAGCGTCCCAAAGCTCGAACGGACCAAGCTCCCAGTTGAAGCCGAGGCGCATGGCGCGGTCGATTTCGACGATGGTGTCGGAAATCTCAGGAATGCGGTTGGCGGAGTAAGTCCAGAGATCGGACAGAGCTGACCACAAGAATGCGCCAGCGCGATCTCCTTTCTGCGGGCCGCCATCCAGGCCGAGCAGCATGCGGAGGCGCGCGCCCGTGTCTTCGACGTTTTTCGCCATGTCGAGGGCAGGGAACTTGGGCTTCTGCCGGGGATGGTATTCGAGCGTCTTCCAGTCGAGGGCGAGGCGTTCGTCGTCTTTCGTTTTCTTGTAGAAGCCGCCTTTGGTTTTGTCGCCCAGCCATTTGCGCTCCAGCATTTGCTTGTAAAAATCTGGAAGTTTGAGATCACTGCGCTCATCGAAGTTGGCGGGCGAGGTCGCCCGCCCCACAGTTTGCTCGGCGGGCGAGGGCGCCCGCTCCACACCTTCTCCGGTCATGTTCGCGACAACGTGGCCGAGGATGTCGAGGCCGACGAGGTCGATGGTGCGGAAAGTGGCTGACTTGGGCCAACCGACAGCCTGGCCAGTGAGCGCGTCTACGTCTTCGATCGAGAGGTCCATCTCCCGCATCAGGCGCATGACGTTGAGCACGGAAAACGTGCCGATGCGGTTGGCAATGAAATTCGGCGTGTCCTTGGCGAAGACGACGCCTTTGCCGAGATGAATGTCGGCGAATTTCGCGACAGCTTCCATCAGGGCTGGGTCGGTCTGCGGCGTGGGGATGATTTCCAGCAGGCGCATGTAGCGCGGCGGATTGAAGAAATGCGTGCCAAACCAGGAGAGGCGGAAGTCGCCGGAGAAGCCCTCGGCGATTTTGCCGACAGGCAGGCCGCTGGTGTTGGTGGTAATGATGGTGCCGGGCTTGCGGATGGCCTCGACTTTTTTGAGCAGCCCGCGCTTGATATCGAGATTTTCCACGACGGCTTCGATGATCCAGTCCACCTCGGCGAGACACTTGAGGTCGTCGTCGAAGTTGCCGATCGTAACGAGGCGGGTGAGCGAGGGCTCGAAAAAGGCCGCGGGCTTTGACTTTTTCGCTGCGTCAAGTCCGGCGGCAGCGATTTTGTTACGGGCGGGCCCATCAGCGTCGGGCGGGACGATGTCGAGGAGGTAGCTGGGCACGCCGGCGTTGGCGAAGTGGGCGGCGATGCGGGCGCCCATGGTTCCGGCGCCGAGGACGGCGACTTTATGAATGCGTTTCATGAGTACGTGACTCCCCAGCAACGCAGAACCTGATAACCACAAAGGACACGAAGGAACACGAAGGAAAGCCGAGTGGTCAAAATCCTTCGTGCTCTTTCGCGTTCTTTGGGGTTTAACTGGTTTCCCTACTACTTAGGGCAGTTTATCTATGGCCCAGTCGTCTTTGCCAGTCCTGATTACGATGATACTTGGACTCGAATTCTTTTTTGCCAGTCCAGATTGCTTTCAATGCTCATCCTGATTGCCCTGCCAAGGGCTTAACGTGGGCGTATTGTGGGTGCGGCCTGAGGCTAGGAACGCTCGTATTTGCTAGAATACAGGCGGTGTAGGCGCGTAGCTCAGTTGGTTAGAGCGCTACCTTGACACGGTAGAGGTCTGGGGTTCGAGTCCCCACGTGCCTACCATATCTTTCTATCAGTTAGCACTCCCTGCCTCGGACAATGAGGGTTTGAAAGGGTTCGTTAAGGATTCTCCCACCATCGTCTTCTTCGGAAGAATCAGGTTTGCGACTCTGCTCTGCGCCTCGCGCTTGGCGGGCGTGAGCGCCTGCGTGTAGATGTCGAGGGTGATTCGGCTATTGGCATGCCGAAGCAGTTCCTGGACTACTTTTATGTCTTCGCCATTTGCCTTCAGCAGCGTTGAGTACGTATGCCGGAAGGTGTGCCATCCGACCCGTTTAGTAATCCCGACGCGTTTCGCTGCGGGATGGATTTGGCGGGAAAGGAGGCTATCGGGTGAGAGCGGCTGTTTGCCCTTCATCCGATTGCTGGCGAAAACCCAATCGCCGGGTTGATTGTAGGGTGTGGATTGTTTCCACGACCAGAGTTCTTCCGCGACCGTCGGATCGAGAGGAAGCGGTCGTTTGGAAGCTTCCGTTTTGCAGCGTCCTACGACCTGGTGGACGATGGCTCGGACGACATGAATCTCAAGTCGCTCGAAATCCACGTCGGACCACTTCAGTCCCAGCAGTTCACTCCGGCGCAGACCTGTAACCCCGTCCAAGACCACTAGCGTCCGTTCCCGCAATGCGAGTTGGGATAGCAGAGCTTGGAATTCGGCAACATCAAGCACGTCCGGGATCCGCTCCCGTTTGGCGCTCTGTCGAACGTGCGAAATCGGGTTTGAGTTCTGTGCCAGCCACTCGTATCGAATCGCGTGGTTGAAGAGCGCGTGCATGATGTTTCGAGTTTTTGCCTTGGTTCCGTTCGCCATGCGCTTCCCGCTTGGAAGAGTCAGGCGGCGGAGCCATTCCTCTACTGCGATTGTCCGGACGTCTCTGATCGAAAGCGATCCCCAGCGAGGCTTGATCCACCGATCCAAAAAGATGCGGTAGGCCTTCTTGGTTGAATACGCCTTTTCGTGTTCATCTGGGTCGCCCTCAGATACGTCCAGCCGGAGTTCGGTTTCCTTGTAGTGGTTGATGAGGTCCTGGATCAGAATTGGCTGCCATCTTGATCTCGGAGCCTCCTGGTTAATGGTTAAACGGAGAGCAGAAACCGCGGTCTGCGCACTGGACTCGGTCGGATACTGCTCGACCGTCCCAACAACAGCTTTGCGATATTGTCTTCGTCCAACACCATTGGGTTCATACCAACGGAACACCCAGCAATCGGGCCCCCGCTTCCGTCTAATACGTTGCAGACTTCCTTGTTGATATCGGGTCCGCCTAAACATGCGAAATCTCCTGTTCGGCGGCACCGGTGGCTAAACCGGAGCCTATCGCAAGCGCTCTGAAAAGTCGACCGCGTGGGCAACTGTAGCAAGGCTCGTTGCAATCGGGCGGTTGCCAGGCGCTGAGCTTGAACGGGTTCGGAGCCAAAGTTCGAGTTCGGACAAGAGGTAGCGCCAAAGTTTGCGAGTGCCTTCGCCGAACGGGTGCGCGGGTACGAGGCCGGAACGAGAGTATTTCTGCAGGGTCTTGGGATGTATGCCGAGAAACTCGGCCGCTTCAATCGAGTCTACGAAACGCTCTGGGTTGAAAAACGGCTGCGAGGGAGGAGAATGCATTGCTGATTGCACCTTGGCCCAACCCTATAAAACACTTGTTGGGGAGTCCAAGATTTCGTTGACTTGCTGTGATAGCCGCTGGGCATTGTCCGTGCCGAAGGTGTAGCCGTATTGAAGTGGCTTGAGAAGTTTGTGTCCGGTCGCCAACAACTGGAATTCGCTCAATCAGCTTAGAAAAATTAGAAAACCGGCATCACAGGATTGCCGAGGAACGAGGCTTGATTAAGCTCGATCACTCGCGATGTCTTCTGCCCGTTCATTTCGGCGACAAGAACGGGTTGCCAGCGAGCCCGTATGCTGAAAGGGTCTTCATGCGTAGGTCGATCCATGCGCCGAGAAAACACTAATTTGATGCCCTTCTCGCTGAGGGGTAGTGTTTTGGCGCTTACACGAGTCATACCGGCATCGATCATCACGTGGACGACCTGAGGCTTGCCATCCATTGCTTGCACCAGGACCCAATCGTCGAGTGGTTTAATCCGGTCTTGAATTTCTTCGGCACCCTCCGCTGACTTAACAAGCTGGCGTAGCTCTCCCTCGTTGACGGACAGAAACGAAACGGCCGCAACCCTCTGGTCGGATAAGCTCAGATGCGTTGTCAGACTAAAGGTCAGCCCGCGCAATACAAATGCTGCACCGATCGCTCCCGTCAGAGAGAGACAGTAAAGAACGAGCAGCCTTGCTCGATGCCCCCGTATCCAACCGAACAATCGCCGCACCAAGCGTCCGCCCGGTTCACCTGGCAAAAACATGGAAGTTTGCTGCATTTGCTCGCGGTAGACCTCTCCATAGCGTTCCTCGATTCGACGCTCTTCGCTTCGCGCCAGTAGGTAATAGAACCAAAGCATATTGATGTAGGCGACAAGCAGGATGAATCGTGGCCAGACGATCAGCAACCCGAGGCCTGCCAAGCCCAGAAACAGATACTGTGGGTGGCGAATGCGTTTGTAGAAGCCGCCCTGTACAACGCCTCGCTGCCTGAACTTCGCGTAGTAAAGTTGAAAGGCACTCAGGAAAAAGCCGACCAAACCCAACAGAAAGAAAACTCCCCCGAAACTTGGGAGAATTTCCGTGGAAAGGTGAGGTAAAAAGAAGGCTGGCAGCCAGGCAATAGCTCGGAGGCTGGAGGGGCCGGCGAGGAGCGGGCTGTAGAAGGAGTAATAGTACAAGGCAAACGGAGTAACCATGAACAACATTTCGAGTGTGATGGCTAAATACGCCAGAAACGCAGCGGCCCGCGCAAACGACTTGAGCATTTCGCCCTCTACCCCGCATTTCGTATTACATCAGCCGATCTCACAACGTGCCACTCGAACTCTACCCACTGATCAACTAGTCAATCCAAGTCCGGATTCCTAGTTTGCAAGACGGCGTCATCCAGTCGATCCGCTTTTTTGCGAATTCTTCTTGACTCTGGAGCTAACTCCAGGGTTTATCCTTAAACATTGTATGGCAGACGCGGTTCAGATTGGGAAGGCCGCAAAGTTGGCCGGCATCAGTGTTGATACGATCCGCTTCTACCAAAAGCTCGGACTCATTGATAGGGCGATTCGCAGCGTCGGCGGGTATCGCTTGTTCGACGGACAGCAGATTCGCGACCTCAAATTTGTCCGGCATGCTCAGGAATTAGGGTTCTCTCTGACCGAAATTAAAGAATTGCTGGCGCTACGGCAAAAGCATCACGCTTGTTCAGAAGTGCAGTCCATGCTCAAGCACAAACTGACCGACGTGCGCGAAAAGATCAAGAGCCTAGTCCGTTTGGAAGCGGAGCTTAGAGGGGCAATGCGAAATTGCAATCGCGAGCTGCTCCTGAAACGGGAAATCAAGCATGAGGACTGTTGTCCCCTGCTCACGAAGCTTGACCGAGTAAACGGCTCCAACGGCAATAAGTATGTCTCAAATAAAAGAAAACCAGGCGGCAAATAAATCCGGTTCCAGGAGCACCGTGGTTGCCAGTCTGGCCGCGCTCGGCAGCGTGATCGCGGCCTCAAGCTGCTGCCTGCCGCTGCTGCCGTTTCTGTTCGCTGCTGGAGCAGCGGGCACCTCGGCCTTTGTCGCACAGTTGCGACCGTACCTCCTTGTTCTGTCGGTGCTGCTGATTGCCTTTGGCTTTTACAAGTCCTGGCGAGCGAAGCAGTGCAATTGCAAGCCCAGCCGGATCAGCACTTTTCTTTTGTGGTTCTCGGCGTTTGTCGTGTTTGTATTCATCTTCTTCCCACAGGTGATCGCCAACCTGGTGGCCGATCTCTTGGCAGGTAAATCATGACTCGAAAGCGAATCCTTCTTGTTGTGGTTCTTCTGGTGGCGTTTGGGGCCGTGTATTACTTCTACGGCGGGCACT
>WNFB01012097.1_pt1 | contig 13544 bp, 11 predicted proteins | sample 5400501 | NCBI WGS metagenome assembly WNFB01 (sample SAMN13153341, study PRJNA577476) | soil metagenome | isolation source: 200 cm saprolite under Douglas fir tree site 2 hole 1 | place: USA:California | collected 2015-04-18
GCCGCGAGCGCACCTTGGCGTCCAGCGCCGATAGCGGCTCGTCGAGGAGCAGCACGGTGGGCTGGATCGCCAGCGCCCGCGCCAGCGCGACCCGCTGCTGCTGGCCGCCGGAGAGCTGGTGCGCGTACTTGTGGGCGTGGATTGAAAGCCCGACCAGCTCGAGCATCTCGCCAGCCCGCTTCCGGCGCTCGGCAGCGCCGACCTTGTGCAGGCTCAGCCCGAAGGCCACGTTCTGCATGGCCGTCATGTGTGGGAACAGAGAGTACGCCTGGAACACCATGCCCACGTCGCGCTTGTTGGCGGGTAGGCCAGTGACGTCCGTGCCGCCGAACAAGACCCTCCCGCCGTCGGCCTCCTCGAGGCCGGCCACCAGCCGCATGGCGGTGGTCTTGCCGCAGCCCGACGGCCCCAGCAGCGCGACCAGCTCGCCCGGCGCCAGGGTAAGGCTCAGGCCATCCAGCGCTGTGACCCCCGCGTACCTCCGCCGAAGATCCTCGAGCCGGACCTCGACGCCCGACCTCGGTGGGCCTCCGGCGACCTCCGGCCTTGCGCCCATTAGTGTCTGCCGACTTGAATGCCGTAGAGCGCCATGGTCTCCGCCTCTGGGGCCACGCGCTGCCGCGGCCGGCCGACGAACGACAGGATCATCAGCAGTGTGAACGCGAAGAGCAGTGATGCCACCGCTACGGCAATCGACGTGCCGGCGCTGACGAGGGCGACATACAGGATTGCGACCTGCAGGTTCTCGAAGGCGAGCAGGTTGGCGAAGGTGAACTCACCGAGCACGAGGGCGACCGACAGCAAGCAAGCGTTCAGGATCGCGCTCGACATGTTGGGGACCACGACCCGCAGCATCACTGTGCCCCACCCAGCCCCTAGGCTGCGCGCCGCCTCCGTCAGCGTCTTGAGATCGATGGCCGCAAGTCCGGCGTCCAGCGTGCGGTAGGTGTACGGCAGCACGAGGATGAGATAGGCGAATGAGAGCGTCAATATCGAGTCGCTCAAGTTGACGCCGATCCACCTGTAAAGGGGCACCATGCCCACGACCAGGGCGATGGCCGGCACGATGAGCGGCAGCAGGCAGATGAATTCGATGACCCGGTTCAAGGCCGGCAGGCGCAGCCGAACCCAAACCATCGTCGGCAGGAGCAGGACCAGCATCGCGACCGATGTGATCGCGGCCAGCTGTAATGAGACTGTGATCGCCTGCACGAGGTCGGGGACCTTGACGATGGCGGTCCATGCATCCAGCGTCCGCGGTGCATTCGTGCTGTTGCCGCGCGTCGAGAACTCGAACATCGCGCCGATCGGCACCAGGAAGAACGCACCAAGCACAAGGAACACGGTCATGCGAAAGACCTGCAGCCTGAAACGGCGCGCCTTGTTCACCCGGCCTCGCCCGCCTGACTGAAGCTTATCGCAGCCATTGCGAGGTTCGTCGCTGGAGCACCGTGTATAGAGCCATGACGATAGTGACGATGAGGATCATGGCCAGGGCCAGCGCCTTGGCAAGCCCTGGCTGAGCGCGACCCGTCTCGCTGGTGAGCAGGTTGCTGATCCCCAGGGGCACGATCACGCTGCCTTGGTTGATGAGTGCTTGTGCGGTGGCGTAGGCGGAGAACGCGTTCGCGAACAGGAGCAGGGTGCACCCCAAGAAGGAAGGCGCCAGCAGCGGCCCGGCTACGTAACGCCAGTAATGCCAGGTGCTGCCGCCGAGGCTGTCCGTCGCCTCACGCCACTGCGGGCGGATGCCGTCCAGCGCAGGTAGGAAGACCAGGACCATGAGCGGGATCTGGAAGTAGGTGTAGACCAGGATCAGGCCGCTCAGCTCGAACAGCCACACACCGTTGGGAAAAATGTCGATTCCGTGCTGCTGCAGGAACACGGTGATGAGTCCAGTGGTTCCGATCGTGGCTATGAACGCAAAGGCAAGCGTCACGCCACCGAACTGAGCGAACACGCCCGAAGCCGACGTCACGGTGCGCCGGAGAATGCCGCGCGGATTGCCGGTGACGACCGCGTATGCCAGGAGCGCGCCTGCGAACGCCCCGGCCACCGCGCTCACGGCGGAGATGCCCACGCTGCTCACAAACGATTTCACCAGGTATGGCTTGTTGATCGCCGTGAAGTTGGAAAAGGTGAGGCTCCCGTCTTTGGTCGTGAACGATCCCAGCGCGATGATCAAAGTCGGCAGCAGCAGGAACAGGCCGACGTACGCGAAGAACGGCACCACCCCGAGCCATGAGAAAGGCAGCCGCCGCCCGCCCCGGACGGGGCGAGCGGCGGCGCTAATGGCCGGGACGCCGGCGGACGTCAACCGATGGCCTGGGACCAGTGGTCGGCGACGTATTTCCCGGCGGCGGTGGATTGGTCCAGGGTCGGGAACTGCGGATTGCCGTTCACCGTCGGCAGCGCCGCGGCCGCCGCGGTGTCAATCTTTCCAGATGCCTGCATCGCAGCCTGGCGGACGGGTCGCGCGCCGCCCTTCAGCCAGAGGTTCTGGCCCTCGTCGGAGTAGAGGTACTCCTCCCAGAGGCGTGCGGCGGCTGGATGCGGCGCCTGCTTGTTGATGGCCTGTGCGTAATACCCGCCGATCACCGCGTTCGACGGCACGAAGATCTTCCACGTCGACACGTCCTTGCCGTGGGATGTGGACAGATAGTCCCACTCAAAAAGGACGGGAGTCGTCCCGGCCTTGACCGTGGCGGCGGTTCCGACCACGGGCACGAAGTTGCCCTTCAGCTTCAGCTGGTGAAAGAAGTCGACGCCCTTGCTCACGTCGTCGAGTGAGCCACCGTTGGCCACGGACGCCATGATCACGCCGTTCAGCCCCTGGTTGGACTGCGTCGGGTCGCCGGAGAGGGCGACCTTGCTCTTGAACGCTGAGCCGAGCAAGTCCTGCACCGAGGTGATCGTCGGCACCTTGCTCGAGTCGTAGCCGATACCCATGAAGCCGCCGTAGTCCTCGTACCAGAGCCCCGTGGCTTCCTTCTGGCTGTCGAGAATGTCGCTCCACTTGGCGACCTTGTACTGAGCGAACACCGCAGTGTTGGCAAGCGCGACCTTCAGGCCGACGTCAACCACGTCCGGAGCCCGGGAGGTGCCGGCCAGCTGGTTGATGGCGTCGACCTCCTGCTGGCTGCTGCCGTTGGGGTTGTCGGAGGTGACGTGGATGCCGTACTTGGCTTGGAAGCCATCGATGATGGCGCCGTAGTTGGCCCAGTCAGGCGGCAGCGCGATTACGTTGAGCTTGCCCTCCGCCTTGGCAGCGGCTACCAACGCGGACATCCCGCCCATGTCGGCGGCGGACTTGGCGTTCGCCGCGCTTGTGGTCGCAGGGCTGGGCGTCGATCCGCATGCCGCCGCCAATAAGGTCGCTGCGGCTAGGAGTCCAAAACCACGAATCGAGTGACGCCAGTTCATTCGTCTCCTCCCCTTAACGGTTGACCGGTGCGCCGCGTCTCGACGTTCGGTTACCCAATGCTGGAACCGCCGGAATGAACACCGGGGGCCGGATCGGGCCCACCTGCATTATGGGACGGTTAAGAGTTGGGTGCCACCTTCGAACGGCGTGCCCGGTAACCGAGCCGGCGAGATAGGTCCGCCGCGGCCTCGCGGGTGAGGCGGATGAGCTCCGGCCGCCCGCCGGCCCGCAGACGATGGGCCGGACCGGAAACGTCGAGGGCGGCCACGACCGCCCCGTCAGCCGAGCGCACTGGCGCGGCCAGTGCGTCAAGGCCCACTTCCAGCTCCTCGTAGGTGCGCGCCACGCCCGATTCCCGGACGGCCGCCAGCTGCGTCTCGAGCTCCGCGCGATCGACGATGGTGCGAGGCGTCAGGCGCACGAGCGGGCGCGCCAGCAGGCGCTGCGCGACGGCATCGGCGGCGAAGGCGAGGATCACCTTGCCGCTGGCGGTGCAGTGAATAGGCGTCCGGCGGCCCAGCCAGTTGACGGAAACGAAGGCGGTCGACCCGGTCGCCTGCTCGATGGGGACGATCTCGTCGCCATCGAGGACGTCCAGTGTCACTGTCTCACCCAACGCTCGCGCCAGACCCTCGCAGACAGGGCGGGCGACATAGCGCAGGTCGAGCTCGCCGGTGACGACGCTCGCCAGCTGCGGCAGCCGGCGGCCGAGGCGGTACTTCGCGGTGCGCGGGTCACGCTCCACGAGCGCGTGCCGTTCCAGGGTGCCGAGCAGACGAAGGGCCGTCGAACGGTGCACGCCGAGCTCGCGCGCCACCTCCGCCCCGGCTCGCGAGCCGTCCTGAGCGAGCAGGTCCAGGATGGCGACGGCACGATCGACGGAGCGGATGATCGCCGAGTCGCGGGCGCGGCCCTCGTTGCTCACTGCGCAACACTACTACCATTTCGTGCGTCGCCAGGGTCGCCCCGGAGGTTAGACTTTGTTGGACTCTGAGCATCTGTTGAGCACTGCGCAACATACCCCTCTCCCCTCGGGGAGAGGGCAAGGGTGAGGGGCTTGAGTGCCCAAACAGGGCGGCGGCCCGCCGCGCCAAGGCATCTTGCGCCGCGCCGACGACCAGGAGGAGCCGCATGAGCCGAGAAGAGGAGATCCGCGCCGGACTGTTCGACAACACGCTCAACGGCCGAGCGCCAGAGGTGAAGGCCTTGACCGAGGAGGCGCTCGCGCTCGGCATGGACCCGATGGACATCCTGTTCAAGGCCCTCATCCCCTCCCTCGAGGAGGTCGGGCGGCGTTTCGAGAAGGGGGACTTCTTCGTGCCGGAGATGCTGATCGCGGCCCGCGCCATGCAGGGGGCCCTCGTCCTGCTGCGCCCGCTCATCGCGGAGACCGGCGCCCGGCCAGTGGGCCGTTATGTAATCGGCACGGTCAAAGGCGACATCCACGACATCGGCAAGAACCTCGTCGTGATCATGCTCGAGGGCGCCGGCTTCGAGGTCTTCGACCTCGGGGTGAACACGCCCCCGGAGAAGTTCGTTGCTGCAGTGACCGAGCACGAGCCCGACGTCGTCGGCTTCTCGGCCTTCCTGACCACCACCATGCCCATGTTCAAGGTCAACATCGAGGCCCTCAAGAAGGCCGGGCTCCGCGACAAGGTGCACATCGCTGTGGGCGGCGCGCCCGTCACCGAGGAGTACGCCAAGCATGTCGGAGCGGACAGCTACGCGCCCGACGCCTCGATGGCGACCCGCATGGCCAAGCAGCTGGTCGGCGATCGACGCGAGGCTTCGGAGGGCGCGCAGGCGCTGGAGCAAGCCGTGAAGATGATCGACGAGACGCTCCGGAAAGGCTAGACACGGTTGGAAACCGTCCTGCGCTCGCGCAATCGCGAGGTGGTGATCTCCATCGATCGTCCCTTCGTGGTCATCGGCGAGCGCATCAACCCGACCGGCCGCAAGGTGCTCGCGGCCGAGATGAAGGACGGAAAGATGGACCGCGTCCGGGCTGACGCCATCGCCCAGGCGGCAGCGGGAGCCCACATGCTCGACGTCAATGCCGGCATACCCGCCGCGGACGAGCCGGCCCTGCTGGTGGCCGCAATCAAGGCGGTGGGCGAGGTCAGCGACCTGCCGGTGTGCATCGACTCTTCTGTCATCGAGGCGCTGGAAGCCGGCCTCGCCGCATACCAGGGCAAGGCGCTCGTGAATTCGGTCACCGCCGAGGAGGAGCGCATGGCAATCATCCTCCCGCTGGTGAAAAAGCACGGTGCAGCGGTCATCGCCATGGCGAACGATGAGACCGGCATCTCGATGCTGCCTGAGGAACGGCTGGCGATCGCGCGCCGTATCGTCGAGCGGGCGGCGGATCACGGCATCCCCAAGGAGGACGTGATCATCGACCCCATCGCGATGACGGTGGCGGCCGACCCGACGTGCGGCCTCATCACTCTAGAGACGATGCGGTTGATCCGCAACGAGCTCGGCAGCAACATGATCTGCGGCGCCTCCAACGTGTCCTTCGGGCTGCCCGATCGCGCGACGGTCAATGCCGCCTTCCTGCCGCTGGCGATGCACGCCGGCCTGACTTGCGCGATCACCAATCCGCTGATCCCCGAGGTGCGACGAGCTGTCCTCGCAGGCGACCTGCTGCTCGGGCACGACGAGTACGCGATGCGCTGGATCGCCAGCTTCCGCGCCGAGCAGGGGGGTGCGCGGGGAGCTGGCTCCGCCAGGCCCGGCGCTCTGAGGGGGGACGTCCCCCCCTCAGATCAGGCCGCGGCGCCCTCGAAATGATCCAGCGCAAGCTGGAGGTGACGTACCGGCCCTTCGATCGGACGACCCGCGTGCCGCCCGGCACCACTTTGTTCAGCGCCGCGCATTGGATCGGCCTGCCCATCGACTCCACCTGCGGCGGGCGCGGCACGTGTGGCAAATGCAAGGTTCGCGTGCTGGAAGGCGCAAGCGAGGTGACCACGGCCGACCACCGGCTTCTGCGCAAGGACGAGGTCGAAAACGGCTGGCGGCTTTCGTGCCAGGCGCGCATCTACGAGGACATCACATGCGATGTGCCGCAGCTTTTGCGCGTGCCGAAGGCGGCCACGATGGGGCTTAGCCGCCTAGTCATCATCGACCCCAACGTCCGCAAGGTCTTCCTCGAGCTCGCCGAGCCCGACCTCCACGATCAGCGCAGCGACATCACGCGGCTGCGCGACGCGCTCATCGCAGAAGGGCACGACACATCCGCCGGCGTGCCGGTCCTTCGAACGCTGCCCAAGGTGCTCAGAGAAGCCGGCTTCAAGGTCACAGCGGTGCTGGCAGGAGAGCAGTTGGTCGCGGTCGAGCCCGGCGACACCACCGAGGAATGCTTCGGCGTCGCGTTCGATGTCGGCACGACCACGCTGGTCGGAACCCTCATGAACCTGCGCACAGGCATGGCCGGCGCCGTGCGCTCTACGCTCAACGGCCAGGCACCATTCGGAGCGGACGTCATCTCGCGGATCAGCCATGCCATGAACGGCCCCGAGAGCATTGAGGAATTGAAGACCGCCGTCGTGGCGACGATGAACGGGATTCTCGACGAGCTCTATCGCGAGGCCAGTGTCACGCCGGAGCGGACATACGAAGCAGTCGTGGTCGGCAACGTCACGATGCTTCACCTCCTGCTTGGCATCGACCCGACGCCGATATCGGTGATGCCATTCACGCCTGCGTTCATGGACGCGCTGAGCGTTCCCGCGAGCGAGGTCGGGCTGCGTATTCATCCTGCGGGCTACGTCCAGACGCTGCCCGCGGTCGGCGGTTACGTCGGCTCTGACATCGTCTCGGGCGTGCTCGCGACCGGCATCGCGCGTGAGGACAGGATGCGCGTGTTCGTCGACGTCGGCACCAATGGAGAGATCGTGATCGGCAACAGCCAGCGCACCCTCACTACCGCGGCGCCGGCGGGGCCGGCATTCGAGGGCAGCCAGATCAAGTGCGGCATGCGCGCTACGGACGGCGCGATCGAGGGCGTGCATCTCGGCGAGAAGGTCGACCTGCAGGTGATCGGTGGGGACGTGCCCGCCCAGGGCCTGTGCGGCTCGGGGCTGGTCGATGCTGTCGCGCAGCTGCTGAACGTGGGCCTGCTCGACCACTCAGGGCGCATGCTCTCCGCTGCGGAGGCACCGGATCACCCCCTGGCGAACCGCCTCATCGAGGTCGAGGGCGTCCGCGCGTTCCTGCTCGCCGATGGGGTGTACCTGAGCCAGCGCGACGTGCGCGAGCTGCAGTTCGCAAAGGGCTCGATCGCGACTGGGATCAAGGTCCTGATGGACATCCTCGGCGTCGACGCCGCCGACCTGGACGAGATCTTCCTCGGTGGTTCGTTCGGCTCCTACCTCAATCCCGAAAGCGCCAAGATCATCGGGCTGGTGCCGCCGGTCGACGTGGATCGCGCATCGAATACGTAGAGCTCTCAGGGCGCTCGGATTTCAACGACGCGTTCATCTCGGTCCTCGGCTTCCCGAACCTGGAGCTCGTCAGTTGACAATTGGCAGCTCGAGCCTCCCCACCCGGCCTCCCCACATGGTGGGGAGGTGAAAACCGCACTGGTAATTTGTGGCGCCCTCGGACGGGAGGTCAAGGACATAGCGGACCGCCGTGGTTGGGACGTCGACATCTACGGCGTTTCGGCGCTGCTGCACCTGTACCCCGGCCGGATCGTCGAAGAGCTGCGGGAGAGGCTCCATGCGCTGAGGCCTCGCTACGAGCGGCTCGTGGTCGTGTATGGGGACTGCGGCACCACCGGCCGGCTCGAGCCGATCCTCGACGAGGTCGGCGCGTCGCGTGTGCGCGGGCCGCACTGCTACGAGATGCTTGCGGGCGAAGACCTCTTCCGCAAGGTCTCAGACGAGAGACCTGGAACCTTCTACCTCACCGACTGGCTGGTGCGCAATTTCGATCGCGCGGTGGTCCGTGGATTGGGTCTCGACCGCCATCCCGAAGTGAAGGCGATGCTGTTCGCCAACTACGAAGCGGTGCTGTTCCTGCGCCAGGTGCCGAATCCGCAGCTGGCGGCCAAGGCGGAAGAGATCGCTGCCTACCTCGGCCTGCCGCTCGAGATCAACGACGTCGGTCTGGGCGAGCTGGAGACCCGACTGGCCGACTTGGTCGAGGTTGACGAAGAATGGCAACTCCGCCCCCCCACCCCGGCGGTGCCCGCTGCACGGGCACGGCCGGACCTCCCCGCCAAGCGGGGAGGGAACTAGCTTGGCCAGCTACCAGGTGATGTTCTGGAAGCACATCCCCTCGCAGGTGAGGTCTTGGGACGGCACCACTGACGTCAAACGCATGATGCCGGACCGGTTCCAGGTTGCCATCGACACCTACGCGATGCGTGAGGGATCGACGGGCATGGACGCGTACCTAGATGGCTGGCGGCGCGGCCCAGTCGAAGAAAGACCGGGCACGCCAGAAGAGGTCCTCGCCGCCGTCGTCGCGGAGCTGGACGCCGCGAACCCGAGATCTCATCTCATGGATCCCGAAGGGTGAATCAGAACGTGGTCGGCGAGCTCACAGCGAGCGGACCCGCACTCTAGCGGCCCTCGCGAGCCGGCGCGCCTCAGCCAGCCGCGCATCCCGGGATGCGGCCGCGAGGTTGGCGGCGATCGTGACCGCACCGGCTTGGGCCGCGGCGGCGGCCAGATGTGCAGCCACAATCGCGTCCGAGCGCAGTTTGGGGTTGCCGTGGACGACCAGATCCGCGGCCAGCGCGACCGTTTCCGCAGCCGACCGCACGACTGCGAGCGGCACCTCCACGGTGCGCGCCAGCTCCGGGCCGACGACGCGCCTCCGAAGCTCTGAATGCGGGCCCTTCGAGGCCCGCGACGCCTCCACGAATGCCAGATAAGCCTGGGCATCGTCCTCGACCAGCTCCGTGGCTCGCCGGCGCAGCGCTCGCGCCCGCTTGTGCACACCTGCCGCTCCAATCCAGTGCGACACCGACAGCTTCCCCGCCTTCTCGACCAGCCCGGCCGCCATGGCGACGGCAGCGGCCGCGGCCGAGCCCCCGGCCGGTACGGGCTGTTCGGAGCCGAGCGCGTCCAGGAAGCCGCTCAGGCCCGCCGCGACCTCTTCAGTCGTCGCCGATCTCCAGCTTGCGTCGTGCCATGAACTCGCGTAGGTGCTCGTCGACCCCTGGATCGATGCCCGGGTCCGGATACTCGGCCAGGACGTGCTTCCAGCGCTCCGCCGCCACCTTGTCCGCGGTGCGCGCCCCGGTCCGGTTCCAGCGGTCGAAGTTCTCCGTGGACGAGATCCAGGTCCTATAGAAACCGGTGCGGTAGTTGCGCAGTGTGTGCTCCGCGCCGAGGAAGTGGCCTCCTGGACCGACCTCGCGCAGGGCGTCCATGGCCATTCCCTCCTGGTCCACGGGAACGCCACGCTGCAAGATCCACTCGAACATTCGCAGCGCTTCGACGTCGATGACGAACTTCTCGTATGAGGCGAGCAGGGCGCTCTCCAACCAACCGGCAGCATGCAGGACGAAGTGGACGTGGCCCAGAACGGTGGGCCACATGCACATCATCGATTCGTAGGCGGCCTGGGCATCCGGCGATTTGGATGAGGTCAGGGCGCCACCGCCCCGGAACGGCACGTTGTAGCGCCGGGCCATCTGTGCGCTTGCGAGGATGCCCATCGCCGACTCGGGCGTGCCAAACGCGGGGCTGCCGGACTGCATGTCGGTGTTGGTGAGGAACGAGCCGTAGACGCACGGCGTGTTCGGTCGGACCGACTGGATCAACGCGATGCCGGCAAGGGCCTCGGCGGTCTGCTGGGCGATGGTCCCGGCCAGGCCCATGGGAGACATCGCCCCTGCCATCAAGAACGGAGTGACGATCACCGGCTGCCTGGCCTCCGCGTACTCGAGGAGGGCGCCGAGCATGCGGTCGTCGTAGCGCAGGGGGCTGTTGACATTGATGAGGCTGATCACCGCCGGCGTCTCTTCGATGCGCTCTCGTCCCCCGAACACGATCGACGCCATTTCCACAGTGTCGCGCGCGTTTTCCGCGGAGATGACGCTGCCCATGAAGGGCTTGTCGGTCCAGCGTATGTGCGAGTAGAGCATGTCGAGGTGTCGCGTGCCCAGTGGCAGGTCCTCGGGCTCGACGGTGGTTCCTCCGGCGCAGTGGATCTGGTCGATCGCCTGCGCCAGCTTGTCGAAGTTGTTGAAGTCTTCGATCGTTGCTCCACGGCGGCCGCGTTCCAGGTCTGTCACGAACGGCGGTCCATAGACCGGGGCGGTGACCATGTGGTCCCCGCCGATGGTCACGGTGCGGCCCGTGTTGCGGGCTTGCAGATCGAATATGGCCGGTGACTTGGCGACCATCTCCAGGACGAATCCGCGATCGAGGCGAACACGCTCGCCCTCGATGGGCATGCCCGCCGAACGGAAGACTTCGCGCGCTCGCTCGTGGAGAAAATCGATGCCGATCTCCTCGAGGATGACCATCGCCTGCTCGTGGATCGCTTCCACGTCGTCGCCGCTGAGGATCTCGTACGGCTTCAAGTGGTTCTTCCACATCGCGCGCTAAGTGTGCAACACGACCGGATGGTGCTACCGCCGGCCAAAGCGTCAAATCCCTAACTCGCAGGGAGAGGCTATTTATGTGCTAACGTAGGTCTTGCCCATTGGGGTGCTGGGTCCCGCCTGGGGACCCCATTTGAACTCACTTGATCCCCATTTCACGCCCAATCCGCCTGTGGCCAGCTTGATATGAGCACGCCCAACCCCGGCGACGTCCTCCCACTCTGGAACCCGGACATTCCGGGCGAGGAGATCCAGGCCGGCCGCCTCGGCATCCGCGTCCGCCCCGGCACGCCCGCAGCGGCCAAGGTCGCCGCCCTGGAGGCCGCGGGTGGTGCCGAGCTGCTGCGGCAGGTCCTCGAAGAGCAGCGGATCATCGACGGCACCTACACGATCATCAAGCCGGAGAAGCCGCTCGAGTTCATCGGCCAGGTCAAGCAGTCGCTCCTGACCGGCCGGCTCGGACGGACGCCCACCGGCCTCGCCCTTGAGATCACCGACTGGCAGGAGCTGGACGGCGACTTCGAGATGGAGAAGAACCGCCTTCGCCTCCGCTATCAGGAACTGCAGCTCGTGCAGGAATGGGACGGAGACCTCGAGGGCTTCGCGGCCATCGTCCTGCGCGAGAAGGCCAAGACCGAGCCCATCCTCGCCTCCACGCTGCGCTTTATCGAACACCTACGCGACTACCGCGAGAAGCTCGCTGAAGCGGCGGTGCGGCGCTACGAGGCGACCGAACAGTGGATGGAGTGTCCGAAGTGCGAAGCCGAGGTCCCCACCTCCAACGGCATCCACTGCCCTGAGTGCGGGGAAGACATGCGCGGCGGCGAGTACATGCGGGCAGTCCTGCACCTCGTCGACGACGCTGACGGACGCATCTACCGCGGCATCGATTCGCTGACCGTGCGCTCGGCCGGTTTCCCCGAGTATCGGGGCATGTCGCTCGATCGCATCCAGGGCTCGAACCTGTGGGTCAGCTTCCGGCGCTACGACCCACTTCCGGACGAAGGCATCGTGCTTCCCACCGCGAGCGTGGAGATGTTCGAGGCGCAGCGCTCAGTCATCCGCCAGCTGCAGATCGGCAGCCCGCGCACGGGGGCGCTGGCGGCGGAGCTCGTCGACACGGGCTGGCTGGGCAGCCCACCGCGCGTTCCTCTCGACGGTAAGAGGGCCCACCACTTGCCCGACCCCAACGAGGAGCAGGCCGAGGCCGTCGCCCGCGTCATGGGGATGCGCCCGGGCCAGCTGTATCTCATCCAGGGACCGCCGGGGACGGGAAAGACCACCGCCATCGTCGAGTCCATCCGCCGCATCCTCGGCCGGAACCCTGGCTCATCGATCCTCCTCTCGTCGCACTCCAACGACGCGGTCGACACTGGCCAGGAACGGCTGCTCGGGTTCTCACACGTGCGCCAGGCGCGGATCGCAGAGCCGGGCAAGGTGCCGCGCCGCCTGCGGCCAACGCTCGTCGAGGGCGACGACCTCGAGCCGTACAACCTGGTCGCGGGAACCTGCAACCGGCTGGCCATCGACTCCAGGCTGAGATTCAAGGTCTTCGACTGGCTGATCCTCGACGAGGCCAACAAGGTGCGCGCCAACGAAGCGCTCGCCCTGATGCCGATCGCCAAGCGGTGGGTCATGATCGGCGACCTGAACCAACTGCCGCCCGTGATGGAGGAGGCAGCCTCGACTTTCAAGATCGAGCAGCCGCTGGATGAGGTCGTTCGCGACGACAGCTTCTACGGCTGGATCTGGGACAAGGTTCCGGCCGGATCACGGATCATGCTGCCGCGCCAGTACCGGATGCGCGAGCCAATCGGTCGGGTCGTCTCCGATCTCTTCTACGAGGGCAAGCTGATCCACGAAGCGCCGCACCCGCGAATGCCGCTGCCCTGGCCGTTCGACCGCGAATTGGTGTGGGTCGACACCGGCGCGCAGGACGAGTATCGAGACGCGCAGCGGTCGGTCGCCAACGAGTTCGAGGTCGCCCTTTGCAAAGACATCACATCGATCATCCGGCGCCGTGTGCGCAAAGCCAAGCTGGCCGTGATCGCCATGTACAACTCGCAGGTCAACAGGTTGCAGTCGGCGCTCAAGGGCATCGTGCCGCCGGACGACATCGAGTCTGTGGATGCGTTCGAGGGCCGCGAGTCGGACGGGGTGATCCTTTCCCTGGTGCGCTCCAACGACCGCGCAGCGATCGGGTTCCTCAACGACCCGAACCGGGTCAACGTCGCCATCTCGCGCGCCAAGAAGCTGCTCGTCATCGTTGGCGACTCCAAGACGGTCATCGGTGGCGCGCCCGAGCTCTTCGGTCCGCTCTTCGAGCACGCGAAAGAAGAGGGCCTCGTGGCGGGAGTGGGCGCGGTCGTGACTGCCTGCCAGCGGGTGGGCATCCGCTCCCAGGTGCAGCGGCTGTCGAGGCCGCGGCGCGGTGACCGGCGCGCGCGCCGGCGGCGCCGCGGGCAGCGGGCACCCCTGGAGGGCACTGTCAATGGCGAAACGGCCGTCGCGGCCGAGGCCGCGGAGCTCTCACGCGTCCGGGACGACGGCCAA
>WNFB01003675.1_pt1 | contig 13541 bp, 16 predicted proteins | sample 5400501 | NCBI WGS metagenome assembly WNFB01 (sample SAMN13153341, study PRJNA577476) | soil metagenome | isolation source: 200 cm saprolite under Douglas fir tree site 2 hole 1 | place: USA:California | collected 2015-04-18
AAGCGGGACGGGCGAGAAATAGTCCGGGCTCGTCACTCACATCGCACCCTTTTCTCGCGAGTCCCGCAAGTCGCGCTTGTCGCGCGCCCTGCGGACACAGCTCCGCCCTTTCACTTACAGATCCACATCGCACGCACCACACAAAATTCCAGTCACGCACGGAGGCGCCACGCCTTATTCGCGTAGGCCGAGTCTCAGCACCTTTTCCCGTGGCACTCCCGACTGTACCAATTGTTCTTCACACGCTGTCGCATGCTCGAGATCAGTGATCAACACCCGATCAAATTGCCATCGACTAATCTTGTCAGGTGAAGAAACGGGACAAGAAAGAAATGATTCACGCGAGCTTCCATCAATGAATCCCACACAGTCGATATTCATCTCTCGAAGCGACAAGTATGCGAGTTCGGCTAACTCGGTCGTCCCGTAGATCACAACCCGCTGGCCATGAGAGGCGTCGCACGTCGCCATCATCTCTTTTAACCGAGTACGCATGTCACGGTAGTATGAGAGGGAGTACTGCATGTAGAGATAGGTCAGGCGTGACTTTTCCGTGAAGCCCTGTGGCGTCAGGAGATACCTGATTCGATTACGCTGGATAGTCGTGATCTTGATGTAGCCCTTGCGGGCCAGACGTTTGAGATACAGATTGGTCAGGCCGAGCGCAACACCAAGTTTGATGGCAAGGGTGCGCTGAGTGGCCCCGCCATCTCGATCGAGTTCTCTGAGGAGGAGAAGGTCTCGTTGACCATGTAAATCCATGAATTATACGGATAAATTATCGTGCTGTTCAGAATATGAACAAAATAGGCGAGTCTGTCAAGCAGTTTTGTCCCTATCAAGAGCGATGTCTGCCCTATCTAGCAGCATGTTGAAAAAGCCTGCCAGCGCCACAGACCATAGCGCGAGACGGGCGAGAAAGGCGCGATCCGAAGTTCGAAGTTCAGGGTTCGAAGTTCCGAAAACCTCGAACTTTGGACCTCGAACCGTTGTCCATCTCGCCCGTCCCGCCAGTCTCGCGTGTCTCGTGCGGCTATCCCACGGGGTGTTCTGGCGCCGGGCGTGGCCCTGTGCCATTGCGTGTTTTCGGGTGTTCAGGAAGATTTCCACAGCCTGCTAGAAATAAGGACGTCTGACTGGGACTTGCCTGAAGAATAATTTCTACAGTGCGCGGGGAGGAATGGACATACCATCCTGCTGTTTAACGACATAGACCGTGATTTCAGTGCCGTAGCCAAGATGACCGGCAATCAGCGATACCGGCCGGGCAATCAGACGGTCGATCAATTTGCGAAAAGGGACATCCTTCCGAAAGCGATGTTTCCAGAATCGATCCAAGCTCGCCATTAAGAAAATGGCGCTGATACCGGTCCGAAAACGATGGAGCCGAAACCCCGCCTGGGCAATGATCCCCGAGAAACTGCGCTTGTCGAAATGATAGAAATGCCTGGGGGGATCCAAGGGAAACCACCAGCGGCCGAACATCTTGAATTCTAGACTGTTCAGATTGGGCACACTGACGACCAATAGTCCGTCATCCTTGAGGAATCGATGCACCCGGCGTAATGCGTCGGTTGGACCTGGCAGATGTTCAAGAGCATAACTCATCAGGGTAAAATCGAACATCTCCGGGGAGGGGAAGGGGGCAGCCTCAAGCGTTCCAGTGCAAATGTTTCCTGTCAGCAAATCGTGCGCACGGCATCCCGCGCCGTTCGCTCCCACGATAACTAGGCCAGCTTAGTCAATCCTTACTCGCGAAACGAGTGACGCCGCCGGGAGTTATACAACACTAGCTCCAGATGACTCGCAAGCCCATGTAGCCCAAAATACGTTGAGGCTGTAGCAGAGGTTTCTCCTGCCCTGCTGACCCTCATACGATCTGATATCACCTACCGAAAGCGGGATTGGAATCGTGCCATCCGTTTATGAATACTGCGCTTCAAACGGTAGAAGAATGTGTTGCGAGGCCACTCGCGATGCCCGATCCGTCCGTGGCGTCGCCGCCCAATTTGAACCAGCTTGTACCCCTTCGCTTCAACTTTTCTAGAGAAACCGACCTCCGCCGCAATCGCTTGTTCCTTCGTCAAACCGATATTGTAGCCATCGACTTCTTCAAGAACAGCACGAGAGGTAAACTGAACCACCGTGGTGATATGCAAGCCCGTCGGCCCCTCAGGGATCCCCCACTGGGCTAACATGTTCCGGACGAAGGACACCCAGGCTGCTCTTTTCACAGGTTCTCGGTCCTTTCTGTCCATCGGTTCCGGATTGCACATCATCGACCACGGCTTGCCCCAGCCACGCTGAAGTGTTTCTCCAACCAAGCCACACCTCGTATTTGAATCGAAGCACTCAATGAAATCCGACAACCACATATGTCGCCGTATCACACAGTCGTCTTGTAAGAACAGAAAACGGTCATAGTCGGGCAGTTGCTGCCAAGCATAATTCCAGGCCCCTAAATTGTATCCGGTGTTCTCCCGAATAAAGATGTTTTTGAAGAGAGGCACTAGCTCTTCCGGTGGAGAATATCCCAGTCCATTCGCGCACAGGAAGAGGTCATAGTCTGCCCCTGCGGGATACTCAGTTAGAGACCTGCAGAGCGCGATCAAATAACTGGAGGGATTACCGGTCCATGTTGAGACAACAACCGCCACATTCATCTAATTACCACAGGGCTTCACTGCTTCCAGTGTGATCACCAGCTCGTCGCACACGTTCCACAGATGCCGACGAAACGGCCTCTGTATAAGTGCGGGAAAGAACTTGAAGAGCCCGCGCATCTTGTATTCGATTACCACCGCTCTGAAATGAATCCGGAGGCCATAGCAATTTGGGAAAGAGAAATACTCAAAGGTCTTTTCTGTCATGAACCGGACGTGAGTCGGATCGACGAATGCATTTCTGGACATATAGTACGGAGTCCGTACATACACTTTCGCACCGGGCGCGCAGATCCGATACATCTCCTCCATAAACAACATGAGGTCTCGGATGTGTTCGATTGAATGGGTCGAATAAACAGCCCCGACACTCCCATCACGAAATGGCAGTCCGCACTCAAAATCGCAGACCACATCAACTCCAGGAAGCAGTCGCCGATCTACTCCAATCGTGCCAGGCTGCTTATTTGCACCGCAGCCGACGTCAAGCGTCAAACCCATGCTCACCTCCTGAAGTCGCTCATAAGAACGTCCGAATCCGCACAGAATAGCGCGATCCCCACCCCCCTTGCCGATCATCGAATGGCCAGCTGAGCCCGGCCCATCAGCCGTGCGGCAGCCATCTTCACCTCGTCAATCGTAATCAATTGCATACAATTCTGTTCACCACGCAGACAGGTTGGATGGAAGCATGCGCGGCAATCCAATCCTTTGTAAATCACCTCGGCCCTCCCCGTGCACGGTCCCCATTCAGCAGGGTTCGATGGACCGAATAGAGCAACAACCGGTGTACCAACCGCTGTCGCCACATGCATCGCGCCGCTATCGCTTCCCACAAAGAGCGCTGACTTTTTTGCGATAGCCGCAAACTGTTTAATCGTTGTACGGCCTGCCATGATGACGGGGCTACTCTTCGCCATCTGTCGAATCTGTTGCGCGAGATCGTCGTCCTGGCGGCTGCCTCCGATCAATACCTGGCAACCATACTGGGACGTGAGATGATCGGCCAACTCCGCAAACCGCCCCGGTGGCCAGGCTTTAAACCAGTACCGGGCACCGGGCTGCAGTATCACAATCGACTGTGATCGCTGAACGCCGAGTTGATCCAACAGTTGATCCGCACTGTTCTCATCTTCCCGTGTCAGCCAAAGCTGAGGAACCTTTGAGCCAGCTTCGATATTCAGGAACTTGAGGGATTCCAGGTCCCGGTCAATCCGGTGCCGCACAGCGGGCACAGGCTGGACCACCTGTGTGTACCACCGCCCTCGCCAACGATGTTCGTCGTTGAATCCAATTCGAACCGGTGCCCCGCTGATCCAACTCAAAAACGCAGACCGGTCTCCATCCGTCAAATCGATCACCGTGTCGAATCGCCGACGACGCAACCCGGCGATAAACCGCCATTGCGCCGCCAGCGATCCTTTGTTGAGGACCATAATCTCGTCCAGGTCTGGGTTTCCAGACAACACGTCTTCGGTCCCGCGATTCACCATCATCGTGACCCGGACATCCGGTCGTGCAGCTTTGATGGCACGGACGGTCGGCGTCGCCAACAAGACGTCACCGATGTAGCGGAGTTTGATGATCAGAATGTTGTTCATGAAACGCTCAGCCACAACTCGTTCGATATTCGATGTTTAATAGTCCTAGAACCTCGAACAGTTACTCGCCGCACACTTCTTTATAAACTGCCAACGTCTGCCGCGCGGCGTGCTCCCAAGAAAACTGCTTGGCACGAGCGAATCCTTTGATTTTCAAGGCGGCTCGAAGCGGCTCATCCTCAAGTGCACGGATCAACGCCTCTCCGAGCGCCCGCGCGTCTTGAGGATCTGCCAACACGGCCGCATCACCCGCTACTTCAGCCAACGCGGTTGAATTGGACGTGAGCACCGGCGCCCCACAGGCCATCGCTTCCAACACAGGCATTCCAAACCCTTCGTACAACGAGGGGAAGACGAACAGATCGGTGGAGGAATACAACAACTGCAGATCGCTCGTGGACAACCGGCCTGGACAGAGCACCTTTTCCGTTAAGCTGCGTCTTCGAGCCGTCTCCTCATAGTTCCCGAACGGATGGATGGGCGAGCCGACAAGGACCAACATTCTCGATCCCAGTTTCTTCCGCACCATCTCCGCCGCTTCAAGAAATATCTGGTGATTCTTGCGCGGGTCTGCCCCTCCAATAAATAAGACATAGTGCTCGGATGTCAGGCCGATCCGTTTCCGCAACTCCGCCATCGCCGGATCATCCCGACGTGGCACGAAATCCTCCGACACTCCGTTGGGAATCACCCTGATGTGCTCGCGTTTCAAACCATACAGCTCCACGAGTTCTCTGGCGGAAAATTCGGACACCGTGATGGCTTTTCTGGCCCGTAGCGCGGTTTGTCTCGTCTTGAATGACGATGGCCACTGTCCCAACATCTTCTTCGAGTATTGCGGGTTTCGGTCCAGCCACAGATCGTGGATCGTGACGACCCCGCCATAACGCCCAACTGTCTGCATCTTAAAGTTGGTCCCATGGAAGAGATCCAACCGATCGGACGAGCCCCGCTTCCCCATCCCCCATCGGCTCGAGTTCATCCACTCAAGCCGCTCAGCGTTCGGCCACGTCTTCACAGAGTCAGGCTGCTCAGCGCCCGGTTTGGCATAGGCCAGAAAATCGATTCCTTCTTGCTGTGCCAACATCGTACGGAGCAGATGGTAGCTATGCCATCCCACTCCGCCCAGATCGCCCACCATCGGATTGGCATCAATACCGATTCTCATCCTCGCCCCTTCTGTATTCCCAGTACCTCCCTATACAGCTGTTCCATGTGCATGACGGACGCATCGAGACTAAATCGCTCCTGCGCACGCGTCCTCCCACAGAGACCCATCTGCTCTCGCCGGACTCGGTCTTGCAGGAGGGACACCACGGTTGAGGCCAATGATTCGACATCTCCCGGAGGAACAAGTAAGCCAGTCTCTCCCTGCGCCACGACTTCGGGAAGTCCTCCTGTCGTGGTCGCGACCACAGCTTTTCCCATCGCCATCGCTTCGACCACCGCCAGACCGAAGGCTTCCTTGAGCGAGGGATGGACATAGAGATCCAAGGCAGAGAGATAGGAGGCGACGGATTCTTGGAACCCGGCAAAATGAACTCGCTCCGCAATCCCTCGCTCCACCGTTATCGCTTTCAATCGTGCGCAGTACTCGGCTCCCCCAGCTCCAATAATGACATAGTGTACCGTCGGCATGGCGGCAAGAACTGCCGGGAGAGCGTCCATCATCACTTCATATCCCTTGAGCGGCAACAGATTGGCGATGGTACCTATCAGCAGCGCCTCACGGGGAACCCCATGCTGCGCTCGAATATCGTGATTCTCCTCTGAGGAAACCATGGCTGAACAATCTACTCCACTATAGTGCGTGCGAACCCGATTGGGCGCGACACCGCCGGTCAACACCCCCTGCTCAACCTGATGCGACACCGCGACAACATAGTCCACTCGGTCCAAGGTATACTGGCTCACCTTCCTTGGCTGAGTCTCCTGCCGGACATGGGCGATGATGGGTATACGGTGAGACAACCCGGCCACGGCTCGAACCGTGTGAGGAACCCACCAGAGATCATTTACGTGAACCAATGCCGGCTGAACGTCAGCCAGCAGCTTGCGCAGACGACGCACAGCGGCGTACCGGCTCACGAGTGAAGAGACTTTTCTCCAGGGCGGCAGGTTGACTGGATAGGTAGGCACATCCTGCGCCAGGGCTACCTCGCGCAGGGGACCAGTTTCCGGGCAAGCGATGGCTGGATGCCAGATACGACGGTCCAATCTGCGCAGGAGTGCGATCAGATCACGCTCCGCTCCACCAATCGACCCGATCCCGTGCACGTATAGAATTCGTGCGCCCACTACCGTGTTTCCGGATGAGACACGGCTCCCCGAGTCAGATCCCACAGCTTGGCATATTTCACAAAGGTATACATGCTGGCAAAGACACAGACGATGAGCCCGTTCACTCCGTCTCGAAACCCCTGTTTCAATATATAGGTTTTGGCCCAGACCACCAGAGGACGGAAGACCAGGTCGATCCAGCCAACCGTCCGAACCGTCTTGGCCTTCTCCTGTGCCGCCAGCGAGGTATAGAGTCCGAACTTCTTGAAGTGATCCTGAATGCGCCGCTCCGTGTAATGATCGAGGTGCCCGGCCAATGTCCCAATCTCTCCATCGACGATGAGATTTTCATGCACGGCGACATTGTTATACCGGGCAAGCCCTTGCCGAAACAGGCGTACTTGATAATCGGGGTAGACACCGCCCCCCCGCACCCAGGTTCCGTAAAAAAAGTTCCGTCTGGGAATTCGATAGGCCACGGGAGCGCCAGGTCTCCATCCCTCGAGGCAGGTCCGCACCTCTCCACGAAGTTCCTCGGTTACTCGCTCGTCGGCATCGAGGATCAGAATCCAGTCGGACGACGCCTGTGCCATCCCGAAATTCTTCTGCAGGCCAAAGCCGGGCCAGGGACGCACGGAGACCTTTGCCCCGCAGACACGGGCCAACTCCACGGTCTTGTCACAGCTCTCCGCATCGACCACGATCATCTCATTGGCCCACTGAGCCGACCTCAGACAGTCTTGGATATTGGCTTCTTCATTCTTGGTGATCACCACGCAAGCCACTGTGGGCAGACCGGAGGCGCCAGTCATGACTGGACTCCACTGGGCAGCAGTGTCGCCGCCTGCTCAAACTGCCGGCGGTACTGATCGACCACGCGATCGGGACTGATCCAGAGTCGGCGCCAGACCGTGGCACGATCCAGCTCCTGGACCAATTTCCTTATAGGTTTCACCACATGCCGGGTGAGACGCTTCCCGAAGGACAAAGTGGAAAACTCGCCCGGCTTACACCACAACTCGGCTTGTTCTGTCTGGCTCCACTTCCGGTCGATCGTCAATCGTTCATGGCTACAGGCAAACGGCTCCCGCTTACTCTTGATCGTCGCCCGGATGAAATGATGCACGAACGACGCCCCCACGACCATGCATCGCTTCACATCCCCGATTACCTGCTCGCGCTTGCGCAAGGTGTAGTACAAGTCCCAGTCAGCGGACTGAATCCGTTCGTCCAAACCACCGAGTGAGTCATAGGTCGATCGCCTGATCATGACGCAGGACCCAACGATTCCATCGAACATCGTTCCGGCAAACGCACGGTGCGCCTCCCCGCAATAGCGCTCCCAATCGCCATACATTGCCTGAATCATCGATCGCAGCTGGTCGATGCCCTTTCCGCTGGAGAGCCGTCCTTGCCCGATCGCCGCCCAGCGTCCCTGCATCCAATCGGTCAAGGAGGTAGTCGGCATCATTTCCAATCCCAAGGGCGACGCGGCAGCCAAGCGATGGTGTTCCATCGCCTCGATCAAGTACCCATTCCAATTCGGTGCCACATAGAGGTCGTTATTGATGTGACAGAGAAATTCCCCGCTTGCTGCCTGAGACCCAAGATTCATGGATTCGGGGTAGCAGAGGTTTCGATCGTTTCGAATCACCCGGCACCCGTTCGCCTCGAAGAACCCCGTCGAGCCGTCCGTCGAGTGATTGTCGACGACGATGACTTCGTAGGGACCGGTCGTGTATCGGCGGATTCCTTCGAGAAAGAGCTGATTGTGACCGAGCTGATTGTGAACGGCGACAATGATGCTCAGCATAATTCCATCTAATGCACCAGCAGAGAGTACTGATCAAATTTTCGAAATACCTCCCGCACCTCCGGAAAGCATTTTGTGAGCTGCCTCATCCGGCGCGTGCGCACAAGATCGTTGCAGTTCGATGCGAGCGCGCGCCTCATTCCGGCGAATCGGCACGGCCGCCCGTCCTGTCGGCAGTCCATCATCCGATCACGCACCTCGACCTGAAACGACGCCTTCCAATAAAAGATGGTAGTCTTCGCCGTCCTGCGGAAACAATGCTGGGCCTCGCGAAAATCGACCGCCGTATAAAGCTCGCGGAGAAACTGACCATCCCGGCATGAGCAAAACCAAGCTACTTCCTCCACTGATTTGGGCTCGAAAACCAATTGGCTGCCGCCCAGCGAAAACACGAACCACCGATGAAACCAATGCGCCGGAGGAGACTCGTCTCCGATGGCCAGCCCCTGTTCAAGAAATGGCGATGGAGTTTCGATATACCCAGCCCCCCCACACGCATAATTTCCTTGCAGGCCTGAATGGGATCCTCCACGTGCTCGAGCACGTGCGAGGCGTAGACGAAATCGAAGGCCCTCTTGGCAAAGGGTAAGACCGTAGCTTCGCCGACAATCAGCCTTGCAGACGTTGGAACCACCAATGCATTTCCGCCTCGCTCATGCCCGACAGAGACATATCGTTCCAGCAGATGTGTGACCCCGGCGAATGGATTGTTACCTGGACCGATTTCCAGCAATCGCTTGGCTAAGTATGGCCTTCTCCACCATGGCAATCGCTTCATCGTATAACCTTCCGACGCACCTACCCCCGAAATCCTCGTCGAAGTACTTCTCGATAAAACTGGAGATTCAGCCACCGGTTTCGCCGAGGCCCCCATCGGCGAGTCGCACGAATCCGTGCCTGCATTACAGAGGGGTGTCGACCGGCAAACTCTTTCAATACTGCATAGTCCTCATACTGGAAAGCGTCCTGCATATACAAGGCGGCCTGTTGAGGAGGCGGCGTGGCGCCATGATAGACCGCAATCTGCTCTTTGACTTTGGCCAGCATCGTTTTAGGGTCCTTCACCCACCCATAGTGAAAGACGCACCCGCCCGATGGGGCAATCCATTCCTTTGGCCCGCTCTGGAGATACTGCTGCGTCGCCTTGAGATGGAACCCCACGGCATCGCCGCAGGACTCTACCTCACCGTTGTTCCTGATGATCCGCACGGCTTTGTGATAGAACCAGGGATTCGTCGACCAATAGTCCGCGATAAAGTGCAGATACCGGAACAAGAGCCCTTTTACCTCGGGATTGCCAAGATGGCGAAGCATTGCCTCCTGGATGATCGGCAAATCGTCTTCGTGCACGACCTCGTCGGCTTGAATGTAGAACGCCCAATCGCCGGTACAGTGTGACAACGCAATGTTGGTCTGTTGGGCGTAGATCAGTCCATCTTTTCGCAGCGTCTCGTCCCAAACCGACTCCACGATTCTGATCTTCGGGTCGCCGATCGACTGAATCAGCTCAAGCGTGCCATCGTCGCATCGCCCGACATTCACGATGAACTCGTCGACCATCGGCAAAATGGAACGGATCGACTCCACGACCGGATAGTCGTACTTCACCACGTTCCGCACAAATGTAAATCCGCTGACCTTCATAGACAGGCCAAGGTTAAGGTTGAGGTTTAGGCAGAATGCTCCGTAACGCGACGCTGATCTGTTGGAGGTGGCATTTTACCCTCATCCTAAGCCTCGGCCTCAACCTTTCTTCGAGAGCTCCCAGAATTTCGCGTACTTGATGAAGGTGTAGTAGGCATAGAGTCCGGAGAGAATCAAGCCCTGCATGCCGTCGAGGAAGCCGGCCCGCTGCACATACATCTTTAGAAACGCGCCGAGCGGATGGGTGATCAGCTGGTGGGAAGAGAATCGCCTGCCTTGCTCCAGCATGCGACGGGCCATCAGGTCGGAGTAGCGATCCTGCTTCGCCACGTAGTGATCGATGTCCCGAAACGGATACTGCAGGGCGGGACTCTTGAGAAACCCGACCGGCCCGTCACAATCAAAACTCTCATGGACAAGTTCGTCGCGATAATGAAACCGTCCTTTTCGAAACAACTGGGGTTGCCGATAATCGGGGTACCAGCCGCAATGTTTGATCCATCGACCTAAAAAATAGTTCTTCCGAGGGACAAAGTAGGCATCCGCGTCCGGTTCGCTGCCGAGCACCAGCCGAATCTCTTCCCGCAACTCGGGCGTCATCCTTTCATCGCTATCCAGACTGAAAACCCACTCATGGGTCGTGAGTGCGACCGCCTGATTGCGCAGATCACCGAATCCTTTGAAGTCAACTTGGTAGACCTTATTCGTAAACTCACGACTGATTACAGCCGTCTGATCCGTACTGTGGGAATCAACGACGATCAACTCATCGCCCCAGCCTGCCACAGACTCAAGACAGGCCCGCATATTGGGCTCGTCGTTGTACGCAATGACATAGACCGACAATTTAGACATGCACGACCCTTAGCGAAGCAGGGTGCGGCAAAACGATGCTGGTCCGCCTGGAATCCAATGCCCCGCATGTCTGGGATAAGCCCGGTCTGTCTGGTGATCTGGTCTGTCTGGTCCATCTGGTTAGTCTAGTGCAACCAAACAAACCAGACAGACCGAACAGACCAAATGAACATGACAGGCTGGCGGACTTTTTCAGCATCCTGCTAGACATGGAGCACTCTCAATGGAGAAGACTCTCCGGCTACCTGGACCACGTGCTGCGCAACTGTTTCCACCGTCAGCCGGTCGAGACAATCCCAATAGGGGCAGGCCTCGTAAATACATTTTTCGCAAGTCGGCACATCAGGACGCAGGACCAGTCCCTTGCCGAGCGGCTGCCAACGAGTCGGAAGATTGTTGCGCCGAGGATCGAACAGACTGACATTCGGAACACCGCAGGCTGCGGCAATATGGGCCGGGCCTGTGGCTCCAGAGACTACCGCGCGACTCGCCGCAATCACGGCCATCAACTCGCGCAGTGATAACTGCCCCATGAGATTCAGGACCGAGGCAGGAAACGGCGCGTCACTGTTCATGTGCTGGTTGAACATGTCTGCTTCCGCCTGGCTTCCGGTCAACACCACACCCACGCCCTTCCGATGCAACTCACGCACGAGCGAATGATAGTGTTCAACGCGCCAGCGCCGGGCCGCAAACCCGCCTGGATGGAGCACCACCCTGGGTGTCGGCATGCCGCGCAACCGCTCTTGCCCCCGTGCTCGTTCTTCATCAGTCAGCACGAGACTCGGTGGAGACACGATGCCAGGCTGCAATCCAAGCCCCGCAAGCATGCCGACGTTATACGCGGTTTCATGCTTGGAAAAATCTTTCCGATGTTCATAGACCCGACGATTCGCCAACACACTATACCAGCGGTAGCCTGTCGCCACTCGAATCGGAACCCGCGCCAGAAACGCCGCCCACATCAAACGCTTGAACGGCTTGAGAAACACCACGGCATCGATAGCCCGGCGAAACAACGCCACCAGCTCGCACAGGGGTTCCCGGCCCGTAACCATCCAGACCTCGTCGAGATCCGGATGGTGAGCTAACAGTGGGGCTGCATACTCGCTGGACAGGAAGGTGATCCGCGCCTTGGGCAGAAGCCGCCGCAGGGCGGAGGCGACCGGCAGACACAAAATTTCATCGCCGATCCCGTCAGGCCGGACTAAGAGGACATTCATGGGGGAACCATCCGAAGGGACCGCTGTGCTCGAGCCGCCGCCAGGACCTGTTCAGGCGACACCAGTCTCAAACACTCCAACGGCAGAGTATTGTGGCACGTCCGACTGAAACAGGGGCTGCAGGGTACTTTCCCCATCAATACATCATGGCCCACCCCATAGGGACCGGTCCGCGCTGCACTCGTCGGCCCGAACAGGGCCACCACCGGTGTACCCGCCGCCGCCGCCACATGCATCGGACCTGAATCGTTCGCAATCAGCAGTGACGCCCTGCTCAGGAGCGCCGGCAGCAACCCCACCGTCGTGGCTCCGGCCAGATCGATGGCAGGGGTCTTCATCATCCCGCTCACCGCAGCGACATCCGCTCGTTCGGCAGGACCGCCGATCATCACCACCGCGCCACATCCTTCTTGCTGCAGCCGATCTGCAACTTCGGCAAACGACGCAGCCGGCCACCGCTTGGTCGGCCACCGGGCAGAAACATGCATCGCGACCCAACTCGTTCCAGGCCTCACACCGGATCGGCTCAACAGGCGATCGACCTCCTCATAATCGGTTTGGGGGATGCGGAAACGAAACTCCGGCGCACCGGACTCCACTGCTCCCACAGCCTTGGCCACAAGCAGGTAGCGATCGACCGCGTGCATCTCCAATTGTGGAACCGGCACGCACCTCGAATAGAACCAGGGGCTCCCCTCTCGCCCATTGGCAAATCCCACAAGCAGAGGAGATCCGCCAAGCCACCCGATGGCGGCGCTTCGAAAGAGACCTTGAAGGTCCACGACAAGATCAAAGCGCTCTGCACGAAGAGGGGACACCTGGGAGAGCCACCCCTTGAGCGTCGATACCACCGGCCACACCCGATCTACCCCGTCGATGCGCTCAACGAGACCAGCCCATTGGCGCTTGACCAGCCAGGTTAGTCGAGCCTTGGGATAGGCCCGTCGAATTGCCGCACAGGTCGGCATCGCATGCACGATGTCGCCCAGTGAACTCGGCTTGATAAACAAGATATGGCGATAGTCTTCCATGAGCGTTAATCGTCAGTACCCACTCAGGTATTCAGGCTGAAGGCTATAAATTATCTCGCAAAGCACGAATCAAGCCATTCAAAACCTTCTCGGTTTCTACGACCTTGGGTTCAAGCAGAGATGAATTCTCGTTGGGCAAGAAGCCCAAGCGCTTTGACAAATGTAATTGATAGTGTAGTTCCCTCAATGACCCGAAGGCTATATTGAAAAATCTGAGATAATCTGCCTCACTGTCACGAGCGCAACCCTCCACGATGTTAGAAGGAACTGAAACTGCTGCCCTCCGTATTTGAGAAGTCAGTCCAAACAACTCTTCTTTTGGAAACCCTGCGGTTGTCCGATAAACCAACATGACTACTTCATCAGCCAACTCAAATGCCCGAAGTTTTGTATGATCACGCATGATTGACCCCTAAAAGCCTTCAGCCTAT
>WNFB01003676.1_pt1 | contig 13537 bp, 15 predicted proteins | sample 5400501 | NCBI WGS metagenome assembly WNFB01 (sample SAMN13153341, study PRJNA577476) | soil metagenome | isolation source: 200 cm saprolite under Douglas fir tree site 2 hole 1 | place: USA:California | collected 2015-04-18
GCCGACGAAGTCCGCAAGCTCGCTGAAAAGTCCACGCAGTCCACCAAGGAAATCGCCGACCTCATCCAGAGCATTCAGCGCGAAGCGCGCCAGGCCGTCGAAAACATGGAGCGCAGCACCCGCATCGTCGAAGAAGGCTTGAGCCTCGGCAACGATCTTGGTTCCGCTCTGCACAAGATTTCCAACGTCGTCACCGAAGTCTACAAATTTTCGCAGGAAATTGGCGCGGCCACCAACGAACAGTCCGTTGGCTCTGCGCAAATTGCTAAAGCCACCAGCCGCCTCACGGAAATCACCCAGGAGATTAACTCCGCCGTCGAAGAGCAGGCTTCCGGCGCCCAGGCCGTCGTTCGCGCCATGGATAAAATGCGCGAGCTGGTCCAACAGTCTGCCTCCAGTTCCACCGAACTTTCCGCTGCGGCGGAGCAGATGTTGAAGCTTTCCCGCAATCTGCTGGACAGCATGGACCGTTTCGTTCTGGACCGTACCGCGCCGGCGCACTTTCACCGCGGGGACTCGCCTCGCCAACGCCGCGGATCGGAATCGCGCCGTGATCAGGAACTCGAATACGCCGAAGTGACGCGCTCATAGGAGGCAGGGCCCTCTCGATGGAAAAGGATTTACACATTGTAGGTTTCCGGATCGGCAATGAAACGTACGGCGTTCGAATCGGCTCCGTGCGCGAAATTGTCCGCGTCCCCGAAATCACTTCCGTTCCGAGCGCCCCGGATCTCATCGAAGGCGTGATCAACCTCCGCGGAAAAATCATTCCGGTGATGGATCTCCGCAAGCGTTTCGGTCAGACCGAAATCATTTCGGACAAGAAGAATCGCATCCTCGTCGTTGAGCTGGAAAACAAATTGATCGGTCTCATTGTCAACGCCGCGTCCGAAGTACTGAAGATCCCGCCGTCGGAAGTCGATTCCCCTGGCTCGGTTTTTGCGGAAGGTGAATCCAGCTACGTCACCGGAGTCGGAAAACTGAAAGGCCGTCTCATCATCCTGCTGGACATCGCCAAATTGCTGCAGCGTCCGGAGTACAAACGACTCGAGGAGGCCGCGGAACCCGTCGTCACCGCAAAGTAGCCCCCTTTCGGCCCCATCCGAAAGGCGGACCAAATGCCGGTCCCCCGCATTCAATCTCTATGGGAACGATCACCGCCCAGGTTCAACTCACCGAAGCCGAGCTGAAACTCCTGCAGACTCTCGTCTATCAGGAATGCGGCATGTTTTTCGATGAGCGCCGCTCGCATTTCTTGAAGGACCGGTTGCAGCGCCGCCTCAAGGCCTGTCAGCTCGATTCCTTCTACGCCTACTATCGCCTGCTGACCAGCAGGGAAGGCCGCGCCGAGCTCGCTCTTCTCCTCGAAAACCTGACCGTCAACGAAACCAGTTTCTTTCGAAATCGCCCTCAGCTCGATCTGCTGCAGAAGTCCGTTCTCGAAGAGATTCTCCGTCGCAAACAGGAGCGCCGCGATTACACGCTTCGTGTCTGGAGTGCCGGATGCTCCTCCGGACAGGAGCCTTATACCGTCGCCATTTTGATTTGTGATGCGCTTGCCTACTACTACTTGCGCAATCCGCTTCCGTTTGAAATGCCTTCGCCGAAACCTCTGATCCCGCCGCCCTGGAAAGTCGAAATCGTGGCTTCGGACATCAGCTACGCCAGTCTTCGCGTCGGCCAGGAAGGCCTTTATACCGACCAGCAGATGGAGCCTGTCGACTACACCTGCCGGCTGCGTTATTTCGAAAAGTCCGGCGCCAAGTACGCTATCAAGCCGCAGCTCAAAGAACTCGTCCAGTTCGACTTTCACAACCTGAAAACGGAATTCTTGCCGCGCCGCAACGACATCATCCTTTGCCGCAACGTCATGATCTATTTCGACGAAGCCGAGCAAAAGCGTTTGATTGAAAAATTCTGGCACTGCTTGAATCCGGCCGGCTATCTCTTCGTCGGCCATGCGGAGAGTCTCTTCGGGCTCTCGCAAAAATTCCGCATGCTCCATGAGAACAACGGCACGGCCTATCAGCGTAACGAGGTCAGTTCGTGAAACGTCTTCCCGAGGATCGCGGCGGTGAGTTGCGTGCTCTCTTCTTCGAGAGCGCCAACGAACTGCTCCAATCGCTCAATGAGGCGGGACTCGAGCTCGAATCGCGTCCCGGCGATGAGGAAGTGATTCGCCGGGTTCGCCGCGCTGTGCACACTCTCAAGGGTGATTCTGCGGCTTGCGGTTTTCACAAGCTGAGTGAACTCGCCCACAAACTCGAGGACGTGCTCACCCCGCAGGTGGCGGAGGCCCGCGGCGGCGAACTCGCTGACCTTGTTCTCGCCGCCGCGGATAGTTTCGGCGCCATGCTTGCCGCCTATCAGCGGAACGTGGATCCGCCTGCCGTCGAAGCCCTTCATGCCTTGATCAAGCGGCTGTTGGAGGTCCCCGCTTCCCCGGAGAATTCGCCCGTGGCCGTGGTCCAGCTGCCCGCCCAATTTGCCTGGACCGAATACGAGCAACTCATGATTTCGGAAGCGGTCCATCGCGGGGAAGCGGTTTACAACATCGCTCTGCGCATTGATCCGAACAGTCTGATGCGCGCCGCGGCTTTTCAACTCATTCGAAACGTTCTTCATGGAAGCGGCACGGTCATCGCCCTGCGCCCCGAAGACAACCTTGCCGCTGCGAGCGTTGAAATTGTCGAAGCCGCTCTCGCGAGTTCGCAATCCGTCGAAAGACTGAAGCAACGCTGCCGCATTCCTTCCATCGTTTCCGACGTGCGCATCGAGTTTGCTGCGACGGCGGAAACCTCCGAGCATGAATTGTTGGGTGACGTCCTGGAAGCGCAGGCGGCAAACTTCGTGGCCGGCGCTGCTGAAAACGGCCTCGCATCGAAGACCGCTACTCCGGGTTCAGCCGCGGCTGCCGTTGCCGAAGCCACTCTCCGCGTGGAGGCAACGCGTATTGACGCCGTGATGAATCTCGTCGGGGAATTGATCATCGGCAAGTCCATGCTCAATCGCACTCTCTCGGAGTTCGATCAGAAGCATGCTCGCGATCCTCTGCGTGCCAAGCTTGCCGACGCCATGGCCTTTCAGGCGCGCATCCTCGACGAACTGCATAAATGCGTTCTGAAAATTCGCATGGTGCCCGTCGAACAGCTCTTCCGCCGTTTTCCGCGCGTCGTTCGCGACGTCGCCAAACAGTGTGGCAAAGACGTGGCTCTCGAAGTCTCCGGCAAGAACACGGACCTCGACAAAAGCATCCTCGATGCTCTCGCCGAGCCGCTCATGCATATCGTGCGCAATTCGGTTGATCATGGCATTGAGCCAGCCGACGAACGATTGACTGCCGGTAAGCCTGCTCGCGGCACTATCTATCTCAACGCCTATCATCAGGGCACTCAGGTCGTCATTGAGGTACGCGACGATGGTCGCGGCATCGACCTTGCCCGGCTCCGTGCCCGCGCCGTCGAGACGAAGCTTTTGAAATCCGAAGAAGCCCAGCGCCTCTCCGAACAAGACGCCGTCAATCTTATTTTCGAAGCAGGCTTGAGCACTGCCTCCGAAGTTACAGAAGTGTCGGGCCGCGGGATCGGTATGGACGTCGTTCGAACCGTCCTCGATCGCCTCAAGGGAACGGTCCAGGTTTCCTCCAAGAAAGGTCAGGGCTCCACATTCCAGCTTCGCGCCCCACTCACGCTCGCCAGCATTCAAACGCTGCTCTTCCGCGTGGGTGGCCGCTTGTTCGCCGTGCCGCTTTCTTCCGTCGTGGAAATCTCGCGCATCGCCGACCATGAAATCCATCGTGTGGACCAGCGCGAAGTTCTTCGGCTCCGCGACCAGATTCTCACGCTGGTCCGTTTGGACGAGCTCAGCCGTTTGCGCAGCATAGATACGCAGCCCGTTAAGAAAAAGCATTTCGTCATCGTCATCGGAGCGGCCGAAAAATGTTTCGGTCTACTTGTTGATAGCCTCGTTGGAGAAGAAGAGTTGGTCATCAAGGCGCTCCCCGCAGAAATTATCTCGAGCGACTTGGTGAGCGGTGCATCCATCCTCGGCGATGGCACCGTCGTTCTCATTTTGAATGTGCCTGCAGTTCTGTCGCGCCTCTCACGCGCAAATCCACTGGGAGCCATCGCATGACAGAACGTATTCGAGTCCTCGTCGTGGACGATTCCGCGCTGATGCGGAAACTGATTCCCGCGATTCTCGCGCGCGATTCTTCCATCGAGGTCGTCGGAACCGCGATGGACGGCGCATTTGCTTTGAAGAAAATTGAAGAGCTTAAGCCGGATGTCGTGACCCTCGATCTGGAAATGCCGCGCATGGATGGAATGGAAACTCTGCGCTTGATCATGGGACGCGCGCCGATGCCGGTCATTTTGTTCAGCACTCATTCGAAAGAAGGCGGTTACGCCACCTTCAAAGCCCTCGCGCTCGGCGCCGTCGATTTTGTCACAAAACCGAAAGACGCCGCCGCGGGCCGCCTCGAAGAAATCGCCGATCAGTTGATCGCAAAAATCAAAGTGGCCAAGCGCGCGGCCGGCCGCAAGCTCCCTCCCGCCATCGTCGCCGATGATCTGCCCATTCGAAAAAAGGGAAACCGAGCGCCGCTGCCGCCGCGACGTGTTATTGCCATCGGAATTTCCACCGGCGGCCCCAACGCGCTGCAATATGTCTTGTCGCAGATTCCCGCGGATTTTCAATCCACCATCGTGATCGTGCAGCACATGCCCGAGGGATTCACGGAAATGTTTGCGAAGCGCCTCGATGAGTGCTGCGCTCTCGAAGTTCACGAAGCGCGCTCGGGAGATCTTCTGCTGGCGGGACGCGTTCTCATCTGTCCGGGAAATCGCCACATGATGGTTCGCCGCATGCCGCGCGGAGACATGGCCGTACTTTCCGATGGGCCCCCGGTGAATGGACATCGTCCTTCGGCCGATGTTTTGTTCCATTCCGTGGCGCAGGAATTCGGGCTCACCGCCGTCGGACTTTTGATGACCGGCATGGGCGATGACGGCGCGGAAGGTCTCGGCGCGATCAAAGCCGCTGGTGGAATGACCATCGCGCAAAGCGAAGATACCTGCGTGGTGAGCGGAATGCCGCGCGCGGCGATCCTTAAGGGATACGCGAACAAAATTATTCCGCTCGATGGGTTCGCTGCATTTTTGGTGAACCAGTACGGCGCGGAACGGCACGCTGCAGTACAAGGCGCCGCGGCACAAAGCGCCGCGGAAAAAATTGAAAAGAACGACAAGAACGAGAAAGTTGAAAAGATTCCAGTTTCTTCCCAGCGCTCGTGAAGACGCGCGCCGGGATAAGGAGAAGTCCATGAAACCATTTGCCGCTCTACTGCGAAAAGACAATCAGCCGGTCCGCTACCTGGTGGTGGACGATTCCGTCTTCGCGCGCAAGAACCTCATCAAGATGATCGAGCAGTTCGGCGGCGAAGTGGCCGGCGAAGCGGGCGACGGCCTGACGGCCATCGCAGAATTCAACCGCGTCAAGCCGGACATCGTGCTCATGGACATCACCATGCCGCAGATGGAAGGCATCGAGGCGGTGGAGCGGATCGTGCGGCAGCACGCGGATGCGCGCATCGTCATGGTGTCGTCCGTCGGATACCAGGAAAATATTCTGGCGGCGCTGCAGAAGGGCGCGAAACACTTCGTGCAGAAGCCGGTGAAGCCGGAAGTGCTGTACGAAATTCTCCGGTACGTGCTCAGCGACGATCCCAAAGCCGTCGGCGCGCCGGTGGCGCTCGCAGGAGAACACCGCTCATGAGAATGGAACTGATCCAGCCGTTCATCAACGCCGCGGATGCGGTCTTCGCGGAGTCTTTGCAGGCGCCGACGAAAATCGTGGACCTGGCGATGGAGGAAGATGCGTATCGGCGCAAGGGTGTCGCGGCGCTGATCGCCATCAAGGGAGACATTGAAGGGCGCGTGATTTTGGATTTGTCGCCGGAAGTGGCGATCAAAGTGGCGAGCCAACTCGCGGGCGCGGAAATTCCGTCGAGCGAGCAGGTGGTGCGGGAAACGGTTTGCGAGCTGGCGAACATGGTCATCGGAAATTCGGTGACGCTGCTGAACGACCAGGGGTTTCACTTCAAAGTGTTTCCGCCGGAAATCCACATGAATGACGAAGGGCTCGGCGGAAGCGCGGACACCGAAGCGCTGGTGATCTGCATCGAGACGCCGTGCGGCGAAATTTACCTCAACATTGCGATGCACTATTTGCATCGGCGGCGGAGTGAGCGGAATGCGGCTCCGGCGTTGGACTGAAAAATCGGTGACTGGTGATCCGTGACTGGCGACCCCGGAAGGGTCGGGGCAGGCTGGTGACTGGTAAAATCGGCGCTCTGCAAATGCTGGATCCTTCTTAGTGTCCTCCCGGAGTTAAAGTAATTCTCAAGAAATTCTGAATGACACCCCCCCACCCCGGGTGTTTTTGCGAAAGAGTGCGGAAGCGCTAGATTGCAAAAGAGTTGTGAAACACTTTTTGTGCAAAGAGTGAAAAGAGCGGGCCAAGAGCGAGACCGGAGAAGAACCAAAATGGGAATTGTTGGTACACCCCCCCGGTTGTTTTCGTATGAGTGGCAAATACAGGAGTTACAGGTGCGAAGTGTGTGTGAGTGGCAAGTAAGGACTTAAAGCACTTGAGTTTTCAGCGGTTTGCGACCGACTCGTATGAGTGGCAAACAAAGGACTTACAGAGAGAGGGAGGCGGGGGAACAGGGAGACAGCGGCCAGGGTGTGGCGAGTAGATCGTAGGCGAGGATTTTGATTGGCAAACACAGTAAGAAATAGCACAGAAGTACACTGCGTGTCAATTACTTTGTTGTTAGCCTTCGAACGGGGCTGTAAAGTGTTGAACGGCAGAGGGTTGGACGAATAGGGGTTGCGCGTCGGATGCGCCACCCGCCGGGCGTCAGCATGGCGGTCAATTGCGCGGCGGGTAGTTGATGGTGCCGTCCTCTGCGCGAATCTCCAGAGGATCTACGGTCACGTGGGTGGTCCGGCTGTGATCGACCCGCTGATGGAGGTCGTCCGCGTAATAGATGTCTTTCGCTGTGAAGACGCGGTCGGATTCCCAGGCCGAGAACCGGGTGTCGCCGCCAGTGGCAATCATCCAACCAGGCGGGACCACGCGGGCGCGAATGATATCAATAACCTTCCAACGCTTGTTGTTGTCTTCGAGGACTACATAGGCCGCGTCTGAGGACCCGTGAACCTCGTAAAACAAGGGAAAGGCGATGGCGTCCGAAGACCAGACTTGGCCAGAGGGCAATTTGTAGCTCTCCATGGTGACATCGCGCACGCGCGTGTCCGTATTTTTGTGGCCATTGAAGACGTAAATGCCATCTTTTTCGGGCTCGTCCTTGAAATAGAGAATAATTTCAGGATCGGGGCTGAGGGAATTCTCCTTGATGTTCCAGGAGATTTTTTGTTTGCCGTAGTACAAAGCGTGGGTGGTCTGCGAGTCTGGCAGCCGGTATCCGCCTTCGGTCCAGCGGAGAGTGAATCGCCCGCCGAGATTTTTCGATTTCTCGTTGTCGTTGCAGGCAGAAAGGGTCAGAGCGAGCGCACTTAGCAAGAGCAGGGCTCGGAGCGACGTTGGCATGGTCTTGATTCTAACCGGAGCGGGTGGCCTACTGCATTCTTCCCGAGACGGTTTGCCACAATAAAGCACGACGAGAGGATAGCAGTTCCTTAATTCATAGTGCAGTGGGGTAGGCGTCCGAAATCGTCTCATTGTTTTAGGGGTTTGCCACCCGCCGCGAAGTAACCGGGATTCTGGCGTTGGGTTGACTGCAATTCTACCCGTCGTTATACTTCGCCGCAGTCGGGCGAGGACCTCCAATACCTGGCCCGATCAACACGAGGCCTGCCGATGTATGCACTCATATCAAAAAGGGAGGGAGGCGAGCAATGAACAACATCGTTCTAGTCCATGGTGGTTTTGTGGATGGCGCCGGCTGGGAGGGCGTTTACAAGATCCTGAAGGGGGACGGCTATAAGGTCAGCATCGTCCAGAATCCGACGATATCGTTGGACGACGACGTTGCGGTTACCAAGCGAGTTCTTGCAGCGCAGGACGGACCTGCAATCCTCGTCGGCCACTCCTATGGAGGAGCGGTGATCACTGAAGCCGGAAACGATCCAAAGGTTATAGGGCTCGTGTACATCACCGCGTTTGCTCCGGATGCGGGCGAGTCCGTGGCCACGCTTATTAAGAATCCGCCGCCCGGCGCGCCTGTACCACCGATACTTCCGCAGCAAGACGGCTATTTGTTCCTCGACAGGGCGAGGTTCGCCGCTTCTTTCGCGGCCGACGTGGACGCAGAAAAAGCCGCGTTCATGGCCGATTCCCAAGTCCCGTGGGGCGTGGCGGCTCTTAGCGGCAAGATCAGCGAACCGGCGTGGAAGGCCAAGCCTAGCTGGTACTTGATCGCTACCGACGACAAGATGATCCCACCTGACGCCCAGCGTGCCATGTCCAAGCGGGCCGGTTCGACGGTCGTTGAGGTCAAGGGCAGCCATGCCATCTACGTATCGCAGCCTAGTGCTGTCGCGGCTCTCATTGAGCAGGCCGCCAAGAAGGTGAAGGCCGCCTCCGCTTAGTAAGTCCACAGGAATTATCCGCTCGATGCGCTGGACGGAGGTCCAAATGCCGGGAGCACCCGCCAATGTACTGAACATCCCGCGGCCGCCTAGGTTTGCCACTGCGGCAGAGGAGCGCTTACATCGGAAGAGGATGTTGGCCGCGGCCTTCCGGCTCTTTTCGCGTTTTGGATTCGATGAAGGCGTGGCGGGACACATCACGGCGCGCGATCCGGAACGGCTCGACCACTTCTGGGTGAACCCGTTCGGGATGCACTTCGGGCAAACTCGCGCGTCGGACCTGATTCTGGTGAATCACCGCGGCGACGTGGTCGAGGGAAAGTATCCCGTCAATGGAGCGGCCTTTGCCATCCACTCGCAGGTGCACGCGGCGCGTCCCGAGGTGGTTGCGGCGGCGCACGCGCATTCGATGTACGGGAAAGCTTGGGCGTCGCTCGGGCGGCTGCTCGATCCCATCACGCAGGACGCCTGCGCGTTTTACGAGGACCACGGATTGTTCGCGGACTTTACCAGCGTGGTCTACGAAACGTCGGAGGGCGCGCGCATCGCGCAGGCTCTCGGAAAACACAAGGCGGCGATTCTGCGGAATCACGGATTGCTCACCGTCGGCCAGTGCGTCGAGGAAGCGGCGTGGTGGTTCATCACCATGGACCGCAGTTGCCAGGCGCAGTTGCTCGCGGAGGCGGCGGGCGTGCCGGTAAAGATCGATCCTGCCACCGCACTTGCGACCAGGGAGCAAATCGGAAGTCCCATGGCGGGATGGTTCCAGTTTCAGCCGATGCTCGCGAGTATCCTCCGCGACGAGCCGGAGCTGCTGGAATAAGACTAGAAACTAGAAACCAGGAATCAGAGAAGAGAGAAGAGAACCGCCCGGCGCTGCAACGTTTTAGGTGTCATCCCTATTTAGTAGATATTTATTCCTGAACATCTTCCCATTCGCCTTGAACGTATATCCCTGTAGTTCTCTCCACTTTTCAAACAGTCTTGGGTTGTTCTTCAGTTGCAGCAATGCGGACGCCACCGCTTCTGCGCCCGGTATGTCTGGGTCCGCTGCAACAGAAAAGCACGTCGATTCGCCGCGGCGGGAGATAAGACGTACGAATCTAGAGTCCACTAGGAAGTGCCTGTGCCCGGCTCTGAGCCAGTAACTATCACCATGAACTTGCTCGGCTCCAGTGAGTGCAGCGACGCGCTTGAGGTATTCTGCTGCGCGCTGGGCGGGCGTGCATTTGGTTTGCATTCTCATCGCAAGTGGATTACTCCGCGGGGCTGAAGGCCTGGCCGTCGGCCTTAAACGCCCCGCTCTGAGCGGCCCACTTGTCAAACAGCGCTGGATTGTTCGCGAGCTGCAGCAGCGCGGTAGCAATATGCTCGGATTTCGGCATTTCTTTGTGCGCTGAATAAAAGCACGTTTCCTCGTATGCGCATTTGGGGTCCGTCACGTCTCGCATCCTCCCGACATATCTATCGCGCACATGGAATCTAGTTGTGCCGACATCTAGGACATAGCGATTGCCCATTTGCGTGGCGCCGGTGAGGGCAACGATGCGGCGCAGATAGGTTTTCGCGTGATCCTTTCGGTCAAGGGAGTCCAGGCCATCCGAACTGTTCTCAAAGCGATTGCCCGTAATTACTGCCACACCTCCCGGGTCTGAGATATGGAGGGCCTCCTCTAAAACGTTGTTGTGCGGGTGCTCCTGTGGGGCAATTGCTCTAAGCCAAGGCCTGCACCGCAGGCCACCAAACGCAAACCTCCACACGACCAGACCGAGGAACGCTATCACAGATAGATTTGCAGGCGACATACAGGTACCGCCCGGTTTGAAGTGGACTACCGCCAGCGTCCGATTCAGCCTAATGCCAACGAAGTCATACACTGCCAGTCGGGGTGGTGTCGGTAGCTGCTAGCCGGTTAGCCGCCTGCGATGGGATGAACCATCATGACTTCGTTCTGCTCGCGCGTAACTCTCTCGAGGCGTTCACCGGTCGCCATGTCAAATGGCTGCGCGCCGGTCTTGGCTTCATACTCGGCAATCACTTTGTTCACTTCTTCCATGTCAGCGGTTGCCGGATCGTATTCGAGAAGCGTTGTATCGCCGTGGGATGAAAATGTCAGAATTTTGGATTTCATGTTCGGTCTCCTGCGGGACGTTCCTTTTCGGTTTCCTGTGGGAAAGCAGTCGGTAGGTTTGGGTCCCTAACGGTCATATTGCACCGTTTCCGACAGTTGTCAAGATGGCATCCCGCGGTGCAATGAAGATCGCGTCACGCTTCATGGGCTAGCTGCTTTTGGTACGGGAAATACGCATAGGTATCTCGCACCTTAGCAGAATTGAGGAAAGTAAAATGTGGCGCCCTTTTCGGTGGTCGTGTAATTGACGGCAGGAAGAATTACCATGGCAATTTTGCGTTGGGGCCTGTTCACTGTTTGTGGAAACGGAGTCTGGCCAGACTCAACGCGAACAGTCTATGTGCTATTGCCGATTCCCGTTGTGGTTCAAAACCAACATTCCCGGTGTCAAGCGGCGGAGTGCTCACGTTCTTTGCATTCGCAGCAGTGGCGCGCCCATGGCACCGCTTCCAGACGAGCCTTAGAGATAGGCTGCTTACAGATCTCACGCACCGCGTAGGTGCTCTGTCTGATCCGAGCGAGTGCCTCTTCGATTGCTCTCAAAAGACGACCATCTGTTTGGTGCAAGCGGATCCGCAACTCCGCTTCCTCGTCGGCATTCGCTTGCTCAACGAGATCGCCCTCTAAGCCTCCTGCTGCCGGCACCCGGGACTGAGCCTCGCCCAAGGCAGACGACAACTCACGCCGCTTCTCAACGAGCAGTCTCACGTATCGTTGCAGATCTTTTGCGCTTGCCACCGGCTCTCCAATCATGAGCTAGTGCTCCCCGGTCGGAAGTCTCTCGTCGAGTCCCTTGTAGAGGATCCGTCTTCTAGCTCTTCTTTGAGGTCACGGCATAGAAGGCTGCCCACCGCTGCTCTACGTCCTTGCTCTTACAGTGCGGACAGACGATCCCGCCCTTCTCGTGCTCTGAAATTGTCAGGATTTTTGAGAACTCTTTCTTGCAGGCTCGACAGAGGAAATTGTACTGGGGCATGGTTACCTCCCCATTGCGAATCCTTAGATCCTAGTCGCCCGTCCAGCTGACGTCAATCCGGACCCACTGCTGAAATCCGCGTGTCGAAGTCGTGCCCTCCCAGGGGATGCGGAGCGCGAAAGACCAATTCCTCAGCGGCTGAAGCCGTGCCCTCCCGAAAACCATTTATGAGACAGGCTCTGGATATCTCAGCGTCACCTTTTGATTCGATTGGCCGTCATACTTTGCGTGTCTCCGAACTATGGAGTCACGAAAGAATTGGTGCGGGGCGAAGGAGGGAATCGTGGAGCAATACACGTTTGTGCGGCTGCATGCGCGTGAGGGAGAGGAAAGTGGCGTGGAGCAGGCGCTACGCGAAGTGATGGGGCCTTCGCGAGAAGAGCATGGGTGCTTGAGCTTTCACTTGTTTCGTTCCATGCGAGACCGGCGGCTGTTTTACATTCATTCGCGCTGGACGGATGAAGCGGCGTTGCAGAAGCACGCGGAATTGCCGCACACGGTGCGATTCCTTAAGCGCGTGGACCGGCTACTGGATCAGCCGCGCGATGTGACAAGAACGGAATTGATCGATTGAAAATTTCTCGGGCACTGAGCGGGGCGGAGGATCAGGCGTCGAGGGGCGGCTTTACGTAGGCAGCGCCGTGGCGATAAAGGCCGGCGGTGGGGATAGCTTGCGAGAAAACGATGCGAATCGGGACGAAGATCGCGCCGCTGCCGGGAGTGAAAGGCACCGCGACTTCCACACGCGAGCCTTCCGCGTACTGATTGCGGCTGCGGAAGCTGACGCCGCCTTTGGACAAATCCTCGCAGACCACGATTTCTTCCTGAAAGCCGCGGCGGCGGATGCAAGCGAGGACGCGAGCTTTGACGCGGGTGCGATTGCGGCGGGGAATGACGCGGTCCTCCACGGAGGGCTGCTCGGTTCCGTTCGCGATGGGCCGAAGCTCGGACTGGGACTCGATCCAAATGGACGGCGCCTCGCAATGCTTGCATAAGCGTGCGACGCACTTGCGACTCTCGAAGGACTTGAGCTCGAGTTCGTTCAGGTAAGCCACTTCACGGCGCTGGCAAAAACTGCATTCCATCAAGAGACGCGCCAGAGCTTCTTCGGCTTTGTGCATAGCAGGGAAGTCGATCTCCCAGAAGTCGGAGCGGGGATCGAGAATGTGAATGGCGTAGAGGAAGCCATTCGATTCCTGGTCGATTTCGGCAACGACGCGCGCACGCGTGCTCTTCCACTGGTCACCCTCGCGCTGGCGCCGCAAATGGAGTTCCTGACCCATGGCGAGTTTTTCGGTGAGGCGCAAGACGCCGCCGTTGCGGCTGACGAGCAGGGTTTCCGCGGTTTGCTTGAACGTGGCGCCGCTGCCCGTGACCCAGGATACCTCGATGGGCATGCAGAGGGTCACGCGGTCGCTTTGCCGGAGGCCTTCGGAAATGGTGGTCATTGGATATTTCACGATACTGCTAAAGTTCAGACTAGCACGCAAATCGCGCGAAAATCGCCCGGTGAAGCGGGTTTTGTCGTTCCAACTAATAACGCAATCGGGTGTTGCGGACGGCTTTGCGGGACGGCCAGGTGTTGCCTTTTTCGCGCGGCCGGCCATGGGAAAGCTCCACGAAACGACGTAATTCGGGCAAACTTATCCGTGTGGGAAAGTCCCCTGGTTCATCATCTAACGAGATTCATTGGGTGAGCTGCGGCCCAAACGATTGTGAGTAACGTTATTTCCATGGACGAAAGAGCGTCAAAAGGCGGCTCACGCGAGCTCTCCATCCGCGACCGCCGGTACTCGATTCGCTACCCGTTTGCCG
>WNFB01003680.1_pt1 | contig 13528 bp, 12 predicted proteins | sample 5400501 | NCBI WGS metagenome assembly WNFB01 (sample SAMN13153341, study PRJNA577476) | soil metagenome | isolation source: 200 cm saprolite under Douglas fir tree site 2 hole 1 | place: USA:California | collected 2015-04-18
GCAGAATCATGAGATTTCCGACCCTCCTCCTGAACTTCCGGGTCGGCTCGTTGATTCCGAATAGCCCCTGCTTGATTGCGTCGTTAGTCTTGAGTACCGATGCGACTCCCTCAAGCTTGCGCGAGAGGTACGCCTCCATCTCGTCTATCCGAGTTTCGTCAACGCTGACGAAAGTGTCTCTGGCACTCCCCCATGGTGGGATTCTCTTCCCCGAGGGAGCAGTTGAGAGGGCTTTGGCGAGCTTTCCGAAACGGTTCATGTAGATTGTTTTCTTCGGGTCGACGTTCACTTGGCCGTGGTCGGCCGTGACTACGACTAGAGTACTCTTGGCCGCGTCATGGCTCAGCTTCGCGAGGAACCCTTCCTTGAGCGCATGAGAAATCAGCGATGCCTCGATGGTGGCTACGTCCGTGTTTGGACCGTAACTGTGTTCAATCGTGTCGATGAACGACCAGTAGACGTAGAACAGATTCTTCCCTCTAGCGCCCTCGATGAGCTTTCTGAGGTTCACCGAAAGGTCAGAAGCGGAAATGTACGGCTCGACCTTGCTGCCGCGCCTGGCCACTTCGGAGTAGGCAGTGTGGGCGAGAACCCTGTTGGTCAGAGATGTGCTCTTCACGCCACCCGCTTTGAGGCGCTCAAAGATTGTCGAGCCGTCGAAGAGCCCCCTCGGGTCCATCGACCCTACAAGTGTGTCCCTGCCCGGTTCCCCTGCCCGCGCGAAAGGGAGAGTGACGATGACCTCGCCTACTTCTTTCATGTAGACGTACCATTCTGGGAGGCCGTGCTCCTGGGGGGTTAGCCCAGTGCTTATCGTGGTCAGAGCGGCGGCCGTGGTTGACGGAAAGACGGTGCTGATGGGTCTGACATTTCCCTTTCTGGTCAGGGCCCCGATGAATCCGTCTTCCTCGTGTCTCCTCCATTCGCGGTACCCGAGACCGTCAAGCACGAAGAGCGCCACGTTCTCAATCCCCGAGGTCTCGGTCGCTCCCAACGCGTCCCTTGGAAGACTTCGTCCTCCATCTGCCAGGCCGAAAACCGAGAAAAGTGTGGGCGGCAGATTCGAGAGACAGTATCTACGGTAGTCCGGGACGAGCGACTCTGGGGGAAGCACGATTTGGACCCCTGATGATTCCAATATAACCTATGTCAGGGCTCGGCCTGCTGGACAAGACTAAAGTAGAGACAGGGCTCCGCCCGAGGAGGATTTCTTGTCGACGTCCGATGGGATGAACAAGTAGATGGGGGCGGTCGACGGGAAGGGGTTTCTGAAGAGGCTCGACTCGACTAGGCGCGAGATCTGGTACGGCGAACAGAAGATAACGGGAGACGTATCAAAGCACCCTGCGTTTGTCGGGATTTCGAAATCACTCGCCGCACTGCATGACATGCAGGTCCGCCCTGATCTTCTGGACGCAATGACCTACGAATCGCCTACCACAGGAGACCGTGTGGGAATGAGCTTCCTGCAGCCGATGTCGAAGGAAGATTTGGCGAGACGCACGAGGATGATGAAGACTTGGGCAGATTTCTCCGGCGGAGTCATGGGGAGGACCGGAGACTACCTGAACAGCGCGATAATGGCCATGGCTTCAGCCAAGGAGTTCTTCGGTAATGCCGGGAGAGACTTCGGGTCGAACATTCAAGGATACTACGAGTACATCAGAGAGAACGACCTGATTCTTACCCACACTCTGATCAACCCACAAGTCAACAGGGGTGTGGGGCCGTCGAAGCAGTCAGACCCTTTCATAGCAGCGAGGGTCGTCGAGAAGACACCTGAGGGGGTGGTCATACGTGGCGCGAGAATGCTCGCGACGCTACCCATCGCGGACGAAATCATGGTTTTCCCGTCGACTGTCGTCAGGTCAGGCCAAGACGACGTTCCGTATTCTATCGCGTTTGCACTCCCTGTCAGCGCCAAAGGGCTGAAGTTCATTTGCAGAGAGTCGTTCGCGTCCGAGTCGGGCTTTGACCATCCGCTGGCCAATCGCTTTGACGAACAGGATGCTGTCGTGGTTTTCGATGACGTCCTTGTTCCCTGGGAGAGGGTGTTCATCCTGGAAGATCCGGAGAAGGCGAACAGGGTGAGCGAGGCCACCGACGCGATAGTCTTCATGGCTCATCAGGCAACGGTTAGGGAGGCGGCCAAGGCCGAATTCATTGCTGGACTTGTGACACTGGTGGCCGAGACGATAGGGGCCGACCAGTTCCCCCAGGTCCAGGAGAGGATAAGCGAAATCCTACTGACGGCCGAAATGATGAAGTCATTCCTTGTTGCGAGTGAGGCCAACGCGAAGGTCAACAAGTGGGGGCTCATGACACCTGACTACGTACCAATCAATTCGGCCAGGAACCTCTGGCCGAGGGTGGCGCCGAATCTTGGAACGATTCTGAAGCAGATAGGAGCGAGCGGTCTGATGGCCATTCCACCAGAGGGGATTCTTGATTCTCCAGCCAGACCGGAAGTTGACAAATACTATCAGGCGAAGCTTGCAGACGGCCAAGAGAGGATCCGCTTGTTCAAACTCGCCTGGGACGCCGCCGGGAGTTCGTTTGGGGGGAGGCAGGACCTTTACGAGAGGTTCTTCTTCGGAGACCCCCTGAGGATGGCGACCGCCTACTACTCGTGGTACGACAAGGAGCCATACAAAGAAAGAGTGAGGGAGCTGCTCCATTGGAAGGAGGACAAATGAAATGCGAGGGTTCGATGTTGTCAAAGCAGGGCACATAGAGTTTTTAGTCACTGACCTGAAGGAGGCAAAGAAGTTCTACGCCGAAACTCTGGGATTCGTCGTCACTGAGGAATCACGAAACCACATTTATCTCCGGGGCCTCGAGGACAGGATCCATCACTGCCTGACCCTGACCGAGGCAGGATCACCCGGGGTAGGGCACTTTGCTTTCAGAGTTGCATCCGAAGCTAGTCTGAAATCAATCGAAAAGCTGGTGAAGAGCAAGGGAGACTACGTCAGATGGCTTGAACCAGGGGAGGAGCGAGGCCAGGGCAGGGCCCTTCTGGTTGAGGACCAATTCGGCTTCCCCGTCGAATTCTACTCGAAGATGGCAGGGGAGGAATGGATGCTACAGAAGTATCAGCATCATAGAGGCGCACGTGTGATGAGGCTCGACCACTTCAACATAATGCTCCCGGACGCCGCGGCAGCGTTCAATTGGTACGTGAAGAGCCTTGGCTTCGGGTGCACTGAGATTACAGAGACCGAGGGACCGAAACCGGCTCTCTGGGCCGCGTGGCTGAGGCGGAAGCACACATGCCATGACATAGCTTTGACAACGGGTAAGGGTCCGAGGGTCCATCACGCCGGCTTCACAGTCACAGACAGGGCCTCGATAATGGACGCGGCGGACCTCCTCGCTTCGACCGGGTATCTCCAGAGTATGGAGCGAGGTCCGGGGAGGCACGGTGTATCGAACGCTTTCTTCCTTTACCTAAGGGACCCTGACGGTAACAGGATCGAGCTCTATACTGGAGACTACGTCACCTCAGACCCCGATTGGGTCCCCATACGGTGGAAACTTAACGACCCTCAGAGGCAAACATTTTGGGGGGCCCCGACCCCGGCGAGCTGGTTCAATGAGGCGATGCTCGTGAAGTCCCTCAAGACTGGGAAGTTCGCCGGACTAAGTGCACCGAAGATCCGCGACAGACCCGACTACCTTCTGTCTGCGCGATAAGCCTACCAGACCATGTCGGAAGGAGGCGCAGGGTACTCCATGAGCTCGGTTGTTGTGTATTGCTGAGCGTAGTACACCAGAGGCCTCTTGGAGTTGAACGTCTTCGCAAATAACACTTCACCTATGAGAATCGAGTGGTCCCCGCCATCGTAAGCCTTCCAGGCGCGACACTCCAACTCGGCTCTTACCCCGTCGATAATCGGGGAACCGGTCACCCCCAACTCGAACTTTAGACCTTCGAACCTGTTCTTCAGACCTGTCCTGCCTGCGAACCTGTCGGAGACTGATTTTTGGTCCTCGGCGAGGAAGTTGATAGCGTATGCCTTGGCTTCGCGCAAGGCGTCGTGAACGGCTGAAGTCTTTGCAATCGAAACCAGAACGAGAGGAGGAGCGAGTGAGATACTAGTGAAAGAGCTGACAGTAAGCCCTTTTGGGCCGCCCTCGGTCATCAGCGAGACCACTGTGACCCCCTGCGGGAACACTCTCATGGCCTGTTTCAGCATGCTCTGAATTTCTGCTTCCATTTTCTGACCCTCCCCTGACCGGGAGTTCGCCGACGGGTGTCTTGTTTAAAGAATTGTGATTGGGGGAGGGAAGAAGATGAATAGCGAGTCCCAGGAAGTAGCTAGAAGAAAACGTCGAAGGCGGGGCTCGGTTCCAAAATCTTTCTGGGTCCGCGCGGGGTACTCCCTCGGTCTGATAGCAGCAGTAGTCCTCGTGGGGACCCTGTCGATGGCCGCGATACAAGGATGGTCATATCTTGACTCGTTCTACTTTACAAGCTTCATAGCGACGGGACAAGGGCCCCCTGGGAACCTTCAGCCAGACTCTCCCCTTGGGAAGGTCTTCTCCTCTATTCTGGCCTTCGTTTCGACCGGAACAGTCATCACCGCGCTGCTCTTTCTGTTCGGGCCTTTCCTCGGAAGGCTGCTGAAGGTCGAGGAGGAAAAGCTGGAGAGAGTAGTCAAAGAAGTCGAAGAGTTTGAACGAAGATAGCCATGACGAGCCTATGGCCCCGATTCGGGACTATTTTGCAAGCTCATCCAATCGCCTCGCGAGATCCCGCAATTTGTCCTTCTGAAGGTTCAACTCATCCGGTTTTACCTTGACCAGGTCCTCTACCAATGAAATCAGGCTGTGCAATTCGAGGACTGCTTGCTCCCCACTCCGCGGGCTCCTGAAACGAGGTCCGAACGAGACCTCCAGTTCGGCGTTCGCCTTCGCCGTGAGTTCGTATCTTCCATCATCGCGCTTGCGGATCGTTCCCTCTTCGGCCATACGCTCGAGAAGAGGGTAGACCGACCCTGGGGACGGCCGCCACCAGCCACGGGTCATTGCTTCGACCCCATCAATGAGCTCTACACCGTTTTTTGGCGAGGACGAAAGCAGTGATACGACCATCATGCGAAGCCCTCGCTTTCCGTGCATTGCAAAGCGAAAAGGCCACACGGTAGAAGCTCGGATTATCGATATTTATATAGGTGATGCCTCGTGGAACTTATTCGGTTTTCCGATATTCTTAAAACAGGCTGGTTGCTGGGTACCCATGGAGGCGAAATCAAACGCAAGGAAATTACAGCGATATGCACCTTCGTAGGCACAGCGTATTCGGCTGGCTCATCGCGAGCATTGTCCTCGTCGCAGTCATAGCGTTCGTCGTGGCTCTGGCAACTCACAGCTACCCATACTACCCAACGACGCCCTACTACGGCTATCCATACTCTGGCTGGTTCTTCTTCCCATTCGGCTTCTTCTTCATATTCTTCATCATCTTCGCAGTGAGTCGATTCATCTTCTGGCCCTGGGGCTGGGGCGGGGGATGGAGACGTGGCTACTGGAATCACTACGGGGACGCCCGAGAGATACTCCGCCAGAGGTACGCAAAAGGCGAAATCACGAAGGAGCAGTACGACCAGATGATGCGAGACCTGGAGCAACATCAGTAGCTCCCGGCCTCATTCTCCTTTTCTCTAGAAGCTCCCAGGCCCAATCGATTTTATCAGGCTCCATCCAGCGCCTAGGGTATGGGAAGTATCGTCGTTCGCAAGGGACGCAGGGCCGATGCGAGTGGGTTCATCGGGCTGGTTGTCGCGCTCGCAAAGTTTGAGCATCTGGACCCCCCTTCGGACGCGGGGAGAAAGCGCCTGGTCGAAGATGTGTTCGAAAACAAACGAATCAACTTGTTCGTGGCTGCGGAAGGGAAAAAGCTCCTCGGATACGCGCTGTTTTTCTACACCTATTCGTCCTTTCTGGCGAAGCCCTCTCTGTATCTCGAAGACCTCTTCGTCTTAGAAAGGGAGCGGAAACGGGGGGTTGGGTTCGCTCTGTTCAAACGGTGCATCGAAGAAGCAGTTGCAAAGGAGTGCGGAAGGATGGAATGGGCGGTCCTGACTTGGAACGAGAAGGCCCTTCGGTTCTACGAAAAGCTCGGAGCCAAGAAGCAGTCCGACTGGTACACCTACAGGCTCGATGAAGACAGCTTGCGCAAGATCCAATCGTAGTTTTCACCGTTGAAGACCTCGCATTGAAGGTAGATGCATTCTTCTCCGACTATGACGGGACAATCGCCCCTTTGGGAGTTCCAAGGGACGATTCGAAAGTTTTTGAAAGTGTCGAAGTCGAGCTCAGGAAAATTTCCCGGCAGGTCCCGTTGTGTATCATAACTTCCAAAGACTTCGATTTTCTATATCCTCGAACAAGTTTTGCCGCCGGTTGGGCCTGCGTGTCTGGATTAGACATTAGGCTATCCGACGGGAGAAGCTTGGGAGAAAAAAAGTTGATCGAACTCACAAAGCCGCTCGAGCTGGCGAAATCGATGGAGAAGGAAGGTGCACTGACAGAGCTCAAGCGGGGACCCGCTGGGGAGGTCCTTGGGCTGACAATCGACTGGACAGGGGTTCCAATGCTAGGGGAATCGATGGTTGAAAACCTCACGAGGATGTCTGACGAGGGCTTCACTGCATCGTACGATGAGACGTCGACATTTGCAGATTTCTATGCCGCTCCGCCGGACAAAGGAAGGGCGTTGAACGAATTGAAAAGGCTCCTTGGGGTCAAAGGGAACACAATGTTTATTGGCGATGCGCCCGCAGATAACAGTGCATTTCAACAGGCGGAGGTCGCCGTGGGCGTGTCCTATGGCCAAGCGCTCGATGGGCTACGGTGTGGGTTTATGGTTGAGCAAGCAAGACTGGGAGTGTTTCTGCGGTCGCTGTCCGAACGCAGAATGGAGTTCATGCCTAGCCTGCCTGGGGTCAGACAGAAGGAGAGTTGAAGCTCTTTGAGGGTCGGGGTCATCATGTATCAGACAAGCCAGACGAAGGGCCAAGAACTGGTCGCCCAGAGGATGGTCAAGGAGCTCAGAAGGCAAGGGCACGAGGCCTACCTGATCACGAGCATCTATCATGACCATGAACCAGCAATTTCACGAGAGGAGGTCCAAAGGCGAGGGGGATATGTCCACACGTTCGATGCGACCTTGGGACTCCCGGTCGTCAGAGTGAACAGCGAGGAAGTCGACTGGCCCCCAAGGCGCATTGCGTTCGTCGGATTCCTTTCAGTCCTCACCGCGGTCGTCGACGACCTGAAACTAGACGTCCTCGTCACCCATTCGACGCTTTGGAACGGACCGGAGGACGCAGCGAGGTTCGTCGAGTGGAAGAGGAATCAGGCCAAGGGAGGAGCCCCGGTGGGGAAGCTCGTATTCTGCCACATGAGCCACTTCCAGGAGCCTTCAGAGGAGCGATACGATTTGGACGAGAGAACCTACAGGCAGACATGGAACGGCACCACGCTTCCGATGGTGATGAAGTTGGCCGATTTCGTCCTTGTGACCACCCCCTACGAAAGGGAACTGATGAAGAAAATGGGGGTCGAAGAATCAAAGCTCGTGCTGTTTCCTGGAGGGATCGACCTGCCCTCTCTCGAGGTCAGGGATTTGGAGTTCAGAAGGAAGCGCGGCATCCCCGCCCTGCCCAAATTGGTGACATTCCTGGGGACGGTGGAAGAAAGAAAGAACGCCAAAGCCGTGCTGAAAATCGCCCAGACCCTCATCGAACGAAAAGACATTCATTTCGTCATCGCCGGGAAGCTGGAAGGTGAATACGGGAAGGAAGTACGGGCGGCTTCGACCAGCGTTCCCAACCTTACTGTGACTGGTCCGATTTCAGACGAGGACTACCCTTCATTAATCTGGGAGACCTATCTCAACATCAATATGAGCAGGTCCGAAGCGTTGGGCTTGGCTCAGCTTGAATTCATGTATTCTGGCGTTCCGGTGGTGACATCAGGAGTCGGAGGGCAGTCCTGGGTCGTCAAGGACGGCGTGAGCGGCGTCGTACTCTCCGGTCCTGACGACGTGTCCGGAGCGGCACGGGCCGTCAAGACACTCGTCGACAAACCCAAGAGATGGAGCAAGCTCGCACGCAGATCGAAGGACACGGCTTCTCAGTTCACGATGGGCAGACTGATATACTCATTCATTCAACTAGTCTCGAAAGAGTTCACCACAGAAGGAGATGAGGACAAAGTCTACCTGGAGCCAGGAGAGAAGCTGATAGAGGCCTGGGCAAGGAAGGGCTACAAGGTCGTAGTCACCACCAGGACGTTGAAAATTGAATCTGAGAAGAAGCGACAGCAGGTAGCTATTCCACTGGCCGAGATCGTCCGCCTCGACAAACGGAGAGAGTTCTCCTGGAAAACCCCGGTGTTGGGGGCGCTCGGGAGTCTGGCTTTGTATTTTGCCTTCGTCTTGGATTCGCCCGCAAAAGTCGCCTTTGATTCTTTGCTGAATCCCTTGTCGTCATTCCCCCTTGGGATTTCGGGGGTTTTGTTCTGGCTCACCGTATTCCTCCCTTTGGGGTTATCAATGGTTTTCACGGGCATCACGGCTGTGAAGGGGTATACGATCCTGTTCGGCGACGGTATCAGGCAGTTCCTGCCTGCCGAGTTCGCAAAAGCGCTCCGAATAGCCGATGAGTTCACTTCTCATGCCTTGTTCCCTGCGGATTCGCCTCCGTGAGGCGAGACTACCCAAGGAAGAATTCTCCATCCTTTACAAATATATTTAGGCGGTTGAGAGCTGAAATGAAGACGTCTTTGATGGAACGTGTAATGCTTTTCCAGGAGGCACTGGGTAGGGACAAGTTCCTGCTGGGCGGAAAAGGGTACGGCCTAGTTGAGATGACGTCGCTGGGACTCCCCGTCCCGCCGGGGTTTGTAATCACCACCGAAGTCTGCAAGCAGTATTACGGCAACGGGGGCACGATTCCGGATGGACTGTTCGACCAAATCACGGTGAAGATCGAGGAGGTCGAGCGGAAGACGGGAAAGAAATTCGGTGGCAAGGAGAGGCCCCTTCTCTTCTCCGTGAGGTCAGGTGCTCCGTTTTCGATGCCAGGGATGATGGACACCATCCTAAACCTAGGGCTCAACGACGAGACTACGGAGAGGCTCGCGGTCATGACCCAAAACGAGAAGTTCGCCTATGACTCCTACAGGCGGCTCATCCAGATGTTCGGCAAGGTCGCCTTGAGCGCCGACTCAGAATCGTTCGAGAGAATCCTCGCACACAGGAGGGAGAGGTTCGGAGCCAAGATGGACATCGATCTGTCTCCAGAGGACCTGAGGGACGTGACTGTGGAGTTCAAACAAGTGATCAAGGCCGAGACAGGAAAGGAGTTTCCGCAGGACCCATTCGTCCAGCTGGAGATGGCAGTCGAGGCTGTCCTGAAATCATGGAACAACGAGCGCGCGAAGGAGTATCGGAAGTTCTACCGTATTAGCGAGGCTTTGGGGACGGCTGTCAACATCCAGTCGATGGTGTTCGGCAATTTTGGGCAGACTTCGGGATCGGGGGTGGGCTTCACTCGCAACCCGTCCACAGGCGAAAAGAAGCTGTTCGGCGAGTACCTCGCGAACTCTCAAGGAGAAGATGTAGTGGCGGGAGTCCGGACCCCAGTCGGAGTCGATAGAATGGACCCGAAGGTCCGGGCGCAGCTCGAGGAAGTCGCCGGGAAGCTTGAGGCACACTTCAAGGACATGCAGGACTTCGAATTCACGGTCGAGGATGGAAGACTCTACATCCTCCAGACTAGGAATGGAAAGAGGACTGCCCAGTCAGCGGTGAGAATTGCGGTAGAAATGGCGGAGGAAGGCCTGATTTCAAGTCAGGAGTCAGTTGCGAGGGTCGAGCCCGATATGCTCGAGTCACTCCTCCACAGAAGGCTGGACCCGACCGCGACGGACAAGCCCATTGCAAAGGGGTTGGACGCTTCACCCGGGGCTGCGTCGGGTGAAGTGGTCTTCGACACTGAGGAGGCCGCTATGGCAGGGGCGGTCAGGAAGGTCATACTGGTAAGGCCCGAGACCACTCCCGAGGACATCAAAGGGATGATCGCCTCGCAGGGCGTCCTCACCATGAGAGGCGGAATGACATCACACGCAGCGGTGGTTGCGAGGGGGATGGGGAAGCCAGCGGTGGTGGGATGCAGCGAAATCGAGATTTCACGGGACAGGGCATTCTTCACAACCAAGACGGGGGAAAAGGTCCAGAAGGGAGATACCATCACAATCGACGGCACCACTGGGTCTATCTACAGAGGTCAGGTCAGAATGGTGGAACCAGAGCCCACCCCGGAACTCATGAAGCTCCTGAAGACTGCCGACGGGATCCGCAGGCTTGGGGTCTGGGCCAACGCCGATACCCCCGAGGCCGCTCAGAAGGCAAGAGAATTCGGGGCCGAAGGAATAGGGCTGTGCAGGACTGAGAGGATGTTCAATGCGCCAAACAGGCTTCCCATAGTCAGAGACATGATCATGAGCAAGGACGAAAAGGCGAGGAAGGAGCATCTCTACAGACTCTTCCCCTTCCAGCTCGCAGATTTCAAAGGGATCTTCTCGGCGATGGGAGGGAATCCAGTGGTGGTCCGCCTGCTTGACCTGCCCCTGCATGAGTTTCTGCCACCGATAGAAGACCTGATCCTCGAAGTGCAACTCCTGAGGGATAAAGGGGCGAGTCATGAAGAGGTGGAGAGGGAAGAAGCGGTCCTCCTCAGAGTCCGGCAGCTCGCTGAGCACAATCCTATGATCGGTCACAGAGGGTGCAGGCTGGCAGTCACGTACCCCGAAATCTACGAGATGCAAACGAAAGCAATCTTGCAAGCGGGAATCGAGCTGTCAAAAGAAGGCAAAGAGAGAGCTGAGGTCAAGATCATGCTCCCGCTGATCGCCCTGGCAGGGGAATTCAGGTTCCTCAGAGGGGTCGTAGATGCTGCGGCGGAGAGCGTGTTCCGCGAACTCGGAGACCGAGTCCCGTATCAGGTGGGAACGATGATTGAGACTCCGAGGGCGGCGCTAACTGCCTCCGAGATTGCTGAGGATTCGGACTTCTTCTCCTTCGGGACCAACGACCTGACGCAGACTACGTTCGGTTTTAGCCGGGACGACGTTGAAGCCAAATTCATACCGAAGTACTTGGAGATGGGAATCCTGGCGCAAAGCCCGTTCGACTCGGTGGACGTCGAAGGAGTTGGGAAATTGGTGCGAACCGCAGTCGAGGGTGGACGCAGGATCAAGCCCCTTCTCGAAATCGGCATCTGCGGGGAACATGGAGGGGATCCGAAGAGCATCGCCTTCTTCCACGATGCGGGATTGAATTATGTGAGCTGCTCGGCGTTCAGGATCCCGATTGCCCGGCTGGCGGCAGCCCAGGCTGCGATGACTACAAAGACCGCGGCCGTTACGGCATAAATTGTGTCTTCCAAAAGGGCACGAAGAGAATCAGGCGCCCGCCTCAGTGAGAAACCCTCTGTTCGACTCCACTACCTCCTTGACCACCTTCTCCCATCCCTTGCGTTCGACTGGAGACTTCTTGATCAGCCTGCGTACGATGCTGAAGAGTTCGTCCAGACCGGCGGCTCCCATGCCGGCCTTGTCCACGGCTGATACGAACTCGTCGTCTTGAATGTTGATTGTGTAACCATTCTTCTTGAGGAAGACTAGGCCCAGCACAAGCGCCGTCCTCTTGTTCCCCGCCCGAAAATGCTGGCCGCTCGCAGTCTTGAAGACAAGCAGGGCAGCCTTGTCAGTCACGGCATCTTCGAATTCTTGGTTGTCGGCACGGAGCTCCACTTCTTTCACAAGTTCGGAAAGCTTCTTGCCGTCGGCTGTGGAGTACTCGCAGGGTTCCCCTGTCAATGCCACCACTTCCCTGTTCACGCCTACCACGGCCTCGAAGTCCATGTGGTGGACTGGACGCTTGCCCACGGTCTTCTGCTCAAACGAGTCCGATATAACCAGTTGAAAGATGGACGCAATCGGGACTGATTGCTCGAATTGCGTTGTCGGCGCTTAAATCCTCGCCAGTCCGAGCCTCGTCTAGTGGGGTCGTCGTCTAGCTTGGCAGGATACTTGCTTGGGGTGCAAGTGGTCGTGGGTTCGAATCCCACCGACCCCATTTTCTATACGGTCAGAATAAACTTGGTTTTCAGCAAGCGACTCGATTCTGGCTAATCTGAATCATATGCATGAACCGCGACGAGCTCGTTCAAATTGCCTTTCCGGCGTCGTGTCTGGGGAGACGGAGGACCGAAAGTGATCTCCGAGCTTGTCAAGACGTCTGTTAGCACGTTTCAAAGGGCTACTTCCCCCTGGGCGCCTACTTCTTCCGGGTAGATTGAGTTAGGCTCACCTGACAAAGAACAGGCTAATGCCGCTTAAGATGATCAGAATCCCTATCAGCCTGTTTACTTGCTTCGACTGAGAGGAGAGGGCCCTCACGAAGCGCACCTGTGCGTCGCGAAGGAGGACACCCACCGCGACTATGGGTATGGCCCTGCCGACCGCGTAGACTAGGAAAAACCACAGGAGTGCTGCGGGCGCAGCGGAGGCGAGGCCGATGAAGATGATTGGAATGACGAGCATGAAAGTGCAGTGCGCCGCCCCCGGGCCTCCGAAGAAAGCGCCATAAACGGGCGCGGCGCGCCATCCACGTAGATTCCTCAGGCTACCAGGCAGGCCCACCGTGGGGATGGGAATCATGAAGTTAAAGCCCAGCAGGTAGCTAGCCCCTATTAGCGCAAGAATCGGGAAGCCTATCAGGTCAACGATGAAGAGCGAATCGTTCGAAATGGTCGTGAGCCCAATTTGCAGTAGAAGTACGCCCAGCCCCAGGGCCGCCACGACGGCTAGGATTCCCGTCGCGAAGAAAGCGCTCATCGCTCCAGCGCGGAGCCGGGAAGTCCTATCTTGGGCTGTATCGAGATACGCGAAGAGCCCGGGGTAGATGCCGATGCAGCAGGGCATCATCGAACAGCCTATGCCTATCGCAAAAGACGTCGCGAGTGGGAGTAGCTCGACCACGACCGCTTCAGACCAGCCTTAGTGTGTCATTCGACCCTATCATCCCGCGCTCACAATTAATCTTACGTACGCTGAATAGGATATTAGTCCATCCGTCACAGTAAATGCCAAGGTATAGACTCCTACTGGCAGTCTACTTGCCACATAGATGGAGATACGAATCTCCTGATGGCCGTTCAGCGCCTGTATGCTGCTAGGGTACGCAAGAATCGTGATGTTCTTGGGCAAGGCTGTGAATGCTTCAGAATCGGAAGTTTGCAATGAGAGGGGGGCCAAGGAGTGCCCACTGACGACGAGTGTCAGGTTCGATTTCTCGCCTTGCCGCACTGTGAGAGATGTGTTTCCCAGGACTGCCACGGAGAACGTCGGACGGTACGATGCGTCGACGAATCCGACATAGTTCGCGGTCCATTCAGTGAACCATAGCTTGCTCTTCCCGAGGGCGATTGTGAGTGTGTTGTCTATTTGAGAG
>WNFB01003681.1_pt1 | contig 13526 bp, 10 predicted proteins | sample 5400501 | NCBI WGS metagenome assembly WNFB01 (sample SAMN13153341, study PRJNA577476) | soil metagenome | isolation source: 200 cm saprolite under Douglas fir tree site 2 hole 1 | place: USA:California | collected 2015-04-18
GCGACTTCGCCTGGCACTCGGCCGCCCGGAAGGTGGTGAAGTCGTGCCGGCCGATCAGCGCCTGGGCGGCGCCGTGCATGGCCGGCGCATCGAGCGGACGCGGCACGCGCCACGCCCGGCCCCGGCCGAGCGCGAGATCGGCGCGGCGATTGACGATGCGATAGAGATAGTGGCGCCGCTTCGCCGAGAAGCGCGCGTCGAACGTGTCCGGCGCCTTCTCGACCGCCAGCACCGCGACCGGATGCGGCCGCAGCTGCGCGTTGAGGGCATCGCGCACCCGGTCGCTGCGCCAGTCGCGGGCGAGGTCCATATGCGCGACCTGTCCAAGCGCATGCACGCCCGCATCGGTGCGCCCGGCGCCATAAATGGTGACGGATTCGTCGGCAAACGCGGCGACCGCCTCGGTGATCACGCCCTGCACCGAGGTCCCGCCGGCCTGTATCTGCCAACCCACGAACGGCTGGCCGTCGTATTCGATCAGCAATTTGTAGCGCGGCATGGCGCGTTCGCCTCGCATCACCGCACCGCTGCGCCGGCAGGCAGCGGCGTGCCGCGCAGGAACTCGTCGGCCTTCATCGGCTGGCGACCGGCGCGCTGCAATTCCACGAGCCGCACGGCCCCCTCCCCGCACGCGATGGTCAGGCGATCGTCGAGCACGGTTCCGGGCACGCCGGCGCCTTCGCCGCGGGTGGTGCGCAGCGCCTTGACCCGCACCGGCTGCGCCCCGACAGCCACCTCGAACCACGCACCCGGAAACGGCGACAGCCCGCGGACATGGTCGTGCACGCGTTTCCACGGCAGCGTCCAGTCGATGCGCGTCTGCGCCTTGTCGATCTTCGGCGCGTAGGTGACGCCCGTCTCCGATTGCGGCGTGAGCTGCAGCGCGCCGCGCTCGAGCCCGCCGAGGGCGCGCACCATCAGGTCGGCGCCGAGCCGCGCAAGCACCTCGTGCAGCTCGCCCGCCGTCATGTCGGCACCGATCAGCACGCGCTCGGCCATGGCCACCGGCCCGGTGTCGAGGCCCTCGTCCATCTTCATCACCATTACGCCGGTCTCGGCATCGCCCGCCATGATCGCCCGATTGATCGGCGCGGCGCCGCGCCAACGCGGCAACAGCGACCCATGCAGGTTGAAGCATCCAAGCGGCACCGCATCGAGGATCGGCCGCGAAAGGATCAGCCCGTAGGCGACCACGACCGCCGCATCCGCGCCATGGCCGGCGAATGTCGCCGCAGCTTCGGCAGTCCGCAATGTCGCGGGGGTGCGCATGGGAAGCCCGAAGCGGCGCGCCTCGCGCTCGACCGGCGTCGGGTGCACGTCCATGCCGCGGCCGGCGGGCTGTGCCGCCCGGGTGTAGACGGCGGCCACCTCATGGCCGCGCCCGACGATCTCGAGGAGCGTCGGCACCGCGAAGTCCGGCGTTCCCATGAAGATCAGGCGCAGCGGCATGGCGACCTCGCATCGCCGGCGGCGCCGGCGGTGCGGCCGGTTTACGACGACTTAAGGCCGGCAAGCTAGCGTCGGGGGCCATAGCCGAGATCGCCAATGTCGCTCGCCCCCGTCCAGCACACCGCTCCGTTTGCCCGCCTCGACGGCGACGCACGCGACAGGCCGCTGCTGATCCTGATCTGGGTCGTCACCGCGGCCGCGCTGACGCTCTCGTTCGGCTTCGCGCCGATCCTCGACCGGCTCTCGACCGACGATGCGATGCGCCTGGTCGAGGTGCGCGACCTGCTCGCCGGACAGGGCTGGTTCGACCTCGTCCAGCACCGCCTGGCGCCGCCCGAGGGCGTCGGCATGCACTGGTCGCGTCTGATCGACCTGCCGCTTGCAATGCTTGTCCGCGCGGGCGCGACGGTGCTGACGCCGCCCGATGCCGAGCGGGTCGCGCTCGTTGCCTGGCCGATCCTGCTGCTGCTGCCGACGTTTGCCGGCGTCGCCCAGCTCGCGCGCCGCCTGGCCGACGGCCGGGCCGGCGCGCTCGCGCTGCTCATCGCGCCGACGGTCGGAACGGCGCTCGTGCATTTTCGCCCCGGAGCGATCGACCATCACAATGCGCAGATCGTACTGCTGATTTGGGCGCTGGCGCTGCTGGCGCGCCAACGCCCCTCGCCTTCGGCGACCGCGGCCGCCGCATTCCTGTCGGCGCTGTCGCTCGCGATCGGGCTCGAAACCCTGCCGGCGATCATCGCGATTTCGGCCGCCGTCGCGCTGCGATGGGTCGTCGAGGGGCCGCAGGCCGCGCGCGAGACCGCATCGTTCGGCGCAACGCTGGCGGCAGCCCTGGTCGCGCTCTTTGCGGCCACAGTGCCGCATGGGCAATTCCAGGTTCCCACGTGCGATGCGTTGTCGATCGTGCAAATCACGGCCGGCGGGCTTGGCGGCGCCGGGCTTGCGGCTCTCGCCCTTTCGGTGCGCGGCGGCGCATGGCCCCTTCGTCTCGCCGCTGCGGCGGGCCTGGGCCTCGTCGCCGCCACGATCGTCGGCGGCCTCTACCCGCAGTGTCTCGCCGACCCGATCGGCACCGATCCGCGGCTCGCCGCGCTGTGGCTCGACAACAACGCCGAGGTGCGATCGGTGCTCACGGTCGCGCGCGACCTGCCGCAGGATGTTCTTCCAATCTTCGGCTTCGCCGTGGCGGGGCTCGCGCTCGGCCTCGTCGTCCTGCGCCGCGACCGCGAGGCGGCGCCCTGGCCGTGGCTGCTGGCGATCGCGACCCTCGTCACGCTGATCGCGATCAGCCTGTGGCTCGTGCGCGCGGCCGCCATGGCGGATCTCGTTGCGGTGCCGCTCATCGCCGCGTCGCTGGTGCGGCTCTTCCCGGCCGGCGAACGCCGCTTTCTCGGTCTGACCCGCCCGGCGCTGGTCGGCGCCCTCATGCTCAACCAGGCTGCGTTCGTTCTCGTCGGCGAAGCATCCGCCCGCGGACTGGAAGCGATGACGCACGCGCGTGCGATCCCGTTCGCCGAAGGCGCTGCGAGCTGCCGCCGCCCGGCCGATTTCACGCCGCTCGCCGCCTTGCCGCCGAGCCTCGTGCTCGCCTTCATCGACAGCGGCCCGTACATCCTGACGGCGACCGGCCACAGCGTGCTCGCGGCGCCCTATCATCGCAACGTCCGCGGCAACGGCGCGATGTTCGACACGTTCCTGTCGCCGCCCGCGGCGGCGATGCGACGGCTTGCCGGACTTGACGTCGACTACATCGCCTTCTGTCCGGGCGCACCGGAACGCTTCATCTACGCGGCGACGGCACCGGACGGGCTGGCGGCGGCGCTCGGCCGCGGCGAGGTGCCGGACTTCCTTACGCCGGTGGAACTCTCGGGGACGCCGGTGTCACTCTATCGCGTTCGCCGGTAAGCGCGGGCTTCCGGCATCAGCGGCGAACGCGCCAAACCCTCAGCACGTTGCCGTCCGGCAGCGCGACCGCTTCGAGCCACGGCCCCGCCGAGTTGGTCAGAAGCGCATTGTAGAACGAGCCCAGGTTCGGATAGGCGGGGAAATCCGCGCAGGTCATGACGTAGTCGACGCCGCGTTCGACGATCTCTCCGCGGACGGCGCCGACCGGCGCGCGCATGATTTTTTCGCTGAACAGGATGGCCTTGTCGGCGCGATGATAGCCGGCGCCGATGACGCTGTGCGGCGTGAACGCCAGCAATGACGGGCCCAATTCGAGCGGCCCGAACACCAAACCGGGCGGCAGCGCCGCAACGTGGCCGTAGACGTCCGGACGCAGGCAGCTCGAGACGTCGAGGGTCCAGAGAGGCGCGTCCTTCGCGAGGGCGGGCTTCGCTATCGGCTGGGCGATCGCCGACACCGCCGCGATGATTGCCAGGCTCACCATCGGCTGGCTTGCCAACACGGCCCCGCCCATCCGGGTCAACATCGGGCGGGACGTTCGCTCGGCCAAAGCGTGCACGGCAACGCCGACGAACGGCATGCCGAGCCAGACGACATACATGGCCATGCGGATCTGACCGGCCGCGATCAGGGTCGCGACCGCAAGGGCGGCGACCGGTCCCCAGGCAAGCGGCGTCGGCAGGCCTCGCCTGATGACCAGGATCGCGCTGGCAATGACGAGGCAGGGAAATCCGAGATGCGCGAGACCCTCCGCCCCCATCCCGCGGATCAGCGCGACGATGCTCTGGATTTCCCGGACATTGTCGAGCCAGAGCGGAATGATCGCCTGGTCCACCAGTCCGAACGGACCCTTGAGGCAGCGCGGCTCGATCGCGGCGAACAGGCCGAGCGCCAGTGCGCCGGTGACCGCCATCGCGAGCAGCCGCGTGGCGCGCGTCCAGGCGCCGCCGAAGGTCGCAACGAGCGCGAGGCCGATCGATCCCGCCAGCACGGCGGCGGCGGAATTCACCGCCAACTCATCGCACATGGGGGCGAAGCGAAACGCGCTTGGCGTCAAGGCGAGATAGGCGAGGATGGTCGAGCCGCCCAGCGCGAGGGCGAAAGCGCGCGCGGGTGAATTCCACCGCGGATCGTGGACCACCAGCAGCCCGAGGGTGGCGGCGGCGGTGACGAGAACCGTCGCCGCCTCGAGGCCAACGCCGAGGAGGAGGCCGCCGGTTGCTCCCGCCGCTGCGGCGAGGAGCGGCGCGTCCTCGCACCACAGCAGGCAGGCGATCAGCACCAGCGCCAGCATGACCTGCACGTTGTGATGATCGATTTCGCCGGGTCGGAAAATGCCCGGGATCGCCAATAGGGCGAACAGCGCGCCCAGCAGCGTGGCCCGGCCGGCACCGGGCCCGCCCAGCCGGATGGCGCTCGCAACCGATGCCGCGACCGCGGGACCGGAGAGGAGCAGCGGCCAGATGCAGCGCGCCAGCCGTTCGGCCATGTCGGCGCTCGCGACCTGGCGAAACAGGACGATGAAGCCGGCAAGCCCGGCGTCGATCAGCAGCGACCAATGGGTGTCGTAGCCGAGCGGCGGCGCCAGCCGCGGCTCGTGCGGATCGAACCACGGCGCGCCATGGAGGAAGGCGCGCACCTCCACGAGCCGCATGGCGTTGTCGGGCGAGCCGAATGCGTCGTCGAGCTTGGGCCAATGCATGACTGCGATCGCCGCAGCGGTCAGCGCCCAGAACAGGCCGATCGTCGTGATCGACAAGCGGTCTTCCGTCGCACTCACCGATGCCGGTCGCATCCCTGCCCCCGCCCGAGCTTGCCTCGATCGCCGCGACCTATAATCCGGGACCGGCAAGGAATTCGTTAAGCGCGGTAGCCCCCACGAAGGCGCGGGCGGCGCAGCGAGTGCCCTGCGTGGCTGAGTCGCAGGCGGCCGCATAAGGCAAAATTTACCAACCGGCCTGTAAGAGCCTGAAATCCCAAATTGCGTGGGGAGGCGACGTTGGACCTGGCGCCTGGCTTCAGTTATTTCTTGAATCAAATTGGCAAATTATTTTTGTCATCGGGTTCAGATTTCTCGCTCACGTCCCTCGTCAGCGCGCTGTGCGTCGCCGCGCTGTTCGTGATCTTGCGCCTGCGCAGAAGGAAGAGACCCCTCCGGCTCAAATTGATCGCGCGAGCACTGTTCCCACGGCGCCTTTTCACGAGTGCGTCGGTTTTCGCGGACGCCGGATATCTGTTCTTCAACTTGTTCGTTTTCGGGCTCCTGTTCGGCTGGGCGGTGCTGTCCTATCAGTTCCTGACCAACGGCATCATCGGGGCGCTCGTGACGACGTTCGGCGCCGTGAAGCCGACCGCGCTTCCCGAGCTTGTTTCGCGGTCGATCATCACGGTCATGCTCTTCCTGGCCTATGAGCTGGGATACTGGATCAACCACTATCTCAGTCACCGCGTCCCGATCATGTGGGAGTTCCACAGAGTTCATCACACGGCAACCGTGCTCACCCCGTTGACGTTGTTCCGGGTGCACCCGGTCTACATGGCGATCTTTCTCAACATCCTGGCGGTCTCGACCGCGACCGCGAACGGCTTCGCCAACTACATGTTCGGCGAAACCGCGTACCAATATGCGCTGGCGGACCGAAACATCATCCTGGTGTTCTTCATCCACACCTACGTTCATTTGCAGCACACCCAGTTGTGGATTTCGTTCAGCGGCCTGGCGGGACGCCTGTTCATGAGCCCGGCGCACCACCAGGTCCATCACTCGACGAACCCGGCGCATTTCAACCGGAACCTCGGGAGCTGCCTTGCCATATGGGACTGGATGTTCGGGACCCTCTACGTCCCGAGCAAGGAGCCGGAAAAGCTGAGCTTCGGCGTCGAACCGGACAACCGCAACATCCATTCGATCAGCGAAAGCTACATCGCGCCGGTCTATCGGGCTTTCTCCCACATCAAGGCGATGTTGGTGAGACCGTCCGCGCCCATGCCCACGTCGCTCGGGGACCGGAAGCAGGCGTAAAGGGGCGCCGTCGGGCGAGCAAGAGAGCGCGCATCAGCCGGCGCTGCACGACGCTCCGCCGAGGACGCAGAAGCGCGCGCAGTGCGGATGGTTGAGCGAAACCGGCCGCATCGCATCCTTCAGGGTCGGACCAAGCTCGAACTGCTCGTCATAGGGCACGAGGGTGCAGGCGAGCACCGCGGGCCGGCCGGCGCCCTTGCGCTTGACCACCATGCGCGAGGTCGCGCACATCACGTCGGCCGGCGACTTGCCGAGAACGTCCCAGCACGCATCGGTGATCTCCGGCACGTCGGCGCGCGGATCCATTTCGGGAAACAGCACGAGGGCGCCCGGATCGCGGGCGTCGACCGGGATCGCGTGCGCGGCGAACAGCGCCGCATAGCCGTCCCGCTCGGCCGCTGCATCCTCGCCCCACATGGTGCGGCCGGCGACCGCGACGTTGAACCCGTGGGCGGAAAGCCAGACGAGGCCGTCGAGGGTGGGCTTGTAGGTGCCGGGACCGCGCTCGTCCTCGTGCCGCTCGGGAGTGAAATGATCGAGCGAAACGCGGATGGTGAGGTTCGCGCCGAGCCGCCGATTGAGATCGACGAGCTTCGTTTTGGCGCGCTGCATGGGGCGCATGGCGTTGGTCAGAACGAGGACGCGGAAACCGCGCGCGAGGCAGTCCTCCAGCATGCCGAACAGGTCGGGATTCATGAAGGGTTCGCCGCCGGTGAAGCCGATCTCCTCGGTGTCCCAGCCGTCGCGCTCGATTTCGTCGAGATAGGCGCGCACCTCGCTGCGTTGCAGATAGACGAGGCGATCGTTCGTCGGGCTCGACTCGATGTAGCAGTTGCGGCAGGCGATATTGCATTGGGTGCCGGTATTGAACCACAGGGTGCGCAGGCGCCCGAGCGGCACGCTGGCGCGCGGCTCGCCCGTGGCGGTGACGCGCGGATCGGCAAATTTCTGGCGGGGCAGCGGCGCGACGCTGTCGCGGGCCGCATCGGGCCACAGCTGATCGCACGCGACCCGCCGGCGGCGCGACGATGTGGCGGCGCGCGGCGCTTGCGTCCACACGACGCGGCCCGGCTCGAGCGGCACGCCGCGCTCGCGGATTTCCTTGAACGGCAGCACGTCGCAGCTCGGCCACAGGCCGGTCTCGAGCGCCGCGGCATAACCCTCCGGCAGCCCGGCGCGCCGCATGTTGCGAGCGGCGCCGGCGTGGTCATAGGCGAGCGGGCGATGCTCGATCGCGATGCCGTCGCCCTGCGGGATGAGCAGGCTGAACCAGGCCCGCGGCGTGCCGTCGTTCGCCGGCATGCCGATGGCACCGGGGTTGTGCCACAGCTTGCCGTCGAGAACCTGCGTGAAGGGCAAGCCGCAATGGCCGCCGACGATGCCGTCCGCCCAAGCGCGCGACAGCTCGTCGGCCTTGATGGTGGCGGCGGTCGAGGCGAAGACGAAGCGGTTGATGGCCTCGAGCCCGCCATGGACGACGGCAAGCCGGCGTCCGGCGATCTCGACATCGATCCGCCGCGGCAGCCGCGCCATCCAGGTGCGCGCCTCGGCGCCAAGCTCGCGGTCCGCGTGGGCGAACCAGGCCGCGGCGAGCCGGTCGCAGGCGCTGCCCGGCGCGTAGCCGCAGCCGCAATCCTGCGCGCGCGCGGCGAGGCTCTCCTCGCAATTTCCCATCAGCACATGAATGCCGGCGTCGCGCACGAGATCGACGGTCGCCGCGGCGTCCGCCCCGTAGGCGACCACGTCGCCGGTGCACACGATACGGGCCGGCGGAACCGCGAGCCGCGCCGCCGCATCGAGCAGCGCGCGCGTCGCCTCGAGATTCCCGTACGGCCCGCCGAACAGGAGGGCGGGACCGTCGAAGCGCAGCTGAGGGTGCGACAGGCTCATGCGCGTTCCCGGGAGAACACGTCCTCAATATTTTGCGGATGGCGGAAGGGGAAGACCGCGTGTGCCCTTTGGCGTCCGGCTCACTCGATCGTGAAATGCGGTGATGCCGTACCGGGGTGGCGTCATTCCTCGGTGCGCTTCGCCGCCTTGGCGAATTTCTTGATTACGCGGCTGCGCTTGAGCCTGGTGAGGTGATCGATGAACAGCACGCCGTTGAGATGATCGATCTCGTGCTGGAGGCAGGTCGCCAGCAGCCCGTCGGCCTCGATCTCGCGGGCGACGCCCTCGCGGTCGAGAAAGGCGACCTTCACCTGCGCCGGACGCTCGACCTCCTCGTAATATTCCGGGATCGACAGGCACCCCTCTTCGTAGGTCGCGCGCTCCTCCGACGTCCACAGGATCTGCGGATTGATGAAGACCAGGGGATTTCTCGGCTCGTCCTTCTTGGCGAGATCCATGGTGACGACGCGCTTGGGCACCCCGACCTGGATCGCCGCGAGCCCGATTCCGGGTGCCGCGTACATGGTCTCGAACATGTCGTCGAGGAGCGTGCGCACCTCCCCGTCGACCTTGCCGACCGGCTTGGAGACGAGCCGCAATCGCTTGTCGGGCAACGTGATGATGTCGCGCACCGCCATGCGCGGCGATTTAGGGGCAAGCCGGAACAGGGTCAATGCATTGCAAAACGGCCGCGTTTCGCAGGGGACGTTCCGAAATCGTTCCCTCTTCGTTCACACTCGACGCGCGAATCGGGATAGAAGGGCCCATGGGCAACACGGTCTTCATCGTCGGCGGGATCGACGTCAGCCTCGCGGACGCGCTGTCCGGGGCCTTCTTCGTCGTGCTGATTGCGGTCGCCATCGCGATCGCCCGGGCGTTCCGCCGGCACGGCCGCGAGGCGGCCCGGCACGCGTCGCGCGCCGCCGAACTCGAGCAGCGCGTCGCCGAGATGATCCGCGTCCAGGCCGACACGGCCGGCCGCGTGCACACGATGGGCGAGACCCTGAGCGGCCGCCAGTCCGAGCTGGCGCGCCTGGTCGGCGAGCGGCTCGACGCGGTCACCCACCGGCTTGGCCAATCGATGGATGCGTCCGGGCGCAACACCATGGAGAGCCTGCGGCATCTGCACGAGCGGCTCGCCGTCATCGATCATGCGCAGAAGAACCTCACCGAGCTGACCTCGCAGGTGACCTCGCTGCGCGAGGTGCTCGCCAACAAACAATTGCGCGGGGCGTTCGGCCAGGGGCGCATGGAGGCGATCGTCCAGGACGGCCTGCCCATGGGCGCGTTCGAGTTCCAGTTCACCCTCTCGAACAAGACGCGGCCCGACTGCGTGGTGTTCCTGCCCGGCGACGCGCGCCCCATCGTGATCGACGCCAAGTTCCCGCTCGAGGCAGTGTCGGCGCTGCGCGAGGCGCGCACCGAGGAGGAGCGCAAACAGGCCTGCCAGCGCGTGCGCCAGGACGTGGCGCGCCATGTCAACGACATCGCCGAGCGCTATCTCATCCCGGGCGAGACCCAGGACATCGCGCTCATGTTCGTGCCGGCGGAATCGGTCTACGCCGATCTGCACGACGGGTTCGATGACGTGATCCAGAAGGCCTACCGCGCGCAGGTCGTGCTGGTGTCGCCCTCGCTGCTGATGCTCGCCATCCAGGTGATGCAGCACATCCTGAAAGACGCGCGCATGCGCGATGCGGCGCGCGAGATCCGCACCGAGGTCGGCCACCTGATGAGCGACCTCGGCCGGCTGCATGAGCGCGTCCTCAAGCTTCAGCAGCATTTCGGCCAGGCGTCCGAGGACGTGACCCAGGTGCTCATTTCGGCCGACAAGCTCGCCAAGCGCGGCGGGCGCATCGAGGCGCTGGAATTCGAAGGCGAGGAGACCCCGCGCGAGGGGCGCGTCGTCGTTCCGGCGCCGATCGGCCGCAAGCTGCAGGCGGGGGAATAGCAAACGCCGGTCAAATCGGTTAGGCCGGCGCATGTCAGCCACCAAAGAAGAGGGCGCACGCGCCTCTATCGCCGAGACGCTCGCGGTCTATCTCCAGCCGCGCGTGCTGATCGTGCTGTTCCTCGGCTTCTCGGCCGGGCTGCCGCTGGCGCTGTCCGGCTCGACGCTGCGCTATTGGATGCGCGAATCGGGCGTCGATCTCGGCACCATCGGCCTCTTCGCCCTGGTCGGCACGCCCTACACCATCAAGTTCCTGTGGGCGCCGCTGGTCGACGCGCTCGACGTGCCGATCCTGTCGCGGCTGCTCGGCCGGCGGCGCGGCTGGCTCGTGCTGTCGCAGCTTCTGCTGATGGCGGCGATCGTTTTTCTCGGGGCGTGCGATCCGAGCGCGGCGCCGGGGCTGGTGGCGTTCGGCGCGCTGCTCGTTGCGACCGCCTCGGCGACGCAGGACATCGTCATCGACGCGTTCCGCGTCGAGAGCCTGCCGGACGAGGAGCAGGCCGCCGGCATGGCGTCCTACGTCGCCGCCTATCGGATCGCCACGCTGGTGTCGACCGCCGGCGCGCTGTTCCTGGTCACCGGCTTCGAAACGCTGGATCTGTCGCGGCCCGCCGCCTGGCGCTGGGCCTACATCGTGATGGCGGCGCTCATGGTCGTCGGCATCGTCACGACGATTGCGGCAACCGAGCCCGCGAAGTCCGCGGTCGCGAACGCGGACCATGCCGCCCACGCGAGCGACAGTCCGTTCCGGCGCGTGATCGCCACCGCGGCCGGAGCATTCAACGATTTCCTCAGCCGCGGCATGGTGCTGGCGATCGGCATCCTCGCCTTCGTGGTCCTGTTCAAGTTCACCGACGCGCTTGCCGGCATCATGACCGAATCGTTCGTGCTCGACCTCGGCTTCTCGCGCAACGAATATGCGACGATCATCAAGGGCGTGGGCCTCGCCGCCACCCTGATCGGCGGATTTGCCGGCGGATTCGTCGCGCGCGCCTATCCGCTTGCGACCAGCCTGTGGATCGGCGGCATCCTGCAGGCCGCCGCGAACCTGGCGTTCTCCTGGCAGGCGCTCGTCGGGCGGGACCTCGCGTTCCTGACCTTCGCGATCACGGCAGAGAATTTTACCAGCGCCATCGGCACCGTGATCTTCGTCGCTTACCTGTCGGCGCTATGCCGCAACCCGCTGCACACGGCCACACAGTACGCGCTGTTGACCGCGCTCGCCGCCGTGGGGCGCACCTATCTGTCGGCGGGCGGCGGGTTCATCGCCGCCGCGACCGGGTGGGCGTGGTTCTTCGCGATCTGCGCACTTGCCGGGCTGCCCGGCCTCATCCTGCTCGCCTGGCTGCAATGGCGCGGCCACTTCGAGGAATTCGGCAAGCCGGCGAGCTGATCCCTCCCCTTTCAGGGGAGGGATCAAAACAGCGTCCGCTGCCGGATCGCCGCGGCGAGCGTGCCCTCGTCGAGATAATCGAGCTCGCCGCCGACCGGCACGCCGTGCGCCAGCCGCGTCACCTTGACGTTCGCGCCGTGCAGCAGGTCGGTGATGTAGTGGGCGGTGGTCTGCCCATCGACCGTGGCATTGAGGGCGAGGATCACCTCGCTCACCGCCGCCTCGTGCGCGCGGTTGACGAGCGCATCGATCGAGAGGTCCTGCGGGCCGACGCCATCGAGCGGCGAGAGCGTGCCCCCGAGCACGTGATAGCGCGCATTGATCGCCCCGGCCCGCTCGAGCGCCCACAGGTCGGCGACGTCGGCGACGACCACGAGCACCGAGCGGTCGCGCTTGACATCGGTGCACACGGTGCAGGGATTTTGCGTGTCGATGTTGCCGCAGACGCGGCACACCTCGATCTTCTCCAGCGCCGTCTGCAGCGCGGCGGCGAGCGGCGCCATCAGCAGCTCACGCTTCTTGATGAGATGGAGCGCGGCGCGCCGGGCCGAGCGCGGGCCTAGGCCGGGAAGGCGGGCGAGAAGCTGGACCAGGCGTTCGATGTCCGGTCCGGCGACGGCGGTGGGCATGGACGGACCGGCGCGCTCAGAACGGCTTGAACCCCGGCGGCAGCGGCAGACCGCCGGTGAGCTGCTTCATCTTGTCCTGCAGCAGCGCCTCGGCCTTGCGCCGCGCATCGGCATGGGCGGCGACGAGCAGGTCCTCGACGATCTCGCGCTCCTGCGGCTTCCACAGCGAATCGTCGATCGCGATGCCCTTGAGCTCGCCCTTGGCGGTGAGCCGGACGGTGACGAGGCCGCCGCCGGCCGTGCCCTCGACCTCGGTCTGGTCGAGCTCGGCCTGCAGCGCTTCCATCTTCGCCTGAAGCTGCGCCGCCTGCTTCATCAAGCCCATGAAATCGGGCATCGTCGTTCCTCGCGAGCGGACCGGCGGCCGCGCCGATCAGTCATCGTCGTTGACGTCGTCGTCGGGGGGCACGGAGATCGCCTCATCCGCCTCAAGCGGCGGCCCGGCAGAAAGCTCGGACGCGGCGCCGCGGCGGCGCACGCCGACGATCTCGGCGCCCGGGAAGCGCGCGAGCACGGCCTGCACCAGCGGATCGCCGCGCACCCCGTGCATCAGCTCGGCCTTGCGCGCCTCGGCCTGCGACCGCACGGTCGGCGCCCCGGGTTCGGCCGAGACGACGATCATCCAGCGCCGGCCGGTCCACTCCGCGAGCTTGCGGGACAGATCGTTCACCAGCGTCTTGCCGGCGCCCGGCTCGAGCGCGATCTCGAGCTTGCCGTCCTCGAACCGCACCAGCCGCACGTCGCGCTCGAGCGCGGATTTCAGCGGCAGGTCGCGGCGCGTTTCGGCGAGCGCGATCAGGTCCTCGAAGCGTCCGATCGCGAGCGGCGGCGGCGCCGGCTGGGGCTCGACGGCCCGCGCGCGCGCGACGGGCGCCGCCGATCCGGAAGGCCGCGGCGCCAGCATTGCCCGCGGCGCGTCCGGAGGCGGACCGGCCGAGGGGGCCTGGCCCGGCGCAGCCGCGATGCCGCCGTTGCCGGGAGCCCGGGGGGACGGGGCGCCGTCACGGTCGCCGAGCGAGCGGATCACCTCGTCGGGGCTCGGCAGATCGGCCGCGTAGGCGATGCGCACCAGCACCATCTCGGCGGCGGCAATCGGCTTGCCGGCGCTCTGAACGTCCGGGATGCCGCGAAACAGCATCTGCCAAGTGCGCGAGAGCACCCGCATCGACAAGGCGGCCGCAAAGGCGCGCCCGCGCGTGCGTTCGACCTCGGCGAGCGAAGGATCGTCGGCCACCGCCGGCACCACCTTCACGCGGGTGACGAAATGGGTGAACTCGGCGAGAT
>WNFB01003687.1_pt1 | contig 13519 bp, 9 predicted proteins | sample 5400501 | NCBI WGS metagenome assembly WNFB01 (sample SAMN13153341, study PRJNA577476) | soil metagenome | isolation source: 200 cm saprolite under Douglas fir tree site 2 hole 1 | place: USA:California | collected 2015-04-18
ACGCCGGCGCCGGCGGCGTTGGCAGCGCCGCTGTACAGCTCGGCAAGGCCGCCGGCGCGACGGTGATCGCCACCGCGGGGTCCGACGAGAAGGTCGCGGTGTGCCTAAAGCTGGGCGCCGACCACGCCCTGAACTACAAAACCCAGGACTTCGTGGAAGAGGTGAAGAAGCTCACCGATGGACGGGGCGCCGACGTGATTTATGACCCGGTCGGCGGCGAGGTGTATGACCGCTCCACCAAATGCATCGCGTTCGAGGGCCGCATCGTGCTCGTGGGATTCACGTCGGGTCACATCCCGCAGGCCGCCACCAACCACATCCTCGTCAAGAACTATTCGGTCTTGGGGCTTCACTGGGGACTCTACGCACGACGGGCTCACGAACTCATCCCACCTGCGACTCACAGCCTGCTGGACCTGTATCGGAGCGGCAAGATCAAGCCGCACATCTCGGCCCGGCTACCCCTGACGGAGGCACCCCGGGCCCTAGCCATGGTCGCGGGCGGCAAGAGCACTGGCAAGGTGGTCCTCAGGCCGTGATCTCCGCCGCTTGAGGGCGCCGTCCCACCTCGCCCCCGAAGGGGGAGGGAGGCTGCTGGCTGCGACGCTTGCCGTGGGGTTCACATTCGGCACCTGCACACCCACCGCCACCAAGCCCCCGGAGATGCTCGCGGCCGACCAGACCCTCAGCTTTCCCATCGCGCAGGACGTGACCGACCTCGACCCGGCGCAAATTTGGGCGCCCGCTGACGTCGACATCTTCCGCAATGTGTTTTCAGGACTGTACAGGTTCGACCAGGCGTTGATCGAGATGCCTGACCTGGCCGTGGGCCCGCCCGAAATCTCCAGCGACGGGCTCACGTACACGTACCACCTGCGCCACAACGCACTCTTCTCGAACGGTGACCCCATCACCGCCGACGACTTCATCTATAGCTGGAACCGCTCGGCCGCCAAGCAGGGCGAGTACGCATCACTCTTCCAGCTGGTCGTGGGATACGACAAGGTGGCCGCTGGCCGTGCGGCACAGCTCACCGGTCTTGCTAAGGTCGACGACTACACGTTCACGTCGACCCTGACCAAGCGCGCCGGCTACTGGCTGACCGAGCTGGGACTGTGGCCCTTCTGGGTCGTCGACCGCAAGGTCATCGCCTCGGCCGGTGAGGACACCTGGTTCACCAAGCCGGACACCCTGGTCGGCAGTGGGCCCTTTAAGATGACCGCCCGAACCCCCGCCCAGTCGCTGGATTTCGAACCTGTGGTCGGCTGGTACGGCGGAACCACGGGAGCCATCAAGCATGTGCATATCGACGTCATCGCCGACCCCGACGCACAGCTTGCCAAGTATGAGTCGGGCGTCTACAGCCTCATCGGCTACGGCCGCACGAACCTGACTTCCGCCGCGGCCGTCCGTTACGCGGCCGACCCGAAGTTGAAGAGCCAGCTGCAGGTGGTCCCGTCAGGGTTCACGTACTGGATCGGCTTCAACCTGAGGAGCGGCCCGTTCGCCGGCGTCGACGCCGGGAGGGCCGGGCGCCACGCCTTCAGCACCGCGATCGACCGCGACGAGCTGGCCAACGCGACCTGCTCGCAGGGCACTACCTGCGTGGCCGCCACCGGCGGCGTCATCAGCAAGGGCCTGCATGGCTACCTCGGAGATGGGGCCGACCCAAGCGTGAGGTTCGACGCCGCAGCGGCGAAGGCCGAGTATCAGGCCTGGGACCCAGACGGGGCCAAGGTCAAGGGCCTCACCTACACGTATGACACCAACGCCTTCAACAAGGCGGTGTGCACCGACCTCGCCGCGCAGTGGAAGAAGAACCTGAACGTCATCGTCCAGTGCGTCGAGCTCGATCGCAAGACCTTCTTCGACAACCGGAACGGGAGGTGCGCCTACACGATCTTCCGCCAAAGCTGGAGCGCGGACTACGACCATCCCCAGGACTGGTTCGACTACCTGTTCACCACCGGAGCCAGCTCGAGCGGCTCGTGCTACACGAATGCGTCGCTCGACACGTTGGTCGCGGGAGCGAACTCCAGGCCGCTGCCGCTGAGCCTGGCCGACTACAAGGCCGTCGGCCACTTGCTGATCGAGAACGTCGTGTACGGCGCCCTGGTCTACGGGCTGCAGCAGTACCTGGCGCAGACTTATGTGAAGGGCGTAGGCGGCAACGCGCTATACGACTTCTACTGGACCCAATCGCGCATCTTGAAGCATTAGGACCCCGAGACGACCGCACGAACTGCGTCTGGGGCCATGTCGATGTCGAACGGGCCGCCGGGGTTGTCAACGATCCAGACGTGGAGCATCTCGGGCGTCCTCCTGTTGCTGCTTCCGTGCGGGCAGGAGCCGCTCTTCTCTCCCCGATCGAAGAAGGCCGAGTGCGCGAAAGCGACGATGACGTTGGTGACGTTGTCGAAGCAGAGGTCGTCGTGATGGTGCCACGGGGTGAGCGAACCCCCGATCTCGGGGCCCGGCATGCCAAGCCTGGGCATGATGTACATGGCCCCGATGAGCACGGGCCCATGCGTGCTGTTGTAGTAAATGAGCGACTGCACGTGCTCCGGCCGGAGGATGTCGGCAACGCTGAAGTAGGCCGGGTTGACGAAGTGCACGATCTCCAGGTCGGGCGGCTCCATCGGCTGGTAGCCGGCAGCGACCGCTACGCGCTCGTCACCGTACTTCGCCACCGCCGCCTTGGTCTCCTGAAGCAGCCTGGCAGCGGCCTCCAGCTGCTCGGCGGTGACGGTGGCGGTAGGCGCCGCAGCCGCATGCGTGTGAGCAGTTTGCGTCGCGGCGTGCGAAGCAGACCACTCCACGGAGGCCGCCCAGCCTGCAACGTCGCCCGACACCACGATCAGCGTCAGCGACACCGCGAGTAAGCCGCGCCGCGCCCACACGCCGAGCGGCATCGACGTGTAGGCAGCGCCGACGAGCCCCGCCACCACGAGCGCGATGCCGACTCCGAGGAGCACGTGTCCCGGATTGGTCAGCGTGAAGAGCCCTTCGCGGTGGGCTAGGTTCGGGTCTCGGGCGTGCAGGTATGAGTCGAGCGCCAGGCCGAGCAGCAACGCAGCGACCCCCACGAGGCCGGCCCCGAGAAATGCCGCCGTCTTCCTCATGAACTCTTTATTGAAGCACCAAGTGGAGCGGCTAGGTCAGAGCTTGCCAGGGAAATGGCAAGCGGCGAGGCGCCCGTCCAGCTTTCGCTCGAGCGGGGGCTCCTTCTCGGAGCAGATAGGCTGAGCGATCGGGCAGCGGGTGTGAAAGCGGCAGCCGCTGGGCGGATTCACCGGTGATGGGATCTCGCCCGTGAGCAGGATCGGTCGCCGGCCGGCTTCCAGGTCGGGATCAGGGATCGGGACCGAGCTCTGGAGAACCTTCGTGTACGGGTGAAGCGGCCCATCGCGCACGTCGTCGCTCGGGCCGACCTCCACGATCTTGCCCAGATACATGACCGCTATCCGATCGCTCATGTGGTGCACGACCGAGAGGTCGTGGGCGATGAACAGGAAGGTTAGGTTGAACTGATCCTGAAGATCCTCCATCAGGTTGACGATCTGCGCCTGGATGGAGACGTCCAGGGCGGAGACAGGCTCGTCGGCAACGATGAAGGTCGGGTTCAAGACGAGGGCGCGGGCTATGCCGATGCGCTGACGCTGGCCCCCCGAGAATTCGTGAGGGTAGCGGTTGATGAAGTTGGGGTTGAGCCCGCAGACCCGCATCACTTCTTGGACCTGCGCCTCCGCGCGGCGGCCGCGAGCGATGCCGAAGTTGCGCAGCGGCTCGGCGATGATGTCGCCCACCGCCATGCGGGGGTTCAGCGATGCGTAGGGGTCCTGGAAGATCATCTGCATTTGCTGCCGGGTACGGCGAAGCTTCTCGCCGTGCAGGCGCGTGAGGTCGATGTCGCGGAAATAGACGTGCCCTGAGGTCGCCGGTTGCAGCCTCACGATCACCCTGCCAAGGGTCGACTTGCCGCAGCCCGACTCTCCCACCAAGCCGAGCGTTTCGCCGGCCTTGATCGTGAGGCTCACTCCATCCACGGCGTGGACGATCGCGTGGCCGAACATGCCAGCGCTGATCGGGAAGTGCTTGACCACCTGCTCTACCCGCACGAGCGGCGGCGGAACGTTGGCTTCCGTGTGAGCCGGCGTCACGGCGGACGTCACCGATCTGTCTTTGACTCAGCCAGGACGTTTCGCATCAGGACCCAGCACCTCGCACGTTGGCTTGCGCCGACGTCTATCAAGTCCGGCTCATCGGTGAAACACCGATCCACGCGGTACCGGCAGCGCGGATGGAAGCGGCACCCGGGAGGCGGATTGGAGAGGTCAGGTGGGAGTCCCGAAATAGAGACCAGCTTTTCGTGCGTGCGCTCGTCGACCCGCGGGATCGAGCGCAGCAGAGACCAGGTGTAGGGGTGCTCGGGGTTCTTGAAGATGGCGCGGGTGGGCCCCTCTTCAACAATCCGGCCCGCATACATGACGATCACGCGCTGGCAGAGGCTTGCGATCACGGACATGTTGTGAGTGATCAAGATCACTGCCGCGCCCATCTCGCGGTTGAGGTCGCGTAGAAGCTCGATGATCGAGGCCTGGACGGTGACGTCAAGAGCGGTGGTCGGCTCATCGGCGATGAGCAGAGACGGTTCGTTGGAAAGGCCCATCGCGATCATGGCCCGCTGCCTCATGCCCCCGGAGAACTGGTGCGGGTAGTCGCGGACCCGAGCGGGGGCGTCCGGAATACGTACACGCTGCAGCATGGGGATGACCCGATCATGGGCCTGCCCGCGGGTGAATCGATTGTGGGCCGCCATCGCCTCCTCGACCTGAAACCCAACCTTGAGCACGGGGTTGAGGGAGGTCATCGGATCCTGAAAGATCATGGCCACGTCGGCGCCCCGGAACTCTCGAATCTCCTCGTCCGTCATATGGACCACGTCCTTCTCGCCGAACAGGATTCGACCAGCGGTGATGCGACCTGGTTCCGGCACGAGTCGCAAAATGGAGAGGGCGGTCATCGTCTTTCCGGACCCGGACTCGCCCACGATTCCGACCGTCTCCCCTCGGTCGACCTCGAAGCTCACCCCGTCGACGGCGGTCACGGTTCCCGCGGAGCCGACGAACTGAACCCGGAGGTCTTGGACCCTCAGCAGCGCGGCCAGGTGTTAGTGGTCCGTGGCGGCCGGGCGGGCCGCAGCTCGAGCCAGGCGACCGTAAGGTCGCCGATCCGGACGCCGAGACGAAGGAAGGGGTGGCCCTAGGAGGAACGCACCTATCGGGGTCCCCGCGCTGTGGTCGCGGGGGCAGCGACGACGGGCCGGGCCCCCTGACGCGCGTATCGGCGTCCTGAGGCCCGAGATGCGGTCTGCCTGGCTGTCGCGGACCACTTAGTGCCTCATCCGTGGATCGAAGGCGTCGCGTAGGCCATCGCCGAGCCAGTTGAAAGCCATCAGCGTTACGGAGAGCGCGATTGTCGGCGCCAGTGCGATGTGGGGAGCAAAGTCAAGGCCGTGATAGCCATCGTTGGCCATGGCGCCCCACGAGGGCATGGGAGAGGGTAGGCCCAGGCCGAGGAAGCTCAGAAAAGCCTCAAAGAGCACCGCGGCGGGGATGGCGAAGGTCGCCTGGACGATGATCGGGCCGAGCGCGTTGGGGAGGATATGGCGCGCCAGGATCCCCAGATCCCGCGCCCCGCTCATGCGCGCCGCCTCCACGAACTCGCGCTCTCGCAGCGCCAGCGCCTGGCCTCGAACCAACCTGGCGACGTCCATCCATCGCGTGAGCGAGAACGCGAGCACGATCACGAAGACCCCGCGCGGGATCAGGTGGAGTGCGTCGGACAGGACGAAAACCAGGATCAGAGCCACGAGGAGGTCGGGGATGCCGTACCAGATGTTGATGAAGAAGGAGATGACCGTGTCCACCCAGCCGCGGTAGAAGCCCGCCATCAAGCCGAGCGGGATTCCGATCAGGCTGACGATGATGGCGCTCCCCACCCCGACCTGGACAGTGATCGAGGCGCCGCCCATGATCCGGCTCAAGATGTCCCGGCCGGCCTGGTCCAAGCCGAGCGGGTGCGCCAGGCTGGGTGGTTGATAGGTCGGGCCGACTGCTTGCAGCCATACGGGGTAGGGGGTCCATAAAGCTGCCACTGCGGCGGTGCAAAGAAGCAGAAGGATGATTCCCGCTCCGACAAGGGCGAGGCGGTTGCGGCGGATTCGGTTCCAGGCATCCTCCAGCAGGGAGACCTGCTGGGGCATCTCATATGCGCCGACGGCCAGATCCGGCTGTGGCAGTGCTGCGATGGCCATCAGTACCTGATCCTCGGGTCGAGCACGGGGTAGATCACGTCCACGGCGAGGTTGGCGAGGCCGACCAAGGCGGCATAGAACGTGAAGACGCCGATGACGATGTTGTAGTCACGGGCAAGGATGCTGGTGATGAACTCCTTGCCCAAGCCGGGGATGCCGAAGATGTTCTCGATCACCACCGAGCCGGTGATGATGCCTGTGATCAGCGGCCCGAGGATCGTCACCACTGGGATGAGCGCGTTGCGAAGGGCGTGCCGGAGCACGACCACCCGGGCCTTCAGTCCCTTGGCCCAGGCGGTCCGCACGTAATCGGTGCGGATGGTCTCGAGCATGCTGGCCCGGGTGAGCCGGGCGACGTAGCTCGCATAGGGCAGGCCGAGGGCAAGCGCCGGGACCGGGATCTGCTCGAGTTTGCCCCAACCTGGGACGTAGTAGAAGGTGCCGCCGGTCCAGATATAGAAGTAATGGCCCGCGATCAGCAGGCCGAAGATCGCAAGCACGAAGCTCGGGATGCTGTACCCGACCACTGAGGCGCTGGAAGCGATGTAGTCGACCCACGTGTTCTGGCGCAGTGCGGCGATGATCCCCAGGATGAGCCCAAGGCCGATCGTCACCAGCAGTGCGTAGAAGCCGACGGTGGCGCTCACGGAGGCCTCCCGCACCAGCAGGGGCGTGATGTAGACGCCCCGGTTCTTCAATGCCTCGCCCAGGTCGCCGTGGAGCACCCCCGTGAACCAGTTCACGTACTGCTGCGGCAAGGGCTTGTCCAGGCCGTAGTGGCGGAGGTTGGCAGCCAGCGACTCGGGGCTGGTCCGGGTCTCGTTGAGGAAAGCGCTGCCTGGGATCTGGTGAAGCAGCAAGAACACGATCGAGGAGACCAGCACAGTCGTGACGGCGATAAGAACCAGGCGCTGGCCGATGTAGCTCACCGTTCCTCGCGTCATTCGCTTTCCCTGCCTTCCTTCATGTCCCTGTGAAAAGGGGCCCGCCATGCCGGCGGACCCCCTTATTTTGTGCGTTCTGACGGCGTTTAGGAGTGCTGGAGTATGCGCACCTCGCTAAAACGGAAGTCGTACAGAGCGTTCCCGCCCGCACCCTTGACGTACGGGTGGATGACGTACTGCTGAACGCCGTAAACGAGGTTACCCGTGATGGAATCGTCGACGAGCAGCTGGTTGGCCTTCTTGTAGTCCCCTATCGATACGGAAAGAGGTTTCGTGTTGGCCGACTTGACAAGGGCGTCAAGCGCCGAGTTCGAGAGGCACGACCCGCCCGAGCCGGCGTTGGTCACGAAGAGGAAGTCGAACCAGTCCTGCGGGTGGTCGTAGTCGGCGCCCCAGCTGTGCCGGAAAATCGGGTAGGTGCACTTGTTGCGGGCGGCGAAGAAGGACGCGCGGTCCTGAGCCGTGCACTGCATGGTCACGCCCAGGTTCTTCTGCCACTGCGAGGCCAGGTTCTCGCAGACCGCCTTGTTGAAGGCAGTGGCGTTGTACGTGTAGACGAGGCCCTTGACCTTCGAACCGGTCGGGTCCCATGCCTGGTACTCGGCCTTGGCCGCTACAGGGTCGAACCTGGAGTTCGGGTCGGCCCCATCTCCCAGGTACCCCTGCAGGCCCTTGGTGATGACGCCGCCGGTGGCGGCGGTACACGCCGTTCCCTTCGAGCAGGCGATGTCAACCAGCTGCGCGAGGTCGACCGCCGTGATGAACGCGTGTCTGCCGTGCCTACCGGCGTCAATGCCGGCGAAAGGACCGGTCTTGAGGTTGAAGCCGATCCAGGTCGTGCGAGCTGAGGGCTGCAGCGTCAGCTGTGCCTTCAGCTGAGGGTCCGAGTTGTACCGGATGACGTCCTCAGGCGTCAGGTTCTGGTTCATAAAGCCGATGAGGCTGTAGTTCCCAGATTCGTACTTGGTGAGAGAGGCCTTCTGGTCGGCGATAACCTCGATGTGAATGTGCTTGAGGGCTCCCGTTGATCCGCCGTACCAGTTGTCAACGGGTGCGAAGTCGAGCGATTGCTTGGGCGTGCGGGCCGTCATCTTGAACTGCCCGCTGCCGACGAAGGTGGCAAGGTTGGTGAACCACTTGTCGTCGCCGCCGCCCGCGGTGATCGCCTTCTGGTCAACGACCCAGGCGGTCCATAGAGCAACTTCGGTGTACCAGTACCCAGCGGGCGAGCTGAGCGTGGCCGAGAAGCTGTAGTCGTCGATCTTCTTGAGCCCGGTCATAGTCGTGGCCTTGCCCGCGGCCACATCGTCGTAGCCAGCGACGGGGGCGAAGACCGATGCATAGTCACCCTGGATGCGAGCGGCTCGGTTCCAGCTGTAGATGAAGTCGTCAGCCTTGATCGGGTCACTGTTGGAGAACTTGGCGTCGTGGCGCATCTTGAAGGTGTAGGTGAGGCCATCCGCAGAGATGACGGGCAGCCCAGTGGCAATGTCTGGCACCTGATTCAGCTTGTTGTCGAACTTGTAGAGGCCGGAGAAGACGTTCTGGAAGAGGTCGATGTCGACTGCGGCCGACATGTGGGCTGGGTCGAGATCACCTACGTCGTCGTTGATCGGGAAGCTGAGGGTCTGATCGGCGGCCAGCGTCTCTGTCGTACCGCCTCCGCCACCACCGCCGCCGCAAGCGGCTGCGATCGAAAGTGCTCCCAACGCCGCGGCGAGGGAGCGAAACTTGGAGCTTCGCGTCATACAACCTCCTCTGGAACCACACTGCGAGGGAGGCACGCGCGAATAGCGGCCTACCTCGACGTCCATCGCCCTCTTCCCGGCTTACCGGGGCGAGAGTGCGCCGGCGACGGACCTCAGCCATCCAGCGATGGCCCCGCTACTCCGCCTTCATCTTTGGCCTTTGCCCCTCGAATGTCAACCCGGGCCAAGGTCCCAGCTTCAAATCGGGCCTTGGAGCACCCGCTCGTGCCATGATCCGCGGGTGCGCGTGATCGGCCAAGGCACGCGGCGGCTCGAGGGGGGCGACAAGGCGGCCGGCATCACCCGGTTCACCGCCGACCTGGAGCTGGCGGGCCTCCTGAGCGTCTCGGTCGTCTTAAGCCACCTGGCGAGCGCCCGGATCCGCGGCATCGACACCGCCGCCGCCCGAGCCGTCCCCGGCGTCGTGGATGTGGTCACGGGCGCCGACCTGCGCCCGCTCAGCGTGGCCGGCCCAGAAAAGCCGCTAGCCGTCGAACGGGTGTTCTATGTGGGGCAGCCGGTGGCGGCAGTGGTCGCCGAGACCGAGGCGGCGGCCTCGGACGGAGCTGCGCTCGTGGATGTCGATTACGAGGCGCTGCCCGCAGCGGTCGATCCCGAACAGGCGATGCGCGAGGACGCTCCACTGGTGTTGGACGCCGAGGAGGCCCCGGATGACGACGCGGCGTCGATCCATGGCGCCTCGACCGATGCCGAAGCTGCGCCCGCCCGACGGCCGCGCAATGTCAGCTCCGTGGTCAACCTCAAACGCGGAGACACAGAAAAAGCGCTCGCTGCGGCCGAGGTCGTGATCAAGGGGACCTACCGGATGCCCGGAGCGCACCAGGCGTTCATGGAGCCTCATGTGTCCATGGCGCGGCCGGAACCGGATGGCGGGATCACGATCTGGGCGCCGACACAAGGTCCGTTCTTCGTCCGCGACCACGTGTCCGGGTTGCTCGGCCTACCCCCGCATAAGGTGCGGGTCGTACCGATGCAGGTGGGCGGCGGGTTTGGTGGCAAGGTCCTGCTCCTGGAACCACTCGTCGCGATGCTTGCCGTGCGGACCGGCCGCGCGGTCAGGCTGCAGCTGCCCCGGCAGCAGGAGTTCATGGTCGGCCGGCCCGCGCCCGCTGCCAGGTTCGATCTCGAGCTGGGCGCGAAACGGGACGGCACCCTGGTCGCGCTGAGGGCGCGCTACCACTACGACAACGGCGCGTGCAGCGGCTGGCACGCGGGTCTCACCGCTCTGTTCTTGGGCGGCACGTATCGACTCCCCAATTTCGAGCTCCAGGGCTACGAGGTGGCGACCAACAAGACACCGGTCGATGCTTACCGCGCCCCGGGGGCTCCACAGGCCTACTTCGCGCTCGAGTCAGCCATGGACGAGCTGGCCGAGAAGCTGGGGATGGACCCCATCGAACTGCGGCTGCGCAACGTTTCGCGCGAGGGAGACCCCACCGCCGACGGGAGGCAATGGCCGCGGATCGCTTCGGTGGAATGCCTCGAGGAAGCCCGCCGGCACCCCCTGTACACGACCCCAGTCGCCGCCGGCGAAGGACTGGGGATCGCCCTCGGCGGCTGGGGCGGGGCGCGCACGCCCGCCGCGGCCGGATGCCGGGTCGAGCCCGACGGAACCCTGTCGGTCGTCATCGGCACCGTCGACATCAGCGGCTCGTCGACCGGGCTCGCGATGATCGCTGCCGAGGCCTTTGGCGTTCCCACCGAGAAGGTCCGGATCGAAGTGGCGGACACGGGGAGCGCACCATTCGGCCCCACCGCGAGCGGCAGCCAGGTCACCTACAGCCTGGGCGGCGCTGTTCACGAAGCAGCCACCGAGGCTCGCCGCCAGCTGTTCGAGATCGCCACCGAGGAGCTGGAGGCCGCGCCTGAGGACCTGCAAATCGTCGATGGCCGCGTGACGGTCCGCGGAGTGCCCGACCGCTCGGTCGAGGTCACGCGGCTCGTGGCCCTTGGCACCGAGTTCATGGGCCGGTATCGACCCGTAGACGCGAGCGGTCGCGCCGCTGTGCAGGCGGGATCCCCGGCGCTGACCGTCCACATCGCACGGGTGCGCACCGACCCCGAAACTGGCGAATTCCGGCTCACCGGCTACGCCGCCATCCAGGATGTCGGGCGCGCGATCAACCCGCCGGAGGTCGAGGGCCAGATCCACGGAGGCGCCGCGCAGTCCCTTGGCCGAGCGCTGGGCGAGCAGCTTGTCTACGACGCCGAGGGCCAGCTGCGCACAGCCAGCTTCCTCGACTACGACATCCCCACCGCTGACCAGCTCCCCGACATCGACGTCCGAGTGATCGAGGTCCCTTCGCCGGTGGGACCGCTTGGAGTCAAGGGCGTAGGCGAGCCGCCTGCGATACCAGGCACGGCTGCGCTGGCCAACGCCGTCTCGCGCGCCACAGGGGTGCGCATACGAGAGGTGCCGATCGACCGCTCCCGGCTCGCGAAGCCTGTCGCGACCACCAGGACAGGGTGACCGAAGACCCCACCCAGGGCCCGCTGGGATCTGCCCTGCGGACGTATGTGACTCGCAATCTCCCCAACACCTCCGCCATCCTGGTCAGCAACAGGGCCCCTCACGAGCCGAAGCCGGATGGAGGCTTCGAGCGTGGGGCGGGAGGCGTGGTGACCGCGCTGCTCACGCTCGCCGAGGCCACCGGCGCGGAATGGGTGGCATGCGCACGCACCGACGCCGAGAGACAGTTCATAAGCGAGCACGGGACCTCGGTGGAGATGCCTGTTCTGCGTTCGGCCGGGCGGCTGCACTACGCCGTCCCCGACCGGGAGAAGTACGACCGGCACTACTCGGTGTTCGCCAACCCGGTGCTGTGGTTCGTCCAGCACTACCTCTGGGATCTGGGCAACGAGCCGGTCATCGACGAGCGGATCCACCAGGCGTGGACGGACGGCTATGTCGAGGTGAATCGCCAGCTCGCAGCCAAGGTGGTCGAGGTCGGACGCCAGCTGCCGGGGCGGCCGCTCGTACTCGTCCACGACTACCAGCTGTACCTGGTGCCGCGGCTGGTCCGCCAAGGGCTGCCGGGCGCCATCCTCCAGCACTTCGTGCACATCCCCTGGCCCACCCCGCAGTACTGGAAGGTGCTCCCCAAGCCGATGCGCGACGCGATCCTCGAGGGCATCCTCGGCTGCGACGTCGTCGGCTTCCAGTCGAGCCTCGACGTGCGCAACTTCCTGCTCACGTGCGAGGAGAACGCTGGACTTCAGGTCGACGATCGGCAGCGCGTCGTCCTGTACGACGGGCGCGTGGTCCATGCCCGCCACTACCCGATCTCGATCGACGTCCCGGGGACGGTGCGACTTGCGAACTCGCGAGCTGTGCGGCGTCAGGAGCACGAGCTGGCGTCGTGGCGCGCGCCGCGCCTGATCGTGCGCGTGGATCGCACGGATCCTTCGAAGAACATCGTGCGCGGATTCATCGCTTACGAGAAGCTCCTTCGCTACCACCCTGATTTGCGCGGCCAGGTCCAGTTCTACGCATTCCTGCAGCCATCGCGCCAGGACGTTGCGGCGTACAGCCGGTACCTGCGTCAGATCCGACAGACCGTGGGCCGCATCAACAGCGAGTTCCAGACCGAGGAATGGCTGCCGATCCAGCTCGACGTCGCGGAGAGCCAGCGGAAGGCGATGGCGGCGCTGAGGAACTTCGACGTGCTCCTGGTCAACCCGGTCTACGACGGGCTCAACCTGGTCGCCAAGGAGGGCGCCCTCGTCAACCAGACCGCGGGCGTGATAGTTCTCTCAGAGAACGCCGGGGCTCATGAAGAGCTGCACCAGCACGTGCTCTCGATCAACCCGTTCGACGTCGAGGCGACGGCGGCAGCCATGTACGCGGGGCTGACGATGGGCTCGGAGGAGCGGCGCCGCCTCAATGACGGCGCGCGCGAGGTGGTGCGCGTCAACGACATCGCGCGCTGGATCAGCCGCCAGGTGCAGGACCTGCGCGATCTCGTGCTCGTACCGAATCCACAGGCAGGCTGACGCCAGAGGCCGAGTTCTGGAACGCGACCTGGCCCAACATCGACTGGTAGCAACAGAAGCGGGCAAGGGGCGAGCCGGCTCGCCCCTTGCCGATCGCACGAGGGCTAGATGCTGGTCGTGAACACGTCGGTGCGGTTGACCAAGTTGCCAGAGTTGGCCTGCACGAAGAAGGGGTGGAAGGTGGTCCCGGCAGTGGACAGCCCCTCGTAATCACCCACGAAGAAGCCATCAGCAAATGGGGCGGTCAGCATGTCGAAGGGGCCCGCGATGTGCGTCTCACCCCCGAAGGACATGCCTTTGTTGGTCGAGGTCGTGAACCAGTAGTCGGTCGGGAGCGTGCTGGTCTGAGTGGTCAGACTGCGGAAGTCATAGAAGGTGACCCCGACGGCGCCGCTCGAGCTGACCTCCACCGTCGGCGTGAAGCCGGGCCGGTTGGAAGGCGTGTTTGTGTTGACCTGTATCGGGGCGCTCCAGGTGGCGCCGCCGTTATTTGAGGT
>WNFB01003688.1_pt1 | contig 13516 bp, 9 predicted proteins | sample 5400501 | NCBI WGS metagenome assembly WNFB01 (sample SAMN13153341, study PRJNA577476) | soil metagenome | isolation source: 200 cm saprolite under Douglas fir tree site 2 hole 1 | place: USA:California | collected 2015-04-18
ACAACTCCTGGCGCATCGCCTGCATCAGGTCCGACCGCGAAGCGGCGAGGTTCGTCTTCTCCCTCGGGTCGTGGCCGAGGTCGTACAGCTCGGGCAGCGGGAGGTCGATGAACTTGAAGCCGCCGCGCACGACGCCTTGCAGCGGCGCCCAGCCGCGGTTGATCGAAGCCGAGAGCGACTCGAAATAGCTCTCGGGGGCGTCGGCCTCGTCCCCCTCCGCGAGGCCGAGCACGCTGTGGCCCGGCAGGCCGGACGGGGCAGTCCTCCCGAGCGCGTCGAGGATCGTGGGCAGCAGGTCCACATGGCGGACCGGAGACGTCACGGTTCGGGCGGAGAGAAGAGAGGGCTGATACAGGACGAGGGGGACGCGCAGCGTGCCCTCGTAGGCGAAGATGCCGTGGGTCATCTCTCCGTGCTCGCCGCGCGCCTCGCCGTGGTCTCCGGTCATCACCACCAGCGTGCGGCCCGCCCGTCCGGCTTCGAGGATGGGATCGAGCAGAGGCTTCAGGATCGAATCCGCCGTCGCGACCTCGCCCTGGTACGGGTCGTCGCGATGCTCGGAGGCGAACGGCTCCGGGGGCACGTAGGGGAAGTGCGGCTCGTAGACGTGCACCCACAGGAACGTGGGCGAGGAGCCCTGCGCGCCCAGCCACCGAACCGCGGCGGCAACGGTCTCACCGCCGGGCCGCTCCTCCATGCGGAACGCGGTGTGCGATCCGCGGTCGCCGAAGCGGTCGTCGTAGACGTCGAAGCCGCGGTCGAGGCCAAAGCGCGAGTCGAGGGGAAAGGCGCTCACGAAGGCCCCGGTGTGGAAGCCGCGCGCCTTGAGAAGCGTCGCCAAGGTATCGGCGCCGGCCGGGAAGCGGAAGCCGGCGTTGTCGCGAATACCGTGATCGAAGGGGTAGCGGCCGGAAAGGATGTTGGCGTGGGAGGGAAGCGTCACCACGTTCTGGGCGTGGCACCGCTCGAACCGCACGCCTTCGGCCGCGAGCCGGTCGAGGGTCGGCGTGCCGGCGTGGTCCTTGCCATACGAGCCCAGCGCGTCGGCGCGCAGCGTGTCGATCGTCACCAGGAGCACGCTGAGCCCGGGGTCGCGGCGCACGGTGACGGCGTGTGTTCCATGCCGCCGGAGCGTGACCACAGCGGCGCCGCTCAAGCCGAGGGCGAGGACGATCAGGGCGGTTCCGCGCACCCATCGCCTCCCGTCGCGCGCGCCGACCTCGGCGGGCGGCGGCGCCGTCGTTGGATCCGTCCTCGATTTCCGGCTCACTTCTCTGCCGCTCACCCGAAGCGTTCCATCTTAGCCGGAGGGACGCCCTTTACAGCGAGGCCCGGGAGTGCTTGGATTGAGTGGTCCGATGAGGCTCCTCGGGGCGCCGCTCGCCGCCGTTCTGGCCCTTTCTTCCTCCTCCGCCGTCGCGGGGAAGTCGCCGGGAGCGGCCAAGCCCCCCATCTTCGGCACGGAAATTTCCCTCGTCTCGGTGCCGGTGTTCGTGGTCGACAAGGACGGGCGCGCGATGCGCGGCCTGGCCGCCGACGACTTCGAGCTGGCCGAGGACGGAAAGCCGTCGCGCATCGTGTCGTTCCAGTACATCGACACTACCGAGGCCGACGAGGCGGAGGCCATCCAGCTCTCGCCGGCCGCGCGCCGCCACTTCCTCCTTCTCTTCGACATGTCCTTCACCGACCCCGGCGGCCTTCACCGTGCGCGGGAAGCGGCGTCAGAGTTCGTGCGCCGGCGGCTGGCGCCCTCCGATCTCGCCGCGGTGGCGACCTTCGATGTCAACCGCGGCATACGGATCGTGGCCAACTTCACCGAGGACCGGCCGCTGCTCCTCCACGCCGTGGGGACCCTGGGGGTGGCGGGGCTCGCGCGCATCAACGATCCCTTGAGCCTCTCGGCCGACATCGTGAGCACCGACATCCAGGCCAACGCGGCCGGCCGTTTCGGCGAGACCTCGGGCGCGGTCACCGATCAGGTCAGCGCGGCCATCCTGCGGATGATGCGGGCGGCGGACCAGGACATGTATCGGCGCCAGGTGATGATGCTCATCGGGAGCCTGGAGGAGCTGGCGAAGGGGCTGCGCGGTGTGGAAGGGCGCAAGCAGGTGCTGTACTTCTCGGCCGGCTTCAACTCCGAGGCGCTGGTGGGCTTCTCGCCCGCCGACGCCCGCTCGGCCGCCATCGCGATCACCGAGGGACGGCTCCAGGACGTCGATCACGCTTCGCGCTACGGCGACGCCACCTTGCGCGGAACGCTGAATACCATGGTCCGCCAGCTCTCCAGCGCCGACTGCGTCGTCCACTCCATCGACGTAACGGGGCTGGGGTCGGACCGTGGCCTCACCCGCAGCGGAGTGAACGACGACCTGGCCCGCGACACGAGCGGCCGCGAATCGCTGAACTTCCTCGCCGGCGAGACCGGGGGCCGGTTCTTCAAGGACGCCAACGACCTCGGGTCGGCGCTCGGCGAGATCCTGGACATGACGAGCCGCTACTACATCCTCGGCTATCAGCCGGAGGCGGGGAAGGGCCCGGGGACGTTCCACAAGCTGAAGGTGAAGGTACGGCGCAAGGGGGCGCGGCTCTCTCATCGCACCGGTTACTTCGAGCGGCTGCCGAGGCCGTCCCAGGCGCCGCTGCAGCGGAAGTTCGAGGCGGCCCAGCTCGTGATGACGGGAGTCGGCACGAGCGATCTCGCGTTCTCCGCGCTGTGCCTGCCGTTCCCCGACCCCGGGCCACGGCAGACGCTCGGGGTGGTCGTGCAGGTACCTCGCGGCGACGTGCGGTGGAAAGCCGGGCAGGCGACGTCGCTGGAGGTCTACGGCTACGCGGTGGCGACCGACGGCGTCGTGCACGACCACCTCGCGCAGCTCGCGCGGTTCGATCCCGGCCGCGCCGATCCCCAGGGACAGGCGCGGGGGGTTTCCTTCTACGGGACGTTCCGGGTGCTCCCGGGAAAGTACACCGTGAAGCTGATGGTCCAGGATCCGGAGTCGGGGGCCGCCGGAGTGCAGTTCATCGACGTGACCGTCCCGCCCTACGAGCCGGCCGCGGGCTTCCTGCTCCCGCCGGTGGTGATGGACGAGGCGATCAGCTGGCTCGGCCTGGAGATGAGCGCCGGCCGCCCGGGCGCGGGCGAGTCGCCGTTCGAGGTCGCAGGCCGGCCCTTCCTGCCGCGCACGAGCTTCCAGGTCCACAGCGGGATGCCGGAGAAGTTGATCCTCATCGCCTACGAGCCGGATGCGCCGCGCGACCCCGCGGCCGGCATCGAGATACGGTCGTCGATGCGCAACGCTGCGGGAGCGCCGGTGGCGGGAGGCCTCGTCCGCCTGGAGAAGATGCACCGCGAGGCCCACGGACGGCGCACCTACGTGCTGGACTACACGCCGGAGGGGTTGGCGCCGGGCGACTACACCCTGCGCATCGGGATTGGCGAGGCCGGCTCGCACCTCGAGTCGTACTCGCTGTTGCGGGTGCGCGCGGGGTCCTGAGTCTAGACGCAGGCCGGCGCAGCGCACTCGTCCCGGGGCGAGTTCAAGGTTTCTTGCGCCGAGAGGAAGGCTTGGGCAGAACCTCCGCGAGCTGTTCGAGGACGGTACGGCCCTCCGTGCCTCGAGCCCGAAGCTCTTCTTCGACCTGGGATCGGGTCCGCGGATCGTTCAGCCACACGTCGAGCTTGTCCTCGAAGTGGTAGGCCCGCGCGGCTTCCCTGGCGGTGGCGATCCGATCGGGATGCTGCAGGAGCAGATGAGCCGCATCCATCAGATCCTGAGGTCCCCCCGCGCGGAGCTTCAGTCGCAGGAGCCCGTCGAGATCGACGATTCTCAAGACCGTACCCCAGAGCGAGAGGCTCAACGCGTGATCCCATTGAAGGGCCACGATCTCCGGCAGGATATCGAACCTTACACCTTCCAACGTCCCCTGCAGACAGGAGAAATCTCCCTCGAGGAGATCACCTCGCTTCATCACAGTCTCGATTCCGCGAGACTTCAGGAGCTTTTGAGCGTCTCTCAAGTCGAGCTTGGTCAGGAGATCGACGTCGTCGGTCGCGCGCGGGTAACCGTGAACGGCAACGGCCAGAGCCCCGACGAGCACGCAGCGATCCGGGCCGAGGATCTCCGCCAAGCGAGCGGCGATGCCCGGGAGATCTGGCTCGCCCCTCTTCATCAACCGGTCGCCCGCAGGAGAGCTCGCCGCAGCTCCATGCAGAAAGCGCTCACCTCGGCGCAGCGGCGGAGTCGCTCGCGCTGCTGCTCGACTTCGCGAGGAGACGGCGGCGGAGCCGAGGTGGCGTTTACAAAGCCAGCAACCATGTGCTTGACCACCATGGCCGCCTTGACACCTGTCGCCGTCAGCTCGAAGTACCTCCGCGGTCGGCCGCCTCCTTTGGCAGACTTACCGTTCCAACTTCTCACGAGGCGTTCACGCTCGAGCTGCCGTAGCGCCGGATAGACACTGCCTTGTTTGAGGGATACGGCGCCGCCGGTTCTCTCCCGGACGCGGCGAATGAGCTCCAGGCCGTGGGCCGGATAGTCCAAAACCTGGAGAAGGGCCGCTCGCGCACTCAATGGCGACTGCACTGCGTCATTGTATTCTCAAACATTGTTAAAACCAAGCGCCACGCGCAGGACCCGTGCCTGTTGACGGCGGCGTTGGCGGCGGGAGGGGCCCGGGCCTACAGAGCGCAGCCACCCGAGCGCGGCCCCCGCGCCGATGAACGCGCGCAGCGCCGCGGTGAGCGCCGGCCCGTTGTGCTTGCGATAGAAACGCAAGTGCGAGCGGTGGTACTCGAGCCGGGCGCGGGCGGGGTCCGTCTGCATGCTGCGGCCGAGGTGGTGGACGACCTCCGCCGCCGGCGTGAAGAGCACGCCCCAGCCGGCGCGGCGCAGGCGGAGACAGAGGTCCACGTCCTCTTCATAGAGGAAGAAGCCTTCGTCGAAGCCGCCGACGGCGTCGAGGGCGTCCTTGCGCGCGAGCAGGCAGGAGCCCGACAGCCAGTCCGGCTCGTGCTCGACGCCGGCGCGCGCGTTCGCCTTGTTCAGCGCCGCGGGGTCGCGTCTCTTCACGCCCCGCACGAGGTGGCGCTGGCGCCACTCCGCCAGCGGCGTGAGCGCGGGGCCGAACGACACCTGGACGGTGCCGTCGGGGCTGAGCGTCCGCGGGCCGACCGCGCCCAGCCGCGGCTGCGCGTCGAGCCGCGCGACGAGCCCGGGCAGCGCGCCCGGAGTCAGCTCCGCGTCGCTGTTCAAGATCAGGGCGTACGCGCCCGCCGCCTCCCGCAACCCCTGGTTGTTCGCGCGGGAGAAGCCGACGTTCTCGCGATTGCGGATCACGCGCGCCTCGGGAAACTCCTCCTCCGCCAGGTCCGCGGAGCCGTCGGTGCTGGCGTTGTCCACGACCACGACCCGGCAAGGAATGCCGGAATGGGCGCGCAACGAGGCCAGGCAGCGGCGCAGGTCTTCACGTGTGTTGTAGGAGACGACGACGGCGGTGACGCGGGGAACGCCGGAGGCGGGCGCGGCGGTCACCCGCGCGCCGCCGCGCCCAGGACCTCGCGCGTGCGCCGGGCGGTCTCCGCCCACGAGTACCGTGACGCGAGCGTCCGTCCCCGCTCAGACAGCCGCGCGCGCAGCTCCGGCTCGCGCAGCACCCGATCGACGGCGGCCGCGATGGCCGGCACGTCGTGCGGATCCACGAGCAGCGCCGCCTCGCCGAAGAGCTCGCCGAGGGCGGGGGCCGTGCTGGTCACGACCGGCACTCCACGGGCCATGGCCTCGAGCGCGGGCAAGCCGAAACCCTCGTACTCGGAAAGCACCACCGCGACGTCGGCGGCGGCGTAACGCACGGCCAGAGCCTCCTCGCTCACGAATCCGGACAGCCGCACGTGCGGCTCGATCCCGAGCCCGCGCAACAGGCCGACGATGTCGAGTGGGGGGTGCGTGCGATCCTCGCCCACGATCTCCACCTCGAGGTCCGGCCAGCGCCGCCGGAGGCTCGCCGCCGCCCGCAGCAGGTCGGGCAGGCACCGGCGGTTGAAGATCGCTCCCACCGCCAGCAGGAGCGGACCGGTCACGCCCAGGCGTGCCCGCGCCACTTCGCGCGAAGGCGCCCGAGGAAGGTCGTCGTCCGCGCCGAGGGGAATGGCGACGGTCTTGCTCTCCGCCTCGGGGAAGCGGGCCACGATCTCCCGGCGGGTGAAGTCGGACACCGCCAGCACCGCCCGGGAAGCGCGCACGCTGGCCGCGACCAGCAGGCGGCGCCGGAAGCCGTCGCGCAGCGTGAAGTCGCGAGGCAGCGCGAAGAAGGACAGGTCGTGGACCGTCGTCACCCGCGGCGTGTGCAGGCGCAGCGGGCAGACGTAGGCGGGAGAGAAGAACACGTCGACGCCGTCCGCGCGCGCCGCCGCCGGCAGCAGGCGCTCCTGCCACCAGACGCCCCGCTCCCGGCCGGAGCCGAGCGGCCGCGCCCGGACGGCCGGGTCTTCCAGGACGGGATCGGCGGGGGCCGGGCCGTTGAAGTAGAGGTGCAGCCGGTCCCCGGAGCGCGCCCAGGCCCGCACGAGGTTGCGCAGGTAGCGCCCGACGCCGGTGGGCGCTCCCTGCAGCTCCCGCGCATCGATGCCGACGTTGATCATCGATCAATGTCGGGGGGTACAGGGCACCAGCACCCCCCGAACCCCCCATGTCGCTCGCTCGGGAGTGTGGACCGAGCGTAGCAAGGTCCCGCTGGCGCGGCTCCACGTAGTGGAGGCGCGCAGCAATCCCTCGCTCGCTGCTCGCGGCTCCAAGGTTCAGGAGCCGAGGACACGCCGATAGAACTCGAGCGTCCGGGCCGCGGTCGTGTCCCAGTCGAACTTGCGGCTCTGCGCCAGCCCCTTCCGGCGATGGTCCTCCGCGAGGGCCGGGTCGTCCAGCACGCGCTCGATGCCGTCGGCGATCGACTTCGTATCGAGAGGGTTCACGAGCGTGGCCGCCCCGCCCGCCACCTCCTCGAGCGCCGAGCCGCGCGAGCAGACGACGGGAAGGCCGGCCGCCATCGCGTCGGCGACGGGGAGGCCGAACCCCTCCTCGAGCGAGGGCAGGACGAGCAGGGCCGACGCCGCCATGAGCGCGCGGATCTCGCTCGTCTCGAGATAGCCCACGGCACGGATCTGCGGGCCGACGTCGGTGCCGCCCTGAGCCCACCACGATCCGGGTCCGATGAGCACGAGCGGCGGCGTGGGCTTTCGCCGCCGCCGGGCCAGCCCCATGTAGGCCATGGCCAGGTTGATCAGGTTCTTCCGCTTCTCCTCCGAGCCCACGTAAAGGATCGCTCCCCGCGGGAGCCGCCGCCGCGCCAGCACCACGTCCACCGCCTCGGGGGCGATGGGGGCCCGGTACACCGGGTCGACGCCGTTCGGGATGACCGCGATCTTCGCCGGAGGGACGTCGAGCAGCAGGCGCGCCTCCGACGCCGTGTGCTCGGAGACGCAGATGACCCCGTCGGCGCGGCGAACGTGCTTCGGTACCAGCGGCGCGTAGTCCCGGCGGATCTCGTCCTCCGTCATCTCGGGGTGCTTCAGGAAGAACAGGTCGTGGATCGTGACGATGTGCTTCGCCTTGCGCGCGGGGACGAGCAGCGGGTGGGGCGAGTGGACGAGGTCGAAGTGGGCGCGGGCCAGCATGTCCAGGGAAGGCCATCCCAGGCGGTTCCAGGCGAAGTTGAGGGCCCGCACGGGCAGGTGACGGTCGACGAGCGTCACGTTCGGCGGCCAGGCGCGGATCGGATAGCGGTCGCGGAGGGATGCCGAGAAGTAATAGAAATGATGGTCCGGGGCGGACGCGGGGAGCCGCTGGGCCAGCGCGAGCACGTAGGAGCCCACGCCCGTCGGCCTGACGAGCGACGGTCTGATGTCGATTCCGATGTTCATGCGGGACGCCGAATGATACCAAGCCCGGGGGGGCGCGGCCTAAACGCGTTCGCCCCGGTGACGGCCTCGTGCTACCCTCCGTTCGTTTTGGCGGCGGCCGCGGCTCTCGCTCACCGCCGCGCCGGGGAGGGCGTGCGTGCGCATCGGGGTCGTGGGGACGGGATACGTCGGCCTGGTGGTGGGGACGTGCCTTGCCGAGAACGGCAATACCGTGGTCTGCGTGGACAACGACGGGACGAAGATCCAGGCCCTCCGCCGCGGCGAGGTCCCGATCTACGAGCCCGGCCTCGAAGAGATGATCGCCCGGAACGTCGCCGAGGAGCGGCTCTCCTTCTCCACCGACCTCGCGGTGGCGGTGCGATCGAGCGAGATCCTCTTCGTCGCGGTCGGCACACCCCAGGGCGAGGACGGCTCCGCCGACATGACCCACGTGCTGACGGTGGCCGAGGAGATCGCCCGGGCCATGAACGGCTACAAGATCGTGGTCAACAAGTCGACCGTCCCCGTGGGAACCGCGCGCCGGGTGCGTGACGTCATGTCCCGCCTGACCGCGCATCCCTTCGCGGTCGTCTCCAACCCCGAGTTCCTGAAGGAAGGGGCGGCCGTCGACGATTTCCTGAAGCCCGACCGCGTGATCGTCGGCACCGACGACGCGCACGCGGAGGCCGTGATGCGCGAGCTCTACGCGCCGTTCGTGCGCACCGGAAATCCCGTCCTCGTGATGGACCTCGCCTCCGCCGAGCTGACCAAGTACGCGTCCAACGCGATGCTCGCCAGCCGCATCTCGTTCATGAACGAGATCGCCAACCTGTGCGACCGGGTGGGCGCGGACGTGGGCGAGGTGCGCAAGGGCATCGGCACCGACTCGCGCATCGGGTCGTCCTTCCTCTTTCCCGGCATCGGCTACGGCGGCTCCTGCTTTCCCAAGGACGTGAAGGCGCTGCTGCTCGTGGGGAAGGAAGCGGGCTTGACTCTCCACGTGGTGGGGGCGGTGGACCGCGTCAACGAGGCACAGCGCGTGCTGCTGGTGCCGCGCATCGAGGCGCACCTCGGCGGGCTCCAGGGCAAGGTGGTCGCCGTGTGGGGACTGGCGTTCAAGCCGCGCACCGACGACCTGCGCGAGGCGCCGGCGCTCGCGGTGATCCAGGAGCTGCTCGCCCGCGGGGCGGCGGTGCGCGCCTACGATCCGAAGGCCGTGCCCGCCGCGCGGCGCCTGCTCGGCGATCGGGTCACGTTTTGCCAGCGCAGCTACGAGGCCGTCGAGGGCGCCGATGCCCTCGTGCTCGCGACCGAGTGGAACGAGTTCCGGGAGCCCGACTTCGAGCGCGTCCGCACGCTGATGCGGCGTCCCGCCATCTTCGACGGCCGCAACATCTACAACCCGCGCCACCTGCGCGAGCTGGGCTTCCACTACGAGGGGGTGGGGCGGCGGTGAAGGTCCTCGTCACCGGCGGCGCGGGCTACATCGGCAGCCACGCGGTGCGCGAGCTGCGAGACGCCGGCCACGACCTCGCCGTCCTCGACGACCTCTCGCGCGGCCATCGCAAGTCGGTCCCGCCGGAGGTGCCCCTGGTGCGGGGCGACCTCGGCGACGCGGCCAGCCTGGCCCGCGCCCTCACCGGGACGGACGCCGTGATCCATTTCGCCGGTCTGCTCAGCGTCGCCGACTCGGTGGCGGATCCCGCCTCGTACTACCGCACCAACGTGGTGAAGGGCCTCGCCCTCCTCGAGGCGATGCAGGCGGCCGGGGTGCGGGACATCGTCTTCAGCTCCACGTGCGCCGTCTATGGCATACCCGTGCGGGTGCCGATCGACGAAGACCACCCGAAGGACCCCATCAACCCCTACGGGGCGACGAAGCTCGCCTTCGAGCGCGCGCTGGACGATCTGTCGCGGGCGGGCCGGCTGCGGGCCGTGGCCCTGAGGTACTTCAACGCCGCCGGCTGCCATCCCGACGGCAGCCTGGGCGAAGACCACCGGCCCGAGGAGCACCTGATTCCCCGGGCCATCGACGCCGCCCTCGGCCGCGCGCAGCCCCTCCACATCCACGGCGAGGACTACGACACTCCCGACGGCACGTGCATCCGTGACTACATCCACGTGCAGGACCTCGCGCGCGCGCACGTGCTCGCGCTGGGCCTGGTGGGTGGAGGCCCGGCCGCGGATCGGCCGGCCTTCCAGGCGTTCAACCTGGGGACGGGCGCCGGGAGATCGGTGCGCGAGGTGATCCAGGCCGTCGAGCGGATCGCCCGGAAGCCGGTGCCCGCCCGGGTCGGGCCGCGGAGGGCGGGCGACCCGCCGCGCCTGGTGGCCGCACCCGAGCGCGGGCGGCGCATCCTCGGCTTCGAGGCGAAGCACACCGCGCTCGAGGGGATCGTGGAGACCGCCGTGCGCTGGCGCCGCGACCACCCGCAGGGATACGGAACCGCGTCGTGAGCCGCGGCCGGGCCACACCGCTCGCGGACCCGCTGCTCACCGTCGTGATGCCCGTCTACAACGAGGCGGCCACCGTGGGGGAGATCGTGGAGCGCGTGCTCGCGGTGCCCGTGCGCATCGAGCTGATCGCCGTCGACGACGCCTCCCGCGACGGCAGCCACGCCCTGCTCGAGGAGCTGGCGCGCAAGCGCGGCTTCAAGCTGCTCACGCAGGAAAGGAACATGGGCAAGGGCGCGGCCGTGCGCCGCGGCATCGCCGAGGCGGGCGGCGACGTCATCGTCGTCCAGGACGCCGACCTCGAGTACAGCCCGGAGGAGTATCCCGAGCTGCTCGAGCTCATCGTGAAGGGGAAGGCGGACGCCGTCTTCGGGAGCCGTTTCATCGGCCGCCACCGCTGCTTCCTGTTCACGCACTACCTCGCGAACCTGTTCCTGAACCTCGTCACCAACGTTCTCTACAACACGACCATGACCGACATGGAGACCTGCTTCAAGGCGGTGCGGGCGGACATGCTGAAGTCGCTGTCGCTGCGCAGCAACCGTTTCGGCATCGAGCCCGAGATCACGGCCAAGCTGTTCAAGCGCGGAGCGAGGGTGTACGAGGTGCCCATCACCTACGAAGGCCGCGACTATTCCGAAGGCAAGAAGATCACGTGGCGGGACGGGTTTCCTGCGCTGTGGACGCTGATCAAGTATCGGTTTGTAGACTGACAAGCCCCTCTCCCTGAAAGGGAGAGGGGAAGGGGTGAGGGTTGCTCCCCCTCACCCTTCCCTCTCCCCCAAGGGGGAGAGGGCCGGCCGATGCTCAGATGTTGTCGGAAGGGCCGATCATCGCGTATACTTGCCGATCCGCTGCGACGCGTTAACACGCGTCAATGCAAGGAGATGAGGCCATCGCCGTTCCCGCTACCCCGCCCGTTGCGCCCCTGAGGCCGGCCGTGGCGAGCCGACGGCCGTCGTCGAGCCGGCGGGGGCGCCTCGCCACCTTCATGGCCGATGTGCGGGCCGAGGCCGGGCAGTTCCGCCGGCTCTTCCGCTACAGCCGCCCGTACCGCGTGATGCTCGTGGCGTCGTGGATCGCCACCGCCGGCTACGCCGCCGCGGGAGCGGGCATCGTCAACATGGTGCAGCCGATCTTCGACGACGTGCTCATCCAGAACGTCCGCGTGGCTCCGGTCGCGCTGACCCTCCTCGGCCTCTACGCGCTCAAGGGCCTCTGCTCGTTCCTCTCGACCACGATGGTGGCCGCCGCCGGCCAGCGGGCGGTCACCGACCTCCGGAACGACCTGTACCGGCACGTCCTGAACCAGTCGTTCACGTTCCTGAGCCGCCACAGCACCGGATCGCTGATGAGCCACGTCACCACCGACGTGGAGAAGATCCAGAACGCCGTGTCCGAGATGGCGGGGGACCTGCTGAAGGAAGGCTTGACCGTCCTCGGACTGGTCGTGGTGCTCTTCATCAAGGACTGGAGGCTCGCGCTCCTCTCCCTGGTCGGGATGCCCCTGGCGTTCTATCCGCTCGTCCGGCTCGGACGCCATCTGCGGGCGTCGAGCGAGACGTCGCTGCGGCGGTGGCGGGACATCTCGGAGATCCTGCAGGAGACGATCTCGGGCTTCCGGGTCGTGAAGGCGTTCGCGATGGAGGGGTTCGAGATCGCCCGCTTCCGGCGAGCGGCGTGGCGGCTCTTTACCGTGAACATGCGGATCACCCGCACGACCGCGATCCTGCCTCCGCTCATGGAGGGGGTCGGCGGCCTGGCCATCGTCGCCGCGCTCTTCTACGGCAGCCACGCCATCCGCAGCGGGCATCTCACGACGGGCGCCTTCACGTCGTTCGTGGCCGCGCTCTTCGCGATGTACACGCCCATCAAGCGGCTGTCCCGCGTCAACGCGACGCTGCAGGGAGCGCTCGCCGCGGGCACGCGCATCTTCGAGGTCCTCGACACTCACCTCGAGGTGGAGGAGGCGCCGAGCGCCGTCGAGCTGCCCCGGATGCGGCGCGAGATCGAGTATCGGGACGTGGGCTTCCGCTATGCGGACGGCGACGGGCCGGTGCTGCGCCGCGTGAGCTTCCGCGCGTGCTCGGGCGAGATCGTGGCCATCGTAGGCACCAGCGGGGCGGGGAAGACCACGCTGATGAACCTGCTCCCGCGCTTCTACGACGTCACCGAAGGGACGATCCTCGTCGATGGGACGGACGTGCGGCAGGCGAGCCTCAAGACCCTGCGCGAGCAGATCGGCCTGGTGACGCAGGAGACGGTGCTCTTCAACGACACCGTGCGCGCCAACATCGCGTACGGCTTGGAAGACGTCGACGAGGCGCGGATCGAGACGGCGGCCCGCGCCGCCTTCGCCCACGACTTCATCCTCGACCTCCCGCGCCGCTACGACACCGTCATCGGCGAGCGCGGCAGCCGCCTCTCCGGGGGCCAGCGCCAGCGCATCGCCATCGCCCGCGCGATCCTGAAGGATCCTCCGATCCTGATTCTCGACGAGGCCACCTCGGCGCTCGACTCCGAGTCGGAGCGGCTCGTGCAGCAGGCGCTGTCGAACTTGATGGAGGGGCGCACGACCCTCGTGATCGCCCACCGGCTGGCGACGGTGCGGGGCGCGGACCGGATCGTGGTCCTCGACGGGGGAGAGATCAAGGAGATCGGGACCCACGAGGATCTGCTGCGGCGCACGGGCGGCCTCTACAGCCGGCTCTACGACCTGCAGTTCCGCCCCGAGGACCCCGCCGTATGATCCGGTCCATGACGGGGTATGGGAGCGCCTCGTCGGATGGCGAGGCGGGGCGGGTCTCGGTGGCCGCGCGCGCCCTCAACCACCGGTTCCTCGACCTGTCCTTGCACGTGCCGCGACGTTGGCAAGGCCTCGAGCCCGAGATGCGCAAGCTCGTGCAGTCGCTCATCCAGCGGGGCCGGGTGGAGGTGTCGCTGCAAACCGTGCTGCGCGACGAAGAGGGGACGGCGGTCGTCGTTTCGACGCCGGTGGTCGCCGGCGTCGTGGGCGCGCTGCGGCAGATCCAGGCCCAGTACGATCTGGCCGGGAAGGTGCGCCTCGCCGACGTCATCCGCTTCCCGGGGGCGCTCGAGGTGGTGGAGACCGACGGCCACCCCGACGGCGAGCGCCGGCGCGACATCCTCGCCCTCGTCGAGTCGGCCCTC
>WNFB01003689.1_pt1 | contig 13514 bp, 12 predicted proteins | sample 5400501 | NCBI WGS metagenome assembly WNFB01 (sample SAMN13153341, study PRJNA577476) | soil metagenome | isolation source: 200 cm saprolite under Douglas fir tree site 2 hole 1 | place: USA:California | collected 2015-04-18
CCCGTCTCGTCGTGGGGGGCGACCAGACCATAAGGAACATGAGCGGACTAGTTGGGGCGCGGAGATACTAACGTACTCTTGATGAGTTGGCTACGAATCTGTTGCCCAGGTTGGCCGGTCCTTATTGCCGCGGTACCTGGCAATGGCCGGGTACCCGGGCGCGCTAGGTTAGGATGGCCCCATGAATTCCAAGCTGCTTCACGACATGTTCTTCCTTGGGTTGCCCGTCGCCGAAAAGGTCCTGCGTCCCGTCATCGTGTACTTCTTCCTGATTGCCGGCCTGCGCCTGGCGGGCAAGCGGGAGCTGGCGCAGCTCAATCCGTTCGACCTGGTCGTCCTGCTGACGCTGTCGAATACGGTCCAGAACGCGATTATCGGCGACGACAACAGCGTGACCGGAGGCGTGATCGGCGCGGCGACGCTGCTGCTGGTGAACTACCTGGTCGTGCGGTTCCTGTTCCGCCACGAGAAGTTGGAACGGCTGGTCGAGGGCGAAGCTTGCACCCTCATCGAAGAGGGACAAATCCGGCAGCAGCAACTGGCCAAAGAGGTGCTCACGCTTCAGGAGCTCGAGGCCGCCGCTCACAAGCAGGGATTCGACAGCCTAAAAGATGTGCAGCGAGCGGTGCTCGAGCCCGGTGGAACCATTTCCTTCACCGCGAGGAAGCCAAAACCCGAGGAAGCGCGGCATCGGGAGCTTCTCGACCGATTGGAGCAAATGACGCGCGAGATCGCGCAACTCCGCCTGCGGGAAGCGCCTCCCACCGCGTGATTCCGGGGCAAGCGGGCGTCAGTGCACTAGGAAGCCCGTCGCCGCCACGACAAGTCCGCCAGCGCCCAGCAACATGCCCAGCATCCAAAACACACGCTTTCGCGTCAGCAGCGCGATGGAAGTGATCACCAGCGCCACTTCCAGAAACACTTCGCCGAAGTCGAAGCGGTTGGCCTTGGTCTGCGCCAGGGCGGATTCCTTTTCCAACTCCTTGGCCTTGTCCTCGATTTCGGTCTGCTCCTTGGTGTAGCGGTCCACCTGCTGGTGATACTTTTCGAGGACCTTCTCAGCCTGTTGCTTGTCCTTGAACTCCACCAGCGCGAGAAGGTCCACTCCCATCTCGTAGTTATTCCGCCGAATATTCTTCGCCTGGTAATAGGCCCACTGGTCGCTGGCTTGGGTCGCGGAAAGAAGTTCCTCGGTGTGCGAACGGTGCCCCAGCAGGGAGACCACGGCGACGCACACCGCCAAGATCGCCATCGTCACGGAAATCGGCGCGAGTGAAGGATGCTCGCGGCCCTCTTCGGCGTGCTCTTCAAGTTCGCTGAGTTCATCCGGCATGGATTGCTTGTCCTCCTCAGGTCAGCTTCGCAATTCCTCTTCGAGAGTCCAGCTCCGGTCGCATCGCGCCAGAACTTTTACCACAGAGTTCACCGAGAGCACAGAGAGCGGAACCTCGCTAATGCGATTCTTGGGCCGCCGCTACGCTTTCGCGGCAAGCGGCGATGGTGCGGGCGATATCGGCGTCGGAGTGCGCTGAGGAAACGAACAGCGCTTCAAATTGCGCGGGCGCGAGGAAGATGCCGCGATCCAGCATGGCGTGGAAGAATTCGGCGAAGCGACGGGTGTCGGATTTTTTGGCGCCGGTGTAGTCGCGAACCGGCTCGCGCGTGAAGAACAGTGTCAGCAAAGAACCCACGCGAGTGGCGGTGGCGGGCGCCGCCGTTGCCGCAAGCGCAGCGGCGATTCCGTCGCCCAGCCGTTTTGCTCGCGCGTCCAGCGCCTCGTAGAATCCCGGCGCGGCAAGCAAGTCGAGCGTGGCAAGGCCCGCGCGCATGGCGAGCGGATTGCCCGAGAGCGTTCCGGCTTGGTAAACCGGCCCAAGCGGCGCCACGCGGTCCATCAAATCACGGCGCCCGCCATAGGCCGCCACAGGCAAGCCTCCTCCGATGATTTTCCCGAGCGTGGTCAAGTCCGGGGTGATGCCAAATTGATTCTGCGCGCCGCCGTAGCACAAGCGAAAGCCCGTGATGACCTCGTCGAAGATGAGCAGCGCCCCGTGGCGTGTCGTCAGCTCGCGCAGGTGCAGGAGAAAGCCCGGGGCGGGCGGGACCACACCCATATTGGCAGCGACCGGCTCGACGATCACAGCCGCAATTTTGTCCCGGTGGAGATCGAAGAGCTTTTCGACGGCAGCGGCGTCGTTGTAGGGCGCGTTAAGCGTTAGCGCGGCCAGGGCCTGCGGCACGCCTGGGCAGGCGGCGATGCCGAGCGTCGCGAGGCCCGAGCCCGCCTCGGAGAGAAAACTGTCGGCGTGGCCGTGATAGCAGCCCTCGAATTTGACAATGAGATCGCGGCCAGTGACGGCGCGAGCCAAGCGCACCGCGCTCATCGTCGCTTCCGTGCCCGAGCTGACAAACCGCACTTTTTCGCACGAGGGAATCGCAGCCCGGATTCGAGCGCCGAGCTCCGCCTCCAGTTCAGTCGGCATTCCGTAGCTCGTGCCCCGGCGCGCCTGATCGGCGATGGCGTCGACGACCTTCGGCGGCGCATGCCCGAGAATCAGGGCGCCCCACGAGCACACATAGTCGAGGTATTCGTTCCCATCCGCGTCCCACAACCGCGCGCCTTCGGCGCGTTCGACGATGATGGGATCACCGCCCACCGCGCGGAACGCTCGCACCGGGCTGTTCACGCCCCCGACCAGTACGTCGGTGGCGCGCCGGTAGATTTCCTGCGAGTGGGGACGCTCCTTCCGGCCCGCTTTCGGTGCGCTCATAGACTCTTGTGCCGGGAATCGGGATTCAGCATTGCTTCAGCCAGCGGGCCGCATCCTTCGCGTGATAGGTGAGGATGATGCTGGCGCCTGCACGGTGAATCCCGGTGAGGATTTCGAGCGCGATGCGCTGCTCGTCAATCCAGCCGTTAGCGGCGGCTGCCTTCACCATCGCAAATTCCCCGCTCACGTTATAGGCGCCCACGGGCACGTCAAAGGTTTCGCGGACGCGGTGGATGACGTCGAGATACGCAAGCGCCGGTTTCACCATAACCATATCCGCGCCCTCAGCGAGGTCCAACTCAACTTCGCGCAGCGCCTCGCGCGCGTTGGCCGGGTCCATCTGGTAGCTGCGGCGGTCGCCAAACTGCGGCGCCGACTCTGCGGCCTCGCGGAACGGCCCGTAGAAGCCGGAACAGTACTTGGCGGCGTAGCTGAAGATGGCCACGTCCTCAAAACTCGCGCCATCCAGAGCCTTGCGAATCGCCCCGACGCGTCCATCCATCATGTCCGAAGGCGCGACAATGTCCGCACCAGCGCGCGCGTGCGACAGGGCCTCCGCCGCCAGCAACTCCAGCGTGGGGTCATTTTTCACGTCGCCGTTTTCCACGATGCCGCAGTGGCCGTGGTCGGTGTATTCGCACAGGCAGACGTCGGTGATCACCAGCAAGTTCAGCTTGGCGCGGCGCACCGCCTCGACCGCGCGCTGCACGACGCCGTCAGCGGCAAAAGCTTCGCTGCCCCGGGCGTCTTTCTTCTCCGGGATGCCGAACAGAATGACGCCCGGAATCCCGAGCTGCTCGACTTCGCGGCATTCTTCGAGGAACTTATCCACCGACTGCTGCGCCACGCCCGGCATGGACGAGATGGGTTTCCTCACGTTCTTCCCGGGGCAAACAAACATCGGATACACGAACCCATGTGTCGAAAGGCGCGTCTCCCGCGCCAGGGAGCGAATCGCTTCGCTTCGCCGCAGACGCCGCGGCCGATTGATCGGAAAACTCATAGGGACCTCACTTGTGGCGCAGCTCGGGAAGAAAAATATCTCGCGATGGCATCCGCGACCGACTCCGCCGTGGCCTCGCGTGCTTCGATTGCAACTGGCACGCCCGCCCGGCGCAGAGCTTCAGCCGTCACCTGGCCGACCGCAGCCATGGCTGCCCGCGCTCCCAGCCGCGAAAATGCCTCCGTCCCGAGTATGCCACGCAAATTCACCACCGCCGAAGGACTGAAGAACGAGACCACGTCCACCTGAGCCGCACGCACAGACTCGATTACACCGGGGTCCGCCGCGCCACTTCCGCTTGTATGATACGCGATAACTTCGGTGACGTGTGCGCCGGCTTTTTCTAGCGCATCGGGGAGCTCGCGCCCCGCGCGGTCGCTGCGCGGCAACAGGACTTGCTTCCCTGCTACCGCCGGACCCAGGTCGTGTGCCAGAGCCTCGCCACGAAATTCTCCCGCCACCAAGTCTACGGTGAATCCTGCTTGCATGGCAGCCGCCGCGGTCGCTGAGCCGACGGCGGCGCAACGGGGCCCCTGGCTGCCGCCGCGTACACGGCCGAGTTTGGCGCAGCGGTCCACAAAAAATCGCGCGGCGTTCGCGCTGGTGAACACCACCCAGTCGAAAGTTTCAAGAGAGCCAATAGCGCGATCGAGCGGCGCTGTATCGGCAGGGGCAGAAAAATTAACCACGGGGAGCAAAAGGACTACAGCACCCAGCTCTTCGAGGCGCCGCTTGAATTCCTGCGCCTGCTCCAGCGCGCGGGTAATCACAATACGTTTCCCCGCAAGCGGCTTATCCCTGCTCATGCGCTTGTACTGCGGCCTTCGCGCGCGAGCAACTCGGCGGCACCGTGCCGTTGCAGATTCTGCGCCACAGTGCGGCCGATGGCTCGAGCCTCCTCCGGCGCGCCTGAACCTCGCTCGCGCATGCATTGCACCCCATCGATCGAGAGGACCGCAACCTCCAGAGTGAGCTTTCCGCCCTCGATGCGTCCCCAAGCGCCAATGGGCACCTGGCAGCCGCCGCCGAGCGCGGCCAGGGCCGAGCGCTCCGCCTCGACTCCCCACCGTGTTTCGAGGTCGTTCAGCGCGGAGAGAGGGCGCAGCGTTTCTTCGTCACCCGAGCGCGCTTCAATCCCGATGGCTCCCTGCCCCGCCGCAGGCAGGCAGATGCCGGTCGGCAGAACCTCCGTAATGTTCTCGCTCAGGCCCAAGCGGTCCAGCCCCGCCTTGGCCAGCACAATGGCATCGTAGTCTCCTCGCTTCAGCTTTTCGAGGCGCGTATCCACGTTTCCGCGCAGCTCGAGGACTTGCAAATCCCGCCGCGCATGAAGCAATTGCGCCTTCCGGCGCAGGCTGCTCGTCCCGACTCTCGCCCCCGCCGGCAAACCCTTCAACGTTGCGCCTGAAGCGGACAGCAGCGCGTCGCGCACGTCTTCCCGTTTGCATATCGCTGCAATTATCAGGCCCTCGGGAAGTTCGACCGGGACGTCCTTCATGCTGTGAACCGCCAGGTCCACGCGCTGCTCGATCAGCGCATCTTCAAGCTCCTTGATGAACACTCCCTTGGCGCCAATCTGGCTGAAGCTGACCTGCTGGAATTTGTCTCCAGAGGTCTTGATGATGACGAGATCGGCTTTCACGCCCGCAACGCGGCGCAAGCTTTCTGCAACATTTTTCGCTTGCCAGATCGCCAGGGCGCTGCCCCGCGTCCCAATCCGAAGCGGCTTCAAGGCTTCTCCCGGTCCAGGCGAAACACATCCCGGAGGGCTTCAAGATTCTGGAGTTTTCTACGGAGTTCCGGAATGCCGCGGAGGCGCTCGGCGGGGTCAAGGAGCACACGTTGTAGGAAATCGTCAAACAGTGCGGTGATATGGGCCCGGTCCTTCTCCGAGAGGTGCGGCATCGCGGCCAGCCGCTCGTGGAGGAACGCTTCACGCTCGGTGGCGAGCTTTGCGCGAAGTTCTCCCAGAACGGCTCCTGTTTCGACGCCCGCCTGCCAGTGGAGAAACTTTCCAATTTGCTCCTCGATGATGGCTTCGGCGCGGGGGATCTCCTCCTCGCGCGCTTTCTTGTTCTGCTCGACGATCTCAGTTAAATCGTCAATGTTGTACAGGTAGATGTTGTAGAGGTCGGCGGCCTGCGGCGCGACATTGCGGGGCACGCCCAGGTCGATCAATAACAACGCGCGATTGCCGCGCGCTGACATAGCCCGTTCCAGGGCCGCCCGCGGCAAAATGGGTTCAGTGCTCGAAACCGAACTCACAATCAGGTCGGGCCACTCGATCGCCGCCGGCAGGCTTTCCCAGGGCACGACGTCTCCGCCAAACCGGGCGGCTAAATCTGCGGCATGCTCGGGAGTGCGGTTCAGCACGCGCAACTGTTTGACGCCGCGGTCTAGCAGATGCCGCACCACTTGTTCGCTGGTGGCGCCGGCCCCGACGATCAGCGCGCGATGATTGCTCAGCCGGCCGAAGATGCGCTCGGCCAGCCGGACGCCCGCGAACGCCACCGACACGGGACGCGTGCCGATTTCCGTCTCCGAGCGAACGCGCTTGCCCACCTCCAGCGCACCTTGAAACATACGGTTGAGCACGGGTCCCGTCGCACCGTGGTCGAGCGCAATCCGGTAAGCCTCGCGCACCTGCCCCAAAATTTCCGCTTCGCCCAGCAGCATCGAATCAAGTCCGGCAGCGACCCGAAATAGATGGCGGACCGCCTGGCGATCTCGGTGCCGGTAGAGGGAGCCATTGAGCTCCGCGGGCGGTAACTGGTGGAACGACGCAAGGAACGACTCCACCGCGCCCGTACTGTCCGCGGCGAGCTCGCGTGGCACGCCGTAGAGCTCGCTTCGATTGCAAGTGGAGAGAACAAGGGACTCCTCGAAAATTCCGCGCGACCGGAGCAGGTCCGCAGCTTCGCAAGCTTGCTCGGCGCTAAACGCGACGCGCTCGCGCAAGTCCACTGGCGCCGTGCGGTGGTTCAGTCCGATGAGGACGATTTCCATCTCCGTGATGACTTCCTCTCCTGCCTCCTGCCTATTCTCCCCGTTTCAGAAATACCGGTGGAAATGCGACAAATACCGGTTCACGATGCTGTAACTGAAAATCACAAATAGAAAATTGACGATGCAAAGCACCGATGCGCGCGCCCCGCGCCAAGCCGCCGTCCGCGCCAGCCACACGTAGCCAATGTAGGCAGCCAGAATGACGATCGTGACGATGGCCTTGGGGTCTCCGTCCCAGTACCGGCCTTGCAGACGATGCGCCCAAATGAATCCCGCCGCCATTCCGGCGATCAGCGACCCACAGCCGATTAGGACGCTGCTGCGCGTCATCCGCTCCAGCACTTCCAGAGGCGGAAAGCGCCACCCGACAATTCCGAGCTTGCGGGCGTGCAGACGCCGGTACTGCACCAGGAAGATCAAACTCAGAACAAAGGAAATGGCGAACGCGGAGTACGCCAGAATGTTCAGCGTGACGTGAAAGGCGAATAACGGGCCCTGAGCCGGAGGCGCTTTGATCGGTTTCGCGGCGCTCCCGTGGGCGAGCAGAAACAACAGCAAAACCACCGGCAACACAAACGGGCCAACCGTCCGGTGATGGTGAATCGCCTCGAGGCCTAGGTAGGTTGCAGCTAGCAACCATGCGAAGAGCGAAAGTGAGCCGAACAAGTCGTCATAAGGCACGGCGTGAATCAGGCGCGAGCGATCCAGCAATGACAGGTAATGAAAGAGGAGCCCTCCAATGAGACAGGCGGTCGCCGCCCAACCCTCCATGCGGGAAGGCTCGCGCAAATTCCATACATAGAGAGCAAAGCTCGCCACGTAAAGGATCAATGTCGCCAATACATAGAAGTTCGTCATCGGAACAAACTTAACCGCAAGGAATCCGGACCCAGTCCGCCGGAAATATGCCCTGATTCCATTTAATTATAGCCAATTCAACCTGCGGATAGTATCCCGGCCAATGAACAAGTGACGGATCAGTTTCCGCGAAGCCGCCTTTTCACCAGCGATGGCAGAGAACGCGTCGGTTGCCCTGTACTACTCACGCGCCAATTCGTCACGTGGCCCATAAAATTTCGTCTTCCCGCGGAGGGCCGGGGCTCAGAGCCCGTGTGCGAACGGCAAGTTTTGTAGGGCACGGCTCTTGTGGTGAGCGGAGCCGAACCATCAGCCGTGCCGTTAAACGCTGGAAAATCAATGCGGCTCTTGCCGGTGAAGCTACCTTTGGTTGCGATCGGACCGCAGTGTGAATCTCCGGTTTCTGAAGAATCTGGGCTGTATGATATTTTCGACTGGCCTCAAGACGCGCCGGTGGAACTGTCTGTAGCCGTCTTAAGCGCAAATGACGAGTGAAACGCCACTCCCGCCTCGCAAATCGACCGCAATCGCCCTTCTGGTTGCAGGGGCCTTCTTCATGGAGAATCTGGACGGCACGGTCATCGCGACCGCGCTGCCACAGATGGGGCGCTCCTTCCACGTCAACCCTGTCGATCTCAATATCGGCATGACCGCTTACTTGCTGATGCTCGCGGTCTTCATTCCCATCAGCGGCTGGGTCGCGGATCGTTTCGGAGCGCGCACTGTGTTTGTCTCCGCCATCGCCGTTTTTACCGCGTCTTCAATCCTCTGCGGGCTCAGCAATGGATTTTGGGAGTTCACCCTTGCTCGCGTCATCCAAGGCATTGGAGGCGCGATGATGGTCCCCGTAGGGCGGCTCGTAGTGCTGCGCACGACGGAGAAACACAATCTGATGCGATCCATCGCTTACATTACGTGGCCCGGACTCGTAGCTCCTGTGGTTGGGCCTCCTCTCGGCGGCTTCATCACGGCTTACGCTTCTTGGCATTGGATTTTCTTCTTGAACGTGCCGCTCGGGGCTCTGGGCATGGTGCTTGCCGCGTCGTGGATCACAAATTTGCGAGAGGAGCATGTGAGGCCGTTCGATTCGCTCGGCTTTGGTCTGAGCAGCACTGGGTGTGTGTCCTTCATGTACGGCCTCGAGTTGATCGGACGTCAGAACACTCCTTGGCGGACGACTACGCTTTTCTTAGCGGGCGGACTCGCCCTCGGCCTGATGGCGGTCCTTCATTTCCGGCGTGCTCCGGCCCCGGTCATAAACCTATCCTCGTTCAGAATCAAAACGTTCGCCGTCACATTAACCGGAGGCTCCTTGTTTCGCATTGCAATCAGCGTTTCGCCCTTCCTGCTTCCTCTCATGTTCCAGGTCGGCTTTGGCCTCAATGCGTTTCAATCCGGCCTGCTGATGCTGGGTCTATTCGCCGGCAATCTAGGAATGAAGAGCGTCACGTCTCCCGTCCTGCGACGTTTCGGGTTCCGCTCGGTCCTAATTACAAATGGAGTTTTGGTGGCCCTCGGGATTCTGGCTTGTTCCACGCTTACATCAACCACGCCGAGGATCCTGATTGTGGGTGTACTATTCGCGAATGGCTTGTGCCGCTCCATGCAGTTCACGAGCCTCAGCACGCTGGCCTTTGCAGATGTCCCGAAATCGGAGTTAAGCTCCGCGACCAGCCTCTTCAGCATGGTTACCCAGATGACGATGGGCATGGGGGTGGCGGTGGGCGCCATCGCCCTTCGATTGGCTGCGCTGCTCAATCGCCACACAGGCGGCACTCCCACCATAACGGACTTTCGTCTTGCTTTCGTGCTGGTTGCCGTTCTGGCTTCCTTAGCGGTGATTGACTGTTTCAGCCTCGACCCGGAAGCGGGTGAGGTGGTCAGCGGCCATCGCGTCAGCTACCAAACTGTCGCACAAAAAACACCCGAATGACCGCATGGCTGGCTTCTCAGCCATATTTTGATCGCCGTCGGCCAACTGCGGCAGCGGTGCACCATCAAAGAGACCTGCCCAAGTCAAAAGTCAGCCTCGAGGATTGAATTCGGTTTAGGACAACACGTTCAAGTACGGGGGCCATGCAGGTAAGTCCTACATTTGTTATGATGCGAGTGGTGTCTTTTTGCCGATGACGAACTCGCTCCATGCCGTGAACCGCAAGGAACTCCTTCTGCGCGCGTGCCGTTGCGAGCCCGTGGAGCGCGTGCCCGTGTGGATTATGCGGCAAGCAGGGCGCTATCTGCCCGAATACCGCGCCATTCGCGCGAAACACAAGTTCCTCGAAGTCTGCAAGACGCCGGACCTGGCCGCGGAGGTATCGCTGCAACCCTACCGCGCTCTTGGCGTGGACGCAGTGATCGTGTTCTCCGATATTTTGATCCCCGCCGAGGCTATGGGCTTGCCGATTGAGTTGACCGACGCAGGTCCGGTCATTGAGGAGCCCGTGCGTTCACTGGCTCAGGTCAGCGCACTGGCCGAATTCGACCCGGAGCAGGAAACGGGTTTTCTCACCGAAACCATTCGTAGGCTCGTTCAGGAGCTTGGTCCCAGTGTGCCCGTGTTGGGATTTTCCGCGGCCCCCTGGACACTCGCGTGCTACATGATCGAAGGGAAAGGAAAAGAAGGGTTCCCGTCGGCGAAAACCATGCTGTACGCCGAGCCGGAACTTCTCCGCACGCTGCTGGAGCGCATTGCGAGAGCCACCGCCGAGTACTTGCGCGCGCAGATCACAGCGGGCGCGGCCGCTGTCCAATTGTTCGACACCTGGGTTGGTGAGTTATCGCTGGAGCAGTACCGCGAATTTGAGCTGCCCGCCACGCAACTCCTGATCGAAATGATTCACGCGGGCGATACCCCCGTCATTCTGTACACAAAAGCCTCGACTCACTTGCTCGCCGCGGCGGCTGAATCGGGCGCGAGCGTGCTCAGCGTGGACTGGCGCGCGGATTTGGCGGCGTTGCGGGAGCGCCTCGGGACTCGCGTTGCACTCCAAGGCAACGTGGACCCGTGCGTGCTCCTCGGCCCTGAAGCAAGCGTGCGCCGCGCCGCGCGGGAAGCCATTGAGAAAACCGGCGGCGCCGGCCATATCCTGAATCTCGGCCACGGCATTCTGCCGCAAACGCCTGTGGAGAATGCGCGCGCCTTTGTCGCTGCGGGGCAAGGCGCTCCAGTGGCCGCCGCCGTGCGTTTGGAAAGGGCGCGATAGGACCCGTCCATGAGCGACTCGAGCCTGCAACTCGAACTGAACCGCGAACGCTTTGAAATTTCAGAAGCGTTCCTTCAGAAATACAACCGGCCGGGACCGCGCTACACTAGCTATCCGACCGCGCCCGTCTGGCAGGACGATTTCGGTCCGGACGACCTCGAGCAATTCTGCGCCACCGCAGAGGCGGCGCGTACGCCCGTCTCGCTTTACATGCACCTTCCCTTCTGCGAAAGCTTGTGCCTGTTCTGCGCGTGCAACGTGGTCATCACAAAAGATCACAGCGTGGCGCCGCCGTACATCGAAACGCTGGAGCGAGAAATCGAGCACGTGGGCCGGTTTGTCTCGCGCGACCGCTCGGTCGTGCAATTTCATTGGGGCGGCGGCACGCCAACCTACTTGACTCCCGAGCAAATGCGGCAGCTCTTCCGCTATACGGCCGAGCGGTTCAACTTCGCGCCCGATGCGGAGATCGGCGTTGAAATCGATCCGCGCGTGACGGGCCGGGCGCACTTGGAGACGCTGCGCCAGCTCGGCTTCAACCGCTTGAGCATGGGGATCCAGGATTTCCACCCTGAAGTGCAGGAGTCCATTCACCGAATTCAGCCATTCGAGATGACGCGCGACTTGATCGAGGCCGCGCGGAGGCTGGGCTTCGACAGCATCAATGTGGACTTAATCTACGGCCTGCCGCTCCAGACGGCCGAGCGCTTCGCCCACACGGTCGAGCAGGTGATCACTCTCTCGCCGGACCGCGTGGCCATGTTCAGCTACGCGCATGTCCCCTGGCTGCGCAAGCAGCAGGGCGCGCTGGCCACGCGGCTGCCCGAGGGAATGGAGAAGTTCCGGATTTTTCGCGCGGGCCTCGAACGATTTCTGGGCGCCGGATACCTCTACATCGGCATGGACCATTTCGCGGGGCCAAACGACGAGCTGGCAGTAGCGCAACGCGAGCGCACGCTTCACCGCAACTTCCAGGGCTACACCACGAAGGCCGGCGCGGACCTGTACGGTATGGGCGTCAGCTCCATCAGCGGAATTGGCGCTTGCTACGCGCAGAACGAACGCGGCGTGGACCGCTACCGCGAGCGCGTTGAGCAGCGTGGGATTGCCACCATGCGCGGCTATCGCCTGAATGAGGAAGACCTGCTGCGGCGCGCCGTCATCAGCCGCATCCTCTGCCACGGCGTGCTCCACAAGAGCGAAATCGAGCGGGAATTTCATATCGAGTTCGAGGAAAAATTTTCCACGGAAATGGTCCGGCTCGATTCCTTTGCTGCCGACGGCTTGCTCGTGATGGACGGCGACCTCATCCGCGCCACGTTGTTGGGCCGAATCTTCATCCGCAACATCGCCATGGTCTTCGATTCATACCTCGAAGCACAGAAACCCGATAGCCGCCAGCTATTTTCCAAGACACTCTGATTCCTAGACCGAGGCTTCGTGTCCGTCTCGCCCCCAACTCCAATCCCTGTGGTGGTGATCGGCGGGGGCATCTCGGGTTTGGCGTGCGCCTACCGGCTTCAGCAGGCGGGAATCGGCGTTCGCTTGCTCGACGCTGGGGACCGCCCCGGCGGGCTCATCGCGACAATCGAAAAGGATGGCTTTCGTTTTGAGCTTGGCCCGCAAAGTTTCCTCTCCACGGGTCCACTGCTGGGGCTGATTGAAAACCTCGGCCTAAAGGAGCAGTTGCTGCGCGCCGATCCGCGGGCGCCGCGATACATACTTTTGCGCGGACAGCTCGTCCCTGCGCCGCTCGCCCCGCCCGCGCTGCTGACCACGCCACTGTTCAGTCTCCGTACTAAATGGCGGATCTTCACCGAGATGTTCCGCCGCTCACGGCCTCCTGCGACGGATGAGTCCATCGCCGCGTTCGTGCGGCGAAAATTCGGCGATGAGCTGCTGGACCGCCTGGTCGCTCCCTTCGTCTCCGGCATCTACGCGGGCGACCCGGAAAAACTCAGCCTTGGAGCAGCTTTCCCTCAGGTCAGGGAGTGGGAGGCGAAGTATGGGAGTGTTCTTCGCGGCGCAATGAAATCGCGCCCGGCTAAGGGGACGCCGCGGCCTGGGCTGTGCACATTCCGTGGCGGAATGGAGGCTCTCCCGCGCGCCCTCGCCGCCCGTTTGGGAGAGGCCTGTTTTCCGCAAACGAAGGTCACAGGGCTAAGCCGCGGGAAAACGGACGGAAAATCGTGGTTCGAACTGCAAGTCACGCGGCAAGATCAACGGGAAACCCTGGCAGCCAGCGCAGTCGTCCTCGCGACGCCACCCAACGCCGCTGCCGACATCGTGAAGGGCCTCGCAGCGCAAATCGCCGACCCATTTCTGCGAATCAAGTATGCACCCGTGGCAGTTGTGGCCGCCGGGTATCGCCGTGAACAAGTACGCCGAGCGGTAGACGGCTTCGGATTCCTTGTCCCGCGGGGCGAAGGCCTCCGTGTGCTCGGCACAGTGTGGAATTCGTCGCTCTTCCCCGAGCGCGCGCCCAAAGGCATGTCCTGCTTCACCAGCTTCGCGGGAGGCGCAACGGACCCCGGCTTCTGTGACCGCAATGAGGAGGAGATCGCCAACGTGGTGTGTCGCGAAGTCGAGGGCCTTCTCGGTATCTCTGACCCGCCGGTGACACGCTTCGTCGAATGTTATGCCCGCGCCCTGCCTCAGTACAACCTGGGCCAT
>WNFB01004337.1_pt1 | contig 13512 bp, 15 predicted proteins | sample 5400501 | NCBI WGS metagenome assembly WNFB01 (sample SAMN13153341, study PRJNA577476) | soil metagenome | isolation source: 200 cm saprolite under Douglas fir tree site 2 hole 1 | place: USA:California | collected 2015-04-18
GCCGCCGCCGTCCGCGCCGCAGACGAAGACCTCGGCCGGGGAGTCGGGCTCGCTCGCCGCAAAGACCATGGTCGTGCCGTTGCGGGAGATGGAGAAGCCGGTGACGACCCGCTCGCCAGACGCGATTCGCTTAACCGGGCCGCCGCCGGGACGAACGTGGTAAATGCCGAGGCTGCCGTGGTCTTCCGCGGCGAACGTGATCGCATCGCCGCCCGGACTCCAGAGCGGTCGCACCCCAAGCGGCGAGCAGGAGCGATCGAAGTCGGCGGTGAGACACCGGGGCGCGCCGCCCGCCGCCGGGAGCGCGAACAGTCGGACATTGCTCCCGAAGGTGTTGATCTCCGATCGGCCCACGTAGGCGAGGGTGTCTCCGGCGGGCGAGAAGGCGGCGTGGCCGGCCGGCCCCGCGGTGGCGGTCAGGCGGCGGGGCGCGCCACCCTCGGCCGCCACGAGCCAGATGTCGGACGCGTCGTCGTGGTCGCGGTCGTCGTGGCGGACCGACGTGAAGGCGATCGAGCGCCCGTCCGGCGACCACGCGGGATCGGCGTGGTCGTAGTCGCCCTCGGTGACCTGGCGCGGCTCGCCGCCGTCCGCGGCCACCACGAAGATCTGCGGCCGCCGGTCGTAGGTGAAGCCCTCGCCGTTGAAGCGGTACTTCATGGTGGTGATGACGCGCGGGGGCTTCGATTTGCGCTTGTCCTCCTCGGATTCGGGCTCCGGCGGGCCGCCCACCCGCGCCGCGAAGGCAAGCCGGGTCCCGTCGGGCGACCACTCGGGCGCGCTCAGGCCGTGCTTGAGCTCGGTGAGGCGGGTTGGCTCGCCCCCCGCGGCCGGCATCACGTAGAGCTGGCCCTTCTTGCCGGGCTCGCGCTCGGAGATGAACGCCAGGCGGGAGCCGTCGGGCGACCAGCGGGGCGCGGTGTCCCGCCGCGGGCCGGTCGTGAAGCGGCGGGGCTCCCCGCCGGCCGTGCTCACCATCCAGATGTTCGAGAGGTACTCGTCCTTCTCCTCGGCGAGGGTAGTAACCACGAAGGCGACCGTCCGGCCGTCCGGCCCGATCTGGGGATCGCTGACGAAGCGGATGCGGGTGAGATCCTGCGGGACCATGGCGCGCGGGGTGGGCATGGGGCGCATGATCCGCCCGCGGCCACTTCTTGACAAGCGGCGAGCGCGGGACGTATCGTCCGGCTGCCGACACGGCTCGCGGTACGTCGCCGCGATCCTCACCGATCCTCAAAGGGGAGGTCCAACCATGCGGCCGTTCATCTCGACATCACTGGCGGTCTTGCTCGCTCTCACCCTGGCATCCTCGGCCTTCGCCCAGGCGCCGCCGACCTGGAAGCAGGGGCAGCCGGCCGAGATGGCCAACTCCCCGCTGGCGCCCATCGCCCAGCCGCCCGCGCCCAAGGCGCCGGGCGAGATCCTGGTGGACAAGATCAAGGTGCCGCGGGGCTTCAAGGTGTCCCTGTGGGCGCACGGGCTCAACAACGCGCGGGCGATGACCTGGGGCGACAAGGGCACGCTGTTCGTCAGCAGCCGCGTGGCCGGCAACGTGTACGCGGTGGTGGACAAGGGCGGCCAGCGCGAGGTCAAGACCATCGCCAAGGGTCTCAACCTGCCCAACGGCGTGGCCTTCAAGGACGGCACGCTCTACATCGCCGAGATCTCCCGGATCACCAAGATGGTGGGGATCGAGGACAAGCTCGACACGCCGCCCGCGATGGAAGTGGTCTACGACATCCTGCCCCGCGACGTGCCGCACGGCTGGAAGTACCTGGCCTTCGGGCCGGACGGCAAGCTCTACTTCAATATCGGCGCGCCGTGCAACATCTGTATCCCGCCCGACACGCACGCCAACATCTCGCGCGTGAACCCCGACGGCACCGGGTTCGAGTACGTGGCCCACGGCGTGCGCAACAGCGTGGGGTTCGACTGGCACCCGGTGACGAAGGAGCTCTACTTCGCCACCCACGCCCGGGACTGGCTCGGCGAGGACGTGCCGAGCGACCGCTTTGACGTGGCCTCGAAGAAGGGTCTGCACTTCGGCTTCCCCTTCTGCCATCAGGGCGACATCCTCGACCCCGAGTTCGGCAAGGGGCGCTCCTGCTCCGAGTTCGCGCCGCCGCTCATCAAGACGGGCCCGCACGTGGCCGGCAACGGCGTCGAGTTCTACACCGGCTCGATGTTCCCCGCCGAGTACAAGAACCGCGCCTTCCTCGCCCAGCGCGGCTCCTGGAACCGGACACAGAAGATCGGCTTCCGGGTGATGATGGTGACCCTCCGGACCGGGGATGTCCCCAAGTATGAGGTCTTTGCCGAGGGATGGCTCCAGGGCGATCAGGTCTGGGGCCGGCCGGTCTACACGCGGCAGATGAAGGACGGCTCGCTCCTGATCGCCGACGACTACGCGGGGGCGATCTACCGGGTCACCTACCAGCCCTGAGCCGGCTGGGCGTGGTCGGGGGCCTCTCGATCGCCGTCGCCCTCGTGGCGACGGCGATCGGGCCCCCGGCCCTCGCCGCGGACCTCGAGGCGGGTCGGCGCAAGGCCGAGCCGTGCGCGGCCTGCCACGGCCGCGACGGCAACGCGACCATCCCCGGCACGCCGTCCCTCGCCGGCCAGCCCGTCTACTTCACCCACTGGCAGCTCATCAAGTACCGGGACGGCCGCCGCAAGGACCCGGTGATGGCGCCCTTTGCGGCGATCCTGAGCGACGCGGACATGGCCGACCTGTCCGCCTACTACGCCGCGCAGCGACCCAAGCGGCGTCCGGCGGTCACCGATCCGGCGCGGGTCGCGGCCGGGCGGCCGCTCGCCGACCTGCACCACTGCACCTCGTGTCATCGCCCCGGGCTCGTCGGGCAGGAGCAGGCCGCGCGACTGGCCGGCCAGGACTTCGACTACCTCCTGCGCCTGCTGCGCGCCTTCAAGGCCCGGACCGCCTCCGATCTCGACGGGACCATGACGGTGGCCACGCAGCCGCTCACCGACGACGAGATCGCGAGCCTGGTCCATTTCATCGCGACCCTCGGCGAGCCCTAGGGCCGGCCCTGGGGGCTGTCGGGCTCGGCCTGGCAGTAGGCGCGCCAGATGGGCATCGCCTTCTCTCCGTAGCACTTCTCGAAGGGCGCGAACTCGTTGCCGCTCGAGTTCACCGCTGGGTGTACGGGACGCCCTCGTTGGATATGCGGACCACGCTGAGGGAGCCGGTCTCGCAGGAGCGGGCCGCCGTCCACAGCGCGTTTATTGCGCTCTTGCTGCGCGGGGGTCACTGTCGCGCACGCGGCGGCGAGCCTCCTGCCGGGCGATGATGCGGCGCCGGTGCCGCGTGGTCAAGGTGTAGGCGCAAAAACCGTCATGGGAGAGAATACCGGGTAGGGAGGACCCGCATGCACATCGTGATGATGACGCTGATCGCGCTGGTGGTCGTCGCCCCCGCCGTGGCCCAGGCGCAGGTGCACGTCGACATCGGCATCCGTCTCCCCGCTCCCCCTCGCCTGATCGTCGTGCCCCAGGTGCCCGCGGTGCGCTACGTGGCGGCGCCCGCGGGCCCCGCCAATCTGTTCTTCTACGGCGGGCAATACTGGGCCTTCGCGAGCGGTGGCTGGTACGTGAGCGGCGGCTACAACGGCCCGTGGGTCGTCGTCGCCCCTGAATTCGTGCCGCGCCCCGTGCTGTTCGTGCCGGTGCAGTACTACCACGTCCCGCCCGGTCACTGGAAGAAGTGGGCGGCTCAGCGGCCTCCGCGCTGGCAGGAGGACTGGGGGCGCGAGTGGGCCGACAAACGCGAATGGAAGGAGCGAGACCGGGACCGGGACGACGACGATCGGGATGACCGGAGAGGCCAGAGCAAGGGGAAAGGGAAGGGGCACGGGCGCGACCGGTAGCCCGGCCGCGGCCGGCTACAGGTACCAGCGCCGGAAGATCTCGAAGACGTTCAGCTCGCCGCCGCGCCAGTAACGATTGGCGGCCAGCGAGAAGGCCCGCCGCTCCCGGTCATAGGTCAGGCGGGCCGGGCGCTCCGGGTCGTTCGGGTCGTAGGCGAGGAACTGAGCCCCGGCGCGCGTCCGCGCGCCTTCGAACACCACCATGCCGTGGTTGATGGCGAGCGAGGGCCAGCGCAGCAGGTGCACGAGCGGCGCGCTGTGATCCTCGGTCGCCTCCAGGAGTTCTCCCGCGGTGCGGTGCTGGTGCTCGCGTGAGACCGGGACGAACATGCGCCAGTGGCTGTGCTGCACGTAGGAGCGCCAGGCCCCGCCGCAGGCCGCCTTCACCACCGACTCACGCGCCGCGCTGAGATCCCGAAGCCCCGCGTACCCCGGGATGAGGACGCGCTGCTCGGGCTCGGACGGCCGCCGCGGGTGCCCGGCGAGCACCGCCCGGATCAGGCGCCGATACGTTAGGTCGTCGGCGGGCTCGGCCGCCGGATCGAAGCGCGCGTGGTAGAAGAACTGCCGCGCGGCCCGCACCAGCACGAAGCAGTGGTGCGCGTAGTGCGGCCCCGGCTCGCGCCGGGCGAAGTGCGTGCTCCCCGTCTCCTGGTCGAAGTGGTACTCCCACACCAGCTCGTTCGGGAACGCGAAGGCGTCCCGCTCGAGATCGAAGCGTCGGTCCACCGCCAGCATCACCTCTAGAGCCTACACCCGGGCCGAAGGCCGGTCATTACCTCCCGGGTAATTGCGGCCATGACGCTCCCCGCCGACCATGAGCGTGAAAGGAGATCACACGCACCGACGAGATCCCGCTCGCGAAGATTCGGCGCGCGGCCGGATTGCCCGAAGCGAAGTACACTACCCCGACACCAGGAGAGACACGATGAACGCGAATACGGACCGTGCGAGTTTTCAGCGCCGCAGCCTCCAGTTGGACGGCATCGCCTCCGGCCTCTGCGGCGTCCTGCTGGTGGCCGCTGCCTCCCCCATCTCTGCCGTCATCGGTCTGGCCGAGCCGGGCATCGCGCAGGTGGTGGGGGCGCTTCTCGTGGTCTACGCGGCCGCGCTGCTGTGGAACGGCGAGCGCGCCACGGTCAGCCGGGCCGAGGCGCTGGCCGCGGTGGTGCTCAATGCCGGCTGGGTGATCGGCAGCGCGGTGGTGATCCTGGCCGGGCCGCTGACCCTGATCGGCAACCTCGCGGTGGCCGCGGTGGCCGCCGCGGTGCTGCTCTTCGCGGTGCTGGAAGTCGTCGGGCTCACGCGCCTGCGCGAGATGGCGGGGTGAGCGCGGCGACCTACGCGTTCGACGTCGACACGCGCGTGGAGGCCGTCGCGGACCACCGGTTCGCGGCGGCCATCACCGACCGCTGGAACGTGCTGGGCGGGCGGCCCAACGGCGGCTACGTCATGGGCGTCTGTCTCCAGGCGCTTACCCGCGTCATGCCGTCGCCCGACCCGCTGGTGGTCTCGGCGTTCTTCCTGCGACCGACGCTGCCCGGCCCCGCCGAGGTGCAGACGGCCATCGTCCGGAGCGGTCGCCGCATCTCCACTGGCGAGGCAACGCTCTACCAGGACGGCAAGGAGGTCCTGCGCGTGACCGCGGCTTTCTCGGATCTCCGCCAGGCCGCCGGCCGCACGGTGCTGCTCGGCGCCAAGCCGGCGCTGCCGCCTCCGGATCAGGCCATCGATCTGATGGGCGGCCGCGTCATCCCCGAGCTCACGATCGGCCAGCGCGTGGAGTATCGCGTCGCGGCGTGGCCCGGCTGGGCGCGGGGCGAGCCGAACGGGCGGCCGAGCCAGGAGTTCTGGATGCGGTTCCGCGACGGGCGCGAGCCCGACCTGCTCAGCCTGGCCTCGCGGGTGGACGCGGCGGCTCCGCCCGTGCTCGAGCTCGGCGAGACCGGCTCCGCGACGGTCGAGCTGGCCGTGCATCTGCGCGCCCATCCGGCTCCCGGATGGCTCGCCTGCCGTGCCGCCACGCGCTTCGTCATCGGCGGCTACCACGAGGAAGACTTCGAGATCTGGGACTCGACCGGCGCCCTCGTGGCCCAGTCCCGCCAGCTCGCGCTGCTGCCGTAGCGGGCAGCCCCCGAGTGTTATGATCCGCGCACATGCCGGATCTGATGGAGATCTGATGGACGACATCGCGGGGCGCATCCTGCTGATCGTCGACTCGAGCGTGCCCGCCGCCGCGCGCGCCGCCTGCGATGAGGCGGCCGCGACGCTCGCCCAGCGCGCTGGGATGCCGGTGACGCTGGCCGCGGTGCCCATCGAGACCCTGGACGCGGTCCAGCCCGTCATCCGGCGCGGCCCGAGCCAGATCCGCGACCTCGACCCGCCCTCCGCCTCGACCGCCGGGGACGCCATGGGGGGGTCGGCCCCGTTCGTCCGGCGGCGCGACGGCCGGCCGGACTGGGGCGCGATGTGGACCACGTTCTGCGAGCTGGCGCTCCACGGCGGCCCGCCGCAGCGCGGCGCGCTGCAGGCGCTGCGCGGCCCCTCCGGCGGAGATCGCGCCGCCGCGTCGTCGCCCGAGATCACGGCCGAGCTCCAGCGTGGTATCCAGGAGACCACCGGGCTCGACGCGGAGCCGGCCGAGCCGGGGTGGATCGCGATCACGTGCGTGAGCGCCCGCATGGCGGCCTGGCTCTGCGCCACCATCATCCTGGAGAACGTGGACGCGCGCGTGGAGGGCCCGCGGCTCCTCGTTCCCGCCGGCCCCGGGTTCGCGCTCGAGGACCAGGTCAAGAGCGTGATCACGGTGGTGGCGAAGACGCATCACTACTGGCGAGAGCACCTTGAATCGGCCCGGGAGACACGATCCTGATCGCAGGCCTGCCTCCCGCGCCCGATCCCCTCGATCTGGCCGGGCTCGAGGCGGACGCGGTCGAGCTGACGGCCCAGGAGCGCCGGCGCGCCCGGCGCCGCGTGGTCACCCGGGCCGGGCGGGTCTTCACCCTCGCGCTCCCCGCCGACGACGTGCTCGTCCCTGGGCGCGTCCTCCACGTGGGCCCCGGGTGGTACGTGACGGTAGAGGCCGCCCCCGAGGCCCTCCTCGCGATCACGCCGCGGACCCCGCGCGAGGGCCTGCGCGTCGCGCTCGAAGTGGGCCGGCTCCATTCGGCCCTCGCGGTGGCGGGCGGCCGCCTGCTCGTACCCGACGAGCCCGGCATCGAGCGGCTCTTGCTCCGCATGGGCGTCCCGTGGGTCCGCACCCGCGAGCCGTTCCTGCCCGTGTCGTCGGGCTCCCCGCACTGACGCGGCCCGAAAATCGGGCGTGACAAGCCGGGCCGGTTCGACTAAGGTGCTCGTGCCGAATGCGGAATGCTATTCGGCAATGAGAATGGGCGACTCCAGAGCGGGAGGAGGCACGGGACAACGTGAACGCGAAGGGACAGGGCCAATGACCCGGGAGCGGACCATCCGGGGGCGGGTCGCGGTCGTCGGGGTCGGGGAGACGACCTACTACAAGCACGGCCGGGCGCCCGAATCCGAGTTCGCGCTGGCGCTCCAGGCCATCCTGCGCGCCTGCGCCGACGCGGGCATCAATCCCCGTGAGATCGACGGCTTCGCCTCCTACAGCAACGACCGCAACGATCCATCACGCCTGGCCGCCGCCCTCGGCCTGCCCGAGCTGCGCTTCTCGAACATGCAGTGGGGCGGCGGCGGGGGCGGGGGCTCGGCGGCGGTCGGCAATGCGGCGGCCGCGGTGGCCGCGGGCTACGCCGACTGCGTGGTGGTCTTCCGCGCGCTCGCCCAGGGCCAGTTCCAGCGCTTCGGCGCCGCGCCGCCCGGCGGCACGGTTTCCGGTGAGGCGGCGCTCACCTTCCCGTACGGGCTCATCTCGCCGGCCCAGCGCTTCGCGATGCGGGTGATGCGCTTCATGCACGACCACGGGGTGCGCCAGGAGGCGCAGCGGGCGATCGCGCTGGCCTCCTATCACCATGCCCAGGCCAACCCGCGCGCCGTCATGCACGGGCGCCCGCTGACCGCAGAGGCCTACGACGCCTCCCGCTGGATCGTCGAGCCCTTCCGCCTCTTCGACTGCTGCATGGAGAACGACGGGGCCGCCGCGCTCGTGCTGGTCTCGGCGGAGCGCGCGCGCGACCTGCGCCGACCTCCCGCCTACCTGCTGGGCGTCGCGCAGGGCTCCGAGCACCGCAACGCGGCCCGCGGCCACAACGCGCCGACCTACGCCAGCTCGAGCTTCACCACGGTGGCGCCGCACCTCTGGGAGATGGCGGGCCTGGGGCCGAAGGACGTGGACGTGGTCCAGAGCTACGAGAACTTCACGGGCGGCGTGCTCATGAGCCTGGTCGAGCACGGCTTCTTCGCGCCCGAGGAGGCCAACGACTTCCTCACGCCGGAGAACCTGATCGCGCCCTCGGGCCGGCTGCCGCTCAACACCAGCGGGGGCAATCTCGCCGAGTGCTACATGCACGGCCTCGAGCTGCAGATCGAGGCGGTGCGCCAGCTCCGCGGCGAGTCGCCCAACCAGGTGCCCGGGGCCCGCGCGGCCCTGGTCATCTCCGGCCCGATGGTGACGCCGGTCTCCAGCATGCTGCTGGGCACGGAGGCGATGCGGTGAGCACGAGCACGTATCTGCCCGCGGGAATGCCGCGCCCCGTCCCCGAGCCCGACGGGCTCGACCGGCCCTACTGGGAGGGCACGCGGGCGGGGGAGCTGCGGATCCAGCGCTGCCGCGCCTGCCGCGGCTGGCAGTGGGGACCGGAGTGGATCTGCCATCGCTGCCTCGCCTTCGATCTCGAGTGGGTGCCGGTGGCCTCCGCGGGGCCGCATCTATTCCTGGGAGCGCGCCTGGCATCCGGTGCACCCGGCGTTGAAGGATCACGGGCCGTACATCGTGGCGCTGGTGGAGCTGCCCGAGGCGGGCGACGTCCGTATGCTCGGCAATCTCCTCGGAGATCCCCGGCAAGAGGTCCAGATCGGTGCGCCGGTCGAGGCGGTGTTCGAGCCGCACGACGAGGCCACGCCGCCGTTCACGCTCGTTCAGTGGAGGATGACGCCATGACGCCGACCGACATCGTGGTCAACGAGCCCAACCGGTGGCGGCTCACGACGCCCGGGCACGCGGGCTGGCCGCGCAGCGCCCGCCCCGACGATCCCCGGAAGTACTTCATGGTCTCGGCGGACTGCCACGCCAATGAGCCGCACGACCTCTGGGCGACGCGGATCGACGAGAAGTACCGGGCGCGCGTGCCCAAGGTCATCACGGACGAGAACGGGGTGAAGTGGCGCGTCTCCGAGGGCCATCGCCCGGATCGGCTGCGCACCGACGCGCTCGAGGGGGAAGACGGGCTGCGCCAGCGGGTGGGCGCCGATCCGGTGGAGCGCCTCGCCGACATGGATCGGGACGGCATCGACATCGAGGTGATCTTCCCCAACAAGGGCCTCGCCATGTGGGCCACGCCGGATTCCGTCTTCGCCATGGCCCAGTGCCGGGTGTACAACGACTGGGCGCACGAGACCTTCGGGCCCTTCCGCGACCGCATGGCGCCGGCGGCCGCGCTCGCGACCGGCGATCTGGAGGGCTCCATCGCCGAGGTGAAGCGCGCCGCCAAGCTCGGCTTCCGCGTGCTCACCCTGCCGTGCAAGCCGATCTGGGGCGGGCACGACGTCGATCACCCGAACTACAACCTGCCGATGTTCGACCCCCTCTGGAGCGTGATCCAGGACGTGAACCTGCCGGTGACCTTCCACGTCTCGACCGGGCGCGATCCGCGGGCCGCGCGCGGCAACGGCGGCGCGGTGATCAACTACGTCTCGCACTCGCTCTCACCCACCATCGAGCCGGTGGCCAACCTCTGCGCCTCCGGCGTCTTCGAGCGCTTTCCGCGCCTGCGCGTGGCCACCATCGAGGCGGGCATCGGCTGGATCCCGTGGTTCCTGGGCGCCATGGACGAGGCCTACCGCAAGCACCACTTCTGGGTGCGGCCCAAGCTCGAGCGGCTGCCGAGCGAGTACTATCGCGAGCACTGCTGGGCGTCCTTCCAGGAGGATCCGGCCGGGCTCGCGCTCGCCGAGCCCATGAACCTGGCCGACCGCTTCATGTGGGGCAATGACTACCCGCATCACGAGGGCACCTGGCCGCATTCGGCGGAGGCCATCGAGCGGACCATGGGGCATCTCTCGGAGCCCGCGCGGGCCAACGTGCTCGGCCTCAACGCGGCGCGCTTCTTCGGCTTCGAGGTGCCGGCGCGGTCCGGGCTCGCGTGAGCGGAGGCGCGGTCCGCGAGCGTCACGGCGTGGCGGCGGGCGCCCACCGCGCGGCCGGGCGCGTGGTGGACATCCTGGAACTGGTGGTCCGTACTCATGAGGGGCTGCCGTTGCGCGAGCTGAGCGCGCAGCTCGAGGCACCGAAGAGCAGCCTGCTCCCGCTGCTGCGCACCCTGACCGCCCGGGGCTACCTCGAGCAGGGCGCGCTCGGTGCGTACCGGCTCGGCCCGAAGGCCTTCGAGCTGGGGATGGCCTCGCCCGCCCACCGCGCCTGGCCGGAGATCGCCCGGCCCGCGCTCCGCGAGCTGATGCAGCGCACCGGGGAGACCGTCTTCCTGGGATCCCTCGGCGGCGACGGCACCGTGGTGGTCTTCGTGGACAAGGTCGAGAGCGAGCAGGTCATCCGCTACACCGCCGGGGTGGGCGACCGGCGCGCGCTGCACGCCACCTCGAGCGGCAAGGTGATCCTGGCCTTCCTGCCCGCGCCGGAGCGCGAGCGGATCCTCCGCGCGCTCCCGCTCAAGCGCTACACCGATCGCACCGTGACGAGCCTGCCCGCCCTGCGCGCCGCGCTCGCGGAGGTGCGCCAGACCGGGGTCTGCGTGAACCTGGACGAGCTGGCGGTGGGCGCCGCCGGCATCGCGGCCCCGATCTTCGACCGCGACGGCCACGTGGCCGGCGCCTGCGCGATCGGCGGGCCCACCGACCGCGTCCGTCCGCGGCTCAAGCCGCTGGCCGCGGAGGTGAAGGCCACCGCGCGCGCCATCTCGGCGCTCCTGGGCCATCGGATCGACCCGCCGCCCGCTTCTCGAAAGGACCAGCCATGATCACCAAGTTCGCCACGGTCTATGCCGGCCACGTGGACCTGCCCGACATGGGGCAGATGGCCACCCCGGCCAACGAGCGGCGCTACTCGAACGAGGTTCTTTCGACGGTTTTCCAGAAGACCGAAGACGTGGCCCGGGTGATGGACGAGTGCGGCTACGACGCGATCTGGCTGGCCGAGCACCACTTCCAGCACGAGGGGTACGAGTGCCTGCCCAATATCCTCATGCTCGCGGTGCACCTGGCCCACGTCACCCCGCGGATCAGGATCGGGTGCGGGTTCAACATCGCGCCGATGTGGCACCCCCTGCGCCTGGCCGAGGACTTCGCGACCGCCGACATCCTCACGCGCGGCCGCACGATCTTCGGCGTGGGCCGCGGATACCACAGTCGAGAGGTCGAGACCTTCGGCGCGCCGATCCTCGACCAGGAGGCGAACCGCGAGCTGTTCGAGGAGCAGGTCGAGATCATCCTCAAGTCCTTCGACCAGGAGTCGTTCTCCCACCAGGGCAAGCACTACACCCTGCCGCCCGCGGTGCCCTACCGCGGCTACGAGCTGCGCGAGATCACCCTGGTCCCGCGCCCCATCCACCGCCCGGTGGAGTGCTGGCAGCCCATCGTGAGCGCGAAGCCCCGCGCGCTCGACTTCATGGTGCGCCACCGGATCAAGGGGGTGATCGGGGGCGGAGCGGCGACGATGGCGGAGGGCCCGGTGCACGGCTACCGCGAGGCGGCGGCCCGCGCGGGGCGCGATCTCGCCCTCGGCGAGGATCTCTGCCTGGGTATCTTCTTCCACCTGGCCGAGACGCGGGAGAAGGCGATCCGCGAGATCACCCCGTACTACGAGGAGCACGTGAAGATGTTCGCGCCGCTCGGCTTCGTGCCCGGCATCACCCCGGCCCAGATGGAGGCGGCGTCGCGCCGCGGAGGCTGGGGCGCGGCGGGGGTGCCCACCGTGGAGCACTACACGAAGACCGGCTCGTGGTTCGCCGGGCCACCGGAGGACCTGGTGGCCTATCTGAAAGACCTCGAGTCCCGGTTCCCCGGCCTGCAGCACGTCAACATGAGCATCAGCATGGGCACGCCCAAGCCGGTGATGCTCGAGCAGCTCCGCTGGTTCGCAAAGGAAGTGATGCCGCAGTTCGCGTAGCAAGACCTTCCCGGCTTCTCGCTCGCTCCCGGCGGCGTCGCCGCGGCCGCCTTACACCGGGATCCGCTGCGCCCGCTCCTCGCGGGTCCAGTCGCGATGCTGGGCGATCGCCTGCAGGAAGGCCGGCACCGTGCTGATCGCGTCGTCGATGCCGGCGGCCCGCAGCATGGCCAGCCCGGTGCCGTTCCCGCCGACCGCCTTGCAGTGCTTGTAGGCCTCCCGGACGAACAGGACCGCGGCGCCGTCGGCCCCGAGCGCCTCAGTACTCTTGGCGCCCCCCGGCACGAACACCGCGTCGAAGAGCACCGAGCCCACCGTGAGCAGGCTCCAGTCCACCGCCACGTCACCCCCGCCGACGCCCTTGAGCGTGCCGCCGCGCGGCGCGACGATCTTGGGCACCGCACCCGCCGCGGTCAAGGTTCGCTGCAGACTCGCTACCGTGGCCTCGTCGACCCCGTCCGCGGCCAGGATGGCCACCTTCCTGCTTGAGGCGAATGGGCTGGAAATCCTTGGGGTCGCCGTCGGCGGGCACGCTGTGGTTCAACATCCCGTCGGGCTTAGCGGGCACCGTGAGACCCAGCCCGTCCGCCACCTGGGTGGCGAGGCCGCGGTCCACCTGGGCGAGCACCGCCACCATGCGCTCCCGGATGGCGGGCCGGTCCAGCTTGCCGAGCTCGAACTGGAACGCCTGCACGATGTGCCGTTTCTCCGGCTCGGACTGACTGTTCCAGAAGAGGGTGGCCTGGCTGAAGTGATCGAAGAACTTCTCGCCCCGCTCCCGCACCTTCCGCCCCTCCAGCACCTGCGGGTGCGTGACGAAGCCGCCCATCGCGCGGCCCGCCTGCACCGGACAGCCGCCCCCGATCGTGTTCGGATGGTAGGCGGCGCGGCCCGTATTGATGGTCTGGCGCATGAGCCCGTCGCGCTGATTGTTGTGGAGCGGCGCCACCGGTCGGTCGATCGGGATCTCGTGGAAGTTGGGCCCGCCGAGGCGCAGGAGCTGGGTGTCGGTGTAGGAGAACAGGCGGCCCTGCAGCAGCGGATCATTGGTGAAGTCGATGCCGGGAACCACGTGACCGGGCAGGTCGAAGTCGAACGTGTCCTCGTCGGCCTCGGGGATGATCTGCAGGCCGAGCTCCCACTCCGGAAACGCGCCCGCCTCGATGGCCTCCCAGAGATCGCGGCGATGAAAGTCGGGATCCTTGCCGGAGATCTTGACCGCCTCGTCCCAGAGCAGGGAGTGGACGCCCAGGAGGGGCTTCCAGTGGAACTTGACGAAGCGCGCGGCGCCCTTGGCGTCCACCAGCTTGAAGGTGTGGATGCCGAAGCCCTCCATCATCCGGAAGCTCCTCGGGATGGCGCGGTCGG
>WNFB01003691.1_pt1 | contig 13510 bp, 13 predicted proteins | sample 5400501 | NCBI WGS metagenome assembly WNFB01 (sample SAMN13153341, study PRJNA577476) | soil metagenome | isolation source: 200 cm saprolite under Douglas fir tree site 2 hole 1 | place: USA:California | collected 2015-04-18
ATGCATCCGGTGACGTTCCGCATGTACGGCACCTGGACCGGCACGGGCTGGCGCTTCAAGAAGAGCTACTTCGGGGATGGGCCGATGCCGTCGGACGATCCGCTGTGGAAGTTCGACGACCTGGAGGTCACGGCGCCGACGCTCGAGTACGGTCACCGCATCTCGGATCTGGTCAACAGCTGCGCGGCGGCGGGCCTGGCCGTCGATGGGCTCTGGGAGTGGTCGCCGGGTGAGATCTCGACACGCGTGCCCGTGCGCCCGGCGAAATTCGTGGTCGAGGCCGAGCCGGGATCCGACGACGACCTCGAGCGTCAGCTCCCGGCGTTCGTCGAGTTCAGGGCTCGGAAGGTCGGTCGCGCTTCGGCAGCCGCTCGACCGCCTCGTCGCGCAAGTGGCGGCTCGCGTCGGCGTACTGCGTCAAGATCACGCTGAGCTTGCGCGCGGCGACCGGGATGTTCACCGCCCAGCCCACGCCGAGCACGCGCTCCGAGAACACCGTGTCGCTGTCCGGATCCCAGTAGGCCTTGCGGACCTTCTCGATCGTCGGCAGCCGGAAGTCGTACGGGATGATGCCCGCGACCTTCCCGTGCCAGGTCCGCTCCTCGGGCGGCTTGCGCAGCTCCTGATAGATCGCGGCGAAGAAGCTCAGCCACGCGAGCGTGCGGATGAGCTTGATGAGATCGTTCATGATGCGCGCGCCGGTTGAGCAGGTGTTGTGCCAGGCTTCGTCACCGGCACGGCGCGCGCGCAGAGCGGGCACCTCGCGGCGTCGTACGCGGGGATGTCGAACGCCCATAGCGCGTGCATCGGGACGCCCAGCTGCGCGCGACCGCCCGAGCGGTCCACAAGCACCGCCGCGCCGACGACGCGCGCGCCGGCCGCGGTGACCGCATCCATCGTCTCCTGCACCGAGCCTCCCGTGGTCATGATGTCGTCGACGACGAGCACACGTTCGCCGGACGCGAGCTGAAAGCCACGCCGGAACTCGCGTCCGGTCCCATTCTCGGCGCGCTCCGCATAGACCGCACGCAGCTCGAGCTGGCGCGCGACTTCGTGCGCGAGGATGATCCCGCCGGTCGTTGGCCCGGCGATCGTTCGAGGCTCGATCCCGCGCGCCCACTCGGCGATGTCGGCGCAGAGCCGCTCGGTCTGTTTCGGCCACTGCAGCACCTGGAACTTCTCGAGATAGAGGGCGGAGTGTTTGCCCGACGCGAGGACGAAATGCCCATCGCGGAGCGCGCCTGACTCGCGGAACACGCGCTCGACATCGGTCGGTGTCACCATCAGTGTCGCGACAGTAACGCCACTATGCTGCCGCCGTGCGTGCGCTCACCGTGGTCCCCGGACGCGCTGGCTCCGGCGCGGTGCGTGATGTGCCCGATCCGACCCCGCGCGACGGTGAGCTGCTGGTGGACGTCGTGCGCGTCGGTCTCTGCGGCACCGACGCCGAGATCGAGCGAGGCGAGTACGGGCGCGCCCCCGATGGCTTGGACGTCCTCGTGCTCGGTCACGAGAGCTTCGGTCGCGTCGCGAGCGACGGCGGGCCGCTGAAGAAAGGCACGGCGGTCGTCGCAAGCGTGCGGCGGCCCGACGGCTGCCCCAACTGTCAGCGCGGCGAGCAGGACATGTGTCTCTGGGGCAAGTTCACCGAGCGCGGGATCGGCGGGATCCACGGCTTTTGCGCCGAGCGCTTCGCGGAGCGGCCGGAGTACCTCTTCCCGGTGCCCGAAGAGATCGCGGACGTCAGTGTCCTTCTCGAGCCGCTCACGATCACCGAGAAGGGCTGGCGCCACCTCGCGTCCATCCAGCGGCGCATGACGGTCTGGGAGCCGCGCTCGTCGCTCGTCGCCGGCGGCGGTCCCGTCGGCATCCTCGCCGCCGTGCTCCTGCGCCTGCGCGGCCTCGATGTGATCGTCGTCGAGCGCGCGCACAAGCCGGAGAAGGAGGCGCTCCTCGCGCGCATCGGCGCGACGTACGCCGCGACGAGCGTCACGCCGCTCGAGAAGGTCGCGGCGCGAAGCGAGCGGATCGACGTAGTCGTCGAGGCCACCGGCAACGCGGGCGTCGCCTTCGAGTGCATGCGCCTCGTCGGCGCGAACGGCGCGGTCGTGCTCACGAGCGTCACCGGCGGGATGCGCTCGCTCGACGTCCCCGCCGACGTCATCAACCAGCGCATCGTGCTGAACAACATCGTCGTGCTCGGCACGGTGAACGCGAAGTCGGACGACTTCCGCCAGGGAATCGTCGACATCGGCGAGGCGGAGCGGCGCTGGCCAGGATTCCTCAAGGCGCTCATCACACGACGCGTCCCGCTGCGCAGCGCCGCGGCAGCGCTGCCGCACGACCCCACGCAGATCAAGACCGTGGTGGAGATGAAATGAGGGTCCACGATGTGTCGCTGGTCCTGAGCGAGGACATGGTCACGTGGCCGGGCGAGCCCGGTCCGACGTTCGCGCCGCTGCGTCGCATCGCGAAGGGCGACGCGGCCAACGTCTCGCTCGTGACGTTCGGCAACCACACTGGTACGCACGTCGATCCGCCGATCCATTTCATCGAGGGCGCGAACACCGTCGACAAGCTGCCCATCGACGCGCTCGTCGGCCCGTGCCGCGTGCTCGCGTTCGACGGACCAGGACACGTCTCCGCGGCGTGGCTCGAGACGGCGAAGGTGCCGGCCGGTACGGAGCGCCTGCTCTTCAAGACGCGCAACAGTGAGCGCTGGCGGACACCCGACGCGCGCTTCGACCGCGATTTCGTCGCCCTCGACCGCACGGCGGCGCGGTGGTGCCTGGACCACGCCGTTCGCCTCGTCGGCATCGACTACCTCTCGATCGAGCCGCAGGGACCCGAGAAGGAGGGCTACCCGACGCACAAGACGCTCCTGGGCGCGGAGGTCGTGATCATCGAAGGGCTCGACCTGAAGGACGTATCGGCGGGCGAGTACGACCTCGTCTGCGCGCCGATCAAGTTCGCGGGAGGCGACGGTGCTCCGGCACGAGTCTTCCTCATCGAGCGCTGACGACCGGCGCGTCATCGCTGCCGAATTCCGGACCGAGCCGCGACGCTTCGAGCGCGCGATCACGTTCGCCCGGCTCGGTGGCGCCGTCGCGTCGCTCTTCCTCGCGCCGCTGCTCCCGAATCTCGGATTCGGCTACGTCCTCTTGCTGTCGACCTACCTGGTCGTCTGGGGCGTCGGTCTGCACCTGCTGTCCGAGCGGGCGAGTACGGCCGCGGACCAGGACCGGATATCGATGGCGTCGTTCGTGGGCGACTGCGTCGTCCTCTTCCTCGCGATGCTCACGCTGACACCGGATCCGAATTGGACGCTCTTTCCGGTCATGGGCGTGCTCTTCATCATCACCGCCGCGTTCCGTCTGGGCGGCGTCGGAGCGCTCGCGGCAACGGTCATCCTGTCGACCGAGTTCGTCGCGCTCGCGCTGTGGCGCGAGCAGAGCCTCGGCCTCACGCTGCAGCTGCCCTACCTCGCGTTCGTCCTCGTCATGTACTCCATGACCGCGCTGCTCACATCCGGAATGCTCCGCGAGATCGGCGCGCTGCGCAGCGAGCGCACCGTGCTGATCCGCGACGCCGACTCGATGCGCCGGGCGGAACGCGACCGCGGCGAGCTGCTCGAGCGCGAGCGCAGCGCGCGCGCCGACGCGGAGGTCGCGACGGCGCGGCTCGAAGCGCTGCAGCGGATCACGGATGTCGCTCTCGTGCGCACGTCGCTCGAGGAGATGCTGCCCGAGATGCTCCAACGGATCCTGCCCGTGTTCACCGCGGACGCCATCGTCGCGCTCGTGCCGTCATCAACGCCGGACAGCTACGTCGTTCGCGCCGGCATCGGGGTCGTCCCGCTGACGCGCGCGGCCCTTCGCATCCGAGGTGGAGATTGCGAGCGAGCGATCCAATCGCGACGTGCCGTCGCTATCGGCGACCGCTCCGCGGCCGAGATCGAGGCGATCGTCAACACACGCGTCGAAGCCAGCGCCGTCGCGCCGCTCGTCGCCAACGGGCAGCACACCGGTCTGCTGTACATCGGACGGGGCCAAGCGCAGCCGTTCGCGCAGGACGAGCTCGCGCTCCTGCGGCTCATCGCCGACCGCGTCGCCGGCGCGCTCGAGCGCGCGACGCTCTTCGACTCCGAGCGTCGCGCACGTTCGGCCGCCGAAGCCGCTGAAGGACGCATGCGCCTGCTGCTCCACGCCGGCGACGCGCTCGTCACCCCGAACATCGAAGAGCGGCTTGGGGCCATCGCGCGGATCGCCGTGCCCGACCTCGCGGACTTCTGCGCGATCGATCTGCTGGAGGAGAATGGCGATCTCGAGCGCGTCGCCCTCGCTGCGGTGGATGTCGAGATGGAGCGGGACAACTGGGCACTTGCGAGCCGGGAGCGTCGCGAGCCGACGAGCAAACACCCGATCTGGGACGTACTTCGGACCGGGGAGCCGATCGTCTGGGAGGACCTCGATCCGCCGCGCCTCAACCGCCTCGCGTGGAATCCGCAGCACCTCCGGATGATGCTGGAGCGTGGCGTCCATTCGTGGATGGCCGTCCCGCTGCGCACCGACCGCATCCGTGGAGCGCTCGTGTTCGTGAACGCCCGCTCTGAGCGGCGCTTCGACCAGGACGATCTCGCCACCGCGCGAGAGCTCGCGCGCCGGGTCGCGGCAGCGCTCACGCGCGGCTGAGCGCGATACGATTTAGCCGATGGCAGTCACGCAGCGGCCGGTGGCGATCCGGCGCGACCTCATCCGCATCTTCGGCGAGGACCGGCTCGTCGCGGTCATCCGCACGGCGACGCCAGAGCTCGCGGAGCAGGCGGCACGCGCGATGGGCGACGCTGGCGTGCGTCTGGTCGAGATCACGCTCACCGTGCCCGACGCGTACGAGCTCATCGCCAAGCTGGCGACCGACGAGAAGTTCGCGCAGCGCGGCGCGATCGTCGGCGCGGGCACGGTGCTCTCCGGCGCGCAGGCCGAGGACGCGGTCCTCGCCGGCGCGCGCTTCCTCGTGAGTCCCGCGCTCGTCCCCGAGATGCTCGAGGTCGGCCGCGCGCGCGACGTGATGACGATGCCGGGAACGATGACCCCCACCGAGATGCTGAAAGCGGCGGAGCTCGGCGCGGACTTCATCAAGATCTATCCGATCGCGACGATCGGCGGACCCGCGTTCATCACGAACGTGCGCCGCGCCCTGACGCACCTGCCGCTCGTCGCGACGGGCAACGTCGCGTATGACGAGATCCCCGCGTACTTCGCGGCGGGCGTCGTGGGCTTCGGGATCGGCGAGCCGCTCATCCGCACGGACCTCCTCGCCAAGGGCGATGTCGCCGGGTCTCGCGACAACGCCAAGCGTTTTCTCGCAGCGACGCGACGCTAAGTGCCGCGCGATCTCCCGCTCGGCAACGGCGATCTCCTCGTCACCTTCGATTCCCGCTATCAGCTGCGCGACATCTACTACCCCTTCGTCGGCCAGGAGAACCACACCGTCGGCTCGGTCTGCCGCTTCGGACTCTGGGTCGACGGCGCGTTCAGCTGGGTCGGCGACGACGGCTGGGAGCGGCACATCGACTACGAACACGAGACGCTCGTCGGCGACACGTTGCTCCGTCACGGGGGCCTCGGCGTGCGGCTGCGCTGCCGGGACGCGGTCGACTTCGACCGCAACATCTACTTCAAAGAGGTCACCGTCGAGGACGAGCAGAACCGCGAGCGCGACGTGCGCGCGTTCCAGCACTTCGACGCGCACCTCTTCGGCAACGAGGTCGGCGACTCGGCCTACTACGACCCGCGCTCGCAATCGGTCGTCCACTACAAGGGGCGCCGCGCATTCCTCATCTCGGGGACGAGCGGCGGTCACGCCTACGGGCTGACGTCGTTCGCGATCGGTCAGAAGGATTCCCCGGGGAAGGAAGGCACGTGGCGCGACGCTGAGGACGGCGACCTCTCGCGCAACGCGGTCGCGCAGGGCTCGATCGACAGCGTCGGCATGCTGTCGTTCACGGTGCCGGCGAACGGCAGCGCGACGATCGTGTTCTGGATCGCTGTCGGCAAGTCCTACGACGAGGTGCGCGAGGCGGACAAGCTGGTCCGCGAGCGCACGCCGGCGTCGTTCCTCGCGCGCACGAAGGACTATTGGCGCCTCTGGGCGAACAAGGACGAGACGATCGCCGATCACCTGCCCGAGGAGATCGCGAAGCTCTACAAGCGATCGACGCTCATCATCCGCACCCAGGTCGATAACCGCGGCGCGATCATCGCCGGCAACGACTCGGACGTACTGCGGTTCAACCGCGACACCTACTCCTATCTATGGCCGCGCGACGGGGCGCTCGTCGCCGACGCGCTCGACCTCGCGGGCTACGGCGAGGTGACCCGCCGCTTCTTCGAGCTCTGCAGCAACCTCATCACGCGTGAGGGCTACCTGCTGCACAAGTACAACCCCGACGGCTCGCTCGGCTCGTCGTGGCACGCGTGGTCGACGCCGGACGGCCGGCTCGAGCTGCCGATCCAGGAGGACGAGACCGGCCTGCCGATCTGGGCGCTCTGGCAGCACTACGACCGCGACCGCGACATCGAGTTCATCCGTCCGCTCTATCGCAAGCTCGTGCGTACTGGCGCCGACTTCATGTCCACCTTCCGCGAGCCGCACACCAAGCTCCCGGCGCCCTCGTTCGACCTCTGGGAGGAGCGGCGGGGCATCCATCTCTTCACCACCGCCGCGGTGTGGGCGGGACTCACCGCGGCACGCAATTTCGCGGTCGCGTTCGGCCAGCACGACCTGGCGAAGCGTTACGCGGTCGCCGCGCAGGAGATCCGCGAGGCGACGCTCACGCACCTGTGGGACGAGGACCGCGGGCGGTTCGTGCGCACGATCGCGGTGCTGCCCGACGGAATGATCGTGAAGGACGCGACGATCGACATCTCGCTCGCCGGGATCTTCGTCTTCGGCATGCTGCCGCCGGACGATCAGCGCGTCGTCTCGACGATGAAGGCGATCGAGGAGCGGCTCACCGTGCGCACCCCGGTCGGCGGCATCGCGCGGTACGAGAACGACAACTACTTTCAGTGCTCGCAAGACATCGCCAGCGTTCCGGGGAATCCGTGGTTCGTCAGCACGCTCTGGCTTGCGGAGTGGTACATCGCCGTCGCGGACACGATGGACGATCTCGGCCGCCCGCTCGAGCTGCTCAAGTGGTGCGTGACCAAGGCGCTCCCCTCGGGCGTCCTTGCGGAGCAGGTGCACCCGTATACCGGCGAGCCGCTGTCGGTCTCGCCGCTCACCTGGTCGCACGCCGCGTTCGTGAGCGCGGTGCAGCACTACGCGCGCAAGTCCGCGCGAATCCAGAGTCACCTGCGTAAGAACGCGCAGCGCTCCGGGGAAGTGATCGCCTAATGCGCTTGGCGCGGACGCGCGCGCGGCGAGACACGGGCGGAGACGGCACCGAGGGCACCCGCGCGACGGGGTGCCGGCCGGAGGCCGGGGGGACCCCGGCGCGTAAAGAGGGTTTCGGGGCCGTCTCCGCCGCAGCTCTCGTGCTCATCTCGCTCGTCGCGTGCCAGTCGGCGCCGACCCCGCCGCCTTCGGCCGCGGCCGGCGTCGGCGCGAATGCGACGTTCGTCCTCGCGAACCCCGCCGGCCTGCTCGCGCTCGACGACAGCGCCCGCACGCTCGGACGCATCGTCGATCTGCCGTCGCAGAGCGCGCCATCGACCCCATCGCTCAGCCCGACGCGCACCGCGCTCGTCTTCTCGCTCACGCTCCAGCCCGATCCGAAGCGCGGCTTCGGCTCCGACATCTACACCGTGAATCTCGACGGCAGCGGATTGCGGCCAGTGGTTCAGCACGAATCGGACAACGTCTTCTACGCGAGCCCGCGGCTCGACGCGTCGGGCAACGTCCTGTACTTCCATCGCCGCGCCGCGCTGATCGTGAACGGCTCGTTCGCCGGCAACGAGGACGCGATCGAACGGCTCGACCTGCGGACCGGCGAGCGCAAGCGCATCGTGAAGGACGGGGCCGACCCCGCCATCAGCCCCGACGGCCGAACGCTCGTGTACGTCCATCTGAAGGACGGCCAGGTCGACAATCTCTGGCGCGCCGACATCGACGGCACCAACGCCGGTCCATTGTTCAAGACCAAGGACGCGTTCTTCTATCTCCAGGCGCCACGCTTTGCGCCGAACGATTGCACCCTCGTCTTCTCCGCCGCGGGTCACACGGTGTCTCGCGCCACCGGGAGCAGCGGCGGGAAGATGGCGCACCTGAACATCCCGTCGGACCTGTACCTCACGACGTGCGACGGGTCGGGGCTGAAGAGCGTGGGACAGACCGGCGACGACGTCGTGCCGGCGTGGTCGCCGTTAGGCGACCGTGTCGCGTACGTCGGCCTCGGCGGGTTCTTCGTGCTCGATGTGAAGACGCAGTCGGTCCGCGCGATCGCGCAGGGACAGGACTTCTTCTTCGGCGACCTGGTGTGGGTGAAGTAGCGATGACGATCGCCTCGACGCCGAAGCTCTCGGCGTCGACCGCGGGTCTGGCCAGCCGGTGCGCCGGGGTCGCGTGGGACGGGATGCCGCCTCCGGTGCGGGAGCGGACCAAGGAGCTCGTGCTCGACCTGATCGGCGTCGCACTGCGTGGCGGCCGCGAGCCTTCGAGCCTCGCGGCGCGCGAGGCGATCCGCGATCTCGATGGCGGTAATGGCGGCGCCAGCGTCTTCGGCTCCGCACATCGCCTACACCCGCCGTGGGCCGCGCTGGCGAACGGAACGGGTGCGCACGCGCTCGAGCTCGACGATGTGACGACTGAGTCGTCGCTGCATCCGGGCGTCGCCGTGATCCCGGCGGCGTTCGCGCTCGCGGAGCAGCGCGGAGCGAGCGGTCTGGCGTTCCTCGGCGCCGTCGCCGCCGGGTACGAGGCGACGATGCGTGTCGGCAACGCGCTCGGCGCAGCCTCGGCCTACCGGCGCGGATTCCATCCGACCGGCGTGGCGGGTGTGTTCGGCGCGACGGCGGCCGCCGGGCTCCTATTGGGTCTTGAGGCGGGCGCACTGACCTCGGCATTCGGCATCGCCGGCACGATGGCCGCGGGATCGCTCGAATACCTGAGCGACGGATCGTGGACGAAGCGCCTCAATCCGGGGTGGGCGGGCCACGCCGGCATCGTTGCCGCGCAGTTCGCCGCCGCCGGTTTCCGCGGCCCGTCGACCGCGATCGAGGGACCGCTCGGCGTGCTCCACGCGTTCAGCGACGATGCGCGACCGGAACGGCTCGCTCCGGGCCCGGCGGACGGATCGCCCTGGGCGCTCATGGACGTGTCGATCAAGCCGTACGCGTGCTGCCGCTACAACCACGGGCTCATCGACGGCGTCCTGCGACTCCGCGAAGAGCACGGCGTCACGCCCGGCGACGTCGAGCGCATTCGTCTCGGCGTGGTGAGCGGCGGCGCTCTGCTGGTGAGCGAGCCGATCGAGGCGAAGCGCGCGCCGCGGAGCATCGTCGACGCCCAGTTCAGCGCCCCGTTCGCCGCCGCGGTCGCGCTGGTGCGCGGCGCCGCCGGCCTGCGTCAGTTCACGCAGTCGAACATCGACGATCCGGTGATCCGCGGGCTCATGTCGCGCACCGACTGCGTCACCGACTCGTCGCTCGACGCCGCCTATCCGAAGCGCTGGCCGGCGACGGTCGAGCTCTCGCTGCGCGGCGGCCGCGTCGTGCGGACCCGCGTCGACGACGCGACCGGGGAGCCGCGCAACCCCATCGGGCGCGACGCGCTCGTCGCGAAGTTCAGCGAGCTCGCGGACGGTGTGGTCGAGCGCGCGGACGAGATCGTGCGGCGGATCCTGTCACTGGAGAACGAGCGCGACCTTTCGGGCGTCGCGGGTCTGCTGCGCGCATGAGCGGGCGCGAGGGCAAGTTCTTCGAGGACTTCACCGTCGGCGACGTCCACCGCTCGCGTCTCGGGCGCACGGTCACGCAGGCCGACAACATCTGGTTCACGCTGCTGACCAACAACAGCAACCAGATCCATTTCAACGAGCACTACGCGTCGAAGACCTCGTTCAAGAAGCCCCTGGTCAACAGCTTCGCGACGATGGCCATCGTCGCGGGCCTCATGGTCCCGGACACCAGCGAGAACGGCTTCGCGCTCGGCGTCGACGACACCACGTTCCCGAACCCGCTCTTCGAGGGCGACACGCTGTACGCCGACACCGAGGTGCTCGAGGTGCGTGAGTCACGCTCGCGGCCGGGCTGGGGAGTGGTGAAGGTGAAGCAGCGCGGCATCAAACAGGACGGCACGGTCGTCGCCGTGATGACGCGCACGATCATGGTGCCGACGCGCGCGGCCGCGAAGCAGAGCGACCACTTCCCAGAGCCGCGCTAGCCTCGCGCGGGCCCTCCCCGCGCGATCGCGTCGTGGATCCGGAGCGTTCGCTGCGCGCGTTCCACGGTGGGCCGCTCGACGAACTGCTCGCCCATCATCACGACTCCCAGGCCGGACGCCTGCGCCTGCTCGAATGCCGCGACGACCTTCCGCGCGAGCTCGACCTCTTCGGCGGTCGGACCGAACAGCTCGTTCACCACGTCGATCTGCGTCGGATGGATGCACCACTTGCCGGCGAAGCCGAGCGCGCGCGCCCGCAGCGCATCGCGGCGCAGGCCCTCGAGATCGTGGAAATTCGTCCAGACCCGGTCGATCGCGAGCAGGCCCGCGCTGGCGGCGGCGATGACCACCGCGGAGCGCGCGTACAGCAGCTCGTCGCCATCGCGCGATACCGGGAGACCGAGATCGCGCGACAGGTCCTCGCCGCCGATGAAGAGCGCGACAGTGCGCTCGCTCGCGTCGGCGAGGTCGTTCGCGTTCCGCACGCCACGGGCGCTCTCGATCGAGATGACGAGCTTGATCTCGCCCGCTGGAAGCTTGCGCTCGGCCTCGATGCGCGAGAGGAGATCGTCGATCGCCCGCACCTCATCGACGTGCTCGACCTTCGGCAGGACGATGCCGTCGAGCCCCGCGTGCGCGACCGCCTGCAGATCCGCCTCCTGCGATCCGGCTTCGCGCGGGTTGATGCGCACGAATCGCGCGGCACCGGTGTTCCGCGGACGCCCGACCGCCTCGGCGACGATGCCGCGCGCGGCGTCCTTCATCGCGGGCGGCACGCCGTCCTCGAGATCCAGGATGAGCGCGTCCGGGGCGAGCCCGAGCGCCTTGTCGACCATGTTCTGGCGCTGCCCGGGTGTCGAGAGCAGCGAGCGCAGGTACTCCACTATGCGCTGGGCGGCAGCGGATAGCCGGCGAGCGCGGGCTCGCCGCGCAGCTTCGCGAAGCCCGGCTTGATGCGGCCGTAGATGATCGCGAGACGCTCGTCGTATCCGACGAACGCGCTCTTCATCGCGTTCAGCGTGAGCTTCTCGACATCGTCGAGCCGCAGCCCAAAGGCCTGCGCGAGACGGCGGAACTCCTCGGACAGCGACACGTCCGACATCAGGCGGTTGTCGGTGTTCACCGTGACGCGGAACTTCTGGTCGATGAAGTGGCGGATCGGATGCTCCTCGAGCGACGGCACCGCCCCGGTGTCCACGTTGCTCGACGGGCAGAGCTCGAGCGGGATGCGCTTGTCGCGGACGAACGAGGCGAGCGGGCCGAGCTTCACGACCCTGCCGTCGGCGATCGCCATGTCCTCGATGAGGCGGACGCCGTGGCCGATGCGGTGCGCGCCGCAGTACTGGATGGCCTGCCAGATCGAGGGCGGGCCGAACGCCTCGCCCGCGTGGATGGTGATGGAGAAGTTCTCACGCCGGCACAGCTCGAACGCGGGCAGATGCGCCTTCGGCGGGTGCCCCGCCTCCTCACCCGCGATGTCGAAGCCGACGACGCCCCGCTCGCGGAACGCGACCGCGAGCTCGGCCATCTCCAGCGAGTCGGTGCGGTCGCGCATCGCGCAGATGATCTGGCGCAGCGTGATCGCGTGGCGATGCTCGGCCCGCGTGAAGCCGCGCGCGACCGCGTCGACGACCTGCTCGAGATTCGTCCCGCGCGACGTGCTGAACACCGGCGCGTAGCGGATCTCCGCGTACACCACACCGTCGCGCGCGAGGTCCTCGCCGCATTCGTACGCGACGCGCTCGATCGCTTCGGGCGTCTGCATGACCGCGATCGTGTGCGCGAAGCCGCGCAGGTAAAGCGAGAGCGAGCCGCTCGCCGCGCTCGCGTGGAACCAGCGCGCGAGCTCGCCCGCGTCGGTCGTCGGCAGGCCGGTGTAGCCCTGATCGCGCGCGAGCTCGACGACGGTCGCGGGGCGCAGCCCGCCATCCAGGTGGTCGTGAAGCAGCACCTTCGGCGCGGCGCGCAGCGTGTCGAGCGGGATCATCCTGCGCAATGATGGCGTGCGGTCGCAAGCCCCGACCGTATGTACATGCAAACGTACAATCCGTCCATGCCACCCGAGCTGATCACCGTCGCGCAGCTGCGCGCGAAGCTTGCCGATGTCCTGAAGAAGCTGCAGCGTGCGCGCTCGCCCGTCTACGTGACCCAGCGCGGTCAAGCTCGCGCCGTACTCCTCCAGGTGGAGGAGTACGAGGGATTGCTCGAGCAGCTCGAATATCTCGAGGACTCTCTGGAAGCGATGCGTGTCAAACGCCGGATCGATGCGGGAGCCGAACGCACGGAGCCGCTCGAAAGCGTGATGCGCCGGCTGCGCAAGCGTGGCCGCGTACGACGCTGAGCTTTCGCGATCCGCGGCGCGCGATCTCGAACGTCTCGCGCCTGGACTACGCCTCCGAATAGAGCGCGAGCTGCGCCGGCTCGCTATCGATCCACGAAGAGCCGGAGTGACACGCTTGGCCGGCAGCCCGGCGTGGCGGTCACGAGTCGGCGACTACCGGATCATCTACGCGCTCGACGACGGTCGTCCCCTCATCCAGGTGCTGCGCATCCGGCATCGCCGCGATGTGTATCGCCGTCTGGGCTAGCCGCGCGTGGCGGTGCGTGGATCGGAACCCGGAATGAGCCTCCAGACTGAGGGCGACGCCTCGCCGAAGACGACGTCGTCGGGGCGGACCGGCACGCGATCGAGCGCGCGGCCGGTCGCGGCGCGGATCGCGGCCACGATCGCGGGCGTGCTCGAGATCGTCGGCGGTTCCCCGACGCCCTTCGCGCCGTACGGCGCGTCGGGATGCGGATGCTCGATGAGGTCGCAGACGACCGGCGGCATGTCGAGCATCGTCGGCAGGAGGTAGTCGGTGAACGACGCATTGCGAACGTTGCCGTCCTTCAGCTGTACCTCCTCCATCACCGCGAGGCCGAGGCCCTGCGCGATGCCGCCCTCGAGCTGACCGATCACCGCGACGGGATTGATCGCCTTGCCGACGTCCTGCGCCGTCGCGACCTGGACGACCTTCACCAGGCCGGTGCGCAGATCGACGTCGACGACCGCACGGTGCGCGGCGAAGAGGAACGCGACGTGGCCATGGTTCTGCGTCGTCTCGATGCGCGCTTCGGTGGGGCGGTG
>WNFB01015178.1_pt1 | contig 13510 bp, 13 predicted proteins | sample 5400501 | NCBI WGS metagenome assembly WNFB01 (sample SAMN13153341, study PRJNA577476) | soil metagenome | isolation source: 200 cm saprolite under Douglas fir tree site 2 hole 1 | place: USA:California | collected 2015-04-18
CTGTGTGTCGTAGTAGTCCTGCTCGTGCAGCCTGCTGGACACCACGATGAGGCCCGCCCGCAAGTACACGTCGTCGTCGAATTCGTTGGGACGGCCGCAGCCAAACACGGAAAGCTCGGACTGCAGCCAGCGGCCCAGCAGTGTTGGCCTGGGCGAGTTCTGTGCTCACCAGCACCACGTCAGCTCCGTCGATGGCTTCCTCCGGACTGGAAACCGGTTCAACAGGCATGCCCATTCGGCGCGACTCGCGAGCAGCGAATGCTTCGCGGTGCCCGGCCGTTGGACTGAACACCGCAACGGATTCAATGGGTCGGACCGCCACAGCACCGCGTAAGGCGTGCGGCGCCAGGCGGCCGCTGCCGATCAGCCCGACGCGCTTCACGCGCGGCCCAGCCAGGCGATCGATGGCCAGCGCCAGCGTGGCGCTCAGGCGCAGCTCGCTGAACGGGTAACCCATGATCGCCAGGAGCTCGCCGGAGTTGGCAAACAGCAGGCCCAGGGCGCCCTCACCACCGGAGCCGACGCTCAGGCGGATACCGACGCGATCGTCGGCCGGCAGGCCTCCAGCCACCAGGCGGACCTTGCGGCCCATCAGCCGCAGTGGAGGCGACTGATCGAGCTGACCCCGCGCTTGATAATGGTACGTGCGCTCGAGCACGGCCACGGCCCCTCGGAGATCGAGCAGCGGCTCGACCTCCGAGGTGGTCAGCAGCAGCGGCAACTACTTGGCTGGCCGCTTCGCCCAGCAGACGAGCTGGATACGGTTGCCCGCTGGGTCGTAAAAGTAATCGCTTTTCTCGCCAGCCGGGCGTTCCCGTTTGCGAATGTCTCCTTCGGACTGAACAGGCCAGGCCTGCAGTGCGGCATACATTTCGTCGTAGTCCTCGATTGAGGCGACGGTCATAGCCAGATGCGCGCCGCAGTAGCGCGGCGGCCCGTCCTGATCGGGCGAGGCGCCGCGGTCCGGCCCGCAAAAGCGGGCTCGAGCCGAGAGGGCGCCGACTTGCTCCAGGAACAGCAGCTGGCCGGTTGCATTTCGCAGAACAAGCCGGCCGCCGCCAAGCTCGCCATCGTCCCGCTGGATCAGCTCCATACCAAAGACCTGCGTGTAAAAGCGCTCGGCCACCTCGAGATCGGTCACTTCGAGCGCGATGTGGCTGAGATCGCTCAGCGGGATGATGTCGCCGGCTGACGCCGCACGGCCATTCGTGTGGCCGCGCCAGGTGGATAGGTCCAACACGTTGCCATCCGGATCGCGCAGCTGAATGGTCTCGTCGATGGGCAGCGAGTCCGGGGAGCCCAGCGGGCCCCGATAGCTCACCTCGAGCTCGTCCAGCCGGCGCCGGATGGCATTCAAAGCCTGGGCCGGCAGCACGAAGCCAATTCGCGGCAGCCGATAGTCCGGATCGGGCGCGGGCATGGGGAACATGGCCAGGCACAGCTCGAAGCGGTGGGCGCCCAGCTCCACGAATGAGATGATGGGCCAACCGCTGTAAGCGCTGTGGGTATTGAGGTTGGCGATCCACAGCGGCTTTGCGCCGAACAGCTGGCCGTAGAACTTGTGGGCTCGGGGTATGTCCTCGACCACGAAACCACAGTGGTCGAACGTCTGAATCTTTGCCATCGTGCCTCCTAGCAGGGAATGATCATGAGCTCGTGCACGCCCTTACCGAGCCGGCGCCCTCCCTCGGGCGTAACGGTCACGATGTCGCCCCAGGTGACGGCCGTCCCGTCCGCCGTCCGAATGCGCGGCTTCATGATGAAGGTGTTGCCTTCCTGGAGAATAAAGCTGGCGGTCTCGGCAGTCATGTCGCCGCCGACCAACAGCGGGCGATCCTCGCCGAGCCCCCGACCATGCATCGTCAGCCGAGCCTGGCAGCCCTGCTCCTGGGCAACCTCATCGATGCGCTTGGCTACCTCACCGAAGGGAACACCAGGCTTCAGCTGGCGTCGAGCGGCATCGAAGATTTGGCGATGCTTATTCATGGCATTCAGCAGCGCGGGCGAAGCATCGCCCAAAATGGCGGGCTGGACGCGCTGGCTCTGGTAGCCGAGGAACTTGGCCTCCATCTCATTGTCCAGCCGGTCGCCGCGCTCGAGGCGGCGGCGCGTCGGCAGAAATGCGTCGTGGGGCTCGGGACCCGAGCCCCACAGGACCATGGTCGGCACTTCGCTGCCGGCCTTCAGCAGGGCGCCGTAGATGGCGGCGTAGACCTCGAAATCAGGCACGCCAGGCCGAGCCACCTCGGCCATGACCTTGATGCCCTGCTCGACGATGTCCGTCGCCCGCTCCATGCAGGCCAGCTCCTCCGCGCTCTTCACCGCCCGCAGGTCGGCCATCATCACCGTCACATCCTCGAACCGGGCCTTTGGCAGCGCCTCGCGCAGGCGCTCGTACAGACCCCACGGCATGGTGCCCTCGGGCGTACGAACACCGCCGCCGAGACCGACTACGCCGATCCGCTCCTCCTCCACCTTCAGCTCGCGCAAGCGGTCGATGACTGGGGTGGACCACATGTGGTGGACCGGCGTCCGGATATCCGTCACCCAATCCTGGGCGGCGCCCCAAAACTCCGGCCGGTTGAGAACGACCGCGGTGGCGTCGCCCTCGATCGGGAACACGCTGGCAGTCTCAGAGCAATTGCCACCGATGCCGGTCAGATAGCGGGTATCAGCCTGGAACAGCTCCCAGTGGCCGGTATTCGGCGGCGAGACGATGCAGGACAATTGGCGCTCGGCCATCGCTTTCCGCACTCGCGCCCAGCGTTGGTCTCGCTCAGCCAGCGTCAGGCGCGGCAGGTCGAGCTTGGCCGCCATGTTCAGCTCTACCAGCTGGTCACGAAGCTGGTGACGACCCGGTTGAACTGCTCGGGATATTCGCGGAAGTGGAAATGCCCAGCGTCGCTGGCGATGTACATGTGCGCCCGCGGGTTGTGCTCCGCGATCATGTCGTAGAGCTTGAGGCCGCATTCGAGGATGGCCGAGGGATCCTTTCGCCCCCAGAACACCAGCGTCGGCAGCTGCAGCCGGCCTTCCTCGAGCCAGCGCAGCGTCTCTTGCTTCTGATCGGCCAGGCTGCGGTTGAAAAGGGCTTCGCCGCCGCCTTTCCAGCGCCGCTTGGTGTCCTGAGCCTTGGGCCGGGCTTCCAGCCAAACGGCGGTATCGATGTACTCCGGAGTAAGGTGCTCGGGCTTGTATGACAGCTTGCCCCAGCGGAACAGCACCTCCTCGCGCACATCCGTGGGAGCGCCTACCAGCAGCTTGTCACGGCGGTGCGGATCGCCCACCAATGGCGCGAGCGTCATGCTGTCGACGACGACCAGCGTCTTCACATGGTCCTGGTGCTCCAGCGTGATCCGTCCCGCCAGATAGCCGCCGCGTGACTGGCCGACCATGTGGACCCTATCCAGGCCGAGCGCTTCCACGAAACCCCACATGTGGGCCACCTGGTTCTGAATGGTGAAGCCATCCTCCGTCTTGGGGTTGTCGGTCATGCCGCTGCCGAGCTTGTCGGCGGCGAGGACCCGAAAGTGTTTGCTCAGGCCGCCGATGTTCAGCGTCCAGGCGTTAGCGCTCGCGCTGCCGTCCCAGCCATGCCCGTGGCAGAGCACCATCGGCTCGCCCTGGCCGACGTCGTAATAGCGGGTGCGAATGCCGTTAACGTCGATGAACTTGGCCTCGAAGCCGCACAAGGAGGCGGTGGGCGAAACGGGCGATACAGCAGCCATCCCGGCAGAATACACGATTGGACGACCCTCCCCCTAGCCCTCGTCCAGAGGGAGAGAGAACCTCGGCTACTTCTGCGGCTTCCAGCCGCGGCTCTTCAGCTCCTGGTACGCCTGCCTCACGAGAGAGTAGTCGTACATCTGCTCCATCGGCGGGATCTCGCCGACTGGCAGCTGGAGGAGGGTGGCCCGAACCAGCGCGTCCTGCCGCTGAGCCTCAACCGGCATGGAGCCATCCTCCGTCATGGCGATGCGCGTCGTGTCATAGTCCTGGGCCATGTCCTCGGGCGGCTGCTTGGCATAGCCGACGAGGATGCGGACGCTCTCGTCTTTGAAGGCCTTGAAGTACTCCCGCCCTTGCATCGTGGCGTACATCAGCTTCTTGGCGCGATCGTGGTGCTCCTGCAGCTCCTTGTTGCTCGTCGCCAGCCCGTTGTACAGCAGCTGCACCTGGACGAGGTCATACAGCATGTGCCCCTTGTAGCCCGATTTCTGCAGCTGGCCCACGAAGCTGGTGCCAACCACGGCGGCGGGCACGGCGCCGGACTGCAGCGCCACCACGCTGCCGCTCGAAGACCCCAAGGCGGTGTAGGCGATGGTGGATTGATCGATGTGCTTCTGATCCAGAAGCATCCGCACTGTCAGCTCGTTCGAATCCCCACGGCTGTTCACACCGATCGTCTTGCCCTTGAGGTCCTCCAGGGTCTTGATATCGGGCGCGGCCCAGAGCTGCTGGACCGACCGGTCGGCGTTGGTGTAAATCACCTTGAGCGGCGCGCCTTTGATGATTGCACCCATGGCTGAGGCCGCCGAGGCGGTGTAGGGAATCTCGCCGGCCAGCAGGGCCGGCACCGCGAGCCCGCCGACGGCAATGACGATCTCGACGTCGAGCCCTTGCTCCTTGTAGTAGCCCTTGTCGATCGCAGCGAGAAATGGTGTGTAGACGGCGGCATAGTTGCTGAGCGAAAGCTTGACCTTATCGAGCGAACCGCTCTGCTGGGACGCCCCTGAGGCCGCAGCGGACTCGGTGGAAGGAAGGGGTAACGCCGCGGGCCCGGCACAGGCCGACAACCCCGCAAGCACCATACCCAGCAAGATCATGAGCTGCCGGTGCATAAGCCGTCTCCTATTTCTGAGGCTTCCAGCCGCTGGCCTTCAGCTCCTGGTTGACTTCGGCCAGGATGCTGTAGTCGTAGATCCGGCTGACGGGCGGCGGCTCAACCCCAATAAGCTGAGCGCGCACGACGGTGTCGGCTTGCTGGACCTCCAACGGCACCGAGCCATCCGGGGTCAGCGCGGGGATGTCGTCATCGTAGTCAACCTCGTTGGCCGGCCGGGGAAGCTGGTTGTACTTGCCCAGGATGTCGAGTGTCTCGTCTTTGAATGTCTTGAAGTATTCGCGCCCCTTCAACGTCGCTCTGAGAAAGCGTTTCGTCCGCTCCCGGTTCTCGCGCAGCTCTTTGTCGGTGGTGGCCAGGCCGGTATAAACCATTTGGACCTCTTCCTTGAGGTCGGCCAGCATCTTCCCTTTGCCACCGGCGGACTTGTACTGCAGGGCGGTGGAGGCGCCGATCACCGCCAGCGGCACCGAGCCGTTCTGCATGGCGGCGAGCTTGTTCTGCTCGCTGCCGACCGCCGCGTAGCTGACGGCGTTGAGCGGCAGCTTGTGATTCTTGAGCAGGATGCTCATGGCGATCTCGTTGGTGTCGCCCCGGGTTTGGATACCGATCGTCTTGCCCTTGATGTCCTCGACGGACTTCATGTCAGGCGAGACGCTCCACAGCTCGTAGCCCGGTCGATCTTCGATGGTGTACACGACCTTCAAGGGTGCGCCGCTGATGATGGCGCTGATGGCCGAACCGGAAGACGTGGTGTACGGCACCTCGCCGGCTATCAACATCGGCGTAGCGGCGCCACCACCCGCTTTCACCCATTCCGGATCCAACCGTTGCTCCGCGAAATAGCCTTTGTCCACGGCGATCAGCAGCGGCGCGACACTGGCGGAGAACGTCGGGTACGAGATCTTGATCTTTTCCATGGTGGCGGGCGGGGGACTGCTCGAGACGCCATTGCAGCCGCTTAGGCTGAGCGTCACGAGCGCGGAGAACACAGCCGCCAATGGGCTTCTCAGCATGGCTAAGAATGCTAACGTAGGGTACTTTCCACGTATGGGAGGTCGACTATGTCGACAAGCGAAGCTTTAGCTGAGGTCTACAAACAGCGCGAGATCGGGGAGTTCATGACCACCTCCCGCGACTTCCCGCGGCGCGGTCTGGAAGCCTGGTCGGACCGCAAGAAAGCCGGCCTCATGGCCAGCGGCAAGAGCAGCCACTATATCCCGCGGTTTCGGCCGTTCGACATGCTGGCCGAGCCCAACCAGGCCCTCGTCATCCTCGAGAACGACCACCACCGCATCGGCGTCGAGAGCGTGTTCGGGGTCCAGGATGCGTTCCACCGTTATGTGGACTGCGACACCGTCTATTTCCAGTACTGCGGCCACTCTACAGTCGAAACCGAGTTCGGCGTGTTCGACCTGACTCCTGGCGAGCTCCTGCTGGTGCCTGGCGGCATCTCCCACCGCTCCATCGGCACGGCCGACAGCCTGCGCTACTTCTGCCTCACCCACGAGCCCATCGACCACGTCATGGGCGAGGATCAGTACACCAGCCAGACCGAGTTCGAGCTGCGGCGCATCGGCGGGCCCGATTGGCAGCGGCCGCGTCACCGAGAAGATGCACTTCTGGGACGACGGCCCCGACGACTACACCATCATCGACCGCGAGTACGAGGACGTAGTGGGCGTGGCCAAGCCGCGCGGCGGCCTGGGGGGTCCCCAGAAGCGGCGCGCGTTCGACCACTTCACCGGCATCGTCGGCAAAGGCAACGACGAAGCCACCCAGTATATATTCGAGTGCGATACGCTGCGCGTCCGCACTTACAACATCCGGGGCGAGCAGCACGCCTTCCACCGGGCGCTACGGACCGAAGAAGCGCGCATCCAGTTTCGTGGCGACGCGGTCGATCTGTCCGAGCTGGAGAACGTGGCTGTCCGGCCAGGTGACGTGACGGTCATTCCCCTCGGCATCGCCCACAGCGTCATGACCGATCCGCCCGACGACGACAGCTTCCTAAGGCTGAACTTCTACAGCTCGGTGCGCTGGCGCGTGGCCACCGATTTGACTAAGCATGTCCACGACAGCTACTTCGAGACTTCGACGAAGCTCATCAAGGACGCCGACTGGAAGCTTGCGCTGGCCGCCCGCTGACAGCGAACGCGTCTGTCATAGGTCTCACGCGGTGGGCCGCGTGCTGAGCCTTTGGACGCCGACCGAGCTCGGCGCCCGACTCCGGCCCGCTGCGTTCGTCCTGCTGCTGGGGCTGACAGCCTGCGGCGGGGCAGCGGCGCCGGGTCCGTCATCGGCATCGGCCAGCGCCACCACGAAACCATCGGCCGTCTCCGGCGCGGGCCAGAGCCAATCCGCCCCGGCCAGCGTTTTGGCTTCGTCCGGGCAGGCTCTGCCGCAGCTCACCATTCCCTACACCGCCATCAGCGTGACCAGCTCGCCGCTGTGGGTCACGCTGGAGACCGGCCAGTTCGCCAAGTACGGCCTGGACGTCAAGACCGAGTACATTCCCACCTCCACCGCGTTGACTCCGGCCATGCTGTCCGGCCAGATCCCCGTCGCCAACAACAGCGAAGACGCCCTTATCAACGCCAACCTGGCTGGCGGCGACCTGGCCATCATTGCCGCCGGTGCGGACAAGTTCGTGTTTTCCGTCTACACCAAATCGTTGGCTAACGTGAGCGACCTCAAGGGCAAGAAGATTGGCATCACCAGGATCGGAGCTGCCACCGACTTCGCCGCCCGCTTCGTCCTGGCAAAGAACAACCTGACGCCTGACAAGGACGTGGCTCTGCTGCAGATAGGCAGCGTGCCGGAGATCCTGGCAGGCATCCTGTCTGGCGCGGTGGACGCCGGGGTGTTGTCGCCGCCAACGACCGCTCAGGCCAGAAAGGCCAACCTGAAGCCGATCGCGAACCTCAGCGACTACGACGTGCGCTACTACACCGGCCCCATCGCGGCCAAGAAGCCGTGGCTAAGAGACCACCGCGACCTCGGCTTGAAAGTGGTCCAGGCCTACGCGGCAGGCATAGCGGTAATCCACCGAGACAAGGAAACGACGATGCGCATCATCGGCAAATACAGCAAGACCGACGACGCGGCGGTGCTGGAGGATGCCTACAGCTCGCTGCTGCCGGCGCTGCCGAGAGTGCCGCTGCCGAAGGTCGACGCCATCCAGACGGGCCTGGCCCAGGCCTCCGAGCCGAACGCTAAGACAGCCGACCCAGCCTCGTTCATCAACCCTTCATTGGTGGAAGAGCTGCAGGCCAGCGGCTTTATCGACAACCTCTATAAGTAGATCCCACTAGTACTTCCGCACCGGCTCGGCCGCATAGAGCAGCCGGTTTTGCTATTCTCCGGGCAACCTCCCATGGCCCTCCAGTCGAAGCCCAAGGCCGAGAAGGATCGGAGCGAGCGCTGGCTCCTCACCTACGCGGACCTCATTACGCTGTTGATGGTGTTCTTCGTGATCCTCTACTCCTTCTCGATCATCGACGTGCAACGCTTCCAGGACCTCAAGGGGTCGCTCGATAAGGCCTTCAACTCGGGCGTGCTGTCGGGCCTCAACACCAGTTCCCTGAACGCCAACGTGGCCTACGGCCAGGTTGAGCAAGCGGTGAAGTCGGAGAACGAAAACGCTAGAGCCTCCGTGGCCAACCAGCTGCAGAAGGTGGTCGATGCCATCGGCGCGGGCGACGGAGTGACGGTTACGCAGGTGACCCAGGGGGTGACCCTCAGCGTTGCCTCGCAGCTACTGTTCCAGTCGGGCAACGCGGCACTAAAGCCGGGCGCGACGGAGCTGCTGGCCCAGGTCACCGAGCCGCTGAAGGGCCTGCCCAACCCGGTCGAGATCGTGTCGAACACGGACGAGCTAGGGCCGCAGTCCACGAACTCCCAGTTCAAGGACAACTGGCTGCTGGGCAACGCCCGCTCGTACGTCGTGCTGCGGTCGCTGGTGGACCAGAACGGGTTCCCGGAGGACCGATTGTCGCTGTGGAACAAGTCGCAGTATTCGCCGATGTTCCCCAACGACACACCGGAAAACCGAGCCAAGAACCGCCGGGTGGACCTGCTGATCGTGTTCCCCACGCAGGACGCCGCTACGGAGGCCATCGAGACGAACGCCGTCCCCATTCAGAAGCCCCGCCAGCCCGCTCGCTAGTCCCGAGGAACCCTCACCCTCGCCCTCTCCCGCCGCGGCAGGAGAGGGTACCCGGCCCATATACTTGGCCCATGGCTGCCGTAGTGGAACGCGCGTCCCCGCTGGCTGAGGTCGATCCCGACGTTTTTCGCATCATCGAGCGTGAAAAGGAACGGATGCGAAACGGCATCGAGCTGATTGCGTCCGAGAACTACACCAGCCCCGCGGTGTTGGAAGCCGTTGGCTCGATCCTGACCGATAAATACGCCGAGGGCCTGCCTGGCCGGCGCTACTACGGCGGCTGCGAGTTTATCGACCAGGCCGAGCAGCTGGCCATCGACCGGGCGAAGCAGCTGTTCGGGGCGCAGCACGCCAACGTGCAGCCACATTCGGGCGCGCAGGCCAACTACGCTGCCTATATGGCCGTGATCAAGCCGGGTGACACGGTCATGGGCCTCAGCCTGGACCAGGGCGGGCACTTGACCCACGGCTCCAAAGTGAACTTTTCCGGCAAGCTGTTCAACATCGTGTCTTACGGCGTGCGCCAGGATGATCAGCGCATCGATTACGACAACATGCAGCGCCTGGCGGAGGAGCACCAGCCCAAACTGATCATTGCCGGCGCGTCGGCCTATCCCCGGCTGTGGGATTTCGAGCGCATCCGCAAGATTTGCGACTCCGTCGGCGCCATCATGCTGACCGACATGGCGCACTTCGCCGGCCTCGTCGCCGCCGGCGTGCACCCCAGCCCGATCCACACCTCCGACATCACCACCACCACCACGCACAAGACGCTGCGCGGCCCTCGCGGCGGCATGATCCTGTGCGGTGAGGAGCTGGGCAAGAAGGTTGATTCGGCGGTTTTCCCCAACGCTCAAGGCGGGCCGCTGGAGCACGTGATTGCCGGCAAGGCGGTGTGCCTGCGCGAGGCCATGCAGCCGTCATTCAAGGACTACGCGCGGCAGGTGGTGGAGAACGCTCGCATCCTGGGCGACACGCTCCTTGCCGGCGGTCTCAAGCTGGTGAGCGGCGGCACGGACAATCACCTGCTGCTGTGCGACGTCTCAGCCGTTGGCGTGACAGGCAAGGACGCCGAGGCCGCCCTCGACCGCGCCGGCATCACCGTGAACAAGAACGCGATCCCGTTCGATCAGCAGCCGCCGGCAGTGGCCAGCGGCATCCGCGTCGGCACGCCAGCCGCCACCACGCGCGGCATGGGCCCCGACCAGATGCGCCAGATCGGCCAGTGGATCTGCGAGATCGTGCAGCGGCCGGATGACGACGGCCTCACGTCCCGCATCCGCCCGGAAGTCCGGCGCATGTGCGCGGACTTCCCCGTCCCAGGCTGCTAGCGCCTATCGTCCTTGGCTGGGGCTGGCTTTTGGGCCAGCGCAAAGATAACGGGAATGTCCAGCCACGAGGGGTGGTCGACTTCGGCCAGGTGCCGGCGCTTGAAGCGCTTCAGTCCGGCCAGTGAAAGACTGGCCAGAGCAGCGCCGGTGCCCAGGTTGCTAACGACGTCCCACCACTCCTCCGGACTTCCCAGCGGGCGGCCGAGTTGCTCAGCCGTTACTTGAATGCGATCGAAGCCGGCCTGGCGCAGCAGGTCACGACAGATCTCCGGCTCGGCGGTGCGATGCCAGTCCAGGTCGATGCCCAGCCGGGCGCGGTAGAGCGAAATCATCGGTTCGAAGGCGGTGCGGCCAAAGACCGAGAAAGCGACCATCCCGCCGGCTCTGGTCACCCGCCCCCACTCGCGCACAGCGGCGACCATGTCCGGCAGGAAGAAGATGGCAAAGCCGCCGGCTACGGCATCGAAGCTGCCGTCCGCAAAATCCAGGCGCTCGACGTCCATCTCGCGGAAGGAGACGTTCGCCAGGCCGGCCGCGGCCGTGTTTCGCTGGGCCTGGTCGAGCATGGCGGCGGCGATATCCACGCCCACCACCTGGCCGGACAGGCCCACCCCTCGGGCGGCCTCGATGGCCACTAGCCCTGTGCCGCAGCCGGCGTCCAGCACGCGCTGCCCGGGTTGGAGCTGCAGGAGCCTAACCAGCCGCCGGGCGGCAAGCCCGAAGTGCGCCAGAGCGGGATGCTCGTGGCCCGCGGCCACGGTGTTGAAGCGCTCGGCGACAGCGGCCTGGTGGGTGGTCATGACGGGCTCAGCGCGAGTCCTATCGGCCTATTAATACGCACCGAGTTTGGCGACGGCCTGCTCGGCCAGGCTGGCGTCCACCAGCGTCGCGAGATCCACTGGGGCGGGAAGCAGGCCGGCCTTCACGTACCAGCGCATCTGGTCGTCGAGGCTGGCGATGTTGGTCTTGCCGTCAGGACTGATGGCGGTGTAAGCCATCTTGTCGTACAGCGCGGGGTCGGCCACCGGCACGGCCTTGGCGAGGATCTCGACTGCCTGCTGGCGGCCCTGGTTCTTGAAGAAGGCGCCATGATAGTCGCGGACACCGCGGAGGTAGGCCGTGACCCACTTGAGCGTCTGATCCCTGTTGGCCGCGAACTGCGCCGAGGCCACGACAACCGTCTGCTGCGTGCCTGGCGCTATCTGGCCGACCGACTCCAATTTCACGGCCAAGCCCTTCTCCACGGCGGCGGTCACCAGTGGCTCGGGAATCAACCCGGCGTCGATGGCTTTGCTGCCAAAGCTGGTGATCATCGACTGGAAGTCCAGGGTGACGAGATCGGCATCGGCCAGCTGATGGCCACCAGCCTGCATGGCTTTGTCGATGACGTACTTGAACTGATCGTTGGCGATGGCGATCTTGAGGCCTTTTAGGTCAGCATTGGTCTTGACCTTTCCGCCATCGACAAGATCCTTGCGCACGGCCAGGAAAAGGCCACTTGCCTGGGGATCCTGGCGGGCCATGGGCGCGATGATCTTGAGGCCCACATTGCGGGCGGCGGCGTTGAAGAAGCCCGGAGTCACGGACGTATCGGCCAGATCCACCTGGCCGGCGAGCAGCTCCGGCAGCTGCACCTGCTCAGTCTTGTTGAGGGCTATTTTGACGCCCTCTTGCTCGAAGTAGCCCTGGGCTTGGGCCAGGTAGATGCCCGCTTCGCCCTGCGTGCCGGTCACCCCCACTCGAACGGTAGGCAAGCTTTCCGGCTTGGTCGGCGCCGGGTTGGCGCTGGTTGCAGCATTTGGCGCAGCGCTGGCGCGGGGCGCCGTCGAGCTTGGGGAGGACGACGGCGCGGCTGCAGCGCCTCCGCAGGCCGCGAGCACGAGTCCCAGGGTGGCGGCAAATGCCGCAAGAGCATTTTTCATGACGGTTGGTTCTCCTTAGCTTCTACGAAGGTAGCCTCCGGACTGGCCGGCAACATCCGGGGATCCCCGTATTCGGAGTACGTATTTCGCGCCGGCTGGTCAGCTCGCTGGCGTCAGCAACCCCTGCCGGACGGCCCAGGCTGCAACCTGGGCACGAGAAGTGAAGCCGAGCTTATTCAGGATGTGCTGGACGTGCGTCTCGGCGGTGCGCTCGGCAATAATCAGGCGGTCGGCGATCTGGCGATTGGTCAGGCCTTCGGTCACGAGTCCCACAATCTCCCGCTCACGGGCCGTGAGGCCATCGTCCGGAGCGGACGGCGATGCCCGTTTATCGGCTTCGGCAGGCTTCGCGACGGCGACGTCAACCAGCTCCTCCAGCGACATGGCCGCGCCTTCGGCCCGGATCGAGCTCGCGCGCGGGCCGACCGCCTTTCGCGCGAAATCGATGTAAGCCTCAATGTCGGATTGACGGACGCCGGACAGGAGTGCCGTGGTCGCGCGGCGCAGCGCGGCGGCGCCTCCATCGAGCCGTAGGGCACGCTCGAACTGGCCCTCGGCCGCGGCTACGCAGGCCAAGCCTTCGAGAGCCTCAGAGGTGCGCCCGCCTGCGCCGAGCTCGAGCTTGCCGATACCCACGTGCGTGACCAACGCCTGTTCAAAATAGCGGTGGGCTGCTGAAACGTCTTCCAGGCGCAGCCCAAGGTAGCCCAAGCCGGTCAGAATGTTGGCAATGGTGAAGCTGTCACCGTAACGGCGCGCATATTCCAATGCCTCCTGCCAGAATCGCTCTGCGCCTGCGTAATCAGCCTGGAAGTAGGCCGCCCAGCCCCGGTGCAGCAGTGGCGTGTGTGTGAGCGCGCGGTCACCAAGACCGCGCATCAGCTCAATGGCTCCATCGAGTGCGCCGTCAGCGCCAGCAAGGTCGCCTCCATACATGCGGACGATGCCGATGTTGCGCAAGGCCACCGCCTCCCCATCCTGGTCGCCGAGCTGGTGGTACAAGGTCAGCGCCTCCTGGAGGAAAGCAAGCGCCTGCTGCAGGTTGCAGCGAAAGGCTCCCAACCGTCCGGCGGCATTCAAGGCCAGCGCTCGAGCGCTCGAGCGGCTCACCTGCTCGGGCGCGGCTACGGCCAGTAGCCTGGCCAGTCGCTCCCAGCCTTCGGTGAGATGGCCGCGGTTGAACCAGAAACGCCACAGCGAGCCGCCAAGGCGCAAGCCGGCTTCGATCTGCTCGGGACGGCTTTCG
>WNFB01003694.1_pt1 | contig 13502 bp, 11 predicted proteins | sample 5400501 | NCBI WGS metagenome assembly WNFB01 (sample SAMN13153341, study PRJNA577476) | soil metagenome | isolation source: 200 cm saprolite under Douglas fir tree site 2 hole 1 | place: USA:California | collected 2015-04-18
GCTGATCTCATCAACCACCATGCCTTTGCTTTTCCAGAAGCGGCACGCCTCCTCCATCAAACTGCAGTTTACTTGAAACAACACCATGCGCTGTATGGACAAGCGGAATCGCTGGTGAAGCGAGAGTTGGCGATCAGGGAGCAGGAGTTGGGAGCGAGCCACCCCTCCACAGCGACCAGCCTCAATAACCTGGCAGAACTGTATCGTACCCAAGGTAGGTATGAGGAGGCAGAGCCGTTGTACAAGCGAGCGTTGGCGATCGATGAGCAGGAGTTGGGAGCGAGCCACCCCTCCACAGCGACCAGCCTCAATAATCTGGCAGCACTGTACCATAATCAGGGCAGATACGAAGAGGCAGAACCGTTATACAAACGAGCGTTGGCGATCGATGAGCAGGAGTCGGGAGCGAGCCACCCCTCCACGGCGACCAGCCTCAATAACCTGGCAGAACTGTATCGTGAGCAGGGCAGGTATGGGGAGGCAGAACCGTTGTACAAACGAGCGTTGGAGATTTATGAGCAGGAGTTGGGAGCGGGCCATCCTAACACGGCTCAAAGCCTCAATAACCTGGCAGTACTGTATCGTGAGCAGGGCAGGTATGTAGAGGCGGAACCGTTGTACAAACGAGCGTTGCAGATCAGAGAGCAAGAGTTGGGAGCAAACCACCCCGACACGGCGAACAGCCTCAATAATCTGGCATTTCTGTATCGCGCCCAGGGCAGGTATGAGGAAGCGGAACCGTTATATAAGCGAGCGTTGGCGGTCATCGAGCAGGTATTTGGCTCCCACCATCCTAGTACAGTGGTCGTTCGGGAGAACTATGCTGCATTTCTTGAGATGATGAAAAGGGGAAAGGGGCAATCTGAGTGAAGAAGAGCTTGAAAGGGGCCTATTCTGGTATGTTGGTGTCTTTGGTTGGTGTTATTACGTTATATTAGAAGTAAGTTTGTAGGGATTCGATTGATTGTGTCCTATAGACGTTAAGGAGATAGGGCGGGAAACCGCCTGGGAACGGACGTCATCGCGTAGGGGCGGGAGAGGTGTTGAGTGGAGTGGGGGCCCTTGTGGCCGCCCGTGGGTGGGGAGGGCATTTCGGTGAGGGGAACAGGACGAGGGCGGCCACAAGGGCCCCCACTCCCTACGCGATGATACACAACCCTGGATAGTTCCAAATACCGACCCGCCCAACGGGTACATTGACCACGTATTCATATAATCAAGCAAAGGTGTGAACTACCACTGAGCTAAAGACTGAGCGGCTTCTTGGGAAGCCTGAGTTCACCAGACTCAGCCGCAGCAATGCGAGCTACGTTAGAGAGGTCATGACACCTGCGGTTGACGCATCAGACCGCTGCTCTGTCGCCTGGAGTTAAGGAGACCTGGGGAAAGGGTCGGTGCTCCAGGCGCGAAAAGCCTTTCTAACCTTGTCGAGATGAGGCCGGATTCCATGCATGGTCACAGTGCATGGATACGCATCACCTGCGCAAGCAGAGTATTTTTCCGAAAGGAATGCACGTTCATGACGGTTGTCTCTGTGCTTTCGCCAGACAGGGTGCCTCTCATGCCCTGTTCTCCTGCGATTGCTCGCTTGTTACTCAAGCATGGAAAAGCCAAGGTCATACGCACAACGCCGTTCACTATTAAGTTGTTTAATCAGCCAGAAAGCACCTACACCCAACCGTTGACGCTTGGCATCGATACAGGAAGTTCGGTGATTGGCTCGGCGGTAGCTGGCGAAAATGGCAACATTTTGTATCTCTCTGAGGTGGAAGTGCGTAATGATATTGCCCAGAGGATGAAACAACGCGCGGCCTCTCGTCGCAATCGTCGTCAGCGCAAAACACGATATCGCCCCGCTCGCTGGTTGAACCGCAAGAACTCGACCAGGACCGGGCGATTTTCCCCCACCATGACCAGCAAAATCAACGCTCATCTGCGAGAAATCCGCTTTGTCCAGTTGGTCTTGCCTATCACATCCATAGTGCTTGAAACAGGCACCTTTGACCCTCATGCTCTCAAGAACCCCGAAGTCTTGCACCGCACATGGCTGTATCAGAAGGGAATTAACTACGGATATGCCAATACCAAAGCCTATGTCCTCACACGAGATGGCTACACGTGTCAACAGTGCAAAGGGAAGTCGAAAGACCCACGCTTAGAAGTGCATCATCTCGTGTTCCGTAGCAAGCAGGGAAGCGATGAGGAAACCAATTTGCTGACTCTCTGCAAAACGTGTCATGATGGTCTGCATGCCGGAACCGTCACACTCAAACAGACAGGGAAGAAGAAAGGAAACTTGCTTTATGCCACCCAGATGAACAGTATTCGCATGCAGTTGCTCAAGTGCGTTGAGGCTGAGGAAACATGGGGTTTTGTCACCAAGGCCCATCGCCTCCTGGCAGGACTTCCCAAAGAGCATGTCTTTGATGCGGCCATGATCGCCACACGGGGCAGCAAACCCGCGTTTCAAACCACGAGCGTCGTCTTGAAGAGATGTATCCCAGATGGCGATTACCAGCAAACGAAAGGCAAGCACAGCGAACAACGATTGACCACAGGCAAGATCATGGGATACCGCAAGTTCGACAAGGTTCGCTATCGAGGTCAAGACTATTTCATTCAGGGGAGAATGGCCACGGGGTATGCGATTCTGATGGATATTCACGGCAACAAAGTCGCTTTGAAACCCATTCCCAAGTTTGACAAAATGCAAAGAGTGAGCGCACGATCATCATGGATGATGCACCAAAGACCCATTCCAAGTTTCTCATCGCCTCTCACCTCATCTTTGTCTGTACATAATTGTGCGCAGATTGAAACAAGGCATTTCTGGAAAGAACGTCCTTTTTGGAGTGACGGATATTTCTGCTGCACTAGTGGTAATGCCACTGAGGAGGCCATTTGTCACTCTATTGCCAACCAAGGCTGAAAGACAGCGATTCATCCACGAGGCTGAAGACCTCGTGGTTTTCTCGCCAAGTTTTTATAAAAATTATGTCTTCTTCTAGTAATATTCCCCAATCTTGGGGGCGATATCCGGCGGTGGAGCCTGCGGAGGTGCGGGCGGTTTTCTGGCGCAGCGAGCTGCCTGACCTGGCGCGTTTTGAGCGGCCGCTGCTGCCGTTTGCGTATGGGCGCAGCTATGGCGATAGTTGTTTGAACGAGGGCGGCGTGTCGCTGGATGTGAGCCACCTGCGGCGTTTCATTTCTTTTGACGAGCATGAGGGGCTGTTGTGTTGCGAGGCGGGCGTGTCGCTGGCGGATGTACTTGACCTGGTGGTGCCACGTGGCTGGTTTATTCCTGTCTCGCCGGGCACCAAGTTTGTCTCGATTGGCGGGGCGATTGCCAACGATGTGCATGGCAAGAATCATCATAAGGCTGGCACATTTGGCTGTCATGTCACGCGCTTCGAGTTGTTGCGCTCCAATGGAGAGCACCTGATCTGTTCTCCCAGCCAGAATAAGGAACTGTTTGCGGCCACGATTGGCGGACTGGGGCTGACGGGTATTATCTTGTGGGCGGAGTTTCGTCTGAAGTCTATTGTCAATCCCTACATTGATATGGAGCGCATTCAATTCTCGTCGCTTGACGAGTTTATGCAGATTTCGGCGGAGACAGACCAGCAATATGAGTATACGATGTCGTGGGTGGACATTTTGATTGGCGGGCGGGAATTGTGCCGGGGTATTTTCATGTGCGGCAATAACGACCAATCCAGGGAGCGAGCATCGAAGCCGCTCAAGAAAAAGCTGTCGTTGATGGTGCCGGTTGATTTCCCCTCTTTTATCTTGAACACGTTGACCGTCAAGTCTTTTAACGAACTGTACTATCATTCGCAGTTGAGCAAAAGGGTGCATAAGGTTGTGGCGTATGATCCATTCTTCTACCCGCTTGACTCAATCCATAACTGGAATCGCATGTATGGCAAGCGCGGCTTTTTGCAGTACCAGTTTGTAGTTCCTTTTGAGGATGGCTCCGGCGCGATGAGGGAGATTATCGGACGCATCCGCCGTTCGGGTGAAGGGTCGTTTTTGACGGTACTGAAGACTTTTGGCGATATACAGTCGCCGGGGATGCTCTCGTTCCCAAGACCAGGGCTGACCTTTGCCCTGGATTTTGCCTTTGGCGGTCAGAAGACGCTGCAACTGCTTGATGAACTGGACGAGATTGTGCGCGAGAGCGGCGGTGCTGTCTATCCGGCAAAGGATGCTCGTATGAGCGCGGAGAACTTCCAGGCATTTTTCCCGCGCTGGCAAGAGTTTTCTGAGTACGTTGATCCCCATTTCTCCTCCAGTTTCTGGCGGCGAGTCAGTCATGCTGAAAAATTTGCGGTGGTATAAAATAATGTAACTCTTCAGGACGCCTCGCCGCCTGCGGCGGCTCGTCTATTCACGTTGTGGCAAGATTTTGCTGCCCACGGCAGCAAAATCTTGCCACAACAAAAACGTTTGCGAACTGCCGTAGGCAGCGAGGATTCAAGAAGAAATGGGAATTGAATTGTTACAAAATAATAAGCAAGGTAAGTGAAGATGAGAATAATGATTGTAGGAGCAACCTCTGCGATTGCCCATGAGACGGCCAAGTGTTTTGCTAAAGATGGCGTCGAGTTTTTTCTGGTTGGCCGCTCAGCCGAGAAGCTTGGGGATGTTGGGAACGATCTGAAGGTGCGTGGAGCGAAGCGCATAGAGACCTATGTGCTTGATGTGGTGGAGCTTAATCGTCACCAGGAGATGGTTGAGCGCGCGATAAGCACACTGGATGGGCTTGATATGGTGCTGATTGCGCATGGTACGCTGGGAGACCAGCAGAAGTGCCAGCGCAGTGTGGCGGAGACAATGAAGGAATTTACCACCAACTGCACCAGCGTGATTTCGCTCTTGACTATCCTGGCCGATTACTTTGAGCAGCAGAAGCGCGGCTGTATCGCGGTTGTCTCCTCGGTGGCGGGCGACCGCGGGCGGCAAAGCAACTATGTCTATGGGGCTGCCAAGGGTGCTGTCAGTATCTTCCTGCAGGGGCTGCGCAACCGCCTGAGCAAGTCGGGGGTCGCGGTTGTGACGGTGAAGCCGGGGTTTGTGGATACCCCTATGACGGCCTCGGTCAAGAAGGGCCTGCTGTTTGCCAGTGCGCAAGCGGTTGGCCAGGGTATCTACCAGGCGATGATGGGTCGCAAGGATGTGGTCTACCTGCCGTGGTTCTGGCGTCCAATTATGCTGATTGTGAGGAGTATTCCTGAACCTGTCTTTAAAAAAATGTCGATGTGAAGGATGTTCTGAATGAGAAAGCATAACAGTGGCAATTGGGTGCAGACAGCGTCTGCACCCAATTGCCACTGTTATGCTTTCTCATTCAATATAACTTATTGTGAAGCTACCTCACTGGTTTTTGCTGAATGCTCCTGTATCCAACTGGCAAGGTCGTTGTCCATCTGGGAACGATCATTTTCGAACTCGCTGTCGTGGGCGTAGTTGGGGTAGGTCTTCCAGGTTTTGTCGCTGCTGGCGAGGGCTTCATACAGTTTTTTGCTGCCTGGCAAAGAAATGGATTTGTCGGCTTCGGCCTGCATGACCAGGGCGGGGATGGTGATGCGCGTGGCTTGCTTGAGTATGCCTAGACGCATCTGGAGTATTTGCAACAGGAAGGAGGCTGTTTGCTTGCGCCGCCAGTAGGGGTCATTTTCAAGCATCAGGATGGCTTGCGGGTTGGTGGTCATTACTTCGGTTTCACCGGCAACCTGCCAGTAACGTTTAGATTTAAAGATGCCACCTATCAGGATCGCCAGTGAGGCGCCGAGTGGTACCTGAGAGTGGTCTGCTACCCAGGGATTGAGGATGGTGATGCCAGCCAGCAGCTCGCTATGTTCGGCGGCAAAGTATGTGGCGAAGATGGCTCCCATGCTGTGCCCAAGCAGGTAGAGTCGGGCTGCGGGATGAAGCTTGCGGATTGCAGCGATGATAAAACCGATATCTTCCAGGTAGGTCTGGTACCTGTCGATATGCGCTGGGAGGCCCTTTGAGTGGCCAAATCCACGGTGATCCATGGCGTACACGGTCAGTCCTCGTGCCGCTAAGTGGTTGCACATGTCGATAAACCAGCCGCTGTGCGCGCCCAGGCCGTGAAGTATGAGCAGGATGTCGGAGCTATTGGTTTGATAACTGCGTAGGAAGAGTTCAATGCCATCTGGTGTAACAAGCTCCTCTATCTCTGCTGTGACGCTGTCTGTCGCCTGCATGAGGCCCCAGTCTCCCTTAGCTTGCGGGTCGTAGTGCATGTCTGTCAACCTCCTTGTTGATTACGATTTATGCTCGCGTTGTCTCAATGCTTCGTAGAGGGCTATGCTGCCGGCGACTGCGGCGTTGAGTGAGTTGATATGCCCGCGCATGGGCAGCCTGATCAGCAGGTCGCAATGTTCGCGTACCAGGCGGCTGATGCCTTTTCCTTCGTTGCCAACGACGAGGGCAAGCGCACCTGTGAGATTGGCCTGGTGGTACTCTGTTCTGGCTTCGCCCGCCAGTCCAACTACCCAGATGTTGTGCGTTTTAAGCAAATCGATGGTGCGTGTGAGGTTGGTTTCCTGGGCAATCAGCAGGTGTTCAGTGGCACCTGCGGAGGTTTTGACCACGGTGGCGTTGACCTCAGCCGCCCGGTGTTCAGGCAGGATCACGCCATGCACACCGACCGACTCGGCTGTACGCAGCAGGGAGCCAAGGTTGTTGACATCCTGGATGGCGTCAAGGATGAGCAGAAATGGCGGTTCCTGTTTGCGTTTAGCATGGGCAAGTATCTCATCTATGCCAGCATACGTGCGCGCTTCGACAACCGCTACACAGCCCTGGTGGACTGCGCCATGACTGAGCTGGTCAAGCTTGAAACGGGGCACCGTCTCAGTTGGAATGTGCAGCCGGTCGGCCTCTTGTAGAATAGTTGCGAGGGCTGCTGCCTCGCGCTGTCCCTCGGCGAGCAAAATGCGTTTGACCTGCCGCGTCGAATGAAGTGTCTCCAGGATGGGGTTGCGCCCCCAGATATACTCAGGCATGAAACCTCTTCTTTTGTCTCCTTCTACATGCAGTATGGCGATTAGCTAGAGTATAGCACACCTTGCCACTGTTTCACTTCTAAAAAATATGTGTTGTGGAGCGACCGCGTCGCTTCACAACACATATTTTTTTATTACGGGTGCGTAAACGAAATTACTGGTGTATGTCACTCACCAATTACAGTTGGCTGCCTTACATGATGTGAAGCAACCTATGCCTTTTATTGGTGAATGAACGTCACTCCTGAACCGGCGTGAAATTTGACGTAGGTGACCTGGGTCGGATAATATCCCCAGTTCAAGTTACTGGCGATAAAGTAGCCGCCGCCAAGGACTTGTTCTACAACGCCGACATGCCCTAAACCATAGGCACCCTGTACCCATGGCTGCAGGTCCATGATCCATCCCACGCTCGGTGTATTGGAAACGTGCCAGTGAAACTGGTACGCACGAGCTGTCCATTCCCAGGCGTCCGAATTGGTGGTCCAGGGTACATAAACGCCGTGCAACTGGCGGTACCGTTCGTTGGCCCACCAGGTGCATTGTGGCCAGGAGAATTGATTCCCCAGGGCGATGAATCGCACAAATGTGCTGTAGGGAATTTTGCTGCCCTGGTTACCCTGGGTATTGATTGGTGCATGATTCACGCTGCCAGAACCAACTGACACCCGGCTGCCGGGAATGCAGACAACCTGGTTTACATAGATGAGGTTGGGATTGGCAATGTGGTTATGCGTGGCAAGAAGTGGCCAGCTTGTGTGGTAACGTGCCGCAATCCCGCTCAGCGTATCGCCCCAAACGACTGTGTATGCCTTATCGTTAAAAGAGCACACACGGGATTGCGCGTGCGCTCCCGGTATGTTCAGTCCTAAACTGACTGCTAAGAAGAGCAGCGCAAACATGACTGCTATGCCGCTCTTGACCATACTACGACTAACTACTCCGCGTTGCTGGAAGATTTTCCAGATTTGTTGTAATTGCAAGATATCTCTCTTTCAACTTTCATCACCCGCATTCTGTCGTTCCCTGAAACGTATATTCAGACGTATGTCCGTATGTGCATTTGGATGTACATGCGGACAAAATTATCCGGAATATGTAAATAGGGAACGATGCATATAGTAGCACAACATAAAGACATAAATTGAAATACGATGATACATAGTTAAAAGAGGCTATACCATAAGTACTGTTATGTTAAAAGAGAACCATTTTTCTCATGCAGTAAATGTGGGTGTGCTGTGCCGCTGGTACGCCACGTCCATATCGATTGCATGGGAGCTACCATTTGATTGAAGTACTGAGTCGCTTACCTATGATTTTGTGGCGAACGGGCCGTACAGCAGTTCGCGTACTGGGGCAAAGCTTTTACGGTGCAGTGGTGTAGGGCCATGTTCCTGGAGTGCTGCCAGGTGGGCGAGAGTGCCATAGCCTTTGTGCTGCTCAAAGCCGTAGAGGGGGAATTGCTGGTGGAGTTGGAGCATGAGGCGGTCGCGTGTCACCTTGGCGATGACCGAGGCGGCAGCGATGGAGAGGCAACGGGCGTCACCTTTGATGATGGAGCGTTGTGGCAGGGGAAGATGAGGTAAAAGCAGGGCATCGATGAGTAGTGCCTGTGGTGGGATGGTCAATTGGGCGAGCGCGGAGTACATGGCGTGCTTTGTCGCCTGTAAAATATTGCGTTCATCGATCAGCTCAACAGATCCAATGCCGACTCCAACGGCCAGGGCGTGCTGCATGATAACCTCGTAGAGACGTTCCCGTGCCAGTGCAGTCATTTGTTTGGAGTCACGCACGCCCGCGAAGCGTGTCGCGGGGTTCTCGTCATCAAGGGGTAGAATGACGGCAGCCGCCACAACAGGGCCGGCCAGGCAGCCGCGTCCTGCCTCGTCGAGGCCCGCAATAAAAGAATAGCCCTGCGCGGACAGGGCCATTTCTTCTTCCAAGCCAGGTGCTGGCTGCTTATTCGCTTTCACTGATGTTGGTGGTGGTACCGGTAACTTTTGCCGCTTTAGCAGCTTCTCTGGCCGCTGCCTCTTTACTGGTCATGGGACGCAGTTCTTTTAAGCGAGCCGCTTTACCGGTCAGGCCGCGTAGATAGTAGAGTTGCTTACGGCGCACGCGAGCATGTCGTAGCACTTCAATCTTCTCAATACGCGGGGAATTGGTAAGGAATGTGCGCTCAACGCCGACGCCATGGGTGATGCGGCGCACGGTAAAGTTCTGGTTGACGCCGCCGCCGCGCAGGCGCATGACCACGCCCTCGAAGGGCTGCAGGCGTTCGCGGTTTCCCTCAACGACTTTGACTTGCAGGCGGACAGTGTCGCCTGATTTTAGCTCTGGTATATCTTTGCGTAACTGAGCATTTTCGACAGCGGCCAGTAACGCCTGCCCGGCTGGCCTGGTTATGACTTGTTTGTCAGCCATCCTTTTCTACACCTCCTGTGCGCTACATGCTCGGCCCTGGTCAAATACTAGTAGGTAAGTAAGTCGTAAGTAAGCGGAGCATAGGCGCGCGAATCTATTTTGCGTTCAACTGCTTCATCAGGCGCGATTTGCGACGAGCAGCGTTGTTTGGATGAATAACCCCTTTTTTGGCAGCGCGGTCCAGTTCACTGACGGCAGCACGTACCGCTTCTTGAGCGTCCTCGGCACTTGCCGAGTCTGCTGTAATAGCCTGGCGAGCCTTGGTTACCTGTGTTTTCACGATTGATTTGATGCTGCGATTGTGCAAGCGGCGTTTTTGCTCCTGGCGCATGCGTTTTTCTGCAGCGGCATTATTGGGCATGTGAGTACAATTCCTCCCCGAAACGTCTCGTTGTCTCTAGTCTCTCTATTTGTATAATTGGTCTTCTGCCCCTTTACACGGGCCTGATCTACAAAAAATGCCGACTCTACGTCCGGCGTGATTGCCCATGGATTATAGCAGAAAGGCGATAGAAATGTCAAACAAAAACCGAAAAGTATTGGCCTGGTCTATAAAGCTGCAATCTGGGTGTTTTTCTGCCAGAAAAACACCCAGATTGCAGCTTTATAGAGGTGACTTATGATAACCGCTTTAATGCTTAGTACAGTATTACCGCGGCTCCCCAGGCGATCTGCGGGTAGAGCGAGGCAACGTCGTTAGGGTTCATGTTGATACAGCCGTGACTTCCGTTGCCATTGTATAAGGTGGTACCGCTAGAATCATAATGTGGGAAGTTGTCTCCAGGCCCGAAATTGGCTCGCCACCATGCGTCATGGAAGAAGTAGCCGCCCTCGTGGTACTCCATCGCATATTGAATTGGAGTAGGTGGATACCAGAAAACCGAGTTTTGAGGCTCGCTCGACTTAAACTGCGTCGGATGTTGACGTAGAATGATACTCCAAAATCCTGGAGGTGAGGGTTTCAAGTATTGTCCAGAGACGATGTAATACGAACTGATCAGTTTGCCGTTGTTGTAGTAGCGCAAGGTCTGTTCGATCAGTGACACGACAAGCACCTGCCCGCCATTGGAGCCAGAGATGTTGTAGTGTTTCATTAACTGAATATCGGCAGCGTGTGGACGGTTTGAAGGCGTTTTATCGCTATAATCGGCCTCCATAGCTTTCAGGTGGAGCAGGTCATTGTTGATTAAATCGGTAGCGGCCTGGTAGTCGTCCATGGTCTGAGCGTACTGCACTGCTGCGTCTGCATCTGAACCAATACCCTGCGAGTCGTACTCATAATCCAGGTTGTATGCGCCGCCATCGACGGGATCATGATACTGGTGCGAGCGTCCCCAGTTTGTCACCTCTTGATGGAACTGTTTGAGCAGGTAATTGGCATATCCCTGGGTCATCGAAAATTGCAGGGATGCAACATCATGATCGATCTGTGATGAGACCTTGAGGAAATCGCTTACGGACTGTGCCTGGGCAAGTGCTGCCTGGTCGGCGTTGAGGCGCTGCTGAAAAGGAGTCGCGTTCTGCCCATAGAGCTTGAGTTTCTCGATATCCGCACTGAATTGTTGCAGTTTGGCGGCCCCCACGAAGGGGACAGCCTGGGTTGAGAAATCTGCCGTAGCCTGTAGCTGCGCGGTCGACTGGTCGATCAGTTGTGAAAAATCTTCCGGTTTATTGGCCGCGCGGAAGGCCTGTAGATCCTGCTGGTACTGTTGATCGAGGGCGGTCGTGTCCAGGTGGGACGCTTGCAATTGCTTGATATCCTGTTGCAGCGACACCAGGTTATTGTAGGCCGGCCCTAGCAGATGTAATGCCAGGGTGGTCCTCTTGGCATTGAAACTGATCTGGGTGTAATCCCTGGGATATTGGGCCTTTGCTAATTGATTCTGGTATTGCGTAAGCTGATCGGCAAAGGTTTTCGCCTCGACAAAGTTTTGGGCCTGTCGTTGAGCCAGGGCATTCTCCAGGTCCTGTATATCGACGGCAGCCTGGTAATCGAGTTGTTGTGTGCTTTGCATCTCCAGACCCTGAACCTGAACTGCGAGCATCTGGTATCGCTGGGCGAGATTAGAATAATAATCCGTGGCTGGTTGGCCATTAAACACGGTTAGGGGAGCATTTGTATTAGTGATTTGTACTTCTTGCTGGAGAATAGGTTTTAGCATCGTGTCAGGTACGCCGATAGTCTGAGCATGGGCGATGAGGTTATCAAGGTCGGACTTGCTGGCGTCGGCTTTTTGTTGCGTTTGTGGGTCTCCGCCACAAGCGCTCAGTAAAAGCATCACCAGCATAGCGATGCTTATAGAAAGCAAGCCATGTTTAATATGCCTCCGCGAAGCAGTGAAAAAAATCATGGTTAATAGTGCCTCCGACGAATTGAATAATCTATAATAACGAGCCAGAACATATGGTTGCTTATAACATAAACGTAAGCGTCTTCAATTATTACATCGCTTGAGTTCAGGAAAAGTAACAATTAACTGTGATTGGTAGCCGCACCATCCATGGGTTGTGCGGCTACCAATCACAGATATGTCTAGGACAGTGCCTGTTGCAGGTCGGTGAGCAGGTCCTCGACATCTTCGATGCCGACGGAGAGGCGGAGCAGGGTGTCGGTGAGTCCGCGGGATTCACGAATATCCTTTGGAATAGAGCCATGAGTCATGGACACCGGATGGCAGACAAGTGACTCGACGCCGCCAAGGCTTTCTGCCAATGCGAAGACCTTGAAACGGCGTACCACTTTATCAACGTCGGCATAGACGCCCTTGAACTGAAATGAGACCATGCCGCCAGAACCGTTCATCTGGCGTTTGGCGAGTTGATGGTCCGGGTGAGATGGCAGACCAGGGTAATAGACCTTTTCCACCCGTGGATGCTCCGCCAGGAACCTTGCCACCATGCGTGCATTCTCTTCATGCTGGCGCATGCGCACCGCCAGGGTCTTGATGCCGCGCAGTGTGAGCCAGCAATCAAAGGGGGAAGGAACACCACCGGCGGCATTCTCATAAAACTTGATGGCCTCGTAGACCTCTTCATTGTTGAGTACGAGGGCACCGCCGATTACGTCGCTATGCCCATTGATGTACTTGGTTGTACTGTGGACGACAATATCAGCCCCAAGCTTCAGAGGCTGCTGGAGGTACGGGCTGGCGAAGGTGTTATCTACGACGACTAACACGTTATGGCGATGAGCGATTTCCGCGACTGCCTGGATATCAATCAGGCGCAGGAGGGGGTTGGTGGGAGTCTCTAACCAGATCAGTTTGGTATTTGGGCGGATGGCCTGCTCGTATGCGGCGATGTCGCCAGCCCCTACATAGCTGGTTTCTATTTTGTAGCGGCGCATCACTTGCTCAAAGATGCGATAGCTGCCACCATACAGGTCATCGCATGAGACGATGTGGTCGCCCGCGCTGAGAAGGCTGAGAATAGCACTTTCGGCTGCCATGCCAGAGGCAAAGGCCAGCGCATATTGTCCCTCTTCGAGGGCGGCCAGGCACCCTTCCAGGGCGGTACGTGTGGGGTTATGCGAGCGTGAATATTCAAACCCTTTATGTTCGCCAAGGCCCGCCTGGGCATAGGTTGATGTCTGGAAAATGGGAGTCATGATGGCTCCCGTCGATGGATCAGGCTTCTGGCCAGCATGTATGGCCTTTGTTGAGAACTTCATACGATAATGCTCCTAAAATCAAAAATGTACGAAAGCGACTATATCACTTATAAAAAGAAAGGGCAATGAGTCATTTCATCCGTGGGGTGTGCTCGAAGATCATAGGTGGTCGGGGTCTATCCCAAGTGAGCGCAGTTTCTCGGCAAGTACCTCCGCTCTGCTGGCTTCGGTCTCAGCCTGCGTGAGACGTAGGTGCCCATTGCGGTCATAGAGTCGCAGAAACTCCTCCTCTGGCACCAAAAAGCTCTCCAGGTGCGGACTCCACAGACGCCCATCTGGACCGGCTGGCAACACGCTCATCTGGGGCTTGCCCGTACCAAGCTGCCACCCAAACAGGCGGTGCGAAGCGGCTCGCCGCAGAGCAGGCT
>WNFB01003696.1_pt1 | contig 13496 bp, 12 predicted proteins | sample 5400501 | NCBI WGS metagenome assembly WNFB01 (sample SAMN13153341, study PRJNA577476) | soil metagenome | isolation source: 200 cm saprolite under Douglas fir tree site 2 hole 1 | place: USA:California | collected 2015-04-18
TGCGGGCGCCGCTTCGATGTGGTCAATCCCGCGCCGTCGTCCATCTTCGCCGAGTTCACCCTCGTACTGAAAGACTCCGATGGGGTAGCGCAGGTCGCTCATCTTTTCGCCTTCTCCTCATCCGGCGATGTGTGCAGTTGCGCCGCGGCGCTTTCAAAGAATTGTTGGATCAGCTTCCGCGCGGCGCCCTCGATCATGCGCTGGCCGATCCCCGCAACCATTCCGCCGACTTGGGCCTCCCCGGTATAGCGCAACTCCGTCTGGCCGTGTTTCTCGGCCAGCTCAAGCTTCCCTTCGCCCTTGACGAAGCCCGGGGTGCCCTTGCCCTCCAAGCGCAGGCGCAACGAGCGCGGAGGCTTCTTCTCGCTGAGCTCGACCGAGCCGGAATATTGGCCCGAAATCGCCGCCAAAGCGAATCTGATAATGGCTTTGTAGCGGTCCGGGCCGTCCGGCTCGAGTCGCTCGCAGCCGGGCAGGCACTTGGCCAGCCGCTTGGGGTCGTTCAGCAGCGCCCAGACCTGCTCGGGCGGGGCAGGGAACAAGTAGCTGCCGGAAACCTTCACGCTTTCTTGCCCTGCGCCCTGGCCAGGGCGCGCTCGAGCGCGCGCCGAGTAAACACGGCCGCCATCTCGCGGCGGTACTCGGCCGAAGCGTGCAGGTCGGAGAGTGGATCGACATGCTGCGCGGCGTGCCGGGCGGCATCGGCCAGCAGCTTGGGAGTCGCCTTCTTGCCGTGCAGCGCTTTCTCGACGGCCTCGGCGCGATACGCCTTCGGCCCCACGCCGGTAAGGCCCACGGCCACGGCTTCGATCTTGCCGCTTCCCTGGGCGGTGACCCGCGCGGCCACGCCCACGATGGCAAAGCCGGAGGCGGGCTGGTGCAGCTTGCAGTACGCCGTGCCGGTGCGCGGCCCGAGCGGAGGGAAGCACACCTGGGTCAAGATTTCGCCGGGGCGCAATTGCGTGGTCAGCATGTCCACGAAAAAGTCGTGCGCGGCAATGGTGCGGGTTCCGCTGGTGCTCGCCACCACAATCTCAGCCTCGAGCGCGAGGATGGCTGCGGGGTAGTCCGCCGCGGGGTCCGCGTGCGCCAAGCTGCCGCCCAGCGTGCCGCGGTTGCGCACCTGGATATCGCCAATCTCCGCGGCGGTTTCCGGCAGCAGCGGGCACTTCGAGCGAAGCAGCGCCGAGGCTTCCACTTCGGCGTGCGTCGTCAGCGCGCCGATAACGATGCGTCCGTTTTCTTCGCGGATGTAGCTCATCCCGCGCAGCCGCCCCAGGTCGATGACGAACCGCGGCGCCGCCAGGCGCAGCTTCATCAGCGGCAGCAGGCTGTGCCCGCCGGCCAGAAGTTTGGCCTCGTCGCCGTGCCGCTCAACCAGCCGCAAGGCCTCCTCCAGCGTCTTCGGGGCATGGTACTCAAACGCGGTGGGGATCATTTCGCCCTCCTCGGTTTGCGCATCAGATGCCAAACGCGCTCGCGTTTCACCGGCAAGTCCACGTGACGCACGCCAAACGGAGCCAGCGCATCCACCACGGCGTTGATCAGCGCCGGGGTGGCGCCGATTGTTCCGGCCTCACCGACGCCCTTGACCCCCAGCGGGTTCACCGGCGAAGGACTGACCGTGCGGTCGGTTTCGATCCAGGGGATGTCCGCCGCGCGCGGGATGGCGTAGTCCATCAGCTCGCCGGTGATGAGCTGGCCCTGCTCGTCGTACACCGCCTCTTCGAGCAGCGCCTGCCCCGCCGCCTGCACGATTCCGCCGTGGATCTGCCCGTCCACCAGCAACGGGTTCAGCACCTTGCCGCAGTCGTCCACGGCGACATATTTCTGCAGCTTCACGTCGCCGGTTTCCGCGTCCACCTCCACCACGCACACGTGCGCGCCGAAGGGGTAAGTGAAGTTCGACGGCTCGAAGAACGTCGTGGCTTCAAGCCCCGGCTCCATTCCCGGCGGCAAGGTCTTGGCGACGTAAGCGGCGCCGACAGCCTCAGCGAAGCTCACCGATTTCTTCGCCGCTGATTTCGAGAAGATCTTGTGCTCGCGGAAGATGAGCTTCTGCGGGTCTTCGCCGAGGACGTGGCCGGCGATCTGCGCGAGCTTCTCGCGCAGCTTGAGGAGCGACTTGTACACGGCGGTGCCGCCCACGGCCGTGGCGCGGCTGCCGAACGTCCCGATGCCGTAGGGCACGATCGCGGTGTCCCCGTGCGTCACCTGAACGTCGTCGGGGTCGAGCCCCAGAACTTCGGCGCCCACCTGGGCGAAGCTGGTCTCTTGGCCCTGGCCGTGCGGCGATGAGCCGGTGAGGATGTTCACCTTGCCGGTGGGCTCGACGCGCACCGTGGCGCTCTCCCAGCCGCCCGCAGGCATGGCGCTCGACGGGCCCACGCCGCAGATTTCCACGTAAGTGGAAAGGCCGATGCCGAGGTAGCGGCCCTGCTTGCGCAGCTTGGCCTGCTCTTGCCGGAGCTTCTTGTAGTTCGCTTTCTTCAGCGCCAAGTCGAGGCACTTGTCATAGCCGCCGCTGTCGTAAGCCAGGCCCGTGGGCGTGGTAAAGGGAAATTCCTTCGCCTGCGGGAAATTCTTGCGGCGCAGCTCGGCGGGATCTTTCTTCAGCTCGGCGGCCACCAGGTCCATCACGCGCTCGATGATGTAGGTGGCTTCCGGGCGGCCGGCGCCGCGATAGGCGTCGGTAGCCATCTTGTTGGTGAAGACGCCGGTGATCTCGACGCGCACCGCGGGAATTTTGTAGCAGCCGGAGATCATCAACCCGGTCAGCGTGGGAATCAGGGGCGTCAGCAACTGGTAGTAGGCGCCCAGGTCGGCAATCACCTTGCACCGCAGGCCCAGCACCGTGCCGTCGCGCTTGACCCCCACCTCCACGTCGTCAATTTGGTCGCGCCCATGGATGGTAGCCAGAAAATTCTCCCGGCGCGATTCAATCCACTTCATCGGCTTGCCCAGCTTCATGGCCAGATAGCCGGCCAGCGCCTCTTCGGCATACACATTCAACTTGCTGCCGAACCCGCCGCCCACCTCCGGGGTGATCACGCGCACCGAGTGCTCCGGCACACCCAGCATCGCGGCCAACTGCGTTCGCAGCAGGTGCGGAGTCTGCGTCGAAGACCACACGGTAAGCTGCTTTTCCCCCCGCTTGTAGTCGGCCACAACGCCGCGCGGCTCCATGGCCATGGGGATCAGCCGCTGATTGAGCAAGCGCTGGCGGATCACTTTGTCGGCCTGCTTGAAGGCTTTCTTCAGGTCGCCGCCTTCGAGTTCCCAGCGGTAGGCGACGTTGTCTTTGAACTCCTCATAGAGAAGCGGGGCGCCCTTGGCGAGGGCTTTTTCCGGGTTCACCACGGGAGTGAGCGGCTCGTAGTCCACCTCGACCAGATCCACGGCATCGCGCGCGGCGTAGCGGTCGGCGGCCACCACGGCCGCCACCGGCTCGCCCACAAACCGCACCTTCTCCAACGCGAGCACGGGCCGTAGCGCCATCTTCATGTCGGGGATCTGCGCGGCGCAAGGCACCGGCCCGATGGCGCCGCGCAGGTCCTCCCCGGTGAAGACCGCGGCCACCCCCGGGGCTGTCCGGGCCTTGCTTGTGTCCACCGAGCGGATGCGCGCGTGCGCGTACGGGCTGCGGATGATGCCGACGTAGTGCATTCCCGCGAGCTGTAAATCGTCCACGTAATGGCCCAGCCCCTGGATCAGTCGCGGGTCTTCCTTGCGCTTCATCGGTTTGCCGATGTATCGCGTTGCTGTAGCCATGGACTCCTCCGAGACTTGGGCGGGGCGCCCTGCGGTTCGCTCAGCGCAAGCGGGGCGCGCCCTTATAAGATAAGACCAACCCTGCTAGCGCTTGCGAGGCTTCATCTTTTTCGCCGCGTAGCGGACCGCCTCGATGATGTTTTGGTAGCCGGTACAGCGGCACAAGTTGCCGGCCAGGGCGCGGCGAATTTCGGCCTCGGTGGGCTCAGGGTTGTCACGGAGCAGTTGCACCGAGGTCATGATCATCCCCGGCGTGCAGTAGCCGCACTGCAGCCCGTGCCTTTCCCAGAAGCCTTCCTGCACGGGATGCAGCCCGTCGGAGCCCGACTGGCCGGCCAAGCCTTCGATGGTGGTGACGTCCGCACCGTCGGCCTGCACGGCCAGCACCGTGCACGACTTCACCGCCTTGCCGTCGAGCAGCACCGTGCAGGCGCCGCAGAGCGAAGTCTCGCAGCCGATGTGCGTGCCGGTCAGCCCCAGGACGTCGCGCAGGTAGTGCACCAGCAGCAGCCGCGGCTCGACTTGGTTCTGGTAAGACTGCTTGTTCACTCGAAGCTGAATCTCCACTGCCATGGTCGCCTCCGGAATTTGCCTGCTTGCGCGTGAGACGGTGTTTGAGAGGAGGGAACGTTACCCCGGCGCCGGAAAAATTTCAAGCTGGGCGGGCGTCGGCTGGCGCTGATTCGGCTCCCGCCGCCCTGCGCCACGGTCCTGCGGCGGGACACCGCCTGCGGTCTTTGTTGAGTCAGACCACGCCCGGTCGAAAGGGGGCGCCCCGAGGCGGCCCAAACCAGCTTGGGGGAACATTTGCGCCGCCCCGCGCGTACTACAGCCATGAGCGATCCGCAAAGGAGGTTGCTTCCCATGGAGCGAATCAAACGAGGGTTTCCCCTGTTGACCGTCGTGCTTTTGGCCGCCACAGCCACGCTGGCCCCGATGGCATCGGCGCGGGCCGGTCAGGCAACTCAGTCTGAGCGCTGGCTGCACGTGCGCGTGGACAACCAAGCGGCCAAAGGCGAGATGGTCCGCATCAATGTGCCGCTTTCCCTGGCCGAGAAAGTTCTGCCCACCATCCACAACGACAAGCTGCACGATGGCAAAATCACAGTTAGGCAAGCCAAGGTGCACGGCGTGGACCTGCGCGCGCTGCTCGATGCGGTGCGTACCACGCGCGACGGCGAATTCGTTACCGTGCAACAGACCAACGGCGAAGTGCGCGTGGTGAAACAGGCCGGGTACCTGCTGGTGCACGTGCGCGAGAATAAGGAAGCGTCCCCGAAGCGCGTGGAGATCCGCGTGCCCCTCACGGTGGTGGATGCCCTGCTTTCCTCGGGAACGAACGAGCTCGACCTGGTGGCTGCGCTGCGCGCCCTCGGCGCTTACGGCGATACGGAGCTGGTAAGCGTGAAGGACGAGAAGAACACTGTGCGGATCTGGCTCGACTCGAAGAGCACGTCGGACTGAGCGCGCCACACGAGGGCCGGCAACAGGTCAGGAACATGCTTGCAAAAGTGATGGCCGGAGTGCTGGGCACAGCAGCGCTGGCCGCGGCGTACATGGTTCATGAGGGAGCGGTGCGGGTCGCGGTGGACCAGCCGCGCGGGGGGAAGCAGGCCAAGTGTGTGCATCTGCTCGTTCCGGCGGCGCTGGTGCCGGTGGGCCTGGCGTTCGTGCCGGATGAGAACCTGCGCGGGGCCGCCGAACGAGCGCGGCCCTGGCTTCCAGCCATCCGCGCGGCCAGCCAGGAACTCAGGCGCCTGCCCGACGCCGAGCTGCTCGAGGTGCGCGACGCCAGGCAGCACGTGCGCATGGCCAAGCGCGGCGCGCTGTTTGTGCTCGACCTCGAGTCATCGGACGAAACCGTGCACGTCTCGTTTCCGCTGAAGACGCTCGAGCAGGTCGTCCGCCGGCTGGAATCCGCTGGCCCGGCTTTGTGACAACCAGCCTAGATTTCCAATTTGAACTCCACCGACGAACCTTCCGGCGCGCGCCGTCATCTGTATTCATGCGGGTTTGAACGCGCTCAGGACGCCCCGGAGGGCCGACGGTTACTCCTTGCTGCTCAGCTTTGACAGCTCGGCGATGGTTGCCTTGTCGTCATAGACCCCGGCGCCAACCACGTACGGGGTCCCTTTGGCACTCAAGTAATAGCTGATCTTGCGAGAGCCCTCCTTCTCGCCGGGCTTCGGCCACCAATACTCGACCCAGACGCCGGAAGGCTTCTTCGCTGCATCGCAAAAGCCTTGCGGGTCCGGGTAGAGGATCTTCCCCTTGGTGTCCTTGATCGACGCGATGTCTTGGCCTACTTGCTCCGGCTTGATGGGCTGAGCCGCGACGACCTTCTTGTCGCAGTCGTCGACGAAGATATAGGTGTCTTTCCACACCCACGGACCCTGCTTCTGCTTAAACGGTCCCAAGTCACCCGTCTTCGACAGGGTGCTGGCCGCTTCCCTTACCTTAGCGACCACCTCCTGGGCGGTTGCCTTGTCCTGCCCCACGGCCACACTGGACAGGGCGGCGATGAGGAGAGCCACAGCCAGAACAACGAGGATTTTGCTGTTTTTCATACGCGCGTCCTCCTTCCGACACTTGCGGCCCGGTTGCGAGGATGTCCGCCCGCCGAGGCCGCCAATCGCGGGGGAGCGTACCAAACGGCGATAAGCTGTCAATCTAAATCTTCGTCCCGGCCCCTATTGTACCTTTGTGGTCTGGAAGGTGACGTCCCGCCACTCGCCGTTCTTCGTCTTCACGTACACGACCGTCGTGCGGTATGTGCCACTGATCTCAGTTGAGCCCATGTGGCCCTTCACGTTGTCTTCCCTCGTCACGATGGCTGTGTTGCCGAACATGCGCACCTGGCGGTTTTTTAAATCAATGGTGTCCCACTTGAGCCGGCCGGACTTGTACACCTCTACGGTCTCCGCCTTGGTGAACATCTGGCCATTGCCGCCGATCCTCATGTAGTTGTCGGCGAGGATTTTCTCGAAGACCGCGGCGTCGCCCTTCCTGCCGGCATCCCAGATTTCGTCGTCCACCTTCTCGACTGCCTGCTGCGCGCTACCTCCGCCTGCGGACTTTGCCTTCTCTTTTTTCTCCTTGGTTTGGGCCAGCGCCAGACACGGCATCAGCAGCGAAAGCAATGCGATTACCAGCATTCGCCTCATCGTTCACCTCTCAATTCTGTTGTGGATTGTCAAACCGGAATTTCCGTTTTGAGCTTCGCCTCGGCCCGAGAGCCTAGCCCTCCTGCCCCGTCGTGTCAACCGCGAGTCGCGCTGGCCCCCTTGCGGTGGTAGTGCGGCTCATTTTGGCCGTTCTGCGGAGCCGCTGTGCTGGCTTGCCCGCCCCAGTCTGCCTCGCCGTTTAATGCTTCCTTGAAGGTCGATTTCCAGGGATCGCGAGTGACTTCCGATGGCGGCCTGATTCTGATTCGCGAGTTGCATGGGCCACTGGGTCTGGAGAAGCTCATCGAGGAACACTTGAGCGACTCGCGACAAGGCTTGAACAAGCAGTTCACGCTGACCGATCTGCTGCGGCAGTCGGTCTACAGCCGCTTGGCGGGCATGAGCGGTCAAGGGCGCGGTGTGTTGGGATTTCCGCGAAGCCGAACGCTCATTCCGGTTCGAAATCAACGGCGGCAAAGAGGCCAGGGCGACTCGCGGTTGACACGACGGGGCAGGAGGGCTAGGCTTTCGGGCCAAGGGGAAGCTCAAAACGGAAATTCCGGTTGACATCGCTCGGGCCTATCCTTCCGGGAAATTTCGAGATCTTTCATCACCCCACCGCATGGGAGGGACGTTCTATGGATGATATGCCAGCGAAGTTGTTGAACGACTACGACCCCGGGGGGATCTCGCGTCGCAAGGCGCTGCGGGCTCTGGGCGGGGCCGTGGTCGGGGCGCCCTTTGCCGCCTCCGCATTCGGGCAGGGCCGGTGCAGGGATGGCTACGGGACACAGTCGTGTCCATTGACCGCGGACGTGGCAACGGCCCCGATCAAACCGGTGTTCGCGCCCACGGGGTGGAGGACGGTGGCGCTGGACCACGTCACGTTCCAGATGCCGGACTATCAGAAGGAGGCGGCGTTCTACATCGCGCTCATGGGATGGAAGCTCCGAAGCGATGACGGCAAGCAGGCCGTTTTAGACATCGCCGACTGGGGATCGGCCATCTTTAAGCAGGCGCCCGAGCAGCGGTCGGCCATGGTGGAGAGCTTCTGCTTCGTCATCGAGCCGTGGAACGCCAAGACGGTGCAGGCGGAACTCCGGAAGCGCGGCCTAACCCCGGTGGGCGAAAACGATGCCAAGCGGTTCGAGAGCTTCCATGTGAAGGATCCGGATGGATGGGATCTTCAGATAAGCAACGGCAACGGCCTCACGAAGGCCCGCAAGACCCCGGCGGCTGCGAAGCTGTCGGCGCCGGCGCCGTTCGAGTCGACCGGATGGAAGACGGTGTGGCTGGACCATCTCTCGTTCTTCGTCACCAACTACAAGGAAAGCGCTTCTTTCTATTCCAATCTCATGGGCTGGAAAGAGACGTACGACGAAGGAAGTCAGCACGAGCTTATGATCGGTGAAGTCGGAGACGTCATCATCCGCGGAGGCAACCCGAACGACCCCAATTTCGGAAGAGGCGCCGTCGCGCCGGCGCGCAGCGCGCGGATCGATCACATCTCGTTTGCGATCTCGCCATGGGATACGGACGGGGTGAAGGCGGAGCTCGAGAAACGCGGCCTCGGAGCGCAGATCGACACCTCCACCCGCGACGACATTCACGTCGCCGCCTACAAGAGTTATCACACGACCACGCCCAACGGTTACGATCTGCAGATCAGCTACGTGACGCACGATAAACGGTTGGCCTTGGCGAACGCGGTGAAACCTACCGGTGGTCCGTAGCATGCGGCGCTCGGCGCCAACATGCTTGGGGCCGTGGCGGGCGGGCTGCTGGAAAATCTCTCTCTCTTATCATCGGAATGCGAGCAGTACAGGTATTTCCATGAAAGAGGCAAGGCCATACTCATGTTCCTCAAGGAGGCCCTATGGCCCACGGCGCTGACGCACCCGTGCTCGACTTTCGCCAAGCGATGCTGGAAACTTACGCGGTCAACGACCGCATGAACCAGGTCGTGCTCGAGCATCTCGACCCCGGTGCCTGGCGAGCCAAACCGCCCGGCCGCAAGGGACGCACCATCGCTGCCATCTTCGCTCACGTCCACAACATTCGTCGCAAGTGGTTGAGGCTTTCCGCCCCGCATCTGAAGCTGCCGGCCCCGTTGGACCGCGTCCGCTGCACGCAGAAGGAGGCCAAAGCCGCGCTAGCCGACAGCGCCGCACGCTGCTCCGAAATGCTTGCGGACGCCTTGGCCTGCCCCGCGAGCCGCGTCAAGTGCTTTCTGCGGGACGGTTGGGCGAGGCCGTGGCCTGGGGGCGCCGCCATGTTCGCCTACATGATTTCGCATGACGCCCATCATCGCGGGCAAGTGAGCATGCTGGCGCGTCAGCTCGGATTCCCGTTGCCGACCAAGGCCATCTCCAAGATGTGGGCTTGGGAAAGACTGTGCAGGGAGTGTGGCTTCACGCACCTGCGGTGACGTCGTCGGTGATTGAGGTAAAAGAAGTATCCATGCGTCTCACCTTGCTGACACTGGCGCGAGGCTCTGTGGCCCTGCGCCAAACCGTGCAGGGCTGGCCCGGAATGACTTCAGCGCTGCGTGGCTTCTGCGGGGGTTTCCTTGGCGGGAATGAAGTACACCTCTTCCTTCATCGTTTCTTTTGTCCAGCCCCGCCGGCGCAGGATGCCCTTGCCGTTCTCAATCATCGTTGGGTGGCCGCACAGATAAGCGCTGGTGGTTGCGACGCTCATGCCCCACATGTCGGTGTACTTGCGGACCAGGTCGTCCACGCGGCCCAATTCGCCTTTCCAGTTGGGGTCCTCCCAGGGGCGGCTGACCGTCGGGATGTAGGTCAGCCAGGGAACCTCGGCGGCGAACTGCGCCATTTCGTCGTGATAGCCGAACTCCCAGGAGCGGCTGGCGCCCTCGATCAGGAAGAGCTTGTGTTCGCCCTTGAATTTCCCTTCCTTCCAGTCCCGGTAGAGCGTGCGCACATAGCTGACGAACGGCGCGATGCCCGTGACGGTGCAGAGCAGCAGATGGTTGGTCCGGCCGCTCTTGGTGTCGAGGGTGAACCGGCCCTTGGCCGCCTTGCGGAAGGTCATTTCGTCGCCCACCTGGAGTTTGTACAGCAGCGGGGTCAGCTCCCCCTGCGGCACAAGCTCAATGAAGAATTCCACCTCTTTCTCGTACGGCGAGGAGACGATGGAGTAGGGCCGTTCGACGACCTTCGCCGGAGTCTGGACGCCGAGCGTGGCGTACTGGCCCGCGGTGAAACGGAACTCCCCGCCGGGATCCACGCGGATGACCCAGAGGTCCTCGGAGAAATCCACGCGCGTGAGGATGCGGGCGCGATAGAACTTGTCTTCGGCTGAACTCATCTTCTGCTCCCCTCGTTAGCTCGTTCGGGCCTCAGCGCTCCGAGCGGTTTTGGGCCCGCGGAAGGAAAAAAACGCCCGCCGCGGCGGGCGCTCCATGGACGACCGGGTTGCGAACGCAGCGGGCATGCGCGAGGACCGGCGCTACGGATTATTCCTCTGCCGCCGCATCCTCTCCATCGGATCGATCTTCTCCGGAGTACCGGTGATGTGCGTCTTGGCATCCGTGATCAAGCGCACTAACGTCATGCTCGATTCGCGCCCGGTCGTTTTCACTAAGCCGTAAGGCGAAACCTTTTCCGAGAACCACACCTCGGCGGAGCCATCCTTCATTCGCCAGTGCTCGCAGGTGAACGTGCCGGCAGGCGTGGTGACCGGCTCGCTCCCCACACGTTCGGCCTGCTCGCGATAATCGGCCGGCTGATCGGTCCCTCGACCCCGCGCCATCATTTCCACGGGCAGTTCCATGGGCGGGTGGCCCGGCATCTGCATGATGACCCGCTTCACGTGCGTCAGTTTGCCGTCGAGCACGATCAGGTGCTTCATGTACATTTGTCCGCCTTCGCGTGGACTTTCCATGGCCATTTCCTGCCAGTAGGCCGGCTTGCCCTCCACCGTTTCGCTGCCCACCACGGTAATTTCAAATTGCATCTTGCGACCGCCCTGGGCGTCCATCTCATAGGCGGCGCCGGAACCAACCACGGGCTTCCACACGCCGCGAATTTCCGGCGGTCGCATTCCCATCTGCGCGCTGGCGGCGGTGGCGCCTGCGAGCGCGAACGCAACGGCGAATAAGATATGCCTACGCACGATTCTCATCGGCTTTTCTGCTCCTCGTCCCGTTCCAACTCATCTCGGCTAGCAGGACCCGTCCCGCCTGGGCCGGACGGGGCAGGCTTGGTTTCGATTGGATTCTCCATTTCGCGTTAGGCCGATCAACTAATCTAGCCGAAAAAAGCTGGCACGGCACTCGTTCAGTTTTTTGGAAGTTCCGGCACGGCACCCTTGGAGGTCCCTTCCCTCGCGGTCATTCATCCATCTTCTGGAGATCGAAAGTGGTTTTCAGAGTCGTTCCCCCTCTTCAAAGGCGATGCCACGCGACGAAAGAAACTCTTTCACCGTCACACACGCTGGTTAGCCGGGCTGCGTATAGAAACGAACCATCGCTCCCACCCGCACCTTCGGCACCCATCTTATTCTTACCAGTTTATGCTGGATGACGCAATTGCCCGCCCGCGCTTCGCCGTCAAGTTGCTCACCGCCAGACGGCCGGCCTGCGCGCCACGAGGCACGTCATTACAGATTGGTGGGCAGAGGTGGCTCCGAAGATCGCTCGGCCCAGCAAACGTAGTCGCCTCAGCTTCCGCAGCGAATCTCAGTAAGTTCCGTCTGGGGGCCTCGCTTTACCTTCTGGCGAGAATTGCGGAGAAGGCATACAGCAGAATAGCAAGATAACCCAGAATTGGCGTGCCACCCACCATCACCGCATTCTCGAGGGCGCCTCCAATGACGGCTCCAAACAGGTTAATACCGAGTGCCTCCGAGGGCCGCGCTACGTCGCGGAAACAGCGTGAGAACACAAGACCGGAGAAAAAGACGGGAAGCCCAACGAGAATGCCGGCGCTGAGCACCTTCGCCGTGGCGGGAAGACCATCCAGCCGGGCGTAGGGAAAAACCATACCGACCCCTAGAAAGAAAAATAGGGCAACATAAGCAATGCTGCGTCGAATGGGTCGAAACATTACCAAGGTGTTGGCAAGGAGCCCCATGGTAAGGAACGAGCCGATGACAAGAGCGTTCACGATCCAGGTGGAGCCAAAAAGCAGCGAAAGCTCCGTGACTCCCTTTGTTTCCAGCAACAAGAAGCCGGCGCCGAGAAGAAAGAGGTGTAGGTATTCGCGGTTCACGAGGCTCCTTAGCTTCAGCGTGCGCCGAAGGGTCATATAAGAGCCGTAAAGAAAGACCATCAGCACCCAGAAAATCGAGGCCGGGACCGTTCGCCCCCTCAGGTATAAGAAGGGCCAGTGATCCGTGGGAATGAGTCTCATGTCTTCCCGCGACTGGATTTCCTTGCTGATGTCCCGAAACTCCGTGAGCGGCGGAGCGTTACGTGCCCTGCCCTCCACAAAGACAACGCCCGCACCGTCGTAACCCGTATAGTAGACGCGCGGTGGGGTCTCGAAGGCCCGGTCAAGCGTGGCAAACAATCGGTCCGTGACGAACGACTCGCCGCTCGCGAAGGCTAAGACCACGGAGCCGCCTTCCTTGAGTAGGCTCTTGGCTTCCCGTAGGCTCTCGAGTGTATAAACGTAGTTATCGAGCCGCAGAGAAGAGTAACCTGACAGCAAGGTTTGTGCGTCGAGATAACCAAAAATGATGAGGTCATACGGCTTTCGGACTTTCTTGAAAAAAGCCCGAGCGTCGTCGATATATAGTGAAACGCGTGGGGAATCATACGGCTGCTCGGGGTGGTACTGCCTGCCGAGCTTCAATATCAAAGGGTCGATTTCCACTGCGTCGATATGCGCGGCTCCATGCCGGAGGGCTGCCGCAACGTCATTGCCAGTGCCCGCGCCGACAATGAGAACGTCACCGGGATTCGCCACGAGGCGGTAAGGAAGCTCATAGGTGGAGAATGCCGAGTGATTCGGTTCTGCATTGGGGTACCGGGCGATAAACTCTGGTGAAAGGTCCAATACTTTTTGATGATAATCGTAGTTAACGTTGAGAACGTAGGCCGATGGATGAGGCCAGTCGGCAGGAGACAGGATCCTGAAAAAATTGATACGGTAGTACGGCGACCAAAAGGTGTTCGGTTCAGGCGCGGCTATTGCGCTAATGATGAGGGCAAACACGAGGATGGCCAGGGGCTTGCGGAAGAAGAACGGAAGCGCCGCCAGAAATCCGACGAGAATCCAAACGGCCGGCGGTTGTGCATAGAACGAAAACATGGTAAAGGCGACGATGCCCGCCAAGCTCCCGGCAAGGTTCACCCCGTAGCCTCGGAGGGGCGAGAGCCGCGAGAAATGCTGACCCACAAGACCGCCCAGCACCACGAAGAAGGCGACGACTAGACCCAAAACCCCAAAAACTGTGCCAAAATACCGCCAGACCGATCCCAGACCAGTGACACCCGAATCCCAAGTCGTCCATACGAAGTAATCCTTACTGGGCATGCGCAGGTGCGTTAAGTGGAGTGAAGATGCGTAGGCAATCAGAAGAAAGAGGGCTGCC
>WNFB01006515.1_pt1 | contig 13496 bp, 10 predicted proteins | sample 5400501 | NCBI WGS metagenome assembly WNFB01 (sample SAMN13153341, study PRJNA577476) | soil metagenome | isolation source: 200 cm saprolite under Douglas fir tree site 2 hole 1 | place: USA:California | collected 2015-04-18
TCTCTCATCACCACCCGGATCATACCCTCAATGCTGCGTTGTTTCCAAACGCCCGTTTTCATGACTACTGGGCTATCTACAAGGGCGACTCCTGGGAGGATCGTCCCGCTGAGGGGTATGATCTTTCTCCTTCTATCCGACTGATAGAAACGCCAGGTCATACTCCTCAGGATATTACGACGCTTGTTGGCACGAACAATGGTATTGTCGCGTTTACCCATCTGTGGTGGTTTGCTGAAGGGCCGGCTGATGATCCTTTGGCGGCAGATATGAAGGCGATTCACGCCAATCGAGAACGAGTGTTAAGAGTCGCAGCGCTGATCGTTCCCGGTCATGGCGCTCCTTTTACTCCAGGTGAAACAACGCCTCGCTAAACACTGTGGTGGCTACTTGGCACATCTGTTCGTAAAATGGATGGTTTGTTCTTGATTTTTTCATTTGTCTCAAACACCGATGAAGGGATGCAACAGCATTTGCGCGTCAATATGCATCCCGCAGAAGCATACACTGGTCATCCTCTCTCAGTGCGAGGTGGTGGCTGAGGAAACGTTTCTTTCAAGCGCTGCAAAAACACGGTCACGCTTGGAACGCGCTCTCTCCAGGTATTTCTACAGTGATGTTGTAGTGCTCAGGCCACTCTTTGGTACTCGTGGTGTAACCCGCCCAAGACCGGAACTGAGATGATTCGATCACCACGCTGATCTGGTGGAACAGAGGTCACTTCCCCTTGCGGAACCTGCTGCTGGATCCCTTGATGTGGCCGCGCCAGGTTGAAATACTCGACGTAGGCACGTAGGACACGTTGCAGCTGCTTCTCATGGAGGACCAGCATGTGTTCAGGCACTCTCGTCGGACACTCCCCAGAAAGCGTTCACAGATGGCATTGGCTCGTGGTGCGTGATAAGGTGTTTTCAGTATCTCGATGCCGCTCGTTACTGCGACACGAGTGAAACAGGGTCCAAACTTGCTATCGTTATCTCGAATGAGATACTTCGGGCTTGGCCATACGGAGTAGCTTCCCGTAGTTGTTGTGCGGTCCAAACATCGGTAGGTGATCGCGTCACCACTATCTGCAACTGTAGCCTCTTTCTCTGTAAAGTAAGCCCTTGCGCAACGAACACTTTTTGAGATAGGCTTTCAAAGGCTGCACATCGGACCATGAAATGTGTGTGATAAAAAACACTGACGGAGGAACTATCATGATGAACCTGGACGAGGTGGGAGCGCATGTCGATGTAATCGGACGGCTGTTCGTTCGCTTCGGCATCTATTTGCCCAATATCACTGTAGCCAAAGGCTATCAACTCATCGTGCGCGTCATTCACGAGAAGGACCAGTTCGTAATAGAAATTCCCGCGAAGAATTTTCTCCTCACCTTTGACGAGCGGCACCCGCTTGCCCTGTGGAGCGGAATGATTGATCTCACGCAGTACAAGGATTCATTGAGCCATTTCGGCATGCCTGGCACGTACCTGTACCGCTACACGCTCTTGCAGCAACAGCAGCCAGGTGGCGACACATCCAACCAGATGACGTTGTCGGTGTTCGACCCGGCCACGACTGTGCAGCGCGATCTGATGGCCAACGTGGTCACGCTGTTCGTCACCGACCCTTTCGCCAGGAACACGGGCATCGGGAAGCTCTCGGCCTTTACCGTCAGCGACCAACCAATGCTGCCGTTCCGGTGGACGGATGCCGACTTTGTCGTCCCGGAACTGGATGACCTCATTGTCTACGAATTGCAGGTCGAAGAGTTCGATAGTACGTTCGATGGCGTGGCCCAGCGGTTGGACTACCTCCTCGGTCTGGGCGTCAATGTGCTCGAGCTCATGCCGATCACGTCGGTGCCACAAATCTTCGATTGGGGCTATGGCCCGCTGCACTTCTTCGCGCCGGAGGATCGCTGGGGCGGCCTCGATGGCTTTAAGCGGCTGGTTGACGCCTGCCACAGCAAAGGCATTGCGGTCATTCTGGACGTGGTCTACCAGCATGTGAGCGCCGATTTTGCTTACGACCTTGTCTATCAGAACAGCCACGAAGTTGGACCAATGGGCACGTTTCCCAACGGGGACTATGGTCCCAAGACCACCTTCGAAGGTATGCCCTTCACCCAAGAGTTTTTCCGCACATCCAACCAGTACTGGCTCAACGAGTGCCATATCGATGGGTTCCGTTACGACAATGTTGCCGGCTACTACGATGGCCCCACCGGTCAGGCATACGCCGAACTGGTCTACAACACCTACCAGGACTCGCTGCCGATCCCGCGTTTTCAGAGCGAACGAGGCTTCAGCCGTATCATTCAGTGCGCTGAGTACCTCGTCGACCCTCCAGCCATCCTGCGCGAAACCTACTCCAACGCGACCTGGCAGGATGCCTTGCTCGGCAAAGCAGAGGATATGGCGCGGCGCAACTACGTCGACGACGCGTTTGTCAACCTGCTCAACCCCTACATCTCCGGCTATCCCGCGACGCGCGACTTTAATGGTATCCAGGCTCCCGTCGCACCCTTTCAGTATTTCAATTCACACGATCACGAGCACCTGATTACTAGCTTCGGCACGATGTATGGTATTGGCGGCACGGGCGACGTACAGTTCGGCATTCGCGCCAATTTCGCGAAGTTGCAACCGTTCGCCATCGCGCTCTACACGTGTCAGGGCGTTCCTATGCTCTGGCAAGGCGAGGAGTTCGCCGAGAACTATACCCTGCCTGCTGGCGGAAATGCTCGCATCTCCTTCAGGCGTAGCGTCCACTGGGAATACTTCTACGACCAGTACGGCCAGCCGCTCGTGCGCCTCTACCGCATCATGGCCAGCCTGCGCCAGCGTTACCGCGCTTTGCGCAGCCGTAGCATGTACTATTTCAATGAGCAGTCCAACCTTACCGCGCAGATCGTCGCTTATCAGCGCTACGCAGCCGCTACACAACAGGATTCGGAACAGTACGCGATCATCTTCCTCAACTTCTCCGACAGCCCACAATCGATCGCCATCCCATTCCCCAAAGCCGGCGCCTATCGCGAAATGATCGACGACGAGGCCCGAGCGGATCACCTCGACCTCTTCGTGGCGAGCGCCGGAGAACTGGTACAGCCGCCGCAGCCCGTACCATCGCACTACGGGCAGGTATGGATATCTTTGTAGAGACGACCCTTTTAGTAGCTCATTGGCAGCTGCTGAAGGAAGATGGGGAATGCCAGGGAAACTACTACTATTGTCGTTGGCGCGCTCATCCAAATCCTACGATGGTGATGGGACTTCGCGCACGCAGTCGTGTAAGGAGCGGAGCACCAATAGAGCATGCCTGGGGGGTCATAGGAATGTGAGCCTGGTGTGACGTCTACTGTAATCGTGGAATTAACGTGAATTCTATTCTTAGCGTGGAAAAAGTACACTGATCTGTTTGAAAACGTCTACGCTAACTGGGCTACACGGTTGCCCTGACGCCAAAGGACGCAGCCTACCCTTCGGTATTAAGGGGGCATTTTCGTAGGACTGCGCATGAAAAAGTGCTAGAATATCAGCAGGAGAAGGGCAACGTCAGAGATCGGCTTGATACGAGCGAGACGCCCCTGTCCGCCAGTATCGAATAGACAAGAGCCATTTCATCCTGACATGTACACATTGACCCACTTTGGAGTTGCGATTCATCATGTACATGTTCCTTTGGTGAGGAAATAAGGGACAATGAAGAGGACACCTTCATTGTTGAGGGTGATTGATTCGTGTTGAAAAGGAGACCTAATTATGCCAACACGTACAGCAGACGCCGAATGGCAAGGGGATCTTCGGCAAGGTAAGGGTACCATGCGCGTGGGGAGTGGAGCCTTCGAGGGCAGCTATTCGTTTAAATCACGCATGGGCGATGAGACAGTCGGCACCAATCCCGAGGAGCTCATTGGCGCGGCGCACGCCGGCTGTTACTCGATGGCGCTATCGAACGCGCTCGCAAGTGCTGGCTTCACGCCAACCAGAGTGCACACAACCGCGCGCGTACACTTCAATCAGGTGCCCGGCGGCTTCGCCATCAACCCTATCGACCTGGAGGTCGATGCCGTTGTGCCAGGCATAGACGAAGAGACCTTCCAGAAGCTAGCGCAGGATGCCAAAGAAAATTGCCCTGTATCCAAAGCGCTCGCGGCCACACCCATCAACCTCAAAGCCACCCTGACCAAGTAGTACTTATCAGGGGCAAGCTTCTCGCTGAAGTGTAGTGCCTGGTGAATGGGAGGGGAACCATTTTCCCCTCCTACGCTTTATAGACAAAGTTCAGATCTCTTTCCAGCACCTGGGGGAGCTTCATTCCCTAGGACGTTGAGAGAAGGACGTCAGGTGCTATTCCACAGACCCATCGGGGCGCCCGATCCAGACGAGTTGGGGCATGGCATCAACCAGGGCACGCAGTTCGTCTTCGGCTTGTTTGTGCGCGGTAATATCACTGCCAGTATAGATGAGTTAATCGACGCTTCCGTCACCATCCAGATAAGGAGAGGTGTCGAGGTGTACAACGTACTTTTTCCACGCTCAGCGTTTTTTTGCGTCCTTTTTCTACGTTGACTGTAGGGTCATTCCACGATTACAAGGGGCATTTTCGGCCTTTCACGCTCATTCTATTCCACGATAACAGTAGACCGCACACCTGGACTTTACGAGACTCGACAATCCTATTACGAAACTATCTGTGCTGGATCACTATCACCACGAACGTGAACGTCACGATGCTCCTCTTCAACCTGCGTTGGAATGGTTGGGGGATATCACAAGAACTCTGGACTAGCTCTTACTCGTTGTTGGGACGGCTATAGATGGAAGTGGGCACATACTGTTCCAACAGCTATGCCCACAGCATATGTTTTCCCTTCCCTGCGGATGCCATAACGAAAGTTGTGTAAAGAGGAGCGCCTCGAAGAGGTGCATGTGAGTAGATAATACAGGCAGAGATCGTTCGTCTGGAACGACCTCATCATTTTCTTCCAAAGGAGGGAACAATGCCTGTATCCAAGGAAAAGCATACCACATCGACTCCTGACGCTTCAACAGCAGAGCCATCGTCCCCCGTATTCCCAGAGCAGCAAGTCTTCCATCAGTACTTGCGAACACTCGCCCAGAGCGCCGTGCGGGTCGTGCTCGAAACCGTGATGTGTGAAGAGCTCGACCAGTTCATTGGAGCGGTCCGGGGAGAAAGGAGCCCCAAGCGCAAAGGATACCGCAACGGCTCCTACAGAGGTGATCTGGTGACCTCGACTGGTCGACTCCAGGACATCCACGTGCCCAGAGATCGTGAAGGTCACTTCCACACGCAGGCCTTTGAACGCTACTGTCGCTATGAACCCCATATTGCCGACGGGCTGACGCAGATGTTCGTAGCTGGCACGAGCACCCATAAGGTGGGAGAAGTGGCTCAAACGCTGCTGGGAGTGGCTCCCAGTGCCAGCACGATCAGTCGCCTCAACCAGAGCCTCACCCAACAATATGAGACGTGGCGAGAGCGTCCTCTGCGAGAGCACTGGCGTGTGCTGTACCTGGATGGCATCCACTTCAGCATTCGTCATGGCGACCAGGCTGATTCCACGATCATTTTAACGGCACTGGGAGTGGATCTGGCAGGCAACAAAGAGGTACTGGCTCTGCGCGCCTGCGCCGAGGAGGACAAAGAGGGCTGGGCTTGGAGGCTCGCAAGACCTGCGCAAGCGAGGAGCCACCCAGATCGACCTCATCGTGACCGATGGGCAGGACGGGCTGCTCGCGGCGGTCGCGGAGTGGTTTACGGCCACCCCTCGTCAGCGCTGCCTGGTGCATAAACAACGCAACGTGTTGCATGCCATCCCCAGGCGGGAACGTAGCGACGTCCAAGCCGAACTCGTTGGCATCTGGGAGCAACCGAGCAAGCAGGAGGCAGTAGCCCAACTGGCGGCCTTCAAAGCCAAGTACGCTCAGCGCTATCCAGAAGCGGTCCGCAGCCTGACTGAGGATGAAGAGCATCTGCTGACGTTTTATGCGTTTCCTCAGATGATGCACCGGCATATTCAGACCACCAATGCCATTGAAAGCCTCTTTAGCAATGTACGGCAGCGCACCGATCAGATTGATGTGTTCACGACGGAGACCAGTTGTCTGACCATTGTCTGGGCCACCATCCAGGATATCCGCTTGCACAAAATCTCGGTATCATGAACGTGAGAGCAGCCCGGCGCACGTAAGCACGTAACCAGCCATACAGGGTGGTTGAGGGGGAGCTGGTTTGTCCCAACGGTTCTGGGTCACAACCACAACGTGAGGACGCTTTTTTCCGCAGCTCACTTCTTTTTCTGCAGACGACTTGCGCAAACATGCGCGCATTTGCTGGTTTGTTAGATCAGGCAGAAAGGCTGTGCCTGTTTCACATCTCTGCCCGCTTGTTTACTGAACAGCTTTACACAACTTTCGTTATGGCATCGCGCTATCTGCAACCTTTGGGTTTCCAAGCGCAGTGGTCAAGCTAGCATGCTCAGCAATTGCTGAAATAACGGACATTAGGTGCGATTTACCAGTGCCGTAGTTTCCCACAACAAGAATACCTTTATTGTCGGCAGGCTTCTCGAACTGGAGTTGGGGAAATACAATTGTGGTAAGCTTTTCTGCCATCTCCTCTGAAATAACGTAGGTACTGACAAGTTGTCTCGCCTCGCTCATTTTGTCCGCATCGCGAAGCTGGATAACCGTTTCAATAGGATCAAACTGTATCAGTTCTCCGTACTTCATAGCACACCTTCATTGTTATTGCTGGCCAGATTTATCTTCGTTGCTCTACACCTATCACCAACAGGCCAGCTGTTGGGTAACGACGATACTCTGGGTGGTCTGGCTGCGCGTAGATGAGATGCTTGTTTTCAATACTGCCATTCCAATTTGCAACCACAGTCCTGTTGCGAGAGATTCCTTGGAGAAGGCGTAAAGGGTCTTGCTTAAGTGAGGTATCGAAGAGAAGTTCAATATTATCTAAAAGCACCACTTGAGTGCCATTCTCTTCGAGAATCTCGTTGAGCAGCCGAGATACCTGCAGAGACCTTTGCCGCTCGGTTAATCCCAGTAATCGTTGGCTGAGTTCTAAATTTAAATTGGTATATCCGAACGTCGTATGCTCAGCAACCTCCCGAAGAGCTGTGGTCTTTCCCATTCCACTTGCTACCACCAAAATAAGCCGATAGTAAAGCTGCGATACCTGGTCAATCTTGTGAATGATCTGTTCAACCAATGACTCTACCATCAACTAATCTCCGTCGATATAAGGTTTCGGGTTTTAATTAGGGCACTATTGTAACGTATAAAGAGCCTAAACTCAAGCTGTAAAGTAAATCTTCTTCTAACTATGTAAGAAGATATCGGAAAATGTCTCCTTTCAATCCTATTAGCAAAGTGAACAATCTCAGGCAAACTCTCCCTGGGACAAGAGCGGGAAAACAGTATTTCCCGCTCTTGTATGTTATGCTTGCGCCATGAGCCATGTTCAAACGACGAATCCAAAAGCCCTGCTAAGCCACCAAAAGAACAGGGGGAAATATTTTTGCGAGGAATATGAGGCCATGTAACGAGTCACCCCTTTTGAAAAGAGAGCGAGAGGTTTTGACTCCTGATGAACTTTTGGCGTCCTGGTGCCTTCATTTACAAGAACACGATCATTCCGCTTGTACGTCAAAAAATATATGTAGACCGTCACCCATTTTCTAGCCTAGTACGAACTGGGAGAACGCACACCGTCCCAACTTGTGCATCCACACTCGTTGCGCTCATTGGGTATCGTAACGAACTCAACACGGGGAGCACAAATCCGTCAGTACGATCAACCTGCGCATCACTGATCGTGATGAAAAAGAGGCCCTCAATCGTGTTGATTTACACATAGGTGACTGATGGTACGCGAATATGAAAAGAGCAGCAATCAGAAATTTCCCTGATTGCTGCTCTTTTCACTCATGTAAATACCTCGGAAAGGTGCTTACATACTACCATTCTATGTTTTCTGTTGACAGCAAAACTGACAGCAAAACCGGTGGACAACAGTGGATTTCCGTGGATGGGGGTGGACATGCGATTGGCTTGTGGAGCGGGTGGGAGACATCGGTGGATGGTGGGAGACGAGTAATGCCGAAGGGGGGACTCGAACCCCCATGCCCGTACGGGCACAACGCCCTGAACGTTGCGTGTCTACCAATTTCACCACTTCGGCTCGTCCATCTTTCTGGACAGGCTTATATTACTGTAACTTTTGCGACCTGTCAATAGCCATTGAAACAGCTTCTGATTTGCCTTGCCTCTTCCTCAAAGAAATGTTAAGAGCGTGTTATAATGATAGCGATATCCTAAACGGCGGTAAAACCCGGGCCTCTGTATGCTCTAGACAGCATTTATGGAATTGGCCCGCCTGGTAAAGAGTTTCTTTAGAGTAGGAGAACGGTACTAGCATGCGCGAGCAGCCTTCCCCCGTGCGCGCTGCAATTGATATTGGCAGCAATACCATTCATATCGTCATCGCGCGCTGTAGCCCTCATAACCTGGAAATTTTAGAAGACCAGGTCGACCTAGTGCGCATTGGCGAGAGTGTGACTGCGACAGGCGAAATCTCGCAGCAGAAAAGTGACGCCGCTATTGCTGTATTGACCCGCTACAAGGCATTGGCCGAGCAATACGCCGCGAATCCTATATTTGTCGTAGCAACTGAAGCGATTCGCCAGGCTACTAACAGCGCCAGCTTTCTGGCACGGGTGCAGCACGAGACCGGGCTCACCGTGCAACTCATCAGCGGAATCGCTGAAGCCACGCTCACCTTCTATGGCGCAACCTACGAAGTCAGCAGTGGACCAAATCCCCCTGCGCAAATAGGCGTAATGGATCTGGGGGGTGGCAGCCTGGAATTGGTAACCGCAAAAAATATGCACATCACCTGGCGCACCTCTATACCCGTTGGCTCCGGCTGGCTACATGACCGTTATCTTGCCTCAAATCCCCCCACTTACGACGAGCTGGCTGTTGCCGAATCTTTCCTACAAACCTACTTCCAGGGTGTGCGGATCAAACGCCGTCCCCCCGTGTTGATTGTCACTGGCGGAAGCGCGAATTCGCTGTTGCATCTTGTCCATCAAGCATTTAAACTAGAAATGCATCATAGCCAGTTGACACAGAGAGATCTGATCCGCTGCCAGGGTCTATTGAGTTCATTAACGGCAGAAGAAGTTTCTGAGCGTTTCCAGCAGCCACTTGAACGCGCGCGTATTCTGCTGGCGGGAGCGTTAATTATTGAGACGGTCATGTCGCATCTTCACCTGAATGAGATCCACATTAGCCCGCATGGCATTCGCGAAGGTGTCCTGCTCGCCTATGAACGTTATGGAGAGAATTGGTTAGAGACTGTGAGTCAGAGCGCAGCATTTCCCAACCATGAACTGCATGCTGATGTGAAGCCAGCAGTATCCAACGTCAAAGCAGAAGAACCCTTCGCCCATTCTGGCCGGCATATGCTCCAGGAACGTACCAAAAAATTTCTTGAGTGGCCGAAGGAGGTGCTGAAGCACGAGGATGTCGAAGCCGTCCATAAAATGCGTGTTGCATCACGCCGCCTGCGTGCTACACTTGATGCATATGAATCGTGCTGCGATCCCAAAATCTTTAAAAAGGTCTATCGCCAGGTCAAACGGACCGCAGATGCTCTCGGAGCAGCACGCGATACGGATGTCATGTTGCTCAATTTGCAAGTACAGCTCGAGCACGTGAAAAGCGAGGAACAAGCCGGCATGCAATGGATCACTGCACGACTGGAAATCTTTCGCCAGCAGAAGCAGAAGCAATTAGAAACATTACTCCTCGCACTGGATGAAGACAAGCTGGAGAAGCAGGTGGAATCGTGTATCCCGGAAGGAGTGGCTTCCCATGGCAAAAGCTAAACCTATCAAGGGACTTGATCCCCAGGCGCCAACAGGCAAGAATGCGCGTATTATCGCCAAAGTGCGACTGGAGGAGTTGTATAGCTGGGATGCCTATGTAGACAACCCCTACTATATTCAGGAGTTGCACAACCTGCGGATTGCAGCCAAGCGACTACGCTATACGTTAGAAGTCTTTGAAGATGTATTACCTGAGGCGTGTAAGCCCATCGTCAAGGAGTTAGAGCAGATTCAAGAAGAACTTGGTGCGCTGCATGATAGTGATGTGATGATAGCGTTGTTGCGGCTTTGCCTGGGAGGCCAGGACAGCTCAACGATCCCTGAGCAACTTCATTCAGATGTAAAAACACAACGTGAGAAAGGTAAATCTCTTGTTGCGCCCGAACTGGTAGCTGTTGTATTGGATCCAGCCGTTGCTCCCTCTGCCGGAGAACGCTACGGGCTGGAGCAGTTCTTACAGAGGCAGGAGCAGTTACGCGAAAAGCAGTACACCTCTTTTCGCCAGCACTGGTACACGCTGCAGGCGCGGGACTTCAGGCGCGAGATTCTGGATATATTGGACACGTGTGCAAAGGCGGAATTACACATGACAAAGCTGTTTTCAACCGAGGAGTTAGTCTGGTGGCAACGTTCGGAACCTACGCCCGAAGAACTCTACTTGAGTGGTGGATTGCTTGTAGAGGACTGGCCTCACGCCCGCCAGGTATTACGTCTCTCCGCGCAGTTGTTTGAGGCGACGCAGGCCCTACACCAGTTGGATGAGCGCGCCTTGCAAATCCTTGAACGTGCAGCATTTCTCCACAATGCCGGCATGTTGGTCGAGGTGCGGCGCCATCACAAGCATTCCTATCGCCTGATTAAAGAAACAGAGCTGCCAGATTTTACCGCTGAAGAGCGCCATGAAATTGCCTGCATCGCCCGCTACCACCGGCGAGCGCTGCCCAGTACGTCGCACGAGGAATTCGCGGCATTGAGTCGCGCTGCTCGTAAGCGAGTTTCGGCCCTGGCAGCCCTGGTTCGCATTGCAGATGCTCTCGACTATAGCCATGATGGGCGCGTGCTGCGCCTTGTCGCAGAAACAGAGCTATGTAATGACCATGCCTGGACGATCGCTCTATGGGTACGCCCTTTAGCTGATCTTGACGATGAGCTGGAACATGCTTACGAAAAATCCGATCTCTTTGAGAAAGTATTCAAGAGAAAGCTGCAGTTCTTGATCCAGGATTAGTTCATTGTGGTTGCTCGTGCAGCACAATCGATGCTCCGCATGCATAATCGGGGTGGATCCACAACACTGGATGTATCCCCTCCCGCAGCGTATACGTTACCTCGTGCTCGTCAAGATAGCGCCGTGAAGCTTCCAAACTCTCAACCGCAAGCGTCATCCGGCACAAACTCTCCCCGAATTGTTGCAGGCGCCTGGCAAGCGCTCCCGAACCCGGTAAATGCTCGATATCGACATCCTGGTCCACGGAAAGAGGCAGGGGAACCGCCAGTTCGAAGTGCTGTCCGCTCTGGCTTGGCGCGAATGAAACCAGCATCGCGTCCCATCCATCGGCCTCGCCAGTGAACGGTTCCGAGGGGTGCAAGCCATAAATGTGTTGGAAGCGCCGCGCGGCCTCCCCCAGGTCTGCAACCGCGATCGTAGCACTGAGCACCTTTGTCGCCCCGAGGGGATGCTCCGGCGGTGTTGACCAGCCTGCAAGGCGGTAGCGGCGTTCTTCCTCCGTACTGTCGTGCTGGATAATGAATGGGTAATGCTGGGCCAAAACTGGACGCTCGATATTTGTGCGCGACCAGCCGCGAGTACGGCCATCGGCTGCCCTCAATGCTCCTGGCGTTGGTCCGATGATAGAAACGCCCCGCCTGGCCATCGCCATGCTGTCTGCCTCGATATTGTTGGAGGCAAGCACGAAATTCAGGTACCCCTCCCCTTTTGCCAGCCGTTCCAACATACCCGGTTCAGCTTCTGAGGGCGCGCGCACCGTAATCAGTTCCAGGTAGGTATCACCGATCACGATGATGCGATTGGCAGTACCGCCAGCAGGGTGAATCCCTCCCCCGCTGACCGCCAGGCCAAGCTGCTGGCTAAAAACCGTTGTCGCTCGCTCTAAATCGTTTACACCGATAATGATATGGTCGATTGCTGTCAGCATGTCGTATGCTCCTTGCCAGTAAAAAACGAGGTAAGATATGATGATTTTTAACAAGCAAGATCGGTAATAATTTGTCACCCTTCGCTGCGCTCAGGGTCTGTCTCGATGGGCAGAGAGATGCTTCGCTGCGCTCAGCATGACACTACCGGTGCACTAGCGAAGGGTCTCTCGATGGGCAGAGAGATGCTTCGCTGCGCTCAGCATGACACTACCGGTGTACTGCGGATGTGAAATCCGGCAGCTATCCGCGAGAGCGTGCCAGTTCGCGTGCCTCGCGCCCATCGGGTGTGCGTCCGCGGCTGAAACGGCCAAGGCCCAGCTCGCCCCGCTCCCAGATCACCAGCAGCATACTGGCGTTGAAGATCGACGAATAGGTACCACTAAAGATACCGAGCAGCAGCGCTCCGGTGAAAACGCGGATCGTTTCGCCACCGAAGAGGGTGAGCGCACTCAGGGTAATGAGTACTGTAAGTGAGGTGTTGAGCGAACGCGCCATTGTCTGCACCAGGCTGGCGTTCACTACCTGCTCAAATGTCTCGGAGGTGCGGCGCTGCATGTTCTCGCGGATGCGGTCAAACACCACAATCGTGTCATGCACAGAGAAACCGACCACCGTCAGGAGTGCGGTAATGAACAGCGCATCTATCTGGAGATTGAACAGCCAGCCCAGGATCGAGAAGACTCCCACTACCACCAGTACGTCGTGCAGCAGCGCAATAATCGCGCAGGCGCCATAACGCCAGGGCCTTGCAACCTTGCGGAACGCGAACGAGATGTACAGCAGGATGAGTACCGCTGCTGCTACTACGGCGAGTATGGCATTACGCGTAGTCTCGGATGCCACCGAACCGGAGACCGTAGAATTTTGCAGCACCTGCGTATAGTTGCCGTTATTCACAAATTGTGATTGGAGTGTAGACGTTCCGACGTTCGTGCGTGTCAACAGGGTAATCGTCTGTGTCGTCGTTCCCTGGTGTACATCATCGACCTTTACAGGAATATTGGACGGGTTGGATCCCGTTGCCGGGGTAGCCGTTGGTGTAACCAGAACCGACGGCGTCCCCTTCCCGGGCGTTGGCGTGGCCGCAGCCGTGGATGGAGTATTCGTGGCTTTCGGCGTTGCGGTAGCCGTGGGTGATCCATTTGCCGTCGCCGTGGCGCTGGGCGTACCTGTGGCTGTTGCAGTAGCCGTCGCTGTAGTTGTTGGTGTAGGCGTCGAAGTAGCAGGCCCTTTCGTGGGGTTCGATGTATCAGGCAGCTTGCTCAGTACAGACTCGATATCGCTGATGACAGGCTTTACCCCTTTCTGGAAATTCGACACGGTTACAACCGTGACCGTCCTGGCATTTCCTCCTCCGCTGGGGACCAGGGTCAGGTCATCATAGCTGACGGAAAGTGGCGTGCTGGGGTTACCGTTAATA
>WNFB01003697.1_pt1 | contig 13495 bp, 17 predicted proteins | sample 5400501 | NCBI WGS metagenome assembly WNFB01 (sample SAMN13153341, study PRJNA577476) | soil metagenome | isolation source: 200 cm saprolite under Douglas fir tree site 2 hole 1 | place: USA:California | collected 2015-04-18
CGACAAATCACCTCCGTGATTTTCAATGACGAACTTTCTCCAGCTCAAGGACGCAACCTTGAGAATTTGCTCGCGCGCAAGGTGCTTGATCGCACCCAATTGATTCTCGACATTTTCGCGCAGCGCGCCCGCAGTCGTGAGGGCCGCTTGCAGATCGAGCTCGCGCAACTGCAATATCTTTTGCCGCGGCTGACTCGCATGTGGCATCACCTTTCGCGCCAGACGGGTGGAATCGGCACGCGCGGTCCCGGCGAAACACAATTGGAAGTCGATCGCCGCCGCGTCCAGGAACGAATAGCGCGTTTGGAACGCGAACTCGAAGCCGTCCGAAAAACGCGCGCCGTCCAGCGACAAGGGCGCAGGCGTCATCAATGGCCGGTGGCCGCGGTCGTCGGTTACACGAACGCAGGAAAATCGACGCTGTTAAACCTGCTCACCGGCGCGGACGTCGTCGCGGCTGACAGACTTTTCGCGACGCTCGATCCCACGACGCGCAGCTTTGTTTTGCCTAACAAACAGCGCGTTTTACTGACCGACACGGTCGGTTTTTTGCGGAAGCTCCCGCACACTTTGATCGAATCGTTCAAGGCGACGCTCGAAGAAGTGAGCGAAGCCGATCTGCTTATTCACATTGTCGATCTTAGCCATCCCCGCGTGGACGAGCAGATGGCGGCGGTCGATGCGGTGATCAAAGAACTCGATGCCTTCGGCAAGCAAACGCTCGTCGTCTTCAACAAGATCGACAATCTCGGGGACTGCGAGCTGGCCGAGACTTATGTGAAACGTTTTCCGGGCAGCGTGGCGATTTCGGCGCGCACCGGCGAAGGCGTTAATAAACTGGTGCAGGCGCTGGAAAGCGCGCTCGCCTCCTGGCGATTGCGTTCGCATTTTCGCATTCCATCAAGTGAATCCGCGTTACTAGCCGAAATTCATCGTGTCGGCCACGTCCTCGAGCTGAAATATGAAGGTGACGACGCGCTAGTCGTCGCGCACGTGCCGCCGGACCTTGCCCAGAAGCTTGATTGTTACGCGGCGCAAATTCTGTAGCCATTGGCCTATCGTCGTTTGAGACGCGCACAGCACCGTGGCTACAGCATTGCAAGATCGACATCGACGGGAATAGTGTGCGAATGACCGTTCGCGAACGCGTGGCGCAACTGGTCGAGATTTTTCCGGAGGTTTATCCGGGTGCGCATTGCGAACTCGATTACAAAAATCCGCTGCAGCTCCTGATCGCGACGATCCTTTCGGCGCAATGCACCGACAAGCGTGTCAACATGGTGACACCCGCGCTATTCAAGAAATATCCGAAGGCGATTGATTACGCGAAAGCGGCCCCGCCTGAACTTGAAAACGCAATTAAATCCACGGGATTTTTTCGCAACAAGACGAAGAGCATTCGTGCCGCAACATCGACAATCGCCAGGAAATTTGGCGGTCGCGTTCCGGAAACGATGGACGAATTGCGTGAGTTGCCTGGTGTGGGACGCAAAACGGCCAATGTCGTGCTGGGCAATGCGTTCGGAAAAAACGAAGGGATTGTGGTGGACACACACGTCTCGCGATTGTCGCAGCGGCTTGGCCTCACAAAGCACAAAGACCCGGAGAAGATTGAGCGCGATTTAATGAAATTGGTGCCGCGCGAGCATTGGACGAACTGGAGTCACTGGCTGATCTGGCACGGACGGCGTCGCTGTTTTGCGCGCAAGCCAGATTGCAGCCAATGCGAAATCTTCCGGCTTTGTCCGAGCGGCAAAATCTTCCTGCGAACAGGCGAAGCGCGAAAACCCGAATAAACGATTGACTACTCAGACTCTTCAATCCGCCTCGCCGATGCAACGTTCCGAGGATGGTTTCCATCATGCTCCGCCTTTTGGCGGATGCGCTGGAACTGTTGTTCGAGTATTTTCAGATCCTCATCGGAAAGGTTCTCAAGATCGACCAGTTCGTTTCGCGCGTCTTTGAGTGCGCGGATGATCTCGTCCAGCTTCAACTGAAATGCTTTAGCATCGCGGTTTTGTGTGTTTTGAATGAGAAATACCATCAGAAACGTGACGATGGTCGTCCCGGTATTGATAATGAGCTGCCAGGTATCGGAGAAATGAAAAGTCGGGCCGGTGAAAGCCCAGGTGACGATGATGAGGATAGCGGCGGTAAACGCCCAGGCGCTGCCGAGAATGATGGATGACTGGCGAGCGAAGATGCGAAACGCGTCCCGGATGACGCAGGTAAAATCCCGGGAGTCTCGGTGTTCTCTTAACTTTTCGCCTTGGGTCTCTTGCATAATGCCATTTTAACTTCGCACGCGATTCGGAAAACGCGCGCCTAAGATCGACAATCGTGCCTGAACTGCGCGGCGTGAAGCCGACGTTGATTTTCCCGGCGGTTTAAGGAAAACTAACCGCTCCAGTTCATGCAGCACGTAACCGCTTTTTCTCGGCCGCAAACCGTCCCGCCCGTTCCGGCGGCGGCGCTGCGTTGAAATCCGTTGCCGGCCGCGTTGCATATCGACCTCGATCGCGCCTGGAATCGCGACGAGATTCCTTTCCAGAGCCTCGATGCAACAGAGTGGGGGCCGCAGCTTCGCTTTTCCGCGCCGCCGCGTGTGATCGAGCATTTCTATCGCGAATACGCAACGCATCTCGCGCCATTTTTGCTTTATGGCTCCGGCGACTTCCACCACTTGACTGCACTCTGGTTGCGGTGCCTTAATGGACCGGCCGTCGTTATCTCATTTGATAATCATCCGGATTGGGACGTTCGGCCGCCAAAATGGTGTTGCGGCGGTTGGGTCAATCGCGCGCTCGAACTATCAAACGTGCAACGCGTGAGCATTTGGGGCTGTGGAAATTTCGAGTGCTGGTGGCCGCGGCAACTTTTCGGGAATCGACGCGCAGAACGAACCGGTCTTCTCGAAGTTCATCCGTGGGCAGATGAGCGGCCAGTGAAAGATCGACAACGGCGTGGCGCTATTTTACGCGAGAACTGGCGCGAACATTTCGAATTGTTCGTGAACAATTTTCGCGGAGCGGAGGTTTATGTCACGATCGATCTTGACTGTCTGTGCGCAAACGAGGCGGTGACAAATTGGGAGAGCGGCCGCTTCACGATTGTCGATCTTGAGTGGGCGCTGGCCAAATTGCGCGACGCTTCCCGCATTGTCGCGGGCGATATCTGCGGTGCGTTTTCAAAACCAACCTATGCCCGCTGGAAGCAACGTCTCGCCTCGGAAATGGATCACCCGAACCTCTCGCGACCGGGTCCGGAACAAACGCGAGAGATCAACTACTCGGCATTAAAAAAGCTTTGGCCGCTTTTAGCTGAGTGAGACGAGCGCAACGCCGGCGCTGATCAGCAACGCGCCAATTGCCAGTTGCAGGGTCAATTTTTCCTTCAGGACGATCGCCGCCAGCAAGGTGATCATGATGATGCTCAGTCCCTGAAATGGGTAGAGATAACTAAGATCGAAATGTTGAAGCAAGCCGAGTGTAAGAAAGAACGAGATCGCCATCGAACAAATTCCGGCGCTAAGCAGCCATATAAATCTCGGATTGCGAAAGCTGCTGCGGCTGGCGAATTCCATTGCCCTTTTCAGAAAAAGCTGGCCCGCCACGAAAGTGACAAGCGCGATAAGAATTAAGGTAAGCGAAAAAAAAGTCACAATCGTTCCTCGAAGCGCGCGACCGGTTTTGCCAGCACCGCCAGACCAATAATGACCAGTGCGATGCCGACCCAACGCCGCGCGGAAATGACTTCGCCGAGAAAAATCCAGCAGCCCAAGGGAACCAAAACGTCGACCACGCGTGACATTGGGAACGCGATCGTAAGTGGAATGTATCTCAAAACGTAGAGCCAGCTGAGAAAGCTAATAATGATAAGACCAATCGCCCACCAGACCAGAGGCGAGGCCAGGCCGCTTATTCCCGTCCACGACCAGGCGCTGGCGGGGTTCGCCGTGTCGGAAGCGCCGCGTTTCAGCAACAGTTCGGAAGCGAGGACGCAGACGACGCTAAGGGCCAGCTGAAACCAAGGATTGAAAAATCCGGAAGGTCGATCTCGCATTTCGAGCGCACTGTTAGCAAGTGCGAGACGAGGAGAAAAGAATTAAGCGACGATCAAAGCTGATCGGCGTTCGGAAAACGTCGCAAGATTGGATCGTGCCGCGTCGGTTCGAGATATTTCAAGGCGCGGCGGAAGATCGGATTGAAAAATGCTCTCGTGTGCATGACGTAAAGATCGAGCGGCACCAGTTCGCAGCCCAGGTGCAACTTTGGATCGTAATTTAAAGGGCCGCTGCAATAAGACTGCAGTCCGCCGGCAATGGCCCAGCGGATGACGTCGCGCAGCGTGTAAAAATAGAGATGCAGGTCCAACGCGACCTTGTAATCCAATCCGAGACATTCGTCGTAAATCGTGCCGTCGTGAATCATGCAACAGCTGAACGCAACGATATGGCCGAGCTGTCGCCAGATAAAAAACCGAGCCCGCTCCGGTATTCGTTCAGCAAGAGTGCAAAAAAAATCCTTTGTCAGCGTCTCAAACTTGAAGCGCGAGCGTTCATGCACCTGAAGATAGAGCGGATAAATTTCATCGACCTGCGGTGTGATGTCGCTGATGACCTCCATGTCGATCTTCGCCGCGCGTTCCGCTTTCCGGAATTTGCGGCGCAAACTTTTGCGAGTCGCGTGGCTGAGCGTGCTTAGGTATTCGTCGAAATCGCGGTAATCGAGCGCCAGACGCGTCATCGGCATACTCGGCACGCGCGCGTAGCCATTTGAAGAAAAAATTCCGAGGGCAGGGCGATACTTTGCTGGAAAGTCTTTCAGAACAATGAGGGAAGCTTTGTTCTGTCGCGCATAAGTTTTCAGGACGGCGAGCAGTGCCTCCGCCGTCCATCGCTCATCTTCCGGGCGACATGCGCCGAGATGGCCTTCGCCGGCCGCGCATCCGAGCATCAAAACGCGCATCGTTAAAAAACGCGGGAATTGTTTTCGGACAAGATCGACAATCGATCGGAATTTGCCGGGCACACCCTCCACCAGATTTTGCCGGACAAAAAATACGGGTTGGATCGCGCGGACTTCGCCTGATTCATCTTCCAGGAGCAAATAGCGATATTCGAAATCCTGCGCCAGCGTTTGTTCGACGATCTCGTAGAAGCGGTGATCTTTGTGCTTGTCCCGAAACGCGCGCGGCCAGGCGCCACAACTCAGCAATTCCGCGCCGGTCACAATTTTTGCGATGCCTTGCGGAAATGAAATCGGGCCGCGTTCCTCCATCGAAAAAAATCAGCCGGGTAGCGCTCAGCTGGCGACTCCCGCACGTCGATCTTGGGCGGGGACAGTTTCTACTTTCAGAACGCCGCTGCGAATGTGCAGGTCGCGCTGCGGGAAGGCGATCTCGACCCCGGCTTCACGGAATTTTTCCTCGATGGCAAAATTGAGATCGCTGCGATAGCGGCTTGGGCGATAACTCATTTCGCTGCTCCAGACCACCAGCTCGAGGTCGATCGAGTTGTCGCCGAATTTGTTGAGAAAAACGCTCGGAGCCGGGTCCTTTAAGGTCTGCGGATTTTCGCGGCCCACCGCCAGCAGCGCCTCGCGCACTTTGCCGATATCGCTGCCATAGGCTACGCCAACCGGAATACGAAACCGCACGCGCGGATCGCCGTACGTCCAGTTTGTCACGGGCGAATCGATGAACTTCGTGTTCGGCACGATCATCGTGATGTTGTCGTTGGTGCGAATAACAGTGCTGCGGGCGCGAATTTGCTGCACCTGGCCGGTGATGCCCGCGACCTCGACGCGATCGCCAAGCGTGATCGGTCTTTCCGCCAGAATGACCAAACCGCTAATAAAATTGCTCGCGATATTTTGCAATCCAAAGCCGACCCCGACGCCGACCGCCCCGGCAAAAACGGTGAGCGCGCCGAGATGGATACCGGTGTTTTCCAGAACAATGAAAATGCCGACAACAAGCACGACATTGCTGACAATTTGGGAAATCGCGTACTGAAGTGCGCGATCCAGCCCGCTGTGCACGAGGAAACGGCTGAAAAGAAAGCGTTTCGTTCTCGAGGAAATCCAGAAGACCGCGATGAGCAGCGCGATGAGCAGAAAAATCTGGATGAGACTGAGCGAGACACCAGGCAGAGGCGCGTTCCAGGGCAGCGGAACGCCGGCGGCATTGATCGCGCTGACGGTAAAAAAGACCAGCGCTGAAAGACTGAGAATCGTCGTGACGATCGCGATGAAGTTACTGTCGATCTTGAAACGGCTGAAAAAACGGCGGACGATGCCGCTCTGTAGTGCGCGTGCGGTAATGAGTCCGGCTGTCAGCAGGGCCGTGAACGCAATCAGGCCCAGAAAGGAAACATAGTTGCCTCCTATTTGGAACAATGGTCTTTCGAGGAGCGAGAAGGACATCGTTGTCTAGTCTGGCTCTCTAGCACTTCCGCGCAACCTCGAAGCAAAAAAACACGGCCGAAGCCGTGTTTTTGCCGAGAGGAAGCGTTACCGTGATGGCACGCCGGTCAGGTCTATTATTTGTTCGATTTTTCTTCGATGTATTTCATTACATCGCCGACCGTTTGCAGCTTCTCCGCGTCCTCATCCGGCACTTCGACGGAAAATTCCTCTTCAAACGCCATCACCAGCTCGACGATGTCGAGCGAGTCCGCGCCCAAATCTTCGATAAAGGACGCCGTGGGCGTGACCTGCTCGGGGTTAACCCCGAGTTGTTCGACAATGATGTCCTTAACCTTCTCTTCGATTGATTTTTCCGCCATAAAATGTGGTTGGTTGGTGTCGTGCAGGGAAAGGCTTAAAGCAGTCCGGGCACAGGATGGCAAGTAAATGAATTAGAGAGCTTGTCAATCAATTTCAGGCAAATGTCTAATGTTGTAGCTGCCGCTGTCCTCAGCGGCAGAATTTCGCCCGGGAATTAAGTTTCTGCCGCCAGAGACGGCGGCAGCTACAACGCGGCCGGTTTTACTTCCAGTGCGCTTTGAGTAAATAGAAATGATGCCGCCTTCCGCCGTCGAGCCGGCTGATTTGCTCGATCTTAAATTACTGCCCGCATGGGTGAAGGAGCCTGTGCAAACGCAGACCTACGCGCGTGTCCAGGGAGCGGCGGAAAGCGATCGACCACGCGCCTACCAGCGCCCCAAGCAAGATCGAGAGCGAAAACTAAAACCGCCGGGACGTCACGGTCTACCGCGCCGAGTTCGCGACCGACCCGGCAAACCAGCGCAAGATCGAGATGGTCAAGATCGACATAAAGTTTCGCGGATGATCGCGCCGTCAGTCGCGGTGCGATTTTTGCCGCGTCCGGCGGTCTTCGAAAATGTCGTCGCGCAAATCAAAGAAAACGCAGTTGCCTATTCGCTTTTCGCCCTGGCACGCTCCTTCCTGGAAAAACCGGAACGCTACGAAGTCCGTTTGACCGCAGCGTCTGAGGCGCCTCTTTACCAGCTCGGCGAGAATGGCGCAGTTTCTTTTGATCGAGAATTTCTCGAGCGGAGGGCATTTCAACTCGCGCACGAAGATTTTTACAAAATCGAGACCACGCTGGCGGAGCCGATCAAAGGAAATTTCTCGAATGTTGCCCGTTGTCGTTCGAGCGGAACGCTTCTTGGTCCGACCAATCATCACAACTATCAACCGCAGCTTCGCGGCCTTTACGAACAGCGCTTCAGCCGGCGGATGAGTTTTGCCGATTATCAACGACAGATCGAGATCGTGACCGATCCCGCTTTGGTTGAACAATGGAAGGAACAGACGCGCAAGATCGTCACGTATACGACCATTCGCGAAGAAACTGCTTCGACTTTCAATTCGGCCGTGGAAGCCGAGCAGCATTTCCGGCAAAATTATTTGCCGGGATTGATGCGCAGTGTTCCGAAAGTTACCATCACTGGCGCCCACAGCCGGCATTTACCCGATCGCGCACTCCATCAGGCGATCGAGGATGCGTGGACGCGCCAGACCCGCTCGCCTTCGGATGTGATGCAGGAATTGGCAGGCCAGTTTCGCGAAGGCGGGCTCCATATTTTTCGGCACCGCCGCGGGATATTGTTCGTCACCTCCATTCGTCCGCGGGCATTCGTTCACGATCAAGCCGGCGTGTCTCCATCGGTGAACGTGATTCTCGAAACACTGACCGCGACGCCCGGCACCACGCGGAAAGAGCTTGCCGAAAAGGTGCTTGTCGATCTTGTAAATGAAGAAGCAGAACGCGCGAAGTTGGCGCTCGCGTCCAACATGCACTGGCTGATCAGGGAAGGTTACGTGATCGAATTCAACGATGGCTCGCTCGATTTGCCGCGGGGAAAGGCAAAGCCGCACCAACCTGTAGAGGCGGCTGTCTCAGCCGCAAACGATAGTTCGACTACGAGCGCAAAGAATGAAGAAGAATTCGTCAGCTCGACGGAGTCTCGCCCCACTGAAGAAGCCGAAATCGGCGGCCCGTAGACTCCGGGCTCGAGAGTCGGCCTCGCGTGCTAAATCACACCGGCTTTTGTCAAAGCTCGGTAGGCGCCGTTTTTATTCAGCGTCTTCAATCCGCGAGCCGTCACGCGGAGGCGCACAAACTTCTTTAGCTCCGGCACCCAGATGCGGTGCGAGTGCAAATTCGGTCCGAAGACACGCGGCACATTTTTCGTTACGTGGCGGCCAACGCCGCCTTTTTTCTTGGCCATACCGCGCCGATGGATGACGCTGCCGCGCGTCGCCCTTGAACCTGTGATACGACAAATTTTTGACATAAGCGAAACGAACCACGCCAAGTTCCGCGTGCTGCTGCCCGGGTCAAGCGAATCTTGAACGGCGATCACACCCGGTGGTCAAACCTATTTCGCGGAAAACGAGGCTCGACTTCGCAAGATCGACAATCGTATTTGAGGCATGGCGCAAAAGAATAATCACAAGCTGCGGATTGGAATTGTCGGTGCCGGAAATATTGTTCGCACGCGGCATTTACCCGCCCTGCAGCGGCACGCGGAAGTGGAGATTGTCGCTGTTTCCAGCTCGACCTACGAGAGCGCGGAGAAATTTTGCAGCGAAAATGTGCCGCAGGCTACGCCCATGCAAAACTGGGCCGATCTGCTGGCCCTGCACGATCTCGATATTATCTGGATCGGCACGCCGCCCTACATGCATTCGGCCGTGACCATCTCCGCGCTAGAGGCTGGCAAACATGTTTTCTGTCAGGCGCGCATGTCGATGGACCTGGCGGAAGCCGAGGAAATGCTCGCGGCCTCGAAACGTTACCCGGAATTAGTGACGATGCTTTGTCCGCCGCCCTATGGAATGCGGGCCGATCTGCTTGTAAAAAAATTGCTCGCGGAAAATTACATCGGCCGGCCGCATCACGTGCGGCTGCAAAGTTTCATGAGCGCTTATCTCAACCCCGAAACTCCGGCGCATTGGCGGCAAAAGATCGAGATCAGCGGGCTCAACGTGCTCACGCTCGGTATTTATGTGGAGGTGCTGCAGCGATGGCTCGGCGATATCACCGGCGTTTTTGCGCGCGGCAAGATTTTACGCTCGGAACGGCGCGGTTACGCAGTGATCGTTCCCGATTTGCTCAATGTGCTGTGCACTTTTGCGAACGGCGCCGAGGGCGTGTTGGAATTCAGCGGCGTCAATGCCTGCGCTCCATCCGACCGGGTTGAGATTTACGGCGACCACGGAACGCTCACCTACGATTTCGCGACTGATGTCGTCCGGGCTGGAAAGCATGACGAAGAGGAATTGCACATTGTCGATCTACCACCGGATTTGGAGAGCGAATGGCGAGTGGAGGAAGATTTTCTAGCCGCCGTGAAATCAAAGGGCCGGATTCGGCCACATCCCGATTTCGAGGATGGGGTGCGTTACATGCGCGTCGTCCAAGCGGTGGCTGATTCGCGCGCGCGCAATGAGTGGGTCGCGATTAAAAAGTAATCGACAGCACTATTTTGAGGTCTATATCGCAGGTAGACCGAATAACTCGATCTAACCTTGCTAGATGCCAGAGGACGCGCTACCAGCCGATCTGCCGATTCCCCAGGAGCTGAAGACGTGCGCTACCTCCCTTGTTCATTTAGGCGTTCGCGAATTTGCGTGGCCGAGAACGAAAGCTCTAGAAGTTGTCTCCGCTTTGGAAGGCACGGCTTGGGCGATTCTCGGCGGAGTTGTTCTCGTCCTGCGCGAAGGGGCATTTACGCGCAGGTATGATAATTGGCACAGTGATCGGCGCTTGGACGAGACATGCTCCGATTTCGTGAAGCGGAGCCACCGTGAAACCCACAGCTATATTGAGCGTTATCCAGAAGGGAATGCCGATGTGTCCTATGTGCTCGTGTTTAAGCAATGCATCTGACCAGACGATGCGGAAAGCTCGCTTCCGCCAGCCTTAGCTGAGCTCGTTCTCGTTAGGCCGCAGCGAAAGCGACGACGGCCCGTTCGAGCAAGTAACCAATCAGTCCAGTTGCGGGCAGGGTGAAAATCCAGGTCCAGATGATTCGTTCGACCAGGGTCCATTTCATTCCGCTGAAACGTTTGACGGCACCGACGCCCATGATGGACGTCGAGATGACGTGAGTGGTGGAAAGAGGAATGCCGTAAAGGCTCGCGCCTTGAATGATGAGCGCGGCGGTGGTCTCGGCGGCGAAGCCGTGCACCGGTTGCAGTTTCACGACGCGATGGCCGAGTGTGCGAATGATGCGCCAACCGCCCGCCGCCGTGCCGGCGGCCATGGTTAATGCGCAAAGAACTTTTACCCACGTGGGCATGACAAAGGTGGGCGTTCTTAAAAATTCGAGCCACGACGGCAATTGATTGAAGCTGCCGGCTTTAGTGCCGGTAAAAAGTGCGAGCGTAATAATGCCCATCGTTTTTTGCGCGTCATTAGTGCCGTGGCTGTGCGCCATCCAGGCGGCGCTGAAGATTTGGAGTTTGCCAAAGGTTGTTTGAACAAAATGCGGCGTGAACCGGTGCAGCGCGACGAAAAGCAGGAACATGATCAGTCCGCCCAGAACGAATCCCGCGATCGGCGAGCTGAACATGGGCACGATGACTTTCGGCCATAGACCCGTACTCCATTTAATGACGGACCAATTGCCGCGCGCGGTGGCAAGAGCGGCGCCGCAAAGTCCGCCGATGAGCGCATGACTCGAACTGGAGGGAAGACCGAACCACCACGTGGCCATGTTCCAGACAAACGCGGCGATGAGCGCGCAGAGCACGGTGGTCATAGTGACCACGTTGGTGTCGACCAATCCTTTGCCCACGGTCGAAGCGACGGCGCCACCGAGCATCGCGCCGGTGAGATTGAAAAACGCGGCCATGGCGATGGCTTGCCGTGGTGTCAACACTTTGGTCGAAACGACGGTGGCGATGGCGTTAGCCGCGTCGTGAAAACCGTTCGTGTACTCGAAGATAATCGCCGCGAGCACGACGATGATGAACGTGAACATGTCGATCTTGCGCGGACGCGCGGAGGTTACGCGTACTTCAGCACCACTTGCAAAACGATGTTGCCGGCGTCGCGGCAACGATCGATCACTTTTTCGAGCAACTCGTAAAGGTCGCGCAGAAAAATGATGTGCTTGGGCGAATAATCGCCCTGGTAAAGATCGCGCAAAAGCTCCAACTCCAGTTCGTCCGCTTCGCCCTCGATGGTTTGCAGCCGGTTGTTCATTTCGCGCGCGGTTTGGATGTTCATGCCTTTGCGCAGCTGTTTGACCATCGCCAGCACAGCCTCGGCTGCTTGATCGAGAAGCTCCACCTGCTTGCGAAAACTCCAGCCGTGCAAATCCTGGGGCGAAATCAAAATGCGTTCGCCGATTTTCTCGACCGTCTTCGGTATTTTATAGAGAGCGGCCGCCAGCTCCTGGATGTCTTCCCGCTCCAACGGCGTGATGAACGTTTTCGAAAGCTGTTCGGTCAACTCCTGCGTGATGCGTTTGTCCTCACGCCGGCTCTCCGCAAATTTGGCCAGGTCCTGCGGCGACTCGTTGTCCTGCAGCCTGCCAAGAAGATCGACCAGATGATGCACGCTGTTGTCGGCTTGCTTCGCGCTCGCTTCGAGCAAGTCGAAAAATTTTTCGTCGTGTCCGAGGATTCTGCCGATTGAAATCATAGGTGCCGTTGCCTCTTCAAAGCATCGCGCCTCCGCATAATGACGAGGGCGAGGCTAAAGTAAATAATAAGTCCCGCAAAGATCGACAAAATGTAACGCGGCCATTCCTTGATCCGGCGTTCTGGCGCGGGACCGGGCGAGGAGTTTCGGTTGCCGATTTGAGTTATTTCGCTACGTCTCCGCAATGCCGAACCAACAAGCGCCGCGGACAAAGAAAAATTTCGTTCGACGTTTCTTCTCCGTTCTTGGGCCGGGATTGATCACGGGCGCAGCAGATGACGATCCGTCTGGCGTCGCAACTTATTCAATCGCCGGCGCGCAGATGGGCACGTCGCTTCTCTGGACTGCATTCATCACATGGCCGCTCATGGGGTGCGTGCAATTTATGTGCGCGCGGATCGGAATGGTCACTGGCATGGGTCTCGGTAACGCACTGCGGCAGAAAGGTCCGCGCTGGCTCTTGTTCGGAGGAGCAGTTGCGTTGCTTGTCGCAAATACGATCAATGTGGGCGCCGATCTTACAGGCACGGCGGACGCGGCCGAAATGTTAACTGGCGCCAATTCGCACATCTATGTCGTGGTCTTCGGCATTGGCATTACCTACGCGACAATCCGTTTTCGTTATCACCAAATCGCGATGATTCTGAAATGGCTGGCCGCAGTGCTTTTCGCTTACGTTATCACTGCTTTTGTCAGCGGGCCGAATTGGGGCGCTTCGACTCAAGCGGCGAGAGCTCGCGTTTTGTGTTCCGCAGCAATTCCAGCAATTCGTCGAGTTTCGCGATCGTGCGCGTAAGCATGTGCAACCGTTGTACCTGAAAAGCGGTCAGGATCAGCACGAGAGTGACCACCGTTGTGGCGGAGGTCGCAAAGATAATGTTGCTCCGGAAAATAAACGGCATCAGAGCGAGCAGCCCGATTAGCACAGCGCTCGTTATCCTATAAATCCTTAGTATCATCGAAGCTTTCAGAGCTCATCAGCGACTCCTATTTCTCCTCAGTGTTACCTGTTCATAACAGCGTGCCGCGAAGAATGAACAGCGCCACGTTGAAATAAATAATTAATCCCGTTACATCGACCAACGTCGCGACGAATGGCGCCGATGACGTCGCTGGGTCGAGTCCGCAACGACGCAGTAAGAATGGAAGCATCGAGCCCGCCAGGCAGCCCCACAGCACGACTCCGACTAGCGCAGCGCCGACGGTAATGGCAACCAGCCAATGATACTGACCGTAGTCAAAAATATGCAAATATTGCCAGAGCGTGATCCGGAAAACGCCGATGGTTCCGAGAATCAGGCCGAGCGAAAGTCCCGAGAGGAGTTCCTTGCGGACTACGCGGAACCAATCGAGCAGACGCAACTCGCCTAAA